>Ga0187815_10000015_pt1 | contig 80019 bp, 93 predicted proteins | sample NC_S_5_FD_132962 | JGI IMG/M metagenome (GOLD analysis project Ga0187815, IMG submission 132962) | Wetland sediment microbial communities from Neuse River Estuary, North Carolina, USA - ASW-S_5 | ecosystem: Environmental > Aquatic > Freshwater > Wetlands > Sediment | place: USA: North Carolina... | reverse complement strand
GGGCAGGAGCGGTGCGCTTGTCGGACGCCCCCTGCTGCGAGGCGTCCTGCGCACGATCCTGAGTGCGGTCATTATTATTGGCTGCAGCCGTGGTGTTGCTATCGACCAGCGAGGCAAAACTGTCGTTGGACGGCGAGGGAGCCGTCTTGGTCCGCGGCGGCGGGGCCTGGAAGGAAGTGCTGGCGGTGATATCGGGCGTAACGCTAACCACGGGCGGCCTCTCGGAAAGGAACTCGCCTTCCCAGTCAGCAAGGACCGGGCCACTCGACTGAATCGCTAAAATGTATGTTTTTTCATGTACTTATCAGAAAATGACGGAGGTGGCGGCAACCCCGAAACGCGCGCCTTTTCTGCCCGGCGGCAAGATTTGCCGTGGCCTTTGGAGCCTGTCCAAATGCTGCCCCGTGTGATTGCTTCACGCCAACACGGCCTATATTAAAGGGCGCGCCCACCGGACCGTCCGGCAAGGGCACTCGTTCAACAACAAGCCGCGCGCCCCAAGGCCTTTCAACTCAAGGGCTTGAGCCGCCAATTCCGATCGCGAAGGATAGGGCTTCCGCGACCGTTGACCAACCGGAGCCATGCGCAACAGTCTGGATCTCGAAGGCCGTCCTGAAGACACCCGTATCGTCGTCGCCATGTCCGGCGGCGTCGACTCGTCGGTGACGGCTGCGCTGTTGAAGTCGCAAGGCTACGACGTCGTCGGCATCACACTGCAGCTCTACGATCATGGCGCGGCGACGCATCGCAAGGGCGCCTGCTGCGCCGGGCGCGACATTCACGATGCCCGCAATGTCGCGGCCTCGATCGGCATCCCGCATTACGTGCTGGATTACGAGAACCGCTTCCGCGAGTCGGTGATCGACAATTTCGCCGATAGCTACGCCCATGGCGAGACGCCGGTGCCCTGCATCGAGTGCAACCGCACCGTCAAGTTCCGTGATCTCCTGGAAACCGCGCGCGAGCTTGGCGCCGCCGCGCTTGCGACCGGCCACTATGTCGCCTCGCGCCGCCTGTCCGACGGCTCGCGTGCGCTACATTGCGCGGCGGATGGCGATCGCGACCAGAGCTATTTCCTGTTTGCGACCACGCGCGAGCAACTCGACTTCCTGCGTTTCCCGCTCGGTGACATGAACAAGCCCGAAGTGCGCGAACTCGCGCGCCGCTTTGGCCTGGAAGTCGCCGACAAGCAGGACAGCCAGGACATATGTTTCGTGCCGACCGGCCGCTACACCGACATCATCGGCCGGCTGCGGCCGAACGCGATGGAGCCGGGCGACATCGTCGATCTCTCCGGCCGCATGCTCGGCCGCCACCAGGGGATTGCGCATTTCACCGTCGGTCAGCGCAAGGGGCTCGGCATTGCCTCGGGCGCGCCGCTCTACGTGGTGCGGCTGGATGCGGATGGTCGCCGCGTCGTGGTCGGCCCGCGCGAGGCGCTGCGCATGGACCGCATCGTGCTGCGCGACGTCAACTGGATCGGCGACGGTGCGCTTGCCTCCGTGATCGGCGAAGGCATCGAGATGTTCGTGCGCGTGCGTTCGACGCGGCCGCCGCAACCGGCATGGCTGCGCGTGGGCAAGGACGGTTATGAGGTCGAGCTGGTCGCCGGCGAGGAGGGTGTCTCGCCCGGGCAGGCCTGCGTGTTCTACGATGCGCCTTCGGGGCAGGCGCGCGTGCTCGGCGGTGGATTCATCAAGAGCGCATCGGCGAAGATGGCCGAGAGGGAAATGGACGCGCTGTTTGTGGAAGCTGCGCGCGGATAATGCGCATGATCCCGACCCGAAGGGCCGCGCCAGCGCAAAGTGGATACCGGTTTTCGGATAAGATCATGCGCAAACATAAAGGGTAATGTCAGGGCAGGGGATGGGGGACATCAATCTCGACGGCGTCACCAAGGCGTACGACCGCTGGGCGCCGATTTACGATCTCGTGTTCGGCAAGGTATTCGACGAGGGCCGGCGCTCCACCATTGCGGAGGCCGACCGCATCGGCGGGCGCGTGCTCGACGTCGGCGTCGGCACGGGGCTGTCGCTGTCGGATTATTCGCGCAGGACCAGGCTTTGCGGTGTCGATATTTCGGAATCAATGCTGCGCAAGGCGCAGCAGCGCGTGCGCGCACTCGGGCTTTCCAATGTCGAGACGCTGGCGGTGATGGATGCAAAACATCTCGCCTTCAAGGACGCATCGTTCGATGCGGTGGTCGCGCAATATGTCATCACCGCGGTGCCGGATCCGGAGGCCACGCTCGATGATTTCATCCGCGTGCTGAAACCCGGCGGCGAACTGATCCTGGTCAATCACATCGGCGCCGAGAGCGGCGCGCGCCGCGCCTTCGAGCTTGCCTTTGCGCCGCTGGCGCGCCGTCTTGGCTGGCGTCCGGAATTTCCGTGGAAACGCCTGGAGAGCTGGGCCGCGAAACACGGCGGCGTCACGCTCGCCGAGCGTCGCCCGATGCCGCCGATGGGACATTTTTCGCTGATCCGTTATCGCAAGTCGTAATTCCCTCGTCGCGGGAACATCGCAGCCCTCGGGCCGTTTTGTTCCTTATGCCGATGAAATGCACGCTTCTGATCACGTCGATATTGCTGGCCTCGGCCGGTTCCGCCCTGGCGCAGGCGCCACCGACCCCTGCAACTCCGCCGCAGCAGACGGCGCCGCCTGCGCCGTACCGGCCGCAAAATTGTGCGCCGATGGAGAAGGGCGCTCATCCGGGCGCCCCTGCGCCGGATGGGCAGACCACGGGACAGAGTCGCGAACCGCTCGGCGACAAGCTCTCGCAATCCGATGGCGTGCTGTGCCCGCCCGCGGACGTCGATCCCGAAATGCGCGCGCCGGCGCCGGATGCGGGCAAGACGCCCGTGATTCCCCCGCCTGGCAGCCCCGGCGGCGACAAGTCGATCCGTCCGAAATAAGCCGAAGTTGCAGATACTTGAGCTGGGCAGCGGGTTTGCTTGACAGGCCAGCTACCCACTCCTTATATGCCCCGCGTTCGCGCGCCATGCGGCCCAAGTCGCCCGCAGCCGAACGCCGTGGCGGGGTAGCTCAGCTGGTTAGAGCACGGGAATCATAATCCTGGGGTCGGGGGTTCGAGTCCCTCCCCCGCTACCAGAAAAGCCAGTTCAATCAATCGTTTGTCACTCCCATCTGGCCACAACGAGGTTCGGCGCGCGGCCCGTAACACATCGGTAACGTTGCGCTGGGTGAGACACTCCAATCCTTGAAGTTTGCGCCTCCTATTCGAATCCTTCGAGACGCGCGATCGGCTGTTGGTCCGCGGCCGGCCCGCTGGTGGGCGGGGTCCATCAAATCCCGCAAGCTTGCGAAATCGCTCGGAGGGCGCCTCAAGGAATCGAGTGGCGTCCACGACCTGATTTCAAGGATTGGATTGCGCAAGTTCTGAGCCGGAAGAGCGTCTTACAATTTGACAGAACTTTCCGATAACGATGGCCTCGATTACGTCGAATGGTTGTGTGTACCAAGAACCTAAATCCTGAGGTAATGGTGATGAAGTCCGCCCAGGATGGCAAGTGCCCTGACCACACCGGTTCGCTGAACTGGTCGAGAAATGGGCGCATCCTTATCCAAGGCCAAGTGCGTCCGCGTCCTATTATAGTAGCGAGCGTAAGATTTCAGAATCCGGCGCAGATGGGCCTCGCCCAGGACAATGATGTGGTCCACACATTCTTGCCGGATCGATCCGATCAGCCGTTCGGCAACGCCATTCTGCCAGGGTGAGGCCGGTGCAATCGGCTTATCCCGGATGCCCATGGCACGCAGTCGGCGTGCGACGACCGCACCGTAGATGCCGTCCAGGTCCCGGATCATGTAGCGCGGAGCCTCGTTCCAGGGGAATGCCTCCGTTATTTGACGCGCGACCCATTCGGCGGTCGGATGTGCCGTGACGTTGATCCAGACAAGATCTCGGCGGTCTAGCCGAACGATGACGAAGACATGGAGCAGTTTGAAGCCAATGGTTGGGACAACAAACAAGTCCATGGCGGCGATATCGGGGGCATGATTGCGCAGAAAGGTGCGCCATCCTTGGCTTGGCGGCCCACGCCATTTGACCATGTACTTGGCGACGCTCGACTGCGCGACCTCAAACCCGAGCTTGAGCAGTTCGCCGTGGAGGCGTGGCGCGCCCCACAGCGGATTTTCGACGCTCATCCGCCGGATCAAGACGCGCAGCTCCGTCTCGATCGGCGGTCGCCCTCCCCGCGGGCGCGACTTCCAACGCCAATAGCCGCGAAATCCGGCTCTGTGCCAACGCACAAGCGTCTCAGGCCGGATGATGGTGAGAACCTTCAGGATGGCTGGAAACCAGCGATACAGCTGGATAAAGAACCAGCGATCATGGTTCGTCAGCCGAACGCGACCACGCGCACTGCGCCTCAGGACCATCAACTGATGTCGAAGCACCGCGTTCTCGGCCTCTAGCCGCCACTTCGACCTGAATGGCGAGGCCAGGACGGCCAGAGCGAAACAGAACAGCCCGATCATCCCGCCAGCTTAAGCGATTCCATCGCGGTATCACACTCGGATGAGGTTTTCGGAACACACAGGTGTATCGTTGCGTTCCGCGGGGCTGGTCGACAATCCGGCAGGCGTGACGTTCGGACAAACCATACTTCGACCGAATGCCTTCAACAGCCTGCCGGCGCCGCTCAGGGCTTACAAGTTTCCCGAGGCTACATCCTTGAGCACCTGCTTCTCCAGCGACAGATCGGCAACCAGGCGCTTGAGACGAACGTTCTCGCGCTCCAGCTCTTTCATCCGCTTCGCCTGATCAAGCTTGAGCCCGCCGTATTCCTTTCGCCAGCGATAATAGCTCTGCTGCGTATTCCGGCCTCCCGGCACGCCACAGCCGGCGTCTTGCCCTGCGACATAAAAACTTCAATCTGGCGAAGCACTACGACAATTTGCTCCGCGCTAAACCGCTTCTTCGGCATCTGAAAAGCTCCTTTGCCAAGCCCATTCTCTCACATCGCTTGGTCCAAAAAAGCCCGGTCAGGTCAATCAACTCCTTCAGACATGATGATCAGGAAATACGTGCGTCACGCACATATATTGTCAATTGAAAATTGTGCGTGACGCACATATGCTTGAGGACATGACCAAGCGAACCGCAAATCTACTCGGCGCCCTGGCTCTAGCAGTCGTCGACCGAGTCGAGGTGGCCGCGCGTAACGTCCTTGACCATGGCGGAGAGACGCCAGCTGCGCTGGTCGTCATCGGCTATGGGACTGGGCTCTCGAACGACACCTTGAGGCGCATTCTCGGCTTGTCACACCCAGGCGCCGTGCGACTGGTTGACAAGCTCGTTGCTGAAGGTCTGGTCGAGCGGGGTCCGGGGCGCGACGCTCGTCAAGTTGCGCTGCACCTGACGAGGCGTGGGAAGCAATACCGGTCGCAACTGTTGGCAAGTCGATTGAGCGCGGTAGAAGAGATACTTGGCTCCCTAGATCAATCCGAACAGCGAGCGCTCGCCGAGCTACTGCACAAGGTGCTTGCGCGGATGGACACCAGCGAGATGCAGAGGTTTACGATATGTCGCATGTGTGACGACCGAGTGTGCAAGGACTGTCCGCTTCCAACGTCGAAGCCGACGGGAAGTTTGCCATCTGGGCTCAAAGGGTAGGGCGTAAGCAGACTGCCGCGTGTACCTGTCAGTGTTCACAAACTGGCCGACTGTTTGACGGGCCGTCTCCAAGCTCCCACTTCAGTTCTGAAAAGGTGGAAAAAGTCTCCGGGGTTGAAAGTCAGGCTTTCGGGGTGAATTCTCTGGCGCTCAACGATTTGACAGCCGGCAACCGAATTGGAGGCAGCCCAGTGGAGCTGTTGCTAACGATCAGAACGCATCAGCGCGAATCCCGTTCGGAGGGACGAGTGACCGGAAATGCATCCTTCATATAATCCGCAAGCATTTCGCAGAATGCGGTGGCGTAGCGTGGCAGCGTACGTTGCCGATCCCAGAACAATGCGATCGGCTCGCGCAGCGGTTTGTCTTGAAAGGTGACACTGGCAATCCGCAGCTTATAGCCCTTAGCCCGTACGGCGGAGGGAATGATTGCAATGCCGTGTCCATCCTCGGCCATCGCCATCAGCGTATGCGGAGTGCGACTTTCGAATTTGACGCTGATCTCGACGCGGGCGAGACGGCAGGCCGCGTCGAACGTGCGGCGGAAGACGAAATTGCTGTCCAGCAGCAGCAGGGGATAGGACGATAGTTCCGCGATTTCGATGGCTGCCGACTTGCGGATCCCAAGTCGTGGATGAAAAGCGGCAAGCTGATCCACGGCTTTCAGGGTTGCACTTGCGTAGCGGGTATCTCCTCTTGGCACCGCATTCAGAAGGTTTTGACCAAGATGAATGTCGCCACGCTCCAGGAGGCCCCGGATATGCGGCCAACCGAGCGCCTCGGTCATCACCAAGCGAACGCCGTCATAGAGCTTCGCATACTGGTGCCAGAAGGGCGAAATGACCCCTTCGATGAATTGGGGCGAAGCCGCGAGGCGCAGCACACCGGTTTCGCCGCTTCGCAGCAAATTGGCGCGTTCACCGATCGCACTGGCCTGGTTCAGCAATACGCGACAGTCACCGAGCAGTTGTTCTCCTTCGCCTGTCAGCACTAGCCGCCCGCGGATGCGCTCAAACAGCTTGAGACCGAGTTCCTGTTCAAGATTGGCAATCTGGCGCGACAGGGCGGGTTGCGCGATGCGAAGCTGCTGAGCCGCTTTCGACACGGTGCCGAAATCAGCGACAGTGACAAAGGTGCGCGCGTGCCTGATATCCATCGGCCAATCCTATGCCGCGAAAGCATAGAATGCCAGCACAACTATCTATTGGACGCATAGCGGGGCGGATCTGATGATGAAAGCCGTTCGTCGGTGAACGGAAAGGAACTGGTGATGCCATGAAACAATTGTGTCTGCTCGCTTCGACGATGTTTGCGCTTGCCCTGAATTTCTCCCCCGCTGGGGCCGATGATTGGCCGGCCAGGCCGCTGCACGTCATCGTGCCGTTCGGTGCCGGCACGACGACTGACATGGTTCCGCGAATTGTCTTCGAACAACTCTCGGCCCAGCTCGGCCAGCCGATCATCGTCGAGAACAGGCCGGGAGCTGGTACAACGACCGGCGCCAGCGCCGTCGCGAAGGCTAATGCGGACGGCTATACGCTATTGGTCAATTCCTCCGCTCATACGATCGCGCCCTCGCTCTTTCCTGCTTTGGGCTACGATGCCTCGCGCGACTTTGCAGGGATAGCACCGCTCGGCCTCGTGCCCAGCGTCCTGCTCGCGTCGTCCGCGAAAGGTTACACGCGTGCTTCCGACCTGGTAGGGGCAGCAAAGGCAAAGCCGGGTGCACTCAATTTTGCTTCTGCGGGCGTCGGTACCGCGACCCATCTGAGTGCGGTCAGGTTCAACAACAGCGCTGGAATCGAGGCCGTCCACGTGCCGTTCAAGGCGGCGCCGGAGATACTGGGCGAATTGGTGGCCGGCCGTATCGACTATTTCCTCGCACCGATCGCTGTCGCCCTTCCATTCATCCGGGATCGCAAGCTCGTGGCATTGGCGGTCAATACGTCAGCGCGGTTGCCGGCAATTCCCGATGTGCCGACCCTTTCTGAATCTGGGTTTGCCAATGCCGACTATTCGTTCTGGATCGCCTTCTTCGCGCCCGCGAAAACATCCCGCAACATCGTTGACAAACTTGCAATCGAGACGCGCAAGGCGCTCGCGGAGCCGAAGGTCCGTGACAAACTCTCTGCGCTCGGCATTGAGCCCATGCAATTGACACCCGATGCCTTGGATACACTCGTAGCCAGGCAGATCGTAACCGATGCCGACTTGGTGCGCAGCGCCGGCCTCGGCGCAAAGTAGCGGAGTGGACCGGTGAGCAGCGCGCCGAGGCAGTCTTTCCTGGCTACGGACGGTGCCGCCTACGAACTGCAGATGGGACGCTGGAGTCGGCGTCTCGCGCCGCTGTTGATCGGCTTTGCCGGAATTGATCGTGCAGCCCGCGTGCTTGATGTCGGCTGTGGGACCGGAAATCTAGGCATTTGCTTGATCGGCAATCCCGCCATCGGCAGTGTAACCGGCCTCGACCTGGCGCCCGCCTACATTGAATACGCAAGGCAAGGCAATAGCGAACCGCGTCTCAAATTCGAGGTCGGCGATGCCTGTGCCTTGCCGTTCCCAGATGCCTGTTTCGATCATTCGCTTTCGATGTTGGCATTGCAGTTCGCACCCGACACGGATCTCGCGATTCGCGAGATGAAGCGGGTGACGCGACGGGGCGGCACCGTTGCCGCCGCGACATGGGATACGCGCGGTGGATTTGTAGCTTTCCGGATTATCTTCGACGCTGCCGCAATGCTCGATCCGAGCGGTCAGGTGGCGCGGGCGCGAGCCTACACACGGCCCTTGAGCCGGCCTGGCGATCTGGAACGGGCGTGGCGCGAGGCAGGTTTGATCGACATTTCCCAAGATATGCGGACCATTCGCATGGACTATGCCTCCTTTGCAGATTTTTGGGCGCCGGCAGAAGGCAGCGAAGGGCCGGTCGCCGAATTTGTTGGCTCGCTGAAAAACGCCATCAAGGTCAAGCTGCGCGACGCGGTACGATCGGCCTATCTTGACGGTGAGGGTGACGGCCCTCGTTCTTACGCAGCGACTGCCTGGGTCGTGAGGGGTACGGTGCCGTAGGAAACTCAGCTTTTGGCCCATTTGCGGACGTAGCGGCTCCGTTGAGGCAGAGCAGACTGCCTCGTGTGCCTGCCAGTGTTCGAAAACTGGCCGGCTCCATCCTTTCTGGTCCGTCTCCAAGCTCCCACTTCAGGGTTGAAAGGGGCGAAAAGTCTCCGGGCATGCAAATCGGACTTTCGAGACGAAATTGTCTTGATATTTCAAAGGCCAAAACTTAATCGGGAATGTGAGAGTTCGATCCCTCTCACGACAGCCACGCAGTCACTCGACCTAGGATTGTGATCACTTTATACGCGAAATTCCTGCATTTCTTGGGCGCTTTCGCATATCCAGCCGGTCTCCAAAGTCTCCAAAATCGGCAACTTTAACGAGAACCTCCCGAAAGTCTCCGGCCCCAACCGCAGAAATTCCCGTTTTGGAGGAGACGATTGGCGGAGACGGGTTCGACCGTCACTGAGCGGTAGGGTTGGCAGATGCATCCTAGATCTTTGTCGGCCAACTAAGGGCGGAGTACGGTCCACATCAGCAAACGACAGCTGGCGCGGCGCGGAGTGGCGAACGTTTGGTTGCGATGGCGAAGCAGACGTTCGATTGCAGTTGCGGACCGTGTCCGCTGATGGTCGATTTTGTTGAAAAAGTCGGCGCTTGCGCCTGTTGATCTTCGCTGATTCAGTCATAGCGAGGGGCTGAATCATGAAGGGACATCAGCTGGGCGAGCAGGCTGCGATGTTCTACGAGTTTTCGCTCGAGCGGCACGTTCCGTCCGATCATCTGTTGCGATCGATTGACCGGTTCGTTGAACTCGATGGGTTGAGGCGGGAGCTTTCTCCCTTCTACAGCACAATAGGGCGCCCCTCGATCGCTCCCGAGCTGATGATCCGAATGCTGCTGGTCGGCTACTGCTTCGGCATCCGCTCGGAGCGGCGCTTGTGCGAAGAGGTTCACCTCAACCTGGCATACCGCTGGTTCTGCCACCTTGGGCTCGAGGGTGAGGTGCCCGACCATTCGACCTTCTCGAAGAACCGGCATGGCCGCTTCCGCGACAGTGACCTGCTGCGACAGCTGTTCGAGGCCATCTTGCGCCGCTGCATCGACGAGGGTCTGGTTGGCGGAGAAAGCTTTGCGGTCGATGCCAGCCTAATCAAGGCCGACGCGAACCGGCAGAGCGGCATTGAGGGCGAGAAGGGGCTCCCCCCGCAAGCCGTGCGGTCGACGAGTACCTAGCCGTCCTGGACGATGCGGCCTTCGGGCCTGCGACCGAGGTCGTCCCCAAGTTCATCTCGCCGGCTGATCCAGCCGCACGCTGGACCGGCGCCCACGGCGGGCACGCGTTCTTTGCCTACTCCACGAACTATCTGATCGATGTGGAGAATGCGATCATTGTCGATGTTGAGCCAACCACAGCGATCCGGCAGGCAGAAGTGCTCGCCGCCAAGCGCATGATCGGGCGGACCGCAAAGAACTTCGCCCTCCACCTGTCAAGGCTCCTCGGTGATAGTGCCTATGGTTCAGCCGACATGCTGGGGTGGCTGGTCGATGAACGGGCATCGAGCCGCCTGTGACCGTATTCGACAAATCCGCGCGCAAGGACGGCACCTTCGCGCGGGAGGACTTTAATTACGATCCAGCCGGCGACGTCTATATCTGTCCTGGCGGCAAGACGCTGACCACAACAGGGACGCGTGTGAATGATGGCGAGACGCTGCTCTATCGAGCGAGCAAGGCTGACCGTGACGCCTGTGCCTTGCGGCCACGCTGCTGCCCGAAGACGCCTGCTCGAAAGGTGCCTCGCTCGATTCATGAGAGGGCCCGCGATATGGCGCGGGCCATTGCCAACTCCTCGGAAGGTCGAACATCGCGACGGCTGCGCAAGAAGGTCGAAATGCTGTTCGCTCACCTCAAGCGCATTCTCAAGCTGGACCGACTGCGACTACGTGGACCAAATGGTGCCCGCGACGAGTTCCTCCTCGCAGCCACCGCCCAGAACCTCCGGAAATTAGCCAAGCTAATCCCAATGCCGCGGCCAAATCCGGCCTGAGAGACGGCCGGGTTGCGCTGCAATTTGCATCCGCCTCGGTCGCCGACGGACTTCTTCAACGGAATCGACCCATAGCGGATATTGGTCCTGTTTAGTCCCGATGCAGCGGCGCACAGATAACTTGCGGATACCGGGACGGTGAACTTTTCAGTAGCAGACAGTGACTTCGGTCGCCGCATGAGTCTCGACCTGTTGAGACTCAAACGCCCGCCGACGCAATAGACCCACGTGTTTTTGATTTGAATTGCGCGTCATGACGGCTTTTGCCAGTCAGGTCCTGATCTAGGACATTGCGCATCGCGCCTTTGGGAGCGAGCTCATGCCCCCTTGCCACACGCTGAACGTCAACGGTCTTCCACAGCTAACGAACCGCAAACGTCCAGACCAAGTAAGCATAACCCCGTCAAGTCTTGTAGTCCGGTTCCCGAAGGTCCAGCACGGCGATAAGAGCTGCAAAAAGAGCTTCCGCGCGGTTAGCGGGACCGGCGAAATCAGCGGCCGTCGCGGATGCGAGGTCATCCGGAACTGTCTGGAGCGGTTGGTCTAGCCCCTTTGCCAGCACCTGAACCTTGGCAGCCCGCTCGAGATAATATGTTAGATCGTAGGCTTCGGCCACGGACTTACCCGTCACGAACACTCCGTGGTTGCGTGAGATCAGAATGTCCGCGTGCCGCAGTGCCTTCCCGATTCGTTGCGCTTCTTCTTCAAAGCCCAAGCCGCCATAATGGTCTTCGTAGGTTATACGTCCGTGGAAACGTAGCGCGTTTTGTGAGATGGGCTCGATAACGCCATCGGTTGTGCAGGTGATGGCAAGGGTGTGAGGCATGTGAGAATGAATGACGCAGGCTGTATTCCCCTTCGCGGCTTGCGCAGCACGATGTAACAGAAAGGTAATCTCGTCGATCGGTGCGCGGCCTTCCAAAACTCGCCCTGTCTCGTCGACGCGCACGATGTCGCTCGCCGTCAGCACCTCCCAGTGAACTCCGTCTGGAGTTAACAGAAAGGTACCATCTCCCAACCCCAAGGATACATGATTGTCGATGCCCTCGTTCAGGCCCTCGCGTTGTAGCAGTCTGTGTACCGCTGCCATCTCGATCCGCTTGGTCTTCATTCCATTGTCTCCGCCGTTGCGCGCACCCTTTGCGCCCTCGCGCGCAAATCGCTGATGATCTCGTGTAGAGCTTCCGGATGGATCTATGCGCTTGGGATCAACTGATATTCGCAGGCACAATCATTCATTCCACACCCAACCTGCGATCGAGGGCGTGTTCGCCGGGATAGCCCCGCGCAATGACCTTTTCAACGCCTCCAAACCGCTCGACGGCGGCGGCTTGCGAGGCAAACGCAGCATCGTTGGCCGCCGATGGATCGACGATCCTCCTCAAAGCCTGACTGCAGGTCGCCTGGACGTCGGCAAAAGCGGGCTGCCCAGCCAGATTGCGCAGCTCGTCTGGATCGGTATCCAGGTCGAACAATTCCGGCTCGTAGCCAACATATTCTATGTATTTCCAGCGTCCCGTTCGCACCATGTAGCAACCCGTGATCGAAGCGCCCGCATGATATTCGGAAATCAGCTACCGAGCGTCGATTATGCTTGTTGCCTTCAGCCAGGGTAACGTACCGCTGCATTCAGCCACCTCCAAACTCGACACTGCTTCTTTTGGGGTCAGATTGTGGCTGTTCTCGGACTTCACAGAATGAGCGGTTATGGAACGCGTCGCCGTGCGGTCAGGCGCGCCCCAGCGATTGGCGAAGCTCGCGTGGATTGAGTAGTAGGTCCCTGTCCATTGATGGAATAAGTTCTACGCTCTGAACTGTCGCTTGTTAGATGAGCGGAGAATTTCTGTACCTTTCCCAAGGGCAGGGAATTGATTCGCCTTCTGCCAAACCCTCGCGGCTACTTTGAGCGATCTAGCGCCGAACGTATCGAACGAGTCGTGAGGTGCGACGCTCCCGCCCGCCTGGGCTCCTCGCAGTCTCAAAGTTCACCTCTTGTGGGGTCATCCTGGCTTTGAAAGCCCCTTAGTTGGACACAACCGGGAGGCATTTTTCGGAACATCGCAAGCGTGGGGCTGGTCGAAAGTGGCGCCTCAAGGACGTTCCTGTTCAAGGCCAGGTCGATCCGCCCGGGAAGGCTTGATCGCACGATCCTGCCAGAGCCTGAATCCGCCTTCGAAGGCGCTATCATTGATTCCCAGTTGCACGTCGTGCGGCGGGTTGCCGATCTTGTGGGCGTTGCCGCCGCCCAGAACGACGTACTCGGGCTGCAGCGCCGCAATCAGGCGCTTCACCACGTCGTCGACGCTCCGCTTCCATCTTTTCTTTCCGTGACGCTTGAGGCCGGCGGCTCCAACGAAGTCCTCGAAGGTCTTGCCCTTCCGGTACGGCAGGTGTCCGAGTTCCATAGGTTCGAGGACGCCGTCAACGATCATGGCGGATCCCAGGCCCGTGCCTAGCCCGAGAAACAGCATCTTGCCGCCTTCATAGTTTCCCAGGGCCTGCATCAGGGCATCGTTGACCACCTTGGTCGGACGGCCGAACGCTTTCCCGAAATCGAATCCCTCCCATCCGGGTCCGAGGTTGTGGGGCTCCGCGAACGGGCGGTTGCGGGCAACGAGCCCGGGATATCCCACCGAGACGACGTCGTAGCACCAGTCCTTCGTGAGCTCTTTGACTTTCTTCACCATCGCCTTGGCGGACAAATGCGGTCCAGACGAAAACTCGCGTTTCGTACGGCCCTTGTCGGTCATGACTTTCACATGAGACCCGCCTACGTCGATCGTCAGGATCGTGCATCGAGATGTACGCTTTCTCTCCCCCTTCTTCTTCATGCGTTTCTTCCTCATCTACGTCCCGATGACTCCTCCGGAGCCGGCAAGCTCGTCGACTCAGCGCGTCTCCTGTCTTGTTCGACGAACAGGGCGAGATTCTGAACTCGAGACCATCCCCAGTTCGTGATCAGCCCGGTTGTTGCCGGAAGGGACATCCTCTTCACGACTCCACTAGCGTTCCCGGCGGGACCTGCACAGAGACCAACCTATCACGAACTCGATGGGCTGGATGATTAAGCGGCCGGGCGAAGCCGTTCGAAACTGGCCACGTCGGAGCGGAGTGAAGATTTCCGGATCCTCGGCAAGGTAAGGACCGATTCGAACCGTCTCCTTCTTGTGGCTCGAAATACCTGGTCTCCCCTCGCTCCTTTGGGTGCCGCCACCCGCACAGGTTTTCCGGCTCGACGAACGCTCCGGAGTTTATATTCGGAGAAACCTCGATCTGGCGGCACGCTGTATGAGCGCTAGCGATTCCGATCGAATGGCCTTGGTCACCGTGCTGCCGGCCTCCGTCAGGCCGACTTCCGCTGCTGTTTACCCGCCGGCGTTCTTCACTGCGGCATTCTTGGCCTCCTTCCCACGGCGACAGGTATCAGAATCATTTTTGGCCAACAGCTTTCTTTGACAGGCGCCGTCGCCGGGGCCCTTTCCTTTTTGCGCCTGCAAGAGTCGATCGTTGCTCTTTAAGCGCCCGACAAACGATAGCGAAAGACGGCGCTGCGCGGCGGCTCGGCTTCTTACTGGCACGGCTTTCTTCACGCCGCCCTTTATCTCCGTTTCGATTGCTCGCAGCGAGCCGGATCGCATGGGCCCGATTCAAGCCAATGCCGGTCTTTGCCCGCTTGAGAGTTGACAGCTTCGCTCAGCAAACGATACGAATTTGAGCATGGAATCGGGATTGGAGCGCTTAACGTATTGTCCAAGCACTTTCCGGCCAAGTTGCTGAAGCCGCGCGCTGGAGGGCTTGCTCTGACCGTGCGAGGCGCATCCAACAACGAGGCCGCAATGCAGCCTCGCCCTCGAGGCCGGTCACTCAATTCCGTCCGTCGTTTGCTACGGATCTTCGTTTCGAGAGCCCCGCCCGCAATTGCCGTTGAGTTTTGAGCTGGCGGGCGATTCCGAAATTGCTGCTTCCGGGACCGATCCGGACATGACGACGGTCATTTTTTCCCCAGTCGCATTTTTGGACGCTGGAATCAGCAGCTGCACTGGCGGCGGTCGAGTTTCGGCACCCCGAAAAAGTCGCGGGAAACTGAGGGCTGTCAGCTGAAGTCGGACTGATGGGTGGCAGAAGCTAGCCAGAGGACTCGCCGGCTGGCCTGGCGTCGCGTTTGCGATTGCGAGCTCGATTTCTGGTTCGCTGCTGATTCTGGCGGCTGCCTCCGAGATCGTGCGTCGCCTCGAGAGCAATGTGGTCGTTGGCTTGTTTCTCAATCCGTTGCCTCTCCCCGGCGCGGTCGAGGGCAATGTCACATCCGAGCTCATCGACCACGCGCGGGCTAGCGGCGACCAGATCGAGGCGGCGCTCGTGAAGCAACTGCAACTGCTCAATGGGCCCGTCGAGATCAGGCGGTTCGATGTGTTGGCCGATGATATGGCCAAGATTGCTGCCCGCGAGGCCCGTTCCGCAGACACCTTCGTGGCGACACGTCCCAATGGCGCCATGGATTCGGACCGGCTCGTCGAAGGCGTTCTTTTCGGATCAGGCCACCATCTCTTCCTCTGTCCCCGAAACGGAGCGTCCAAAGTTCGCGTTCGATCGGATTCTCGTCGCTTGGAATGGCAGCCGCGAATCCGCCCGCGCCCCGGGAGAGGGCATGCCGTTTCTGCACAAGGCCGAGGAGGTTATGATACTTGTTGTGACCGGCGAGCACCCAAGCGAGAACGCGGCGGTCATGGGTCTCGGCGCGGTTAATCATCTGCGTCATCACGGGATCAAGCCTGCCCTGCATCGTGTGAAGAGCCGTCCTGGCGAAGTTGGAGCCAAGCTGATCAGTGAAGCACAACGATGGAAGGCCGACCTTGTCGTCATGGGCGGATACGGCCATCTTCGGCTGCGCGAATGGCTGCTTGGGAGCGTTACCTATAGTCTGATGCGTGAAGCGCCTGTTCCACTGCTGGTGGCTCATTGAGACGCGACGATCTCCTCTAGGCTGCAGATGCTGGCGACGGGCAGCGCTCAGAGACAGATTCCCCAAGCTGACGCAGCCCGAAATCGAGCGGCTGCGTCGCTTTGTGCAAGCAAGGACGCTACACATTGCTATCTCAGGCAATCGATATGCCGACAACGGTCAAGGTAGCGCTCGGCATCATGGATATTGTTCCTTGGGGTGGGCAAACCACAGGAGAGACCTATGTGTGATTATAGCCTGCATGCTGTTGCATCTCGTCCAGCCAAGGCTGGAGAGACGCTTGTGACGACCGGTTTTTGCGGCACGCCAACACGCGGCTTTGCCGCCAAGGACCAGCCGGGTATTGCCGTATGTCTCCTGCCGGGGACCGAGCTGGCGTTCGAGCAGGAGGTCAGCCACAGCCGAGGATGGTTGTACACCGCATCCGTCAGCTCTTGCGTCGCCCGCTTTTGCAAGATTGAAGCAAGCACGCCAGCGCAGCACCGCGATGCTCTTTCGTTTCCTGACGGAAGCACTGTTCTTGTGAACGAATTGGCTCGCAGAAGATTATCGACCTCGCTGCGACGGATCGATGTAAATTCGAGGGGTGCCGAGGAGATGCGTATGTCTCGAAGTTGACCTAGTCGATTGTGCCGAACTGTCACGATCTGATGTCGGGTCCACGACCCGGTCCGCGTCGTAAGATCGGGACCTATGATGGGTCGTTCCACGTAGATTGCCAAAGTTCCTTTTCCGCGATGATACGCTCGCCGATCACAATTCGGGCATCGGTGGCTGTGGTTTGGTCGAAATCCTTTGCACGCAGCCATGTGTCGGCAGCGGCAAGGGCAGCGGGTAGGTTGGGGGCCTCGAATTCATGAAAATCGACGGTCTCGTGAAGGCCGAGGGCGTTTCGTTCTAAGGTTTCGACGCGATATCGGGCCATGGTGTGCGCTGTATTGGCAGAATGACACCCGTCTGATCGGATCAGACCGGGAGCCTACTCCGATCTATCGTAAGTCCAACTGCGAATGCCCAAATTCGAGAAGCTTCGCAATAATTCGGAGCTTTTGCATCCCTACCGCGATCCAAGACCCATCTGCGACAGCGGGTGTGCAACGCGGCAACGGTTTCAACGGCAATTCAGTAGCAACGACGCGACTTCATGACGGTGGCACGCGATTTGTATTCCCGCTCGTGCGCAGCAGGCCGGCAGGGCTTGGCGTATCGATCTCTTCTCCTCGGCGTACTAAGGCTCCCGCGAAGGTAGAGGATTTCCATCGGCCGCCCCCTCTGAAAAAGTGGCCCCTCTTCGCAGGATCCCGTTGCTGTACGTGGTCCCATCCGGCCTATGCGAACATTTCTTACAGAGGTCTGAAAAGAGCATCCGACTTCGCGCCCCAGCGAGATATAGGCGATGAAACTGGCGCGATGATCGGCAAGCAGCAGCCTTCAGCACAGAAACAGGGAACGCGGGGCGGTGCCGACCATCTTGGCAACTTCATCATTGAAACTTGGAAGCCGCCAGACTACTGCCCAGAAGACAAGACATGAATGCACGCGTGTGCGGGCAGTATTTCAGGATGGACGAACCGAAGAGCAACCGGTCGACGTCTGTCATCATTCCTGCATCGTGCTGGGTGCGAACACAAGTGAGGCAGCCTGATCCTTACGCACGACTGGAACGGGCTGGTGCCCGGGTTGACGTCGGTGTCCCCGCAGGAGCGTCCACCGTGCCTTACGTGTTCTTCGCGTTCCGAATAATGGTCGGGCTGTGGCTCTTGATGCTGATGCTGGTTCTCGCCGGCGGCTGGCTAATGTGGCGCAGGCGCCTCGGCGAGGCGCGCTGGTTTCATCTTGCCTGCGTCTGTTCGAGCCCGTTGCCGTTCCTGGCGGTACTTTGTGGCTGGACCGTAACGGAAGTCGGACGGCAACCCTACAAGATCGTGGACGGCGTCCCGGAGGGTTGGCTTCGCGGTGCGGAAAACATGGCTGGCCGACCTTTGATCCTTATAATAGAGCATGAGTACCTACTGGCTAACCGAGCTCGAGCAGGCGCTTACGGAGGCAGGCTTTGCCGCTGAGATCACCTCATCGGGTGAAGAGGCCCTCGTGCTGCTTACGGCGGGCGACAATGCTACACAGCGCATTAGTAACACATGTAACGCTAGCTGGCCGTGCGAACGGCTGGGGGGTGGCCAGACGAATGAGAGAGAAAGACTCCTTCTTCCCGATCGCTACGACACCGCCGTGACCGCGAGTGGCCCTCACAGGGCGTTCCCAATAGCGTCGTTGTTCCAAAGCCGTTCGCGCCAGCGCAGATCGTAACCGTCGTTTCGCATCTCCTTACAGCGGTACTCCGCTCGCACAGTGAGATCGCCTAAGTTGCCGCCTATCTGTGCCAGATGCCTAGCCACCGCGGAGCAGGCTTTGGTTCTGGTCAACGCATTGTTCGGCCATTCGCCTTGACGTAAACCGTTGCTCGAACCGAGCGCGCACCTGGCGACGGTCCCGTTGTTTCAAACGCTTGAGGGCCTGAACGGCTTCCTGCTGGCCGTCTACAATGAAGCCGGTCAGGCCATCCTCAATCACCTCGGGGACAGAACCGGACCTGAATGCTATCACCGGCGTTCCACAGGCCATCGCTTCGATCATCACCAGTCCAAAGGGCTCGGGCCAGTCGATCGGAAACAGTAAAGCGGCCGCATTTGCGAGAAATCCTTGTTTCTCGCGGTCGTCTACTTCGCCGTTCAGCCTAATCAGCTCACCGTCAATCTGCGGCTCCAGACAGTTCTTGAAGTAGTGTCCTTCGCGCCGAGGAATTTTTGCGGCAATGCGAAGCGGCATTCCGGCCTGCCGCGCGATCAGAATGGCATCTTCCGGTCCCTTCTCGGCTGTTAGCCTTCCAAGAAAAGCCAGATAGGATCCGGCTTCGTAGCTGGGACAAAAGAGGTCTGGGGGTAGGCCGTGATACACTGTGCCACACCATTTGGCATCACAGAGCGGCAAGCGCTGGCCGTTCGATATCGAAACGAAGGGAGCATGAGGGAACAGGCGGACCAGAGCAGAGAGACCAGGAAGATCGAGGCGCCCATGCAAAGTGGTGAGGAAAGGCACACAAAGCCGGCTGAGCAAGGGCAGGTGCAGCCAGCCAGTCGACATGGGCGTGCATCACATCAAACCAGTGGCACACCGCGACACCCGCACCTTGTCGCATTCGCCGCAATCATTGTGGCGCTCGGCGTGGCATATTGGTTGGTGCGCGATCGCGATCGGCGGCAAGAACCCGCTTTGGAAAGCTGGAGCCACCGACTCCTGAACAACAACCGGCAATTTTCCATCGCCCCGCGAGTTGTTCCAGGAAGCACGCTCTTTCGCATGCATGGTCGGTACGCGGCGGCAGGAGCGACAGGCCAAAGACACGAGATCAGCCGCCAGATCAGCCACCACACAGTGAGCAGACATTAAGGCAGGCCAGGGTAGAGGGCGGCAGGCATTGGCGACGTCATTCCTAGTGCCTTGGCTGCGACCTGTGGTCATGTCGGATGCTGTGATTAGTCATCAACGGGCACGCGACGAAGCATTTCCATGCAACCAGCCACCCGATCATCGAGGCCTACGATCCGCCCGAAGGCTGGGGCCGGTGTTATGTTGACGAAATCATGCCTGACTTGTCGGATCGGCCGACGCCGCAAGTAGGTCCGATCCCGAGATTTTATGGATACGCCGCACCGCGCTGTGATCGGGGCCATTAAGGCCGTGGCAATGACCGGCGTTAAACGCGAACTACTCATGACGCGTGATGCTTCCCCGGCGATTACGTTGACGGCCGTCAAGGTAGAAAGTCGCTCTGCGCGTCATCGTCGTTGCGAGAGTCAACCTGGTAAGAGGATGGACATGGTCGCGCACGCTCCCAAACGGAATTCCGATCGACGTGAAGCCACAGAACCGGCTGGCACGAAATCTCAAACGACAGCCCCGGAACCTTATGGTCGCTTTGAGTTGCTTCCGATCGCCGGAGACTGGCGCCACGGCCAGGCAGAAAGCAGGCTGGTTGACACGAACCCTTATACCGGCGATGTCGTCCTCGAAATCAAGCAGGCCGATCGCAACGATCTCGATGCGGCCTTCACTGGTGCTGCCAAGGCTCAAGCGGCATGGGCGGCATCTGCGCCGGCCACGAGGGCGCACGTGCTTCGCCGCGCGGCAGAGGTGATGGAAGCGCGCCGCGGCGAAATCGTCGATTGGCTGATCAACGAATCCGGCAGCACGCGGCTCAAGGCGAACCTTGAGTGGGAAGTGACCCATGCGGTCATGCTTTGGGCCACCTCGGTGCCCCATGCCGCCGAAAGCCGCATCATTCCGTCCGACATTCCGGGCAAGGAACATCAGGTGCGGCGCAAGCCGGTCGGCGTCGTCGGAGCGATCAGTCCGTGGAACTGGCCACTGCACCTGAGCAACCGCACCATCGCGCCGGCGCTGGCGGTGGGAAATGCCGTCGTGGTGAAGCCGGCAAGTGATACGCCGGTGACCGGCGGTTTGTTGTTGGCGAAAATTTTCGAGGAAGCCGGCTTGGCGGCGGGACTCCTCAGCGTCGTGGTCGGCGCGGGCAGCGAAATCGGCGACGCTTTCGTCAGTCATCTCGTTCCGCGAGTGATTTCGTTTACCGGCTCGACGCCGGTCGGCCGCAACATCGCGGAACTCGCGGCGAAGGCGCCGATCATCAAGCGCGTCGATCTGGAACTCGGTGGCAATGCTCCCTTCGTCGTGCTCGCGGACGCCGATCTGGATCAGGCCATCGAGGCCGCAGTGTTCGGCAAGTTTCTGCACCAGGGCCAGATCTGCATCGCTATTAACCGCATCATTGTCGAGGAGGCCGTTTATCACACGTTCGTCGATCGTTTTGCCGAGCGGGTAGGGAGGCTGAAAGCCGGCGATCCCAGCGACGGCGATACCATGGTCGGTCCGATCATCAACAACTCGCAGCTTCGCAAGCTGCTCGAACGCATTCGGCGCGCCCGCCAAGATGGCGCCAAACAGGTGCTCGGCGGAGAGCCGGACGGACTTTTGTTGCCGCCGCATGTCTTCGTGAACGTTGCTAACCGGATGGAACTTGCAGCAGAGGAAATATTCGGGCCGGTGGCGCCGATCCTTCGGGTAAGCAGTGCCGAAGAAGCGTTGGCAGTGGCCAATGAAACGAGTTTTGGACTAAGCGGTGCCGTATTCACGCGCGACGTGCACCGCGGCGTACACTTTGCCGAGCGAATGCAGGTGGGTATGGCTCATGTCAATGATCAACCGGTCATCGACTTGCCGACCTGTCCCTTCGGCGGGGAGAAGAACTCCGGCATAGGCCGATTCAACGGCTCCTGGGCGATCGAGGCTTTCACGACCGACCAATGGCTGACGGCGCAGCACGCGCCGCGAGGCTTTCCCTGGAATGCTTCCGCCGTGAAGGGGCCGTGGTCCTGAAGGGGCATACGATGGACGATCCATCCAACACGCCAGCCGCTGGTGTCCAAGCAAGCAGCAGCGACGGGATGCTCGCGTCCCGTCACGAGCACATGTTTCCCCAGTTCGCGCCAGACGAGATCGACCGCTTGCGCCGGTTCGGGGAGACCCGGCAATATGCCGCTAGTGAGTGGCTGTTCCGGACGGGTGAGATCGCACCGGGCATGTTCGTCATCATTGCCGGCAGGGTATCCATCGAAGCTCGTAATCGTCTCGACCGCCCGCAGAGGATCGTGGAAATGGGTGCGGGCGAGTTCATCGGCGAAGTCGCGCAACTCTCCGGCGGACCCGCCTTGGTCGATGCGCGGGCGACCGAGCCGGTTAAATCGTTGCTCGTTCGGCCGGCCAGACTGCGCGCTTTGCTGATTGCCGAAGTTCAGCTCGGCGAGCGCATCATGCGAGCCCTGATCTTGCGGCGCGTGTTCCTTATTAAGGCCGGCGCCGGCGGCCCTTGTCTGATCGGGCCGGACGACCATCCAGGGATGGTGAGTCTGCAGGAATTTTTGGCGCGCAACGCCTATCCCCACCAGGTGCTCGACCCTAGAAAGGATCCTGATGCGCAGGCGTTGCTCAAACAATATCCTTTTAAGTCCGAAGAATTGCCGCTCGTGGTCTGTCCGAGCGGGACAATCTTGAAAAATCCGACTGAATCAGACTTGGCGCGCGCCCTGGGGATGCTTCCTCCTGATCTCGAAAGGCGCCAGTACGACTTGGCGATTGTCGGCGCCGGTCCTGGAGGACTTGCGGCTGCCGTGTATGCGGCCTCTGAGGGCTTGTCGGTTGCTGTATTCGACGAACGGGCGTTCGGGGGGCAAGCCGGTGCCAGCAGCTGTATTGAGAATTATTTGGGATTTCCGACAGGAATTTCAGGCCAGGCGCTCGCCGGGCGCGCCTATGTGCAAGCGCAGAAGTTCGGCGCGGAGATGATCATCCCTGAAGCCGTCACGAAGCTTCATTGCGATAGTCACCCGTTCGCCGTTGGCCTGTCCAACGGCCAGACCATCAGGGCTTCGACCGTCGTCATCGCAAGCGGTGCTCGCTATCGACGGCCCGAGATTCCGAACCTGGAGCGATTCGAGGGGAGAGGCATCTGGTATTGGGCCTCTCCGGTCGAAGCAAATCTATGCCGAAAGGAGGAGGTGGCGCTGGTCGGTGGAGGCAACTCCGCGGGTCAGGCCGCTGTTTTTCTGAGCCGCTACGCCAACAAAGTTTGGATGCTTGTGCGCGGGCCAAGCCTAGCCGCGAGTATGTCGCAATACCTGATCGACAGAATCGGGGCGACTTCGAACATCGAGCTGCTCACCTGCACTGAGATTGTGGGGTTATTGGGGAAAGAGCAGGGTCAGCTCGAGCGGGTCCGCTGGCGCGACAAGCGAACCGGCGCGGAAGTTGAGAAAACGATCCGCAATGTCTTCATGTTCATCGGTGCGGAGCCTTCAACGCAGTGGCTAACCGGTTGCAACGTCAGCCTCGACAGCAAAGGGTTCGTGCGAACGGGGACGAACATACCGCCCGACCAATTTCTATCGGCCGATGGCCAAAGCCGGCCGGCGTCGCTCGAGTCGAACGTGACAGGCGTGTTTGCATTGGGTGATGTGCGTTCCGAATCGGTCAAGCGTGTCGGCGCGGCTATCGGGGAAGGAGCCACCGCCGTGCAGCAGATTCACGCCTTTCTGGAGCGCGAGCGGACTGGCCGAAGCTGACGGCCGGTGCAGGCCGGCGCGGCACGTCGCGGCGATGCGCTCACCAGCTCGCGAGTGCAGCCAGTGCTCGTCGGAACGCAGGTTAAACCGTCAATGTCATTACCCCTGCCTACCTCGGCACCCGATCTCCAGGAGGAACACGACTGAACCGGACGGCGGGCATACGGGCGCCCACATCTCGGCAGGCGCCTCACCTATCGACCAGCGGCAGCGGCAGAGGGAGCGGGTAGCGCTAGCGGGTCTCTGAGAATGACGATGTGGCGCGTGCCGTCAGCATCAATCACTTCCATGCTGGACAGCTCCAGCCCCTGCGCCTCAACATAGATCTCCCGAGGGTTGCGGATCTGATGATCGTGGCCTTCGAGGTCGACATCCAGAACATCGTCCTTTGGATCATAAGAAATCCCAAGCAATGGCAACCATTCCGCCTCGATCTGGTCGCCCAGCTTGAGCGAGGCGACCTCTATCTCGGCCCGTTTGCCGGTCAGCAGCGCGTTCGTAATCCGGTCGAAGAAAATGCCCCACTGCGATTTTTCGAGCTGTTTCGCCATGACTCTTCACCTCTAAATGCTTCACGCTCCTGCTCACATTTTGGGCGAGCTCGCTGAAGCCGCCATGACCGTCATCAATTTCAGAAGGAATTCGAGGGGCCGACCTCCTGCCGAAGCGGGTATCGGCAAGACTCGTAGCTGAGGCGACTCTCGAGGTGGGAAAACGACCGCAAGTCGAGCGATCTCTGCCATGTTCGTCGAGCACGAAATCGGCAATTCGACACTGCCTGCGGATGATCCGGTATGCAGCCTCCTGCTCAAGAACTAATGGATCGTCTCGCGGTCCGGCGCGTTGATCGAAACACCTATGATCGAGGAGCAGACGATGCCCGAGTTAGCCGTTTCGCGCCAAAAGATCAGTTTCCTGATTGAAAAAGCGCAGGAGTTTGATGTCAAGGACTTGCCGGTGGATGAGGAGTCCGGATCAAATCCTACTGACGATGCTGAAGTGGACGTATTGCAGGACGATGGCAGCGATTCTGTCGCTACTGAGATGGCGAGCTTCATCAGGGCCTTGAACGAGGACGAACAGATCGACCTCGTCGCGCTGATGTGGCTCGGACGGGGCGATGGCACGATCGACGAGTGGGAGGATCTGCGTACCCAGGCGGCTGAACGGCGGAACGGATACCGCAACCCGCGTTGGGAGACCGTGCATTACCTGCTCGGCGAGCCGCTGTTGGGCGATTTTCTGGCCGAAGGCCTCGACAAGTTCGGAATATCCTGGGTCGATGAGGCGCCAACGCCCTGATACGCAACATCAACATCGACAGGGCGAACTTCGAGGACTTCAGCGAGATCGGCGTTAGGGAATGGCAACTGATCGATGCGGACGCGCCGAATCCGATCGTCTCGCCTATGCGACCACTAAAGAGGTAATGCAGAACTGCATTGGTGGTCTTGCACAGATGCTCGTCGAGAAGGGAATCCGCGTCAACGCAGTGGCGCCCGGACCGATCTGGACGCCGGGGGACCCCATCCACGATGCCGGCGAGCAGGTCCCAATGAGGCGGGCAGGGCCGCCCGCCGAACTTGCACCGCAATACTGATCCATCCGGAAGCTTCACCCACCGGTGACGTCTGCCCGAATCGCCAAATCTTGAGCAGAAGTTGACGCTTGTCATGGCTAGGATGCCGGCCGCTCCTAAATTGGTCCAAAGGCGGTGTCGCTTGCCAAACACGTAAGTTCCTTGGTGTTTCATGAAATCCGACAGCCAAATCGAGCGCGACGTTCGTGACGAGTTGGGATGGGATCCTGACCTCGACGCAGACCACAGCTGTTCATGAAAAACGACCAGCCCTATCAGAAGCCGCAATCCTGCGCCTTTGTCATCTTCGGTGTCACGGGAGACTTGACCAACCGACTGGTGATCCCTTCGCTTTACAATCTCGCGGCAGCCGAACTATTGCCGGAAAGATTCTGTATCATCGGCGTCGCGCGCCGCGCCATGACGAACGAAGCACTGCGCGAGAGCCTAATGAGGGGCCTGCATCAGTTTGCAACGCGCCGGGTGGAAGACAAGATCGCGCATCGCCTCCTGGAATGCATCACCTCTGTCGAGGCCGATCCTGACGACGGCCCTTCTTACGACCGTCTCAAGGAGCAGCTTCAAGAACTGGAAGCCGCGCGCGACACCGGGGGCAATCGGCTATTTTATTTGGCAACACCGCCTGATGCCTTTGCGCCGATCGTGCGCCAGCTCGGCCGTCTCGGCTTGTTGAAGGAGGATCATGGCGCCTGGCGACGGCTCGTGACCGAAAAGCCGTTTGGGACCGATCTGGCGTCGGCGCGCGCGCTGAATGCGGAGTTATTGAACATTCTCAACGAGCACCAGATCTATCGAATCGATCATTATCTGGGTAAAGAGACTGTCCAGAACATCCTGGTGCTGCGCTTTGCCAATGGAATGTTCGAGCCGATCTGGAACCGCCATCACATCGATCACGTCCAGATCGTGGTGGACGAGCGGCTCGGCGTTGGGCACCGCGGCAGCTTTTATGACGCGACGGGCGCGCTGCGCGACATGGTCCCGAACCATCTGTTTCAGCTGCTATCATTGATCGCGATGGAGCCGCCGACACATTTCGACGCCCACAACGTCCGTTCGGAAAAGGACGAGGTGCTGGCGGCGATCCAGACCCAGAGCGAAGGGGAGGCGCTGAAAAACTCCGTGCGCGGCCAGTACACCGCCGGGAAGATCGGCGACACCGTGATTCCGGATTACCGCAAGAGCCCGGGCGTGAGGCCGGACAGCGCTACGGAGACTTACGTCGCGCTGAAACTGAGCATTGACAACTGGCGCTGGGCCGGCGTCCCCTTTTACCTGCGCACCGGTAAGGCGCTCCCCATGAAGCGCACGGAAGTGGCGATCAAATTCCGCGAGGCGCCGTTCGCGTTGTTTCGGTGCACGCCGGTCGGGCAATTGGCTGAGAACTATCTCGTCATCTGCATCGAGCCGAGCGAAGGCATCACGCTGCAATTCAACACCAAGGTGCCGGGGCCTGTGATCAGGATCGACGGCGTACAAATGAAGTTTCTCTACAAGGACTACTTCAAGGCCGAGCCGGCAACTGGCTATGAGACCTTGATCTACGACTGCATGATCGGCGACAACCTTTTGTTTCAACGCGCCGACGGCGTTGAGGCCGCTTGGCGGGCGGTTCAGCCTTTTCTGGATGCCTGGAAAAAAGCGGGTACTAAGGGATTGGAATTCTATCCCGCGGGGAGCGATGGGCCTCCGGGCGCATTCGAACTGTTGAAGCGTGATGGCCGAAGCTGGCGGAAGCCATGACCGCGATGTGCTTGAAGAAACAGCCGAGGGGTTGTGGAGCATCGGGCAAGCATCGTGAGCGAATGTTGGGATGGTCGCTAGTGGCGCAATGTTGGGCTTTTCTTAGAAGATCGTTACGTTGGCTTCCGAAAGGGGCCAAGACGCCTCGTGCCGAGCGTCCACTGCCAGTTCCAACAACCGCTCGCTGAACGGCGTCTCGTGTTTTAAGCGCCCCCTCTCTCCTGGTTTTCACTGGTTTCCCATCCATAGGCTATGCGGCTTCCGCAGTTCAAGCCGCGCAACATCTCGTGTCGTCAATTCTCACGGCTTATCTAATCCCCAGCTCACGTTCCTTCTAGAGATCGGGCCTAGCCTCTGACGCCGTCCGAGATGAGGCTTCAGGTCGTCAGGGCGGACGACAACGCAAGCATTGAATCTGCCAGGCCTGCACCACGGAAGTTCCAAAGGCATGCGACTAACCGACCGATGGCTTCCAGGCAAACTGATCAAATCGCCATCGTCTGCGCGTCGCCGATCGCGAGATTGCTCGTCGCGCATCACACGGGTGGGGGAGATAGGAACAGCCATCTTGCCAGTCTGTCCCAGAAGCTGCGGTTCGAGCGACGGGCATTTACGACTTATATTTAGGAACGGTGCGGGGCGGCGAGCGAGATCGGGCGAGAGGCGTGCATGGCACTCAAAATCGAAGACTATGCGATGAGGCGACTGCAAGGCAGCGGCCATGGTGGGTCGCAACGGCTCGATCGATTGGCTGTGCTGGCCCAGATTTGATTCGCCTGCGTGCTTTGCCGCCCTGCTTGGCGAGCCCGAAAATGGACGGTGGCTCATTGCACCAAAAGATGAGCCGATCGAGACGTCGTGGCGTTACCGCTCAGGCACTTTGGTTCTCGAAACGGAATTCCGAACGAAGGAAGGCAGCGCGACGCTGGTCGACTTCATGACACCGGGAGACCGCGCCGATGTTGTGCGCATGCTTATCGGCCGACAGGGGCGAGTGGAGTGTCGCTCAGAATTGGTGATCCGCTTCAGCTACGGCGCGACGGCGCCGTGGGTCAACCGGCTCGACGACGGCAGTATCAGCGCGATCGCCGGTCCGGAGCGTCTCGTGCTACGTACGGCAGCTGCGCTTCACGACGAGGATCTGAAGACGATTGGGGAACCGACGGTCGAAGCCGGCCAGTCAATCCCGTTCATCCTGTCCTACGGGTCATCGTTTCGAGATCCGCCCCCGGCAATTGATGCTTTCGATGCGCTGAAGCGAACGGAAGCATTCTGGCGTGGATGGAGTGATCGCTGTCCCGAGGTCGGTCCGTGGACGGAATTGGTCAAACGTTCGCTCATTACGTTGAAGGCTCTCACCTTCGCCCCGACCGGCGGGATCATCGCGGCGCCGACGACCTCTCTGCCCGAGCTTATTGGCGGCGTCAGGAACTGGGACTATCGCTTTTGCTGGCTGCGGGACGCCACCTTTACCCTGCTGGCCCTGATGCACCTCGGTTACTATGACGAGGCGCAGGCATGGCGAGACTGGCTCCTTCGTACCATCGCCGGTAGCCCGGAGCAGGTGCAGATCGTATACGGAGTAGGAGGCGAGCGCTGGCTTCAGGAACTGACCCTTCCGTGGCTCGCCGGCTATGAAAGATCGCCGCCGGTGCGCGTCGGAAACGCGGCCTACCAGCAACTTCAGCTGGACGTTCTCGGCGAAGTCGCCGACGCCATGTTCCACGCCGCCAAGGGCGGAATAAGCCTAACCGAACGTGGCCGTGCCCTGCAGCCGGTCATGCTGAGTTATCTCGCAAGCGCCTGGCGAGAGCCGGATCAAGGCATTTGGGAGGTACGCGGCGAACGGCAGCACTCGTCCATTCGAAGGTCATGGCCTGGGTCGCGTTCGATCGTGCCGCGAACGATTTCGCAGCCCAGGGAGCGATCGAAGCATCTTGAGGTTGGCGAGCGGTCGCCGACGAGGTTCACGCGGACGTGTGCGAACGCGGCTTCGACCACGATCTCGAAAGTTTCGTGCAGGCTTGTGGCTCGAAACGGCTCGACGCTGGTCTGCTGCTTATGCCGCTGGTGGGCTTTCTGCCTGCAATTGATCCGCGCGTGAGGAACACGGTTCGGGCCATCGAGAGGAGACTGCTGCTCCAGGGCGAGTTTGTTCTGCGGTATGAACGCGCAAATCCCGGCGACGGCCTGCCTCCAGGGGAAGGAGCGTTTCTGGCGTGCAGCTTTTGGCTGGTCGACAATTACATCCTGCAGGGCCGCCATTCGGAGGCCCGCAAGCTGTTCGATCGTCTCCTCTCGCGTTGCAATGACGTGGGACTGCTCGCCGAGGAATACGATCCGTTCGCAGGCCGCATGCTGGGCAATTTTCCGCAAGCCTACAGCCATGTGGGTTTGATCTGTTGCGCCTTGACTCTCACACGGAAGACGTGCCCTGCGGAGGATCCCGCCGAGCCGCAGCGCCTGCCGATGCGTCCAACTGCGCAAGCCGAGGCGGATTGAGGCAGAGTTCCCGCTGGGCGGTCGCCCACTGCGGACTGCGAACCAGCCGTTCTGGTCCCCGTCGCTCGAATACGAGTTCTGTTTCTCTCCCGGAAGTGGCAGCCTGGGCAAGGGCTCGTTCAATATGGGGCTGCTGTGGAGCAACCGGATGTCAAGCCGGGAGCTGGCACTGAAGCGATGAGCGCGATGTCGGCAGCGCGGTCAGGCGTGAAGCCTGTCACGGAATATCGGGAGCAACGATCCAATAATATCTGACTTCCCAATAGTCGTAGACGTCCTGGTTGCGAGCCCGACTTGTTTGCTCCCAGTCTTCCCCTGGTTCGATCTTCGGGGCGCTTTTGAGTTCCTCTTCGGTGATGTCCAACTGGAAACCATCGGGTTTTTCGTTGCAGGTCAGCATCGACCATGGAATCGGATAATGATCCTCGGCGATGCCGAGGAAGCCGCCAAAACTCAAGATCGCGTACGCGATCTGGCCGGTGAGCTTGTCGATCATCAGTCGCTCGACCTTCCCGATGCGCTTGCCGTGCACGTCATAGACCGGCATTCCCTCTACGCTGTCGCTAGTGATGAGGGACGAAGTTTGGCCCTCTTGCACCGGTGCAGGCTGCTCCCAATAGCCATAGACCTCGTCTTCGCGGTCCGGGTTCGCTTGCTTCCAGCTTTCCCCTTGTTCGATTTTCGGGGCGTTCTTGAGCTGATCGTCGGTGATGTCTACGCGGTAACCGCCGAGCGTCTCATCGTAAGATAGCATTGGCCAGGGAATCGGATAGCGGCTCGCGCCGATACCAAGGAAGCCCCCAAAACTGAGGACGGCGTAGGCGACGCGGCCCCCGGCCTTATCGATCACGAGATGCTCGACCTTCCCGATGCGCTTGCCCCGCGCGTCATAGACCGCAGTTCCTTCCACGCGGTCGCTCGCGATCAGGGAGGATGTAGTTCCGCGCTCCGTCGCGGATTCGCGCTGCATTGTGGTCACCATCTTATCGTCTCCTCGATTGTCAGCCCTGTTGCGTGTATCCGAAGCAGCGGATGCTAAATCCTCGACCAGGCTCGTCGAGCGGAACGTCGCGTATCTCGCGCGGTCTTTCCGGTCGCTCGCGACGGCTTAGGATTTGACACGAGCCTCCGGCCGTCAATCAATCCATGCAAATGCGCAGCTGCATTTTCGATGTCGAAGTGCTTGTGTTGCCCAGCGCGGCTTTCGGCTGTCAGCACGCCGCAGCGGTGGACTTTTTCGAAATCGCCATAGGGAAATTCATAATGTCCCTTGGTATTTTCCGGACGCTCGTCATTGGCTCCCAGATACCATTTTCTGTACTCGGAAAAACCGCGTCGGTGGAGGAATTCATTTTCCTTTTCAGCCGACGGCCGGTGCTCGCTCCACGCATCCCGTTCGTCGAACACAAGTTGACCTTTGCTGATGAGCGCCTTGGCATGCTCAAATGCCCGTTGGCTAAGTGTTAAGGCCATAACGGACCTCCGTTCAGGCTGGAAGCTCTCCAATTTTCACATCCGCACGGCACGGGATAGGAGCGCTGCACACGCGGCTAGACGTGTGGCCCACGCAATAGCACGCGAATGTCGTGCGGTAGTTCGCCAATCACGCGGAGAGCTTCGCCCCGAGTGACGTGGTTCTCCAACACCTGGAAGACCGCGCGCGCGGCCTCCTCTGGCTCGATCGATGCATTCGCGAGATTCGCCGCAATCCGGGCGAGAAACTCTTCGCGCGACCGGATTCTTCTCCGGTTTCCCTGACGGTCGCCAGCCTGGTAGTAGATGCCGCGAACAAGCATCGGCAGCTGGTCGCCAAGGTGGGTTACCTCATCGTCGATCAGACGATCGCGCAGGCAGTGCAGAACAGCACGCAATGCTTGATATGAGCCATGTTGGTCGCAGTCGAGTGTTTGGCTGATTTCCTTGAGCCAGGCGTTGGTCTTATGAATTGTTTCATCGAAAACGGCGAGACCGGTTGTACTCATAGTTGCACCCGATGAACGAAACATCAGTGACATTATGAGCGTTCAGACAGCCCGGCGTTGATGGCCATCAATTTATTGCTTGGACGAGACCGTGGAGCCAATCGCAAGCAGATTGACGACAGTCAGCGCGCCAGCGACCGAACCGGCCTAGTTATTGTACAAATGCGCGAATCCCGTCGAAAAGACCGTCACGGTCTCCACAGGGAAGAATGTGAGATGAACGGGGACTCGGCAAATCCCCAGCCGGGCTTATTTCGTGATCGGCGTGACGCCGGTCGGCGGCTTGCTGAAAGGCTTGAGGTCTATTCTAATCGCCCGGACGTGATCGTGTTGGCGCTGCCGCGTGGCGGTGTGCCGGTGGCGTATGAAGTCGCCCGGGCGCTGCGCGCGCCGCTCGATGTTTTCGTTGTGCGGAAGCTTGGCGTCCCAGGCTGCGAGGAGCTGGCGATGGGCGCGGTGGCGACGGGCGGCGTCCGCGTACTGAATGATGAGATCGTGGGGCGGCTGGGTATTCCCGATTTCATCATCGCACGGTCGGCTCGAAGGAGCAGCTGGAGCTGGCGCGCCGCGAGCGTCTGTATCGGGGAGGCCGACCGCCACCTGACGTTCGCGGCCGCACGGTGATACTGGTGGACGATGGTCTGGCGACCGGGGCCACCATGCACGCCGCCATTCAGGCTCTGCGACGACAGCAGCCCGCTCGCATGATCGGTGGGCCATGCAAGAGACTACGACCCGCTCATGGCAAGGATCGCGGAGGCGCGCCTCGCGCTGCTCGGTGAGGCTTCCCATGGCACGCACGAGTTTTATCGCGAGCGCGCCGAGATCACCAAGCGGCTGATCACGGAGAAGCGCTTCACGGCGGTAGCGGTTGAAGCCGATTGGCCTGACGCCTATCGCGTCGACCGATATGTGCGCGGCCTGGGCAACGACCTTGATGCCGCCGAGGCACTGGCCGATTTCCGGCGTTTCCCAACCTGGATGTGGCGCAACACCGTGGTCGTGAAATTCATCGATTGGCTGCGCGCGTACAATGACGCACTTCCGAATGGCACCGATAAGGTCGGGTTTTACGGCCTCGACCTCTACTGCCTGCACACGTCGATGAAGGCGGTGCTGCGCTATCTCGAAAAGGTCGATCCCTCGGCAGCAAGGATCGCGCGTGAACGCTATAGCTGTTTCGACCATTTCGGCGAGGATACCCAGGCGTATGGTCTGTTGACGCGCTTGAATCTTGCCAAATCCTGCGAGGAGGATGTCGTTCGCCAGCTGGTTGAGCTGCAGCGGCGGGCAGCCGACTACGTCAAACAGGGTGGCGCCAGTGCCAAGGACGAGCTGTTCTATGCCGAGCAGAATGCTCGTCTGGTGCAGAATGCCGAGGCGTATTACCGCGCCATGTATCTTGAGGAGGTATCGTCGTGGAACCTGCGTGACCGGCAGTTCGACGCCGTCCTGCATTTCGACGAGACGCGGGCCGTCGAACCCCTCGAAACCACCGCCGAATGGGAAGCGGCGGAAGTGCCGGATACCTTCCCGTTCGCGGTGTAAGAGGTCTGCAAAGCCGCCGATGCACAGCGGCCCATTTTGGAAGAGAACGATGCAATGAACCATTCGGACGTAAGAACGTTTGATGAGCGATTGGTCAGCATTTCGGCTGGCGAGGTCGTGCTCGAGGGCAATCTCAATCTGCCGGACGACGCGCGCGCGATTGTGCTGTTTGCCCATGGCAGCGGTAGTAGCCGGCACAGCTCTCGCAATCGCCATGTGGCCCGGCTTCTCAACGAAGCAAGACTGGCGACGCTATTGATCGATCTGCTGACGGCTGGCGAAGATGCGATCGACCTGCAGACGGCCCGGTTTCGCTTCGATATAGAGCTGCTCTCGGAAAGGCTCGTGGGCGCGACCGACTGGCTCACCCAATCTGTAGATACTTCACATCTTCGGATCGGTTATTTCGGGGCCAGCACCGGCGCCGCCGCCGCGCTTGTGGCGGCCGCTTTGCGTGCCGACGCGATCGGTGCGGTCGTCTCCCGAGGGGGCCGGCCGGATCTGGCCGGTGCGGCATTGACGCGCGTTCGAGCTCCCACGCTGCTCATTGTCGGAGGAGACGACGGCCACGTTATCGAGCTGAACCGCGAAGCACTCGGGCACCTGCGCTGCGAAAAGCAGTTCGTCATCGTGCCGGGAGCGACGCATCTCTTCGAGGAGCCGGGCGCGCTTGACGAGGTCGCCCGCCTGGCCCGCGATTGGTTCCTGCGCCATCTCGTCTCGCTGACACAACAGGCTGCCGGGGTTGGAGAATAACCAGACTCGACTCGCTCATCGCCAGAACCCTATGCAAGACCGGAAATGCCCTTTTGGACCTACGGTCGCCCGCCTAACTCGTCGATGTGAAACAAAAGATCGGCCGGATCTTCGTAGACGCGAACAGCCCCGGCTTGCCTCAATTCGTCCGAACCGTAGCCGCCACTGAGCAGCCCGACGCCCAACGCCCGGCAGCGCGTGGCCGCGAGCATATCCCAGATACTGTCGCCAACGACGAATGCGTTCTCGATCGGGGCGTCGAGCCGGGCCGCGGCAGCGAGGAACAGGTCTGGATCCGGTTTTGCGTACTTAACCTGATCGCGAGTGATGACGATGGTCTGACGGGGATCGACATCCAGCGCCGCAAGGTTCACCGCAGCGGTTTCCATCCGCCCGCTGGTCGCGATTGCCCATGGTATCGCGCTCTCGGCTAGCCAGGCGAGCAGCTTGCGCGCGCCAGGCAGTGCGTTGATACCGCCGGCGTATCGCTGGTAGGCCTCGGCGTGGCGCCTCTGCAGCCGCTCCATCCGTTCGGGATCAATTTCGACCTCGGTCTCGCGCAACAGCTGGTGGGTAAACAGGCCACCGCTCATCCCGATCTTGCGGTGGATGCGCCAGACAGAGAGTTCGATACCCTCGGCATCGAGCGCGGTCTTCCATGCGAGAACATGCTGATAGACACTGTCGACCAGTGTGCCATCCAGGTCGAACAGAAAGGCCGGTTCGATGTGCATTTGTGAAATCTCCTCTCCAGTAAATCCAATACGTGCACGATCAACGACGCTCTGACGACCGACATGCTGGCGCGTTTCGAAGTCCTTGTCATCGGCAAGACAACGCTGGCGATGCATGTGCCATCGCGCTGTGGTAAAGCGTCGGCGCTGCACTTGCGCCCGCTTGGCCTGACCGATCGTCAGCCGAGGTGACCCAAACCGGCCACTACGCCGCAATCGTGCGCAAAAACTCGAAAGAAGGGGCGACAGCTTGATTTCCACGTTCCTCGACCGGGTCGTGATCCGCACCCATTACTCGGAAGAGGGGTTCGTAAGGCGCAGCGTGAGGGAACTCGGAAACCCCATGGATCAGAGACATTGAAGGTGCGCCGAAGGTCAAGTGTATCGGAAATTCGCCAGCGGGACTAACCGCCTTCATTCGATCGATGAACCGAGTTTCGGAGAGCCGGCAAGGCGACGCACTTCGAGGCCCGGCAGGAAACGGCCGACATGATCGCACAGCTCAGATTGCCGCTCAGTCAGTGGGCCATCCGTCGCGCCGAGCGGTACGCTCGCCGACGATTGTCGCTTGATATCGGCGGTCTTTTTGCGGTTCTTCCGACTTGATCGGCCTTGCATGCTCTTCGAGGCGCTGTTCGCCGCCCAGGGGACGAAACCTCTCGAGAGTTCAGCAGCGCCGGATTCTGCGAACGACCAAAGTGCCGTCGGGTCTCTGGCGGCGCTCGACTACCGTGCGGCAGTCGTCCCAGGCGTAGCTGCGCCACGCCGGCTCGCGCACGACCACGTCGCGTCCGACCACTCGCGGCGGAGGGCGAACGACTTCTTCTTCCCAGACCTGAGCTGAACTGGCCATGCCAACGTCGCTGTGATACCCGCAAGCCCAATCAAAAAAGTCCTCATGCTGTCTCTCCTTATCAAGGATGTTTACCCCAGCTTGGGAAACATACAGCGAATGAGGGCGGCCTACGCCTTGACGGTTGTCAAGGCCGCGCTTGTCCGGGCAGCTAAAAAGGCAAGTGGGGCTGCCAGACGTCTCGAACATACTTCATGTGGCGGATACCTCGTTCTCGACTGGTAATCTCTGGCGTGGTTTTGGCTCTGCCATGATTCATCTGGCAATCGTTCGAATCGTGGATTTTTGCGCCCGCCGGCACTGGGCGATCATCATTGCCGGTACGCTGCTGATGCTCGCGGCTGCAATCTTCGACGTCAAACGCTTCTCAATCAACACCGACATAGAGGGCCTGATTTCCCAAGACCTTCCTTGGCATCAACGTCAGATTGCCCTGTCTAGAGCATTTCCGCAAAAGGGCATCATTGCCGTCGTGACGGCTCCATCAGCCGAAAACGTCGAACAGGCCACGAACCTGCTCGCACAGACCCTCTCGCGACAGCCCGATCTATTCCCATTGGTGGAACAGCCTGATAGCGGGGACTTCTTCGAACGCAATGGGCTGCTGTTTAAGCCTCTCGCCGAGGTCAGAAAAACCGCCGAGGGGCTCGCGAGGATGCAGCCCGTCATTGCGGCGCTTGCCCTCGATCCGAGCCTTCGTGGCGTTGCGAAGACGCTCTCGTTCGCGACCGCAGGCGTGAAGGGCGGCGCGATCAGGCTAGAGCAACTGGGCTGGCCTCTTTCGCTGGCTGATCGGACTTTGAGCGACGTTTTGTCCGGCAGGCCGGCCACGTTTTCCTGGCAGGAACTGCTGGAAGGCCAGTCGCTCCCCGACAAGCAGCGGCGGCACTTACTCGAGGTTCAGCCGACACTGGATTTTTCGGCACTTCAGCCCGGACATAGGGCGGAAGCGGGGCTTCGCCGCGCAGCCGCCGATTTGCATTTGCAGGGTAAATTTGGCGCCGCCGTCGCTCTGACCGGTCAGGTGCCGATGAATGACGAACGGTTTGCGGTCATTCGCTCGAGCGCGGTGCGCGACACATTGACGGCGGTGTTCGGCGTCCTGATTATTCTCTGGCTCGCGCTTCGGTCATGGAAAATTATTGCCGCTGTCCTTTTCAGCCTCATAGTCGGCCTCTCGGCAACTGCGGCTCTCGGACTTGCCATAGTCAGCGCGTTCAATCTCATCTCGATCGCATTCTTCGTGCTCTTCGTGGGCCTTGGCGTGGACTTCGGCATCCAATTCAGCGTGCGCTATCGGGCCGAACGGCACGAGCACCCCAATTTGTATGAAGCGTTGCGATGGGCTGCGTGCAAGGTCGGAGATCCGCTCTCACTTGCCGCAGCGGCCACCGCTGTTGGATTTTTAGCATTTTTGCCAACCAACTACCGGGGCCTCTCCGAATTGGGCCTGATTGCCGGCTGTGGCATGCTGATTGCCTTTGTCTGTAGCGTCACCCTGGTGCCGGCAGTGCTGGCGCTGCTTCAGCCTCCGGGCGAGCCCGCTCCGGTCGGCTTTCGCAGGCTTGCGCCATTGGTCGATTTCCTTCAGCGTCATCGCATCGCGGTGATCGCCGTAACTTTGATTGTCGTTCTTGCCGGCGCGCCGTTGTTGTCGAGGCTGACCTTCGACTTTAACCCCGTCAATCTGCAACGTTCCGATTCTCCCGCCGTCGTGACCTATCGCGAGCTCCAGCATGATCCGGAAGCCAGCGGCAACGACGCGGAGCTATTAGCGCAATCGCTCGGAGAGGCCGATCAAAAGGCAAAACGCCTGGCTGCGCTTCCCGAAGTTTCGCAAGCCTTGACGCTGAACAACCTCTTTCCGACAGATCAGGAGCAGAAGATTGCTGCTCTGAGCGAAACGTCGCAGCAGCTCGGCCCCGCTCTCAATCCCCCGCGCATGCAGCCTGCTCCGAACGATCAAGAAAATGCAGCTGCGATTGAAGCCGCTGCCGAAGACCTCGCCAGAGCTGCGGGAAACTCAGACGTCGCCGCGGCCGCAAGTGCGCGGCATGTGTCAGATCTGTTAAGGCAGCTCGCCAGATCAGATGCCGCAACTCGGACCCGGGCCGGAGCCGCTTTTGTGCCGGCGCTGGTTTACGATCTGGACCTGCTTCGCAAGAGCCTCGCCCCGCAACACATTACAATCAACACGTTACCGCAAAACATCGTGCACGATTGGCTGTCGTCGGACGGGACGGCCCTGGTCAAGGCGTTGCCGAAGGGCGATCCGAACGATACCAATGTGCTGCGCGATTTTGCGACCGCGGTCCTTCGCGCCGAACCCTCGGCGACCGGCGGGGCGATAAGCCTCTACGAATCCGCAAGAACCGTCACTGAGGCGTTTGTTCAGGCGGGTAGTCTGGCGATCGTCGCGATTACCATTCTGCTCTTTATCGCTTTGCGGCGCGTAACGGATGTGCTCATGACGCTCATTCCCCTTCTGCTTGCCGGAGTCGTTACGCTCGAGGTCGCCGTGCTGGACGATCTTTCGCTGAACTTCGCTAACATCATCGCGCTTCCCTTGCTGCTCGGCGTAGGAGTGGCGTTCAAGATCTACTACATCATGGCTTGGCGCGCCGGAAAGACCGGCCTGCTGCAATCGACATTGACCCGGGCGGTGATATTTAGCGGCATGACAACAGGCACCGCATTCGGAAGCATGTGGGCGTCGAGTTATCCCGGCATGTCGAGCATGGGTAAGCTAATGTCGCTTGCGCTGCTATGTACGATGGCCTTTGCAGTGCTTTTCCAACCGGTTCTGATGGGCCGGCCGCGGCAGATAAAGGAATATTCCGAACGCGACGCTGATCTGCGTCAAGCCGCGGAATAAGTGTCAACCCCTACACAGCATTTCAGACGCAAAGCCGCCGACGCTCGTTATTCAAGCAAGTTGATATCTTGCCTCCGGCGCCAGGAAGCGCGCGCGAAGCGGCGGCAATGAGACGGCCCCATGACAAAGGTCACAGCAGCAGTTATGTGGTTGATCGCAGGTTGGATTGGCATAGGTATTCGGGGCCGCCAAGCAATCGGGCGGTGGCCTATGAGCCGGTCGAACCAGCGGCCGTCATCGTGGGCAGTCCACCGACGAATTCGGCGACGCCACAGCAAGAATGCTAGCGACCGAAATGGCAGTTGGTTGTTTTAAACGCATGTTGAGCACGCAAATCCCGCTGCAAATGTTGAAGCTGCGAGCGTGATCTGGACGATAAGGCTTGCGGGTTGGCGCTGTCCTTGACAACGAGCAATTGCCGATGGGCGGAGCCGTGATTCAAGCTGCTCGGTTTCACGTCGGTTGGGAATGAACCAGCGTTTGAGTGCGTGCGCAGTTGCGGAAGCTCGTCATCTGCGGGGTCTTGTCTTGCCAAAACACGGCCTCGAACTTCAGAATCGCTTGATGGATCGCGACAATAGTGTCGAGTTCGTCGATAACGACCGTGTCGAATTGGTCGCCTTTCATCCGGTCTCCCCAGCCGTGCATCAACCAATGGGATATCTCATTGACACGCGTGAAGTGTTGCAGCTCCCGATAATGTGGCTCGTCGATGTCTGGCAACATTCCTTCGGCGGCACCGGCCAGGGTCATCGCGCACTCGAAATCAGCACGCCGCCAATGCTCGATGGCGGCGTGGATCTGCCGCATCGATGCATAATGGGAACAGGTTTCGATGTGGTGAGGGTTGCCGATATCTATTCCTCGCGCCGGATGCGTCGGACTACCGAGGCGGACGCAACTCGCTATTCATCAGTCTGGTGAGCTGGGGCCAATACAGCGGATCGCCGCCCGGGCAATCGACACATGCAAGTTCGAGTGTGCCCGTCGGTGTGATCACGAAGCGGAGCGGCCTTGCACATACGGGACATGGAACCGGAGCAACGTTTCTCTGCATGGTAGTGCCTGCGCTGAATCAACATGGGCATCCATTAGGCATAGAACTTCGGAATGCGCGTTGACGCCCATCAATCAACGGCGCCAGACCTGAGAATCACGAGCCTGCCGGCTTCAAGATGTTTGGACATCTGCCTTGCTCTCGCGGCGGCACAATCGATGTTTGTACCGATGCCGCTTGCAAACCTGATCCGGGATTGCATGCTGACGGTTGTAGCGCGCGGTCAGCCTTGACCGGATATCGGCCATCAATGCCGGGTCTCCATCCCTGAATTGACAGCGGTCAAGGCTTGCCGTTCAGGACGCTGCTAGCGTGGCTCATTCGTTCGGGATAGGTCATGCGAAGGATGATCCAAGGCATCGCCGCATTTCTCGCGATCACTGTCGCGTCGCCGGCGTTCGCCCAAGGCAACATGCGCTACGAGTTGTTCCCCGAGCCGGATGTCAGGTCCAATGCAACTTATCGGACGGCTACGGCCTACGTGGTCGACAAGAAGGAAAATCAATTCTGGACCTGTTCGGCGCGTTACAACTATCGCGATCTCACGGCGAACAATGGTTCGTGCGTCAAGCTCGACGCGACGGTCGGCCGCCCTTCTCTGAACGAGAACTATGTGGCCCATGCCGTGACGGGCTCCGCGATGATCAATCCGTTCTTGCCGGTGATCTGGTTTATCGATCCCAACAGCGGCGACGTTCAATTCTGCGACATCCGTCACGCCGGGCTGTGCGTGAAAATCGGCTTGCAGTGAAAGACAAGGGAGTCCCACCATGACCGTGACTGAGGCCACCCGCACCATCGCGCTTCCTTCAGGTGAACATATTCCGGTGCTCGGCCAAGGGACCTGGCACATGGCTGAGAATCCGCTGAACCGGACAAAGGAGATGAATGCGCTGCGCGTCGGCATCGATCTCGGCATGAGCCTGATCGACACGGCCGAGATGTATGCCGACGGTGGCGCCGAGAGGCTCGTCGGCGAGGCCATCAGGGGACGGCGGGACGAAGTCTTTCTGGTAAGCAAGGTGTTGCCTCAAAACGCCACGCGGCACGGTACGATGGCGGCTTGCAATCGAAGTCTGGCCCGTCTTGGAGTGCATGAGATAGACCTCTATCTGCTGCATTGGCGGGGACTAATTCCGCTGGAAGAGACTATCGATGCTTTCGAGGCTTTGGTGGGCGGGGGTAAGATCCGATACTGGGGTGTCAGCAATTTCGACGTTGGCGACATGCAGGAACTCGTTGACCTGCCCAATGGCGCGAGCGTTGCGGCCGATCAGGTGCTCTATAACCTCGAGCGCCGCGGCATCGAGTACGATCTCTTGCCTTGGTGCCAGCGCGGCGGCGTGCCCACTATGGCCTATTCGCCGATCGAGCAGGGCCATGTATTGCGTCATGTCACACTCAAGACAATTGCGGCGCGTCTCGGCGTGACGCCGACCCAAGTGGCGCTGGCCTGGGTTCTGCGCCAGGACGGCGTATGCGCGATACCGCAGTCGGGCAAGCCGGAGCATGTTCGGGAGAATCGCGACGCGCTCGACGTTCGCCTGACGCCACAGGATCTGGCCGATCTCGATGAAACCTTTCCCCCGCCGGACCGCAAGCAACCTTTGGCCGCCCACTGAGGTCAATTCGGGAGCCATCGGACCATGAGTGAAGAAGCGCGCTACTTCGTCTGCCCAAATTGCACGAGCGTCAACCGTATTCCGGTGGGCAAGGATGCACGCCAGGCGAAATGTGGACACTGCCACCAGCCCCTGTTTACGGGGCGACCGACGCCGGTTTCCGCCCGCAGCTTCGACGCCCACATCCAGCGCAACGATATTCCGGTTGTGGTCGATTTCTGGGCGGAGTGGTGCGGACCCTGCAAGGCGATGGCTGCGGCATTCGAGCGTGTCACCGGCGAGCTCGAGCCTGAATTTCGCTTCCTGAAAGTTGACACAGAGGCGGAAGCGTCGCTGGCCGCCCGTTTCAACATTCGAAGCATTCCAACCTTGATGCTGTTTCATAAGGGGAATCTCGTCGCGCAACGCGCGGGCGCCGTCGGTGTTGAGGCGTTACGCCAATGGTTGCGCCAGCATGCGCCTTCAGCCGCACCTGCAGCCTCATGAGTACACCATCACGGTCTTGATGTTGACGAACTCCTTGATGCCATAGGACGACAATTCACGCCCATAGCCGCTTTCCTTGATGCCACCGAAGGGCACCCTCGGATCGGAACGAACGTTGTCATTGACAAAGACCATTCCCGATTCGATCTCGAACTCGGCGATCCTTTCTCCGCGTGGAAGGTCGCGGGTGATCACGGCGCCGCCAAGTCCGAATGGGGTGTCATTCGCGACCGCAATCGCCTCGGCCTCGCTCTGGGCGGGGATGATTGCCGCAACCGGGCCGAACAATTCCTCCTCATACGCCGGCATGCCTTTCCTGACGTCCGTGAGAACTGTGGGCGGATAGTAGGCTCCCGGATGATTGGGGACGGTGCCGCCGAGGAGGAGGCGCGCTCCCTTTCCGACGCTAGCGACGACCTGCCGGTGCAAGGTGTCGCGCAAATCGTGCCGCGCCAGCGGACCTATCTCTGTCCCACCCTCGAACGGGTCTCCCATCTTGGTCTGGCTCATCAGCTCGACAAAGCGTTTCTCGAAAGCCGGCCTGACCTTTTCCACCACAATAAACCGTTTGGCAGCAATGCAGCTCTGGCCCGAATTGACCAGCCGGCCTCTGGCGCAGATGGCTGCCGCGGAGTCGGGATCGGCATCTTCCAGGATCAGATAGGGGTCGCTGCCGCCGAGCTCGAGCACGGTCTTTTTGAGCACGGCGCCGGCCTTGCTCGCGACTGCGCGTCCGGCGGCGCCGCTACCCGTCAGGGTCACCGCGCGCACGAGCGGATGCTCGATCAGGGCGTCGACCTGCTTGCTCGCGATCATCAATGTGCGGAACAGGTTTTCGGGAAAGCCGGCGTCGCGAAAGATCTGTTCGATCGCGAGCGCACAACCCGGCACATTCGAGGCATGCTTGAGCAATGCTGCATTGCCTGCCATCAGGCTCGGTGCTGCGAAACGAAAGACCTGCCAGAACGGAAAATTCCAGGGCATAACCGCCAACACCACCCCGAGAGGGTTGAACGCGACGAATGTTTTGCGTGCTTCGGTCCATACCGGCTGACGTGTCAGGAAATTCTCCGCATTGTCCGCAAAGTACTCGCAAGCTTTGGCACATTTCTCGGCTTCTGCAACTCCCTCGAGGAAGGGCTTTCCCATCTCCTCCGCCATCAGCTTTGCATATTCGCGAGCGTTGTCGTTAAGGATCCCGGCAGCATTGCGCATCAGCGAAGCGCGGTGATCGAAGCCGGTTCGGTGCCAGGCGACGTAATCCCGGTGAACCTTACGGACGACGTCTTGCGCCTTCTCGGTTGGCCATTCCTCATACGTTGCGAATAGTTCACCGGTGGTGGGGTTGATCGATTGAAGTGTCATGGCGGATGGTCCTCGCATCGCGCTCGGCCGGGTGGCCCGCTGCGTCAGTCACCATGAGTATGTGAGGTCTGACGGACCATGACGGTCGTCAAATTTGCCCTGTTTGCGCACGGCAGCCTTGTGGTTATCGCCAGGTCTGGTCCACGCACGGCCTGGGCTGTTCACCTCGGTCCTGCGCGAGCGACGGATAGTCGGTATAGCCCTTCTCACCTCCGCCGTAGTAAGTGCTGGGATCGTCGGCGTTGAGGGCCGCACCGAGGCGCAGGCGCTCCGGCAGATCGGGGTTGGCGAGGAATTTTCGGCCGAACGCGATCAGATCGGCCTGCCCTTGGCGCAACCACCGCGCTCCGCTCTCGGCTTCGAACCCGCCGGCCACGATCAGGGTTCCTTTGAATTTCTTGCGGACCAGCTTGGCCATGCCGAGGGCGCGTGCGTCCGGGTCCTTTCCGTTCTGCATCTGCTCCAGCGCGGGATTGACCATGTGCAAATAGGCTAGCTCATATTCGCTGAGCCGTTCGGCGACATGGCCAAAGGTCGGTTCAGGGTTGTCGTCACCGATGTCGTTCAATTTTCCCAACGGGGAGATGCGCACGCCGATGCGATCCGGTCCCCAGACCGGCGTCAGGGCCTCGACGATTTCGAACAGCAGGCGGGTGCGGTTCTCCACTGCGCCGCCATAGCCATCGGTTCGCCGATTGGTGCGGCTCTCGATAAACTGATCAAGCAGATAGCCGTTCGCCGCATGGATCTCCACGCCGTCGAAATCCGCCGCCAGCGCATTCTTTGCGGCACGCACATATTGCGCCACCACATAGGGCATCTCCTCGATATCGAGTGCACGGGGTCGGACAAAGGGAACGAGCGTGCCTTCGCCACGCTCATTTTCGATGAAGGCCTTTCCAGCCGGGATGATTGCCGAGGGAGCGACTGGCAGCATGTTGTCGGGCTGTAGCGCCGGATGTGAAATGCGGCCCACGTGCCAAAGCTGGCAAAACATCAGGCCTGCCGTCTGATGTACCGCGTCGGTGATGCGCCGCCACGCCTCGATCTGCTCGCGGCTGTGAATGCCAGGCGTCCAGGCATAGCCCTGACCCTGCATAGACACCTGCGTCGCCTCGCTGATAATCAGCGCGGCCGAGGCGCGCTGCGCATAGTAGCAGGCCGCGAGCGAGCCCGGCACGTTGCCAGGCTGCCGGGCGCGCGATCGCGTCAGTGGGGCCATGACCACACGGTGGGGCAGATTGAATGGGCCAAGGCGGTAAGGCTGGAACAGCGGTCCGGTATCCATCTCCCGGCTCGCTTCTTGCGTTGGTGACGCTGTCGCCACGTCATTCATTGGCTGCTCCTGCCAAAGCAAAAATCTCTCTTGATGGTAGCCACGCGGAGGTCTCGTCTCACTGACGATCGTCAATGATGTGAGCACGGCAAAGCTGTTTGAGCGCATCAGCCGCCCGTAACAGCGAGCACGGCTTCCTTGACCTTGGCGAGTGCGAAGTGCCCGAGCTGCTCCAAATCGACATGAGGCAGGTTAGGCATCTCTTCGGCGACCACCACGGCATCCACGATCGTCGGTCCTTCGCTGGTGAACGCCTCGGCCAGCGCCGACATCAGTTCCGCCGGATTTCTGGCCACGAAGCCGTGACCGCCGCAGGCGCGCGCCAGCGCCGCAAAGTCCGGATTGGAGAATTCGATCGCTCTGCGGAACGGCACGAGGCCGATGCTTTCTGCCTCCAGCGTGATCAGGCCAAGCGCTGAATTGTTGTAGACGACGACCTTGACCGGCAGCTTGTGTTGGACTGCTGTGAGGAATTCGCCCATAAGCATGTTGAAGCCGCCGTCGCCGATCAGCGCGATCACCTGACGCGACCGGTCCAGGGCCTGTACGCCGTTGGCCTGCCCGAGGGCCGTCCCGACGGCCGCATTATTGAAGGAGCCGACAATCCGCTGCGTGCCGGTTTGGCGGATCCAGTTGGCCGACCACAGTGTATTCAGGCCGGTGTCGAAAACGAAGATCGCGTCGGGGCGGGCCAGGTCGCCGGCCGCGCGCGCCACTGCCTGTGGATGAAGCTTGTCCTCGCTGCGCCGCAGGTCGGCCTGCTTGTCGAGCATCTCGTCTCATTTCCGTCGTTCTCGCGTAACCAGGTCCCAGAACAGGCCATCAGTTTTTGGTGCGACCTTGCCGAGCAGCAGCGCCAGCGTGGGGCGGGCCGAGCCGGTGACGCCAAGCGTCGTCGGCGCGCGCCGTCCCAGCACCTGCGGCCGCTGGTCGATCTGGATCACCTTGTCCTTGTCGGGCAGGAAATTGGAATAGGGATATTCGGTGCCGACCATCAGCAAGAGCTCGCAATCCTGCACGGCTTCATAAACGGGCTTGGTCCCGATCATGCCGAGCCCGCCCATCCAGCGGGGGTCGTCATAGGCCATCAACTCCTTGCCGCGAAGCGAATGGATTAGCGGCGCCTTTAGTCGGTCCGAGAGCTTGCGCAGTTCCTCGATCGCGCCGCGGCAGCCGGCGCCGCACATGATCACGATGCGGTCGACGGCATCGATTCGGCGCGCGACCTCGGCAACGTCCGGCTCGCTCGCCGCAAATTCCGGCCGTGGTTTGAGGGTGGCGATACTGGACACGCTACCCTCGGCCGTCGCGGTCAACACATCCTGCGGCAGTGTCAGGTGCGCGACACCAGGCCCTGCATAGGCTGCGGCCACCGCCTGATGGATCACCGCAGGGGCCTGCGCCGCGGACGCGATGGTCTCGGTGTAAAGCGAGACGTCGCGAAACAGGAGATCGGGCTCGGTGGTCTGGATGTAGTCGGTGCCGTGGAACTTGCGCGGCATGTCGCCTGATAGCGCCAGCACCGGCGCGTGATCGCGGCAAGCCTCGTAAAGACCGGCCACGAGATGGTTACTGCGCGGGCCGGTCGTACCCGCGCAAACCGCCAGTTGTCCGGTCAGCTTGGCTTGTCCGGCGGCTGCCAGCGCCGCACCTTCTTCGTGCCTGACGCCGATCCATTCGATCTTGCTGCGACGCACGGCGTCGGCAAGTGGATTGAGTGAGTCGCCGATCAAGCCGAAGATATGCCTGACGCCGATCTGCTCGAGCGCGCCAACCAGAACGTCCGCAACTCTCTTTGACACCTTGCGCTCCCTGGCTGCTCGCTTTTCCCGAGGAACTTCAGTGCCTCCATCAGGTCGTGCGCGCCTTGATGGGCGTCAACGCCGCCTGCAGTCGTAGCCTGTAAACGGAGTATCCCGACAACTGGTCCGGTCACGATGCAACCTAATGACACAATCACGCTGGCCGAAAGTTACGATGCAATGCGGATCTTCCTGGAGATCGTTTGGCAGCGCCTGGACAAGCCCCCGGAGGAGATCGCCTTCCTGCTCGCCGGCTTGAAATGGGCCGATGGATCTCCCGTCGATCCCGCAATGTGGCAGGACTGGCTGGCGGCGGCGCAGAGCGTGAAGGAAGAAACAGTCGAACAACGGCCTATCCGGCGCGGTCGGCATCGCGCTTGACCGCAGCGTCGCGCTGGGCCTTACCGAACTGGAGGCGTATTCGGGTCTCCGCGAGGCCTTCGCTGGTGATGCCGTAGAAGACGGGCAGCGCCAGAAAGATAGCCAGGGCAGCTTCGGCATCGACAAGCCTGCCAAGCCCGCCACCGTATAGGAGACGACGCCCAGGATAGCGCGCAAACGCTCCTTTGGAAAGAAATCAGGACTGATGTGGTCCTCAACCAGCCGGGGATGGATGCTCAGGACGTGAAACAGGATGAGCCACGCCAGGCACATGCTGCCGGCAATGGCGGCATAGAGCACGACGGCAACCTTCGCGTCAAAATAATTGCCGGTCTGGATGGCGGACGAAAGGATCGCGGTCGGGAGCGGAATGAGTCCGGATGTTAGCAGCAGAAATAGATTGGCGAGATGAAGGGCGCGGTCGCAGTAGCGCACGCGGGCAAACACCGCGCGATGATTGAGCCAGATCACACCCGTATAAAAAAATGAAGCGAGGAAGGCGATGTAGCTGGCCCATTGCTCGACCAGCTTGTCGAGCAGTTGGCCGGGCGCATGTTCGGGCCGGACGATTTCGGCGACCAGCAACGTGATGGTGATGGCAAGTACGCTGTCGCTGAAGGTTTCCAATCGATCGGTATCGGATAGCCGCACCTCCGGCCATTGGGACTCCTCCACAGCTGCCGCCACCGCGAATATCCTGCCTCATTGTGCTCGGCTTTCTCACGAGAGATGCTCGCTTTCAGAGAAGTCGAGAGCATGCAGCTGATTCCGGGCATTTCAATTGATAACTGTCAAGGTGCGATTGGGATGATGATGTGATGAATGCTGCATTGACCATCGACGGTGGGGTCGGTCGTCTACGCGCAAGGCTCGCATCATGCCCAGCACGGTCTGTCGCCTCTACGACGCCTATGCCGATGGCAACCGCGTCATTCTTTTTTTGGAGATTGCCGGCGTTCCGGTTTCGGACACGAGCCTGGTTTCCAACAATTGTGCCACCTGGTACCGCGGCGCCGTAGCGTCTAACCTGGTGCCCCTGCGGAAGCATAGCGAAAGCAGCGGCGCCGGCCCAAGGATCGAAGATGCGAGCGCCGGTGCTGGGGTTGGGGTAACCGTTGGAACTGCCGCGAGCCTTATCACCATGCTCGCCGTGCCAGGGGTCGGACCTGTGGTCGGGGTCAGTTGGCTCGCAGCCATATTGGGCGGCATGGCGGCCGGTGGCGTAACCGGCGGCCTTCTGGGCGCTCTCACGAACGCGGGAATCAACGAAGAAGATGCACAGGTTCTGGTCGAGTGCGCGCGGCGCGGTGGAACACTGGTTGCCCACGGGCCGCGCAGGAAGATGTGCCGCGCATCGAACCATTGATGAATTGTAGCGCCGGAAACCTTGAAGAGCGGAGCGAAATCTATCGCAAGGCCGGCTGCTCGCCTTCGACCTCAACGCGCCGCCCTACACCGCCGACCAGGTCCGCTGTGAACGAGCACTGCACGCCCGCTGAGCCGCCTTGCCGGGATGACGACGACTGGCTATTGCGCTTGCAGCACAGAGCGAACTTACAGGAGCGAGTGATGAGTTATTATAGCCCCAATGATCCCCGTGCATCGTTCGGAATGGCAGCGGAAGCTCGTATCGAAGCCGGGCTGCGTCAGCACATGCAGAGCGTCTACGGCTACATGGCGGGCGGGCTGATATTGACCGGCCTCGTCGCCTATGCCGCCGCTCTTTCCGGCTTCTATGAGGCCATAGCCGGCACGCCACTGCTCTGGATCGTCATGTTGGCGCCGCTCGGCCTTGTACTGATCTTGAGCTTCGGGATCGAGCGCATCAGAGTCGGCACCGCGATCCTGCTGTTCTGGATCTACGCCGCTGTCATGGGGCTGTCGCTGGGCGGCATCTTCCTGGTCTTCACCGGATCTTCGATTGCGCGCGTCTTCTTCATTACGGCCGCAACTTATGGTGCAATGAGTCTCTACGGGTTTACGACTGGTGCCGATCTCTCGAGGTTCGGGTCCTTTCTGTTCATGGGCTTGATAGGCATTGTGATCGCTTCGCTGGTGAACATCTTCGTCAGGTCGGATGCCGTCCAATTCGTGATCTCGATAGTCGGGGTAATACTGTTTGTGGGACTGACCGCCTACGATACCCAGCGCATCAAGGCCATGTATCTGGAATCGGACCCCGAGGAGTTGGCCGGCAAGAAGGCCGTGATGGGGGCGCTGGCACTTTACCTCGACTTCATCAATCTCTTCATGATGCTGCTGCAATTGTTCGGTCAGCGGCGTCAGAATTGATGCGGGAGCCGGCATAATGGCACGCATTCTCGTTGTGCTCGGTCTTGTCCTTCTGGTCGCAGGACTGCTGTGGCCTTATCTCGGCCAGATTGGACTGGGACGTCTGCCCGGCGACATCGTCATCGAGCGCAAGAATATGACGCTCTATTTCCCGCTGATGACATGCCTGCTTGTGAGCGTCCTGCTCAGCCTAGTGCTGTGGTCATCAACCGCTGACCGGCCAATGTCGCTGCGCTCCGACATTTATCGGTCGCTCGAATAATCGAGGTGTTCGTTGACGGACGCCAATGCTGAGTCGCAGCGGGTTGCTACGCTTGTAGTGCTACGGGTTGTGCGTCCAACGCTGGGCGCGCGATCCATCGCGGCAAAAACAAGTGGAGATTTGCGATGACGAAAAGCCTGGTCATGATGGCCGTAGCCGCCGCAGTTGCGGCGGGCGCCGCCATTTCCCCGACCGCGGCGCAAGCGCGGTGGCATCGCGGTTTCCCTGTCGCTCCCGTTGTCGGCAGCTTGGCGGCAGGGGCCTTGATCGGCGCTGCATTCGCTGGGCCGCATTACTATTATGGCTACGAGCCAGTCTACTACGAACCGCGGTGCGTCTTCCGACATGAGCGCTTCTGGGATGGAAGGGGCTGGCACGTTCGGCGCGTCGAGGATTGCTATTGAGGCCGGAACACGTTTTTCTTCTCCTGCAGGAAACGTTTTGATGATCAGGGATATCGTCGTCAATCTGGAGCACGATGTTTCGCGAGACCGGGCTCGCGATTTCGCGATCGGGGTTGCTGAAGCGTTCGACGCTCATATTGCAGGCGTGGCCTTTGCCTATGCGCCAGAATTTCCAGGCTATGTGATGCTTGAGATTCCACCCAATATCGTCGCCGCAATGGTGGAGGACAGCAAGAAAGCCGCCGAGGCGGCAGTCAAGCGGTTCGACGAGGCCGCAAGGCGGAGCCTGTTGTCGGCGGAACATCGTCTTGTCAGGACCGTAGGGGTGGAGGCTCCCACGTTGTTCGCAGCGCTCGCCCGGCGCTTCGATCTCAGCATATTCCTGCAGTCCAGCCCGGACGGGGTAGCCAATGACGATATGATCGAGAGCGCGCTGTTTGAGACGGGACGTCCGGTCGTCGTCGTGCCCTACATCCGCAAGGACGGATTGAAGCTCGACCGCGTGGTGTGCTGCTGGGACGGCGGGCGAGCAGCTGCGCGGGCGATCAACGACGCGCTGCCGCTGCTGGCCAAGGCGGACAAAGTCGATCTGCTGATCATCGAGAACGACAAAACTAAGAACGAAACCACCGAGATTCGCGGAGTCGACATGGCAAGCCATCTGGCGCGCCATGACGTCAAGGTCGAGATCGAGATCGTCCCGGCGCCGGATATCGACGTAGCGGACGCGATCCTGTCTCACGTCGCGGATGAATCCGGAACCATGATCGTGATGGGCGGCTACGGTCATGCCAAGCTCCGCGAGATCATTCTCGGTGGCGTCACCCGCGCCATGCTGAAGTCGATGACGGTTCCGGTCTTCATGTCGCACTGAATGCACCGCCAGCGATCCGCCGCCTCGGAGGTTTCATGCAGACTGGTCTATATGCGTTTGCGGTCGCCGCGGCGTTCCTGGGTGCGGCGATCTATATCGGCTTGGTGGAGCATCCGGCGCGGCTCAAGCTCGGCGCCCGTGCCATGGTTCGCGAATGGGTGGTGAGCGATCACCGCGGCTCGATCTTGCTGACCACTCTTTCGCTGGTTTCGGCGGCTCTCGCCTTCATCCAGTTTCGGATCAGCGGTGACGTGCGCTGGATCATGGGCGGCCTCGCGATCCTGACAAGCTGGCCCTATGAGTACTACGTGCTGGTCCCTGTGAGCATCTGGCTCTACGCCCTTCCGCCCGAAAAGGAATCTGCGCCGGCGCGCAAGTTGATGCGGGATTGGGGCTTGCTCGAATGGGGTTACGCCCTGGTCGGGCTGGCCGCCTGCTGCGCATTTGCATGGGCGCTCGAGCCGTTACCGTGATTGACGGTCGTCAACGTTATTCCGCAACGATGCGGCGAATATTGCAAGAGCGTTTATCGCCCCCTCCAGGACCCGATGCTTCACATTGATATTCCAACCATCGCGGAGTTCAGGGACCGCAGCTCAGAGCCGGGTCCCGTGTTTCGCTGTACATGCCGACGCCCCGCCTTGGCGAGAAGGCCGAATCCAACCGCGCGTTGTTCAAGGATCTTGTGAAGGAGGCGCTCGCGCAGCTGAGCAATGCCGGCACCGACAAGCGCGTCATCGAGGCGTTCCAACGGCGCCTCGAGCAACTCGCTGGGGGCGAACGCGACCCGGATCGGGATAAGGTCCGGCAGCGCCAGCGGACGAAGCCAGACGAGAGCCTCTCGTTTTGGCACCATCAGGCCAACGGGCTTGCGGTGCTTGCCGTCCCCGAAATGTTGCGAACCTTCCGGCTGGCGGAAACGCCGAAGCCGCTGGCTGAGGTCGCGGATCGTTTCCATTTGACGCCCCTGCTGCGGGCGATGACCTCGCGGCACGATGCCTTCGTGCTTGCGCTGGCGGAAGAAAGCGTCCGGCTCCTTCACGTCTTTGCCAACTTCCCGCCGTTGCGGGTACCGGTTCCGGGATTGGCGAAGAATGCGGAGGAAGCGACGCACCGTCCATCGTTTCACGTCCGTGCGCCGCGCGGACACCTGCAGAACCTCGAAGGCGAGAAAGTGCTCCTGCACCAATACGTGGAGAAAGTCGATCGCGCCGTCCGAGAAGCGCTGCGTGGACATACGGCGCCGCTTATCCTCGCGGCCGTAGAGCCGCTGGCTTTCATGTTCCGCGCGGTCTGCGATTATCCGGAGCTAGCCGAGGAAACCTTGGGGGGCAATCTAGACCGAATCACCGATGCCCAGATCGAGGATCGGGCAATCCCGATCCTCGATCGTCTCACTGCACGGGAAGTCAGCGATTTGATCGCGCGGTATGAGGAGCTGAAGCCACGGCGCGCCACTACGGATGTCTCCTACGCAGCTCATGCGGCGACCGCGGGTGCGATCGAGCAACTGCTTGTCGACTTCGATGCGGTCGTGCCGGGGCTCGTCAGCGATATCGACGGCAGCGTCACCTATGCCGCTTCCGATGATGCGGAAGTCTACAGCGTCGTCGACGAGGTGGCTCGGCGCGCGCTATGTACCGGGGCAAGGGTATTGGCAGCATCGCGAGAAGAACTGCCGGATCGGGCGCCGTTGACGGCGATCCTTCGCTATCAATTCCGTTGACCGCCGTCGGCCGACCTGTCTTCCGCTCGCTGTCCCGGTACCACGACCGGTGGCTCGTCATAGCCCTTGCGGCTGCTGTAGAAGATCAGCGCCATCAATCCGATACCCACGATCAGCGAGAAGATCACGCCGAAGGCCATCGCGACATAGCCGGAGGTCGGAACATCCGCGTTATCGAGCGTCAAACCCCGATAGGCGATGAAACCGGCACCTCCGAGCAGTAGCAACAATACCGCAATAACGACCCATCCGCCGAGGCTCTTGGGAACCAAGATCGAATGTTTCATCTGTCGAATGATCCCGCGCGTTGAATGACTGTCAGGTCAGTTGTCATCTCGGCCGAATGCCGATGCATCAGCTGTGCGGATATCCTTGAGAAGGGAACGCAGGCCATGCAACTGGTCAAGCAGGTGCAGGACGATGGCGATGCCTTCGTCATTTACCCCAAAATCCACGTTGAGATCCTGGATGAATAGCGCCCGCGCGAGGTCCGCTTCCGGGAAATCGAACCCGGTTCTGACGGCCACCGGCAACAGCCATTCCGCTTCGATCCATAAGTTTACGACCTGCGGATCGAGATGCGATCGCTTGATCAACTGCCGCATTTCCATGTCCTATACTCCCATCGATTGCCGCGGACTTTGCTCCGCTGGCTGCCACCGGGCGACAAAGCGTTCGAGTTCCGGATCAGGTTTCTTGGGCACACAATCTTGAGCGTCACGTACTCGTCGCCCTTGCTCCCGTCGGGACGAGGAACCCCGCGCCCCCTTAGCCGCAGCACGCGGCCGGTGTTCGACCATTTTGGCACTTTAGCTGCGATGGTGCCGCCAGGGGTCGGCACCGCGACCTTCGCGCCCAGCACTGCTTCCTTGATTGTCGTCGCCTTTACGTGTGAAGTGAGGATGAGGGAGTACGCTGATCTCGATCAGGGCATCGCCCGCCGGGCCCGCGCCCGCAGCCGGCCGGCCCTTGCCCTTCAGCCGCAGGGTCTGTCCGTCCCGCGTTCCCGGCGGAATATTGACTTCTAGATTGCTGCCGTCAGGCAGGACCAGCGATTGATTTCCCCCATTGATGGCATCGAGGAACGAGAGTTCGAGATGATAGCGGACGTCCTGGCCACGCCTGCGGGCACGAGTGGAGCGTCCGAAGATTTCCGACAGGATGTCCTCGCTGCTCGTGAAATCTCCGAAATCGGCAAAACCGGAGGACGTGGTATAACCTGACCAGTCACCCTGATCGGCAAAATCCCGGTAGTAGCGCTGACGCGGCCGCTCGGTACCGGATGCGTCGATCTCGCCGCGATCGAACTTTGCGCGCTTTTCAGGGTCGCTCAGGAGATCATAGGCGGCGGTAATCTCCTTGAATTTCTCTTCAGCACTCGAGTTGCCGGGATTGAGATCAGGGTGGTGCTTCTTGGCCAGACGTCGATAGGCCTTCTGGATGTCGGCCTGGCTGGCATCCTTTTTCACGCCCAGAGTCGCATAGGGATCTCTCCGGCCAAGGTCCGCTCCTGTCTCCACGCGCGCGGCTGCAAGGCCGCACAAATGCAACGTCATGGTTTCGTCGCCTGCGGTGGGGACGGCTGAGACTTCGTGACTGCAACGCGCGCCGGCCGCAGCAAGCGGCCGTGCAGCAAGTAGCCGTCCTCCAGGACCCCGACGACGCTGCGGGGTGGTTTACCGGCTGCATCCACCTCCATTACGGCCTCGTGCCTAGCCGGATCGAATGGCGCATTGACCGCATTGATAGGCTCGACGCCGAAACGCTTGAGGATTTTTGCGAGCAACTGATCAGTTGCTACGACCCCATTAACCAGGCCATCCGTCTCGGCCTTGTCCGGCTGCGCGGCGCTTGCCTCGATCGCCCGATGGAGATTGTCAACAACCTCCAGCAATTCGCGGGCGAAATTCGCTACTGCATAGCGTTGCGCGTCCTCGGCGCGCCGATCGCCCTGGCGGCGCGTATTTTCGGTTTCTGCCAGCGCGCGCACTAACCGCTCTCGCAACGACGCGTTTTCGGCGGCCAGGTCTCTGGTACCCGGATCGCCTTTCGTGTCATTTCTTGCGGCCTCGCTCGCCTGGTCCGGTTTGTTGTCGCGGACGATGTTATTCGGGTCAGCCTGGTCAACGACTTTGGACTGTGCCATCTCTTGCTCCCTCTTCGCGTGAGCGCGCCTCAGGTGCAGCGCATTCGGCCTCACGAGCCCCTGCGATCGCCGGGATTGACTTCCTCAAACTCGGCGTCGACCACGTCATCGCCACCGGAAGAGCCGCTCCCTTGCGGGCCCTGACCGCCCGCGCCTTGCGAAGCCGCCCTGTTGAGTGCCTCGCCGATTTTGGCGGCGGCCTGTTGCAACCGCTGCGTCGCCTGCTGGATCGACTGGACATTGTCGGAATTCAGGCTCTGCCTCGCGTCGGCGATGGCCTGCCCGACCTGCTGCTTGATGTCTGCAGGAATCTTGCCCTCCGCATCCTTGAGCGCCTTCTCCGTGCTGTAGATCGCGGCATCGCACTGGTTGCGTGCTTCGACAAGCTCCTTGCGATGCTTGTCTTCTTCGGCATGGGCTTCAGCCTCCTTGACCATCTTCTGGATGTCGGCCTCATTCAGGCCGCCGGACGCCTGGATCCGGATGCTTTGTTCCTTGCCGCTGGCCTTATCCTTGGCCGAGACGTTGACGATGCCGTTGGCGTCGATGTCGAATGTCACCTCGATTTGCGGAACACCGCGCGGAGCAGGCGGGATACCAACTAGATCAAATTGCCCCAGCAGTTTGTTGTCCGCCGCCATCTCACGCTCGCCCTGGAAGACGCGTATGGTGACAGCGGTCTGGTTATCTTCTGCCGTCGAGAACACCTGACTCTTTTTGGTTGGAATTGTGGTGTTGCGATCGATCAGCTTGGTCATTACGCCGCCCAAGGTCTCGATTCCCAGCGACAAGGGCGTGACGTCGAGCAGCAGGACGTCCTTCACGTCACCCTGCAGCACGCCGGCCTGGATCGCGGCGCCGATGGCGACGACTTCGTCCGGATTGACACCCTTGTGGGGCTCGCGGCCGAACAGCTTCTTCACGGTATCCTGTACCTTCGGCATGCGCGTCTGGCCGCCGACCAGCACCACTTCGTGGATATCGGAAGCCTGCAGACCCGCATCCTTCAGAGCGGCCTGGCACGGTCCGATGGTTCGCTCGACCAGGTCATCGACGAGCGCCTCGAGCTTTGCTCGGGAAAGCTTGATGTTGAGATGCTTGGGCCCATTCTGGTCAGCCGTGATGAACGGCAGATTGACGTCCGTCTGGGTCGCGCTGGAAAGCTCGATCTTGGCTTTCTCGGCCGCATCCTTGAGCCGCTGCAGCGCCAGCCGATCCTTTCGCAGGTCGATACCGTTCTCCTTGCGGAACTCGTCCGCAAGATAGTCGATGATGCGCTTGTCGAAATCTTCGCCGCCGAGGAAGGTGTCGCCATTGGTCGCCTTGACCTCGAACACACCGTCGCCGACTTCGAGAATGGAGACGTCGAAGGTGCCGCCGCCGAGATCGTATACGGCGATCCTGGCGTTTCCTTTCTTGTCGAGCCCATAGGCAAGCGCCGCTGCCGTCGGTTCATTGATGATGCGTAACACTTCGAGACCCGCGATCCGGCCGGCATCCTTGGTGGCCTGGCGCTGGGCATCGTTGAAATAGGCCGGCACCGTGATGACCGCCTGGGTCACTTTGCTGCCGAGGTGAGCTTCGGCGGTTTCCTTCATCTTGGTAAGAATGAAGGCGCTGATCTGGCTTGGGCTGTATTTCTTGCCTCTGACCTCGACCCAAGCGTCGCCATTATCGCCCCGAACGATGTGGTAGGGCACCATGGTCTTGTCTTTTGCGGTAATCGGATCGTCGTAGCGACGGCCGATAAGCCGCTTGATGGCATAGATGGTATTTTCCGGATTGGTGATGCTCTGGCGCTTGGCCGGCTGTCCCACCAGCACCTCGCCGTCGTCGGTAAAGGCGACCATGGAAGGCGTCGTGCGCCCGCCTTCGGCATTCTCGATAACCCTCGCCTTGTTGCCTTCCATTACGGCGACACAGGAATTGGTGGTTCCGAGATCGATCCCGATTGCCTTCGCCATCGCTACTCTCCTTTCGAGGTCCCTTCCGTCGTTTGTTGCGGCAGTGGCATAGCCGTCAACGCAGGTCGCGGGACGCGCACTCGCGCGAGGGGTTACGCTGGCGCGTCCCGCCAAGACCGCCCGGGCCTTCAGGCGGCTTGTTTGGTGGCTTCCTTTGGAGCGTCTTTGACCTCGATCTTCTTTGGCTCCGGTTTGGCTGGTTTTGGAATCGTGATCTTCAGGACGCCGTTTGACATCGTGGCCTCCACGCTCGACGGGTCGACGCCGGGAGGCAGCTGCAGCACGCGCATGAACGCGCCGTAGGAGCGCTCGCTGTGCTGGACATTCTTGTCGTTCTGGTCTCCCTCGATTTTCTTTTCCCCGCGGATTGTCAGGGCGTCATCCTCAATGGATATCTCGACATCCTTGCGTTCGAGGCCGGGCATCTCGGCTCTCACCTCGATCGTCCTTGTCGGTTTCCGAGATCTCGATGTTGGGAACGAGCTTCGCCGGGCCGCGATCGGCACCCGCGCCTTGCGCGAATTCGTTGAATAGCCGGTCGATCTCCCGATGCAGGCCGAACAATCCGAAGCCCGGTTGCATCAGCGCAGGGGTCTCACGAGACGGGACAAGTGATTGTAGTCGCATGGCACTCTCCTTTTACCGTTGGCTGAATTGGTTGTGTTCAGAGACCGACCACGATACGGTCTTCGACGTGCGTCACACCTGGCGCTGACCAGGCAACGCGCTCGGCTTCCTCCCGCTCCATCCAGGAGCGGACGGTACCCTTCAAGATTACCTCGCTGCCTTTGGTCTCGACGCTGATGCGATTGGCATCGAGCTCCGCGCTTCGCTTGAACGCATCCTGGATCTTGCGCTGGATGTCGGTGGGCTGGACCGCCGGCCTCAGCTGGATGACGTTGGTGACACCCTTCACGCCCTTGATCTTCCGCACCGCGTTTTCGGCGGTCGTCTTCTGGTACTGCCACTCGGCTGTTCCTTCGAGCGTGATCCAGCCGTCCTTAACGATCACTTTGATCTTGTCATAGGAGATCGGCAGTTCTGACTTAAGCGCGGCGACCGCATCGCGTGCTATGTCGGGATCGGGGCGCTGGTCGATTGCGGGGAGGCGCACTTCGATGTCATTGGCAACGGCATGAACCCCGGCGACTCGCTTCGCAGCGGCTTCGGCCTCAAGCCGATCGGTGTAGCTGCGGGTGAAGCCCGTCAACGTAACGATGCCATCCTTGACGGAGACGGCGATATCCTCGGCGTTGAGGTCGGGGTCCCATTGCAATTCTTCACGAACGTCCCGTTCGATCTCGCTGTCCGATTTCATGATCAGATCCATAGTGCCTAGGAAGGAACTCGGCTAATAACGCCCAATCGCGACTCGTTTTGTACCAAGCCCAGGAGGGGCGGCCATGACGACCGTCAACTTCCGCGTCTTCTGGTTGGCCACTTTATTCGATGACGAAGGAGCTGGACGGCAGTTACGGGACCGAGCGGTGCTAGGGCCTGCCAAGCCGTTCGTCTCCAAGCCAGGGATCGGGCCGTAGCGCGTGCAACGGAAGATCCTCGGTCGTTTTCGCCAGATCGATTTCGTGGATATGGACGGCTTCCGCGCCATGCCGAACTAGAATTTCCTGCGCTGCGGCCTCCATCTCAGGGGCCCGCACACGAACCCACATCACGAGACCGTTCCATTCGGCGATATTGTGCAAGCCCAGGAACCGCTCGCGCAACAGGCGCCGCCGCACAAGGAATACGGCGATGCCTGCTGCAGCAAGGCCACACAGCACTGTTGCGATTCCGATCAGCAGCGGCGACAGCCACGATGCGACAAGCAAGGCTGCCACAACGACAGCCACCGCGCAGCCGGTGACGCTTCCTGCGACGGCTTCGGCGCCGATGACATCGTCGCAGCCGGTGAACGGTTGCCGCGGCGCCGTCGACAGGTCGGCAAGGTGCGCGAGCGGGATTGCCTGATAGTTGAGGCACCGCCCGAGCTCGTCGCTCGAGGCGCTGATGTCGATGTCCGCCCGGTCGACGCCGGCCATCAGCACGTCCTGGACTGCAAGCTCGAGCGCCTTCTTGGAATGGAAGACGCCCGTGACTTCGCGGGTTCGCATTCTGTCAAGGACTTCGTCGGAAGTTCCGGCCATCGTCGCGTTCTGCTTACGAAGTGTAGTGGAACTCGGCTAGGTTCTTCAGCGCCTCCTTGGACGCACCCGGCAGCGTGAGTTTTTGCCCCTTGTCGTCGATCACGAGACTTTCGTATGGCAGGCGTCCGCCGAGACCGAGAAAGCCGCCGACTTGCAAGATCGCAAAATTCAGCTGCTTCTTGTCGGAGATCACGTCGTCGAGGGTTCCAATCTTCTCGGACGAGTGAGCCAGACGAGCCAGTCGGGCGCACTAATGGTCGAAGGAGGGTGGCGACGGCATGGTACCGCAGAAGCCGCTCCGCGTTCGGGGTTCGAGTAGCGAAAGATTTTGAAGGCGGTCATGGCTATCTCCTGAGAATTTGAACTGGTTTTCCTTTCATTACGCCAAGCGAGCCCCAGTCGCGCTGACCGTTGTCAACAGAACGCCCTACCAATCGAGACTTGCGCTCCACTCAAACATGACTGTCGGCGCCAAGGTGCAGCTGAATGGCGGATACGAGCGAGGCGAAATCATAGGGGCCGTCATGCCGCACGCCGTTGATGAAGAAAGCCGGCGTGCCGTTCACGCCGCTTCGCACACCGCCCATGAAATCGCTGCGTACCTTGCTCTTGTACTGTCCCGTTTCCAGGGCGTTGCCCAGCAGGGCTTCTGGAAGCCGAAGCTGGTCAGCGATCATGAATATGGTTGGAATGCTCAAGATGCTCTGATTCTCGAACAGTGCGTCATGCATTTCCCAGAACAGGCCGGCGGCGCCAGCAAATTCTGCGCTCTCGGCAGCGATCCCGGCAATGGGATGCACTTCCGTTAGAGGGAAATGACGAAAGACGAATCGAAGTGAGTCGCGAAAATAGGCCTGCACCTGATTGACGATAGGATGGGCCATGCCGCAATGCGGGCACTGATAGTCGCCATACTCGACCAGGGTGATCGCGGCTGTCTTCGGTCCGCGGATGTGATCACTTTTGTTGATGGGTGTCTTCAAAGTCGCCATGGGCGTTCGCTTTCTTCGAGAGTTGCTCGAGCGCGTGGAGAATGCCGTCTGCGCCGGGATTGACGGCGATCGGAGAACAATAGCTCCATGCGATCGTGCCCGCGCGATCCAGCACAAACAGCGCGCGTTCGCAGACGCCCTCGGTGGCGCGATAAGCCCGATATTTTCGGGCGACTTCGCCCTTGGGCTCAAAATCGGCGAGCAGGGGAAAGTGCAGATTGCGATTGCGCGCAAAGGCTGCGTGGCACCACACCCCGTCAACCGAGATTCCCAAGAGTTCTGCATCGTACTTGTGAAACTCCGGCAGAAGCTCGTTGTAGAGCGTGACCTGATCACCGCACACCGGGCTCCAGTCTGCGGGGTAGAAGGCGATGATGACATTCTTTCCCTTGAGATCCGACAGAGTCAGGTTCTGATCGGGCGTTACCCGCAGCGTGAAATTCGGCGCGACAGTGTCGGCACTTAGGATCGATGCCATCAGTTTTTCTCGCCTGCGCTTGATACCGAGCTCTTTCCTAGCCCGTTTAGCGCCAGCGCGTCATTGACCGCAGTCAATTTCTGGTTTCGGAAAATAGGGCTGCGGCGCGGCGGCCGATTACGTAATCTTACGATACGCAGATTTGCGGAATTGTTGGATCAGCGGCGCGATGATGGTGTTGCCCGCGTGGGCAGCCCGAAACGGAAGAACGGAAACAGGAAGGCGCAGCCATGAAGGCGAAAACGCACGCTTTGGCCTACTACCGGCGGATGTTAGCCGCGCAGGATCACGCGATGAAGCGGCTTGATGAGCATGCCAAGATCATACTGTTTGCGAGGAACCAGGAGATTCCGGTCGATTCGGAGCCGGTAGCCCATTGGTACTACGTGGTTTCGGGCGCGGTCCGACGATCCGCGATCCGTTCAGATGGGCGGCGGCAGATTCTAGACTTGATGCTGCCGGGCGATTTCTTCTTCGTCGTCAATAGACACGACGATCTGACGGTCGAGGCCATCGCGGAGGATACCGCGCTGGCAAGTTACCCCGGTCAAAGGGTTGAGCAACTGGCGCAGCGCGACACTGAGTTTGCCCGCGAGCTTCGCGATGTCGCGTTCCAGGCTCTGTCTCGAATTCAGGACCAACTGCTGATTATCGGCGGCGTGACGGCCGTCGAAAAGGTAAGCTCATTCCTGCTTGCGCTGGCGAGCCGTTCGTCGAATGGCACGGGTCAGGTCGTATTACCACTGACGCGCTACGACATCGCCGAGTATCTCGCGGTTTCGGTCGAAACCGTCAGCCGCTCTTTCACCAGTCTGCAACAACGCGGTGCGATCAGGCTGGCGGGAAAACGCACCGTCAGGATCGTCAATCGAAATCTCTGGAGGAGAAGAATGAGAATGATTCCGTGCGAAAGCTCGGTGGCAGCAATTCCGGTTTGACAGCTAGCTCTTGAGGCCGGATGGCCGTGAGCCCAGCCGCACCATGATGCCGAGGCGAAGCGCTTCGGCAAGTTGATGCATGCCCAGGCGCTCCATCATGCGTGCGGTGGACCTCGATCGTGCGCACGCTAAATCCGTGCTGGTGGGCGATCACCTTATTGGAGCGGCCGTCGATCAATCTCTCCGGTACTTCGCGTTCGCGCGGACTAAGGCTATCGACGCGACGCGTGGCATCGGCGATCTCTTCGGCACGGACAGATGCGCCTGCGCTCGCGAAGACTGTCTCGATCGCGCCTAGGAGCGTCTCCTCGCTGTACGCCTCTTCCAGTAAGTCTCAGTCGCGCCCGCTTTCACGGTGCGCACGGCGACCTAGATATCTCCCTGAGCCGTCATCACGATGACCGGTAGACCTGCAGCGCCTCCGTGACTTCAATGCCGTTGGTGCCTGGAGGCCGAAGATCCAGCACGACGCATCCTTTCTTGAATTTGGCTGCCCTGCTCAGGAACTCGTCGGGACGCTGAAATGTAACCGGTTCGAAACTTGCCGAACTCAACAACCGCTCCAACGAGCGGCGGACCGCGGCATCGTCGTCTTAGACCGTTCGCTCACCCGGTTGCCGGCCGCGAACGCCGTCTGATGCCACCAAGATAGTTGATGATCCCTGTCAGGCGCTGACCGAGTTCGTAGATGAAAGCTGATGTGGTGTTTTTGGCAGACGGGGCGGGGGGCAAATTCAACTTGCGAAACACGCTGGCCGCGCGCATTTCCGGGCGGTCCTGTTCCCGTGACCCAAGCTCGACGACGTCATTGGTGCCACCCAACTCGTCGGATGCTTCAGGCAAACGCTTTTGCGGCATCATAGGCCCGCTTCTAGCCAGCGGAACGATTTGATACCGGTAATTGGCAATTAGCAACCGCGATTTTGGTGGCGGCTGGCGAGCGCTATCGGCTTGCATTGAAGGGCGGTGTGCCTTGTCTGAGGATTGATCAACGGCCGCGGCGGCGAGGGCCCTTTCGGGTAGGTGGGCCGACGCGCGTCAAGGCGGTCCAACAGGGTGGGTCGCTTGCCGGGAAGGTTTCCATCGAGCTTTCGTCCCAGTAACTCATGGCCGAACCCAGCCGGACGGTCCGCCATAGGACTGTGATGCTGAGACTCACCTATGCCGGGGTTTCCGTATTGGGCGTGACCGCGCGCTTTTGCCGGGAGCGGAGCTGGAACGACAGAACGATCAAAGAGATACCGAATACCAGCGCATAGGCGCCCATCCACCACGTGAGCACGACCGCACCGATTAGCGGCATAGCGATCAGCAGCGCCCCGTAAATCAACGAACACAATCCGCCGAGCACCAACCACCATCGTCCATGACTGATGTTCAGCCGGAACCCGGCCGCCATCATCAATCCACCGGAGATGAGGGCCCATACAGCGACCAGGAACACGAACGCAACCACGGTGAGGCCGGGCCAGAGGAAGGCGGCGATGCCAACAGCGATGTTGAGGAGACCCTCAAAGATTAAGATGCCCCATTGATCCCGGCGGCGCATCGCACGGACCGCGGAAACGATGCCTGCCGCTCCGTCAACCAGCATATAGGCCGAGAACAAGATCACCAGGGACAACATGGTTGGTCCAGGAAACAGCAAAGCAATCAAGCCAAACAGGACTCCGACGATGCCGCGAACCGTGAACAGCCACCAGTTCCGCGCGAGCCCATCGCTGGCAGCGACGGATGAGGTATCGACGGTTGAATTCATTGTGGTGCTGGCCATGGCATTCTCCCAACTCGCGACTTGCTTTGCGTGATTGCCTCATCCCAACAACCGTAGCCCACCGACCGCAAGTTGCGCCTTGACGACCGTCAACCCATTGGCCGTTTGTCCGCCAGAAGGTCACGAGTTCAAAGTTGATGGCCATCAACGCCGCCGATGGCATGCGCGATAGCTAAGGTGGACCCGAGGAGACCTTTCGTTGAATCGCGATCGCAGCGCGCTTTGGTTGGTCATGCTGCTCGCAATCGGAGCGGCTGTACTTATGATCGGCGACAACGTCGTCTTGCCGGTCCTTGTCGGCGAGGCAGCTAGGCTGCCGTTCTTGCTGGTTCTGATCGGCATGCTGGGCAGCGGCTTGCAATCCTTCGGTTGGATCACCGGTCGTTATGGTAAGGGTCCTTGCGGTGTGGCGCGAATGGCTCGACAGCAACCGTCGAACTCCCGACAACGGTCTGGCCCATCGCCGATGACGCCAGGCCTCAGAAACAAGGGCCGCGCAAGCGGCCCAGTCAGGGAGGAAACGCCCAAGCAGGGCGACGGTGGCGCTTCAGTGACCGACATAAACCGGCAGCTTTGCGAGCGCGGTGCGACTTGCGCCCGGCAGAATGGCATATTCGGGCGAATCGTCCAGCTTGAATTGACGGAGTGGAATGGCCACGAGATGGCCGAATACGCCTGTCGAATCGTCCACGGCAACGACCACATAAATATTGCCGTCTTTGCCAAAGATGAAGTCGCTAATCGTTCCGATCCTGTCGTGCTTGTCGCCGACCACCGACCGGAGTTTGAGCGCGTCGGCACTATAGCCTTTGGCGACCTCCGTCGCCTCCAGGGGCGTCAGCCCGATCTCTTGTGCCGACGCGTGATCGATCGGCTTCGAAAGCGTGATGACGGCCAAGATGGCAACCAGGAGCAGCGGGAGCTGGTTCATCAAAACTCCTTTTGCCTTCAAAATTGGCCAGGCCGGTCGCCGAGGCATTAGTGGTCCTGCCGATCCTGGTTGCCGGCCGTCGACCCTGTGGTGGCCGGCTCGGTGACAATTTCGGATATCAGTTTGGTGTCGGGGTCGATGAGCAGGATACGGTCTGGGAGTTTGACAAAGAGCAGTTCCTTGGCCTCGGGCACTTGGTCACCGACATTATGCGGCATGGATTCCGCGGACATAGAATCCGGAACCTTGTCACCGACTTGCGGCTGCGCGCCCGATGGCGCAGATTGCGAAGGGGTGCTGGAGAGGCTGTTGCTGATCATCTGTTGCTGCGCCGGGTTCAGGTTCGGGTGAGCGTTGTTGCTCTGAGCAGCGTCGTTTGCGTTCTGAGCTGTGGCGGCGCCGGCACTGCCGAGAACGACGAGCATCGCCCCAGAATAGAGAAGTCGCTTCATGGTGGTCTCCTTGATTGTGATGGATCCGAGCCGTTCCTTTCGGCGCGTCCCAGCGATGGTCATTGAATACGCGGCGCGGGGATCGAGCCTTGATTGTTGTCAAGCTGTCGCCACCAAGTTTTCTGAGATCTCGCTAGATTGCGAGTAGCGCTTCACGAGCGCCCTCAGAACCAGAGAGCCATCGGCTAGGCCGGATGTGGCGGATCAGCGTGCGCTGGCGTCTTCTTTGCACGTTGTGGCGTCATCTTGGCCGGGGATGGCTTGCCCGGAACACCGCGAGGTCCCAGCAGCTCCTGCTGGATGTCGTCCTCTGTCTTGCGAGGCTTGCCGTCATCGAGTTGGCGTGGTGGACCGAATACAAACATACGACTCTCTTCCGGTTTTGACAGGTGACTGACTACTACCGGATCGAAAATCAACCTGCGCTGACGGTCATCAACCTCAACGGACCGCTTCCTACGAATTGTCGAATGATAGCATCCGAATGCAACTTGCCGACGTGGCGCCGGGATCTGAAGGCAAACGAACGAAGTGCGGCAGAGATCGCCGAAGCCGCGCTCAGCAAGCTTAGGGTTGGACTAGAAGGCGGTATCAGCGACAGATCCCTGGCTGTCAGCCGGGTCCGGGTGGGCCGCCCGACATGGCATAATGCGGCACGAACGCGGTGACTTTGCCCTTGTGTTAGCGTACAGCCTTGGCGATTTGCACGCCATCGCCTGTGCCGACCTGTGGCGATTCCCGCTTATGCGCATGTTGGGCCAGCTCAAGCGGCCTTCGTTGTGGCAATCAGCTATCCATGTATCGCAAGGATAATTTTTCCGAGCAAGTGACCCTCGGCGAGACGTTCGTGCGCCCTCTAGGCCCGGTCAAGGGGATAGGTTGCCGCGAGCGGAACCTTGAGCTTTGCTGCCTGCACCGCGGTGTTGAGACGCTCAAATTCGCGCACGCCTGAGCTGCTGTCATATCGGACCAGGGTCATGCCGCGGCGGTTCTTCGGTGCTGGCTCGACACCATTGGGATGTGCCAAACGGCCGCCGCGCCGGAGCGCATTCTGGCATTGAGCGAGCGCGTCTCCGCCAGCAAGCGCCAGCACCGCGTCGACACCTTCAGGCGCGAAGCGACGCACCGCGTCGTCAATATCGACGCGCTTGCCATCGACGGCTTCATGGGCGCCCATCTCCAGCGCCAATTCGACGCCGTCCTTGCCCGACGCCGATGCAAACACCCTGGCACCGCGAAGCCGAGCGAATTGTATCGCGAGCGTGCCGACGCCACCCGAGGCGCCGTGAATGATAATGGTCTCGCCCTTTTTCATTTTGAGCGCATCGTCAATCCCCTGCAACGCTGTCAGCCCCGTGGTCGGGATTGCACCGGCATGCCGCAGATCAAGTCGTCTCGGGATCGGCGCGACCTTGTCGGCGGGTACGGCGACATATTCCGCGTAGAAGCCCCCCTTTGGATTTTCCCAGTTGTAGGAATAGACTTCGTCGCCGACTTTCACTCGTCGCACGCGCGGGCCGACCGCAGCGACGGTGCCAGCGCCGTCGAAGCCGAGCACAAACGGAAAATGAGGCTCGCGGCCAGTAAAGTATCCTTCGCGGACGTCGGCATCCCATGGGCCAACGCCGGCAGTATCTACCGCAATTAGGACTTCACCGGCATTCAACGAAGGCACCGGCAGGGCGTGGCCAGTGATCACCTCCGGTCCGCCAAATCGGTCGATGGCCGCGGCGAACATCGTGCGGGGGACGGGCATCGTCTGGTGCCGGGGAGCAATAGCATTGCGGGTGCGATCGAGCATGATGGAGTCTCACGGTGGTATTTGGCATTGCTTGTCTCCATGAAAGAAATTGCCGGTCGCGGCACTGACGATGATCAATATCGCGCATCAAATGAGCGGGACCTACGCTATCGATTGTGGTGGCTGGCGAGAGCGTGCCGCCGCCTTTCGGTCGTGGCCGCGTGCGTCGTTTTGGGTATTATCCGGCTCGCGCGCTTGCGAAGGATTGAGGGCAGCCGTGATCGCATCCTCAAGGCGCTCAAGCCAGTCGAAGCGAACCCGCTTGCGAGCCTTTTCGGGTACGTCATCGAGGTCCTTGCGGCTACGAGCCGGAAGCACGACGGTGGCGATGCCGGCCTGGATCGCCGCCAGCTTCCTTCACACTACCGATCGGCAGCGCTTGACCGCGCAGCGGGATTTCGCCGGTCATCGCGGTATCGAGCACCTGTGCGGTGGCGCTGGCAGTTGATGGCCGTCAACGCGTGCAGAGACGTGCGATGTAGCCTCTGTTGCAGCCAGTATTGTTTTTTGGGCAGGGAGAATCGTGAGCTATGATGCAGCTTCATGAACTCATACCGAGCAATGACGGTGGCGAGCTTCGGTCGATCGGCAGGTTAGAGCCGGCTTTCGGTTCATGCGTCCGGGCCATCACCCAATCCGCTATTGCGATCGCGGTAGTGCTTTTGGCATTCTGGATCGCGCGCGAGTTCCTGGTGGCGCTGACGTGGGCAGCGTTGATCGCCATCTCCACCTGGCCGGTCTACATTCGCTTCGCGCGGCTGACCTCCGGCCGTCGTTCGTCATTGTTAGCTCCCTTGCTGTTTACGCTCCTTACCGGTCTTGTCCTGGTTGTGCCCGTGATTTTGGCGGCGCATCAGATAGCACAGGGAAGCGACGATTTGCTGCGCGCGCTCAACCGTCTGCGTGAGAGCGGAATTGCAGTCCCGATCTGGGTTGCGCAGCTGCCGATCGTCGGCCAGTACCTCGATCTCTGGTGGCGCACCAACCTCAGCAATCCTGATGTTCCGGTGGAATGGCTTCGCGGTGTGAATATCGAAAACCTCACGTCCTGGACCGGCGCCCTTGGGGGCGCGTTGTTGCATCGTCTCTTTCTTTTTGCAATTACGCTGATCGCGCTGTTTCTGGTGCTTCGCGATGGCGCCTGGCTGGCAGATCGCGCGCTGACCACCGCCGATCACCTACTCGGGTATCCCGGGGCGCGCTTGATAAGCAGGATCGCCGAGGCAGCCCGCGCCACCGTGAACGGGACGATCGCAGCTGCGATCGTGAAAGGCGCCGGCGTCGGTATCGCGTATGTCGTGATGGGAGTGCCGCATCCGCTGCTATTCGCGGTTCTGACGGCGGCGTTAGCAATGGTGCCTCTTGGCGCATGGGTCGCGCTCACCACGGCTGCACTGATATTGTCTGCTCACAGCGGTACGTTGCTGTCGCCCGGAGGACTGTTTGTTTTTGGTGCAACGATCTTGCTGATCGGTGACAATCTCATTCACCCGGCGCTGATTGGAGGCACCGCGCAGCTACCGTTCCTTTTGGTGCTGATCGGAATTCTCGGCGGGATGCAATCGTTCGGATTGCTCGGTCTCTTTCTCGGCCCGGTGATTATGGCAGCTATGCTCACCGTGTGGCGTGAATGGATCGGCGTCGAGAGTTGATGATCGAATGGTGCGCCAGCCTCACGCTGCTGTGACCTGCCGGTGAAAGTCCGGCCCAAGTAAGGGGTGGAACCGGCAGCGAGCGTTGCGCGGCCATCGGCGACAGTGGCCGCGAAGCGTACACAGCAATTGCATGGGTGGGTTCAAAGGGATCGCATCGGAAGCTGGGAGGTCTCGGGTCTGACCGGAACGGCAACAGCCGTCACCGGCTCGTATCAGGAAGGTTGGGGAGCCGTAGCCGATGATGAACGGATCCGAGAAGTCTGACTGCGTCATGGTAAGCTGCAAGCGGATGAACAAGCGGAGCGATCCGCAGCGGAGTTGGTGGAGCGAAGGGCAGGGACCGAGGGGCTGCAGGCCAATGAAGCACGCCCTCGCGCGCTCCTAGCGCGAATTGCCCGAAACACTCCGTTTCCGGCATCTGCAACCCCCACAACCGGTCGAAATAAGAAAGGGACCGCACGGCCTACGCCGGCGGTCCAAGTCAGGGAGGAAACCGCCCCGGGGAGGGCAGCGACAAGAGGATTGCAAATCAGATAGCCCCGCGCATTGACGGGGCTCAATTTCTAGTCGGTCTTTGCATATCACGCGCGACGCATCACGTTGGCGACGGGCTATGTCGGGAGGGGCGTTTATCGTATCACCCCTCCGGCTTCATTTGCTTTTTCAAGGAGGATGCTCCTGCGAGCCTTATCGGATCTCCTGTCTCCGGCTCCAGTTCTTCCGAAACAGCGGCTATCGTTCAATTCAGTTCAGCTTGCGTTTGGGTGGTGGCGCCTCGAACTGCGCAATTTCGGCGGTCTTTGGTGCCTTGCCGTTAAAGGTCAGCACGTTACCTTCCGCCGAGATGACGACGCGATCGCCGTCCTTCACTTCGCCTGCGAGGATCATCTCGGCCTGCGGGTCCTGCAGGTATTTCTGGATCACCCGTTTCAGCGGGCGCGCGCCGTAAGCCGGATCCCAGCCCTTGGCGACGAGCCAATCGCGGGCTTCCGTATCCAGCGTGAGCGTAATCTTGCGCTCCTCCAAGAGCTTCTGCAGCCGCGCAAACTGGATTTCGACAATCCGGCCCATCTCGCTCTTCTGCAAGCGGTGGAACAGAATAATCTCGTCGACGCGGTTGAGAAATTCGGGTCGGAAATGCGCCCGCACGATTGCCATCACCTGGTCGCGCACCGCGGTCGTGTCCTCGCCCTCCGGCTGGTTCACCAGAAACTCAGAACCGAGGTTCGAGGTCCTGATGATCAGCGTGTTGCGGAAGTCGACCGTGCGGCCCTGGCCGTCGGTCAGGCGGCCGTCATCGAGCACCTGCAACAGCACGTTAAAGACATCGGGATGTGCCTTCTCGATCTCGTCGAACAGGACGACCTGGTAGGGACGGCGCCGCACCGCCTCGGTGAGCGCGCCGCCTTCGTCGTAGCCGACATAGCCGGGAGGCGCACCGATTAGACGCGAGACCGAATGCTTCTCCATGTATTCGGACATGTCGATGCGGACCATCGCAGTCTCGTCGTTGAAGAGATACTCGGCGAGCGCCTTCGTCAGCTCGGTCTTGCCGACGCCGGTGGGCCCTAGGAACATGAACGAGCCCATCGGCCGGTTCGGGTCCTGCAGCCCGGCGCGCGAGCGGCGCACCGCGGTCGACACCGCGCGCACGGCTTGTGGTACTCGTCACCGCCTTGGGCAAGCTCAGCGGCGATAACGGAAGCGTGAAGCCTCGCCGTCCCAACGTCTGGCAAGATAGCGCCCGTTTCGTCCTCGAACGTTTTTCCGTCGCCCGAGATGTGAAAGAAGTACCGCAGTCCCAAAGTCTCAGTTATCGCCACCGGAATGGACGTTTTTTAATCATTTTTCCGACTCGAGGATCTGCCGTATCGGCATAGACTTTCGGCTGTCTGAGCACATGGAGACGCCGCGGAAACGATATTTTCAACCCAAGAGGTACATCCTCGGGAACGATTCGATTTCTGGCACAGCGTCGCGTGCAAAGCGGTCACGAGCCATGAGTCAAAGCCGAACGTGCGCGCTAACTTCGAAGCTGAAATCGAGGTTGGAGCGCTCGGCAATTTAGAGCTTGTTCTGTTCCGCAATTCGCCGATGCAAGTGTGGCATACAGCAGCGCACGCGTCTTCCGCCAAGTCCGACCATTTGTTTGTGTGCCGCCAGCTGTCAGGCGAGGTCATGCTTGAGCAGGATACTCGTGAGATCATTTTGGGTGCAGGCTCTCTGACGCTGTTAGACCCTCTGCTGCCCTACAAAGGAAAGTTCTTACGGGACTCGAAAAGCTTGGTCGTCAAGGCTCCCCGTCGCGAGTTGGAGGCGCGTCTTGGCAGGACCCGGGATATGGTAGGGCGCCTAATCGAGCCGATACGGCGCGGGATGGGCTGACTTCCTCGGTGATGGCCCTATTGCCTTCGCTGGCGAGAGTATAATCTCCAGTAGTGTCCTCGACTTGGTTGCGGTGTCGCTCGCCAAAGCGGTCGAAGGTGCTCGTCCGCGGGTTTCCTGCGCGAAAGCTCTTGTGTTTTTGAAGATCCGAGCGGCTACCGAAGCAAGGCTGACTGACCCAAAGCTCGACCCGCAAGCGATAGCTGACTCCGTAGGCGTTAGCGTGCGATAGGCGAATCAGGTTCTTTCTGAACAGGGGACGTCGCTCGCTCGTTTGGTGCTGGCGAGGCGACTTGCACGATGCCGCACTGCGCTTGAAGATCCCGCCCAAGCACATCGTTCGCTTAGCGAAATTGCTTACGGTTGGGGATTTTGCGACCTCGCCTATTTTGGCCGCCGGTTCACGCAAGCGTACGGAATTCTACCAAGCGAGGCCCGGGCCGGGCTTGAGGTGCGCAAGAAGCTGTCGCGCCGCTGAGCCAGATTCTTTCGCTCAGCCATGCCACGAGAGCGCCGCCAGGCCGCACGGAGCCGACCGTCGACAGATTGCTCCGATCCAACTGGGGTCCGGCGGACATTTCTGACGGAATTGGCGGCCGTCAAGGCATCTTTGAGCCGATGTATCGCGTTATCTCCCGCGATGGCCGTCAATAGGAGAGAGTGCATCAACATGTCTCCAAATCCCATCAAACCGCGGTGACCGTCAACAACGGCGTGGTCACCCCCCACGGGGGGCCGTCCGCAGCTACATACAGCAGTACCAGGCCGAATCCGATGCCCAGCGGGTTGCAGGCGTTGTCGAGATCGCAAACGATATTCAGATCCGTCTGCCCGATGTCCACGAAAGGCCGGATCCAGATCGCACGTGAGGCGGTGGCGCGCATTGAGGGCGAGATCTCGTATCCGTGGGACAAAATCCGCCTGATCGTGAAGGACGGCTGGCTCACGCTCGAGGGGGCGTGGGGGTGAAGGGCATCACCAACTCGATCGAGGTCAAGCCGCGCGCCTCGCCGATCGCACATACGGTGCGCTCGAAAGAGGGTGAGGTACCGGCGTCCGTCCGGACCCAGCGGCCCGAGCCAATCGAAGGCATTATGCCGCAGTTCGACACCAAGGTCCCCGGTCCGACAATCAGAACTGGCGGCGTGCAATCGACATTTCAAGGCTGAACCTGCTACCGCCTATGAAATCTCGGTCTACGACTGCATGTTCGGTGACAACATCCTGTTTCAGCGCGCCGACAGCGTTGAAGCCGGCTGGCGGGCGGTGCAGCTTTGGGCCGCGCGGTGCGTTCGACCTATTGAAGCGCGATGGGCGCAGCTAGCGGAAACTGTGACGCAATTTAGCGGCCGATTTGCGGCTAACCTGCATTTCTAACAGGGCCAATTGCTGAGCGAGGAGTGATGAGAGGATCTGTGGGAGACAACGCAGATCGTGGCGCCGCGGGCGCTGGTGGTGATTTTGGTTTTGAGTGTCTCCGTGGGCCTTGTTGATGCTGCCGCGGATTGGGCGCGTCGCGGCGGCGCGTGTCAGGCCGGCGAGGCGCGGGCCTTGGCGTCATCAGTCAGGCGGCGAGCTGCGCGCCCCCATTGTTCGGCGGCTGGGCAGGCCGAAGCCATCGCGAAGCTGATGCGACGGAAGGAGATGCGGACAAGCGCCCCAATCTTCAAGAGCTTGAGGCGGATGGTGCCGCAGGTGGCGGCCGCAAGGCAGGTGTCGACGAGACCGATGCGCCGTAGCGCGCACATGAGCACATAGGCCATTGAGGTGAACCACAGCCTGAGCTGGTTGGCCCGCATGGTGGCAGCCGAAGTTCGGTCGGCATAGAGGTCGAGCTGGCATTCCTTGATGCGGTTCTCCATGTCGCCGCGGGCACAGTAGATGTCCTCATAGAGCTGCCGCGCGCCCGCCTTGCTGCGCCTGAGCGAGGTGACGACGAAGCGCGGATTGGCCTCGCCTTGCGTCCACTCCGCCTTGGCGACGACGCGGCGCTTCCGGCTCCAGCTATCAAGCGTCGTCCACTGGAAGTCCTTGAAGCGGCGCGCCGGGCGGCCGGTCTTCTCGGCCGCCGCTCTCGCGGCGGCAAGCTCCTCTTCGATCATGGCGACCAGGCGCGTGTTGCGGGCGAGCCCGAACAGGTAATCGACGCGGTTCTGCTCGCACCACGCCATCAGCGTCTCGCGCGCGAAGCCGCTGTCGGCTCGCAGTAGGATGCGCACGAACGGCCAGCGGGCGCGGATTTGCCGCACAATCCGCTCGACCTCCGCGACGCTGCCCGCGCTGGCGTCGATGTCGGAGGGCCGCAGCTTGGCCGCCAACAGATGCCGGCCGCAGAACACGTACAGCGGCAGATAGCAGTAGCAGTCGTAGTAACCGTGGAGGAAGCGTCCCTCCTGGTGCCCATGCAGCGGGTCGTCGGTGGCGTCGAGATCGAGGATGATCTGCTCCGGCGGCCGTTGGTGCGCCTCCAGGAACAGCGTCACAGGCAGCGCCTCGATCGCCGCCGCATCGTAAGCGATCTTGTGATAGCGCGAAGGTTCCTCCCGGCTCAGTTCCAGCCGGTTGAGTGTCGACTTGCCGGCCCGGCGCGCAGTCTTCGCGCCGGGCCGCAAGCTTGCCCGAAAGCACCGCCATCAGCGGATCGGCCGCAACTCGTCGTGATCGTTGAGGTCTTCTAGCCGAGCGCGATTCCAAAGACCCGCTGCCCAACCAGCGTCCCGATCGCATGCTCGATCAAGTCCTGACGGCGGTGATCGCGAAAGCAATCGGCAAAGCGACCGACAAGATCGATGGCCCGATCAGTCGCGCCCAGAAGCAAGGCACCTGCATCCGACGTCGCCAGTCCAGCATCAAAGGCCGCGTCCACAGAACGGCCTTCCACCCTTCCAAACTCAAACCGCTCTGCGCTACACTCTGTTGGCATCGGGGTATTCCTTGAATCATCGCAAAGTCCTTCTCGCAAAAGAACTTTCGCTGATTCGTGCCCCGATGCGCTTCAACACTGTGAGAAATGCGAGCTAACGACAGCCCAAATAAAATAGTTCTGTTGGATAGGAACGAAAGCTGCCACTCCCCATTCATCGGCATGGCCCGATTTTACTTCCATCGACACCTGAACGGCCAGAAGACGGCAGATCAGACAGGCGTACTGCTTGAGGGCAATGGCGCAGCATGTGCTTACGCCGTGCGCCGCATGCCACGCGCGCTTAAAGAAGGTCTTCGTCAACGAAGCGCCGACGTTCACGTGGCGACGGAAATAGAGGGGCAAGGGCGCGTAACCGGCTAGTTAGAATTGAGCCCTTTCCAGACGATCATGATAGCGAGGCTGAAGATCTCGGCAAAAGCGCTGATTTCAGCAGGAAGCCAAAAGGAGCGACCTCTCCCCTCCTGTCCATCAATGCCATTGGACTTATCGGATGCACTCAAGGAGCTCACGACGAGCCACCGAGCTTCGGTCAATTCGGATTGGAACGTAATCGACTTTCGAGCGCTGGTCCAATAGGGGCCCATCCAGAAGAGATCACTCGGCAGAATTGATGGCTGTCAATGAACGGATCTCGTGGAAGGTTTTTATCGACTACCGTATCCGCAACGCTTCTGATGAAGGAAGAGCTATGCGGACGCTGGTGATTGATCGAAGGAGCTACCAGGTCGAGGTGCCGAACCATATGCCGCTGCTCTGGGTTTTGCGCGATGTCGTCGGGCTGACTGCGACCAAATTCGGGCCGTTAGGGCATGGCGGAAGGCGCATTTGTTTTTGTGGCACGGACAGCTCTCGGTCGTGTCTGACATTCTGCAGTCCGAGTCTTCGTCAGAAGCATGTCCGTTAACGCACAAAATAAGCTAATGGAGCATCTGGTGATGGAGCGGCGGCGCGGTCATTGCACTCGGCCAAACGAGGCATCAAATGGCGCTCAAGATCGAAGATTATGCGGTGATTGGCGATTGCAAGACCGTCGCCCTGGTCGGGCGCAGCGGCTCGATCGATTGGCTGTGCTGGCCGCGATTTGACGCGGCAGCTTGCTTTGCTGCCCTGCTTGGCGAAAGCGAGAATGGGCGCTGGCTCATTGCACCAAGAGATGAGCCGATCGAGACCACGCGACATTACCGTTCAGGCACTCTAATCCTCGAAACGGAATTCCGAACGAAGACGGGCACTGCGACACTGGTCGATTTCATGACACCGGGAGACAGCGCTAATCTTGTCCGGATTATTATCGGGGAAAAGGGACGAGTAGACTTTCGCACCGAATTTGTAGTTCGCTTCGACTACGGTGCAACGATGCCGTGGGTCAGTCGGCTCGACGACGGCGGTATCAGCGCTATCGCCGGCCCGGAGCGTATGGTGCTACGTACGCCAACCACGCTTCACGGCGAGGATTTGAAGACGGTTGGTGAGTTTACCGTCGAGGCCGGTCACTCAATCCCCTTCGTCCTTTGCTACGGATCTTCGTTTCGAGAGCCCCCGCCCGCAATTGATGCATCCGATGCGCTGAAGCAAACCGAGAAATTCTGGCGCGGATGGAGTGATTGGTGTCCCGAGGTCGGACCATGGACAGGAGCGGTCAAACGTTCGCTAATTACATTGAAGGCCCTGACCTATGCCCCGACGGGCGGGATCGTCGCCGCTCCCACTACCTCGCTGCCCGAGCTTATCGGTGGAATCAGAAATTGGGACTATCGCTTTTGCTGGTTGCGCGACGCCACCTTTACGCTGCTCGGCCTGATGCATCTGGGATATTTTGACGAAGCGCGGGCGTGGCGGGACTGGCTGCTTCGTACTGTAGCCGGCAGTCCACAGCAGGTGCAGATCGTCTACGGGGTAGGGGGCGAACGCTGGTTACCCGAGATGACAGTTCCGTGGCTCGCCGGCTATGAGAGGTCTCCGCCGGTGCGAATCGGAAACGCGGCGTACCAGCAGCTTCAACTCGACGTTCTCGGCGAGGTCGCCGACGCCATGTTCCACGCGGCGAAGGGGGGAATAGGTTTGACCGATCGTGAGCGCGCCCTGCGGCCCCTCATGTTGGAATACCTCGCAAACGCATGGCGAGAACCGGACCAAGGCATTTGGGAAGTTCGCGGCGGGCGACAGCACTTTGTCCATTCGAAGGTCATGGCCTGGGTTGCGTTCGATCGTGCAGCAAAGGAGTTCGCTGCCGAGGGATCAACCGACGCAGCACGACATTGGCGCGCGGTCGCCGATGAAATCCACGCTGACGTGTGCGAGCGGGGCTTCGACCGGGATCTCGACACTTTCGTGCAGGTCTATGGCTCGAAACGGCTTGATGCCGGCTTGCTGCTGATCCCGCTCGTAGGCTTTTTGCCGGCAAGTGATCCACGCGTGAGGAGCACGGTTCGGGCCATCGAGAAGAGACTGTTAATCCAGGACGAATTCATTCTACGGTATGAGCGGGCAAATCACAGCGACGGCCTGCCGCCGGGAGAAGGCGCTTTTCTCGCGTGCAGTTTCTGGCTGGTCGACAATTACATTCTCCAGGGACGCTATTCAAAAGCCCGCAAGCTGTTCGAGCGCCTCCTGTCGCGCTGCAATGACGTGGGGCTGCTTTCCGAGGAATACGATCCGTTCGCCGGCCGCATGCTGGGTAATTTTCCGCAAGCCTACAGCCATGTGGGCTTGATTTGTTGCGCGTTGAACCTCACTCGCGAGACGTCTCCACTAGAAGCGCGGGGCAAGCCGCAGGCTCCATCGGTGCAAACGGCTCATACCGAAGCGGTACCTGACTGAGATCGACACTCTCGTTGAATCGGCTGGGCTGGAGCGACCTGAGCCAGCCGCGGCGAGGCTGTGGCGCCTCTTGGCCCAAAAGTCATCAGAAGTTGACGTCAGTCAAGGCCGGTATCCGTTCTGCTATCCTAGCATTCGGTCCACGGCAGAAGGATCGATCTATGGACGTTGGTTTTATCGGGCTTGGCCACATGGGGACGCCAATGGCGTTGAACCTGCTCAAGGCAGGGCATCGTGTGACTGTCTACAATCGCACGCGCACTAAGACCCAAGCACTGGCGTCCAGTGGCGCACAAGTGGCGGAGCGAATTGCCGACGCTTGCCACGGCGATGTTCTTGTTACGATGCTGAGTGATGATGTGGCGGTCGAAGGTGTCGTCTTCGGCGACGAAGGTGCGCTTTCCGCGCTTGGCCGCAAGGCAATTCATATTTCGATGAGCACGATCAGCGTCGCGCTGTCAGACCGACTGGCGGACGCGCATCAGAATGCAGGGCAGGGCTACGTGTCGGCGCCGGTATTTGGACGACCGGAGGCTGCCGTCGCGGCCAAGCTTTTTGTCATCGCGGCGGGCGCAGACCAAATGCTCGCGCGGTGCCAGCCGCTATTCGATGCGGTAGGACAGGCGACTTTTGTGGTGGGCGCGAGACCCTCGGAGGCAAATTTGGTCAAACTGACCGGCAATTTCCTGATTGCGTCCATGCTGGAAAGCTTGGGTGAGGCGTTTGCCCTAGTCAGAAAATCGGGCATCGACCCGGATCGTTTTCTCAACATTCTGACCAGCACGCTTTTTTCGGCGCCCGCTTATCGCACGTATGGAGCCATCATTGCCGAGGGCAAGGATCCTGTCGGGGGATTCAAGATGTCGCTTGCGCTGAAGGATATGCGGCTGGCTCTTGCGGCCGCCGACGCGAGGATTGTTCCGATGCCGGTCGCAAGCTTGATCCGAGACCATTTTGTTGAGGCTGTCGCCAGAGGCAATGGCGATGCCGACTGGTCTAGGTTGGGGCGGCTCGCAGCGCGAAGGGCGGGCATTGAGGCTGTAACCCCAAGCCCGAACGGGTAAGAAGACGACAATTGGCCTTTTCCATGTAAGCATCTCGCAAAGCTCAATACTCGCAAAACATGGAGGTAGAGACGTGATCGCGCGCACTGCCGAATACCATGTCCACGCAACTGCTATGTTACCCGCCTGCTGAACGAGACGAAACTAGCAACCTCGCTTGTTGACGGCGCTCCATAGCTATTAGAGCTTTCGGGACGAGCGAAGCTGCTACCTTTACGTGACCGCGTGTCAACGGGGAACGAGCTTGCTCAGCCTTGTTGATGATCATGCCTTATCCGCAATGACAAGCCTCGGGACGACCTCGTCATGTTGCGGCCAGATCGCACTATCTAATTTGTGCCTCGGCTTGTTACCTTTTGGCGGGGTCAGATGACGCCCAAGTGACTGGCCAGAGTGCGCGGATGTCTTTCGGCAAAGACTGAACGACGTCGTCTATCTCTCCGGCGGAAACATGATTCTCGAGGGTCTGGAAGACGGCACGTGCCGCATCTTCGCGGTTAATGAGCGCTGTCGGGGGGAGTCGGCTCTCGATCCAGGCAAGAAATTCCTCGCGTGACCGAACCTTTTCCGGCTTCCCTGCCGGACGCCACGCTTCATAGTAGATACCGCGTATTAGCATCGGGAGCTGGTCGCCGAGATGAGCTGCCTCGTCCGTTGTCAAGCGGTCGCGTAGACAATGCAGCACCGCGCGCAATGCCTGATATGCATCGCGACGATGAGAGCCTAGCGTCTCGCCGATTTCCTTCAGCCAAGCATTGGTCTTGTGCAGCGTTTCGTCAAAAACGTCCAAGCCGGTCGAACTCATGATCGTTTACCTCGCGAGCTTAATGCGCTCCCCGGGCAGCCAATCCAGCCCGTGTCGAAGAATTATCTGCGCGAGTCTCAGAACGGCCTTGATAGTTGTCAATTAGCTGCATCTTTCATCCTGACCCCAGAGAACGGACGAACCGACCGTTTTGTGAAGATCAAACTGACGATTCTATTCCGGCAAATCCAATCCGGGTGATGACAGCCATTACCAAGGATGCGACGACTTCAGCCTATCTGGCCTTGCGCAATGTCAGCTCTCTGGTCCAGTCCCGGGGGACGCTCGTTAGCCGCGTTGCGTACCTTACTCGCAGCCTGGCTCTGAGTGGCTGCTCTTGTTTGAGGCGCTTGCATCTCTTGATGCGTTTGCTCTTCATGCATGGGATCATCGAGGCCGCCTGCAGCATATCTGAAACGTTCGCGCAGCCGCTTTCGCAATTGAGCGCATCCAGCTTGCGGCACTCCGGACAATTGGGCGTGGGAAATATCGTGAACATCGCAATGCTCGCATGATGGACGGATGCAAATCTGTCGACGCTAGCTCATTTGGCTCTCTGGGTGGTTTCGACGCTGCACCGGCAAATACTCGACCCCGCCTCCGCTCTGGGTGCGAACTGGCTGCGGATAAGGCTTCAGCAGTTGAAAGACCTGATCGGGCATGTTGGTGTTGATCGGCAGGCCAAGCGACTTCGCGGTCGATGCCCAAATATCATCGAAAGGAAAGGAGGGAAGTCTCCGCCGGCCAGCACGCTTTCTCCAGAGGCCGGCCCCGTATAGTTTGCCGGTATCAGCGCGAATTCGCGCACAAACAGCTCAAAGTCTTGCCAGCCTCTTGAGTGCACAATCGGCTAGCATCTAGGCCCTTGCTCCAAACCGGTCGCGCCGACATTGCCGCCTCAGGCTTGTGCAGGCCATGACAATCGTCAATTGCGGAACTTGCTACCGCCGGGGAAGCTCAGCAGCCTGTTAGCCAAACTGCCGACCCGATTGACGGGCAGCGATTTGGTGACTGGGCGGAAGCGTTATCGTGACTTTGGGGCCACCAGGAGCAGATCCCCCGAAAGCTTGGATACTCATCCTTTTGCTTTTGCGAAGTGCTTGCGCGTGGTTCTTCCGTCAGGAAGATGAACGACCAGGTCGATGGCCCGCTCGTGCGCAATCTGTTGGGCGGCCAGCTCTGCCGCTTCGCGCGTCGCATAATGAGCGACTTCATCACCGGCCTCGGTTCGCACAATCCAGTCGTCGAAATCGGCGTCAGGAACGACGTAAACCGCGGCATCTGGCATCGTCTGAAATCCACGTGGGAGGCTGAAAGCAGGATAGAGCGGAATCGTGGAGGCACGCTGACATATGTCAATCGTTCGCCTCCGCGAAGAAAGTTGGAAAAAGCTGATGCCCGTCAATGAGACGCCGATCGGCGCGCAGCACGATTGTGTTAGGAGTCGGATAATGATTTCCACCGAAGCGAACAGCAACCTCGTCGGCCACGTCATGAGCGTGGCGAGATTCGAACGCTTCTTCCGCCTGGTGGCAGGTCTCGACGTCGACAAGCAGGACCTTAAACGATACGGCGATTTCACGAATCACAAGATCTATGACTTGATGCTACGAGCGCAGGCAACCGCCAAGGCGAACGGTCGAGTCATCATCGAGCCATTCGATCTGCCGATTACCAAAGGCCTGCAGGAAAGCGTTCATGCCTTCAGGGACATCGACGAAGAGATTGAACTCCAGCCTATTCTCGATCATCTCACAGCCCGACCACCGCTCGATCTCGCCTACAGCGATGAAACCGAAAGGCGGTTGCCCGAGGTCGCAGGCGGTTTGAGCGTGGCTCTCGCGCACACATTCAAGATCCTCGACAGCAAGCTGAAGAACCCTCACGGCGAGCACTGGGAGCGGTGTTTTCGCATTTTCGATCTGCTCCTGTAGCTCACCAATCGAGGCGAGCGTTTTCTCAGGCCGGAGGCAGCGATGATCAGGGATGTCATGGTGTGGCTGGACGGAGGCGTTGGCGACGAAATTCGCCTGATGGCCGTGGAAGACCTGGCCCGGCGGCTTGAGAGTAAGGCGGTGATTGGCTTGTACCTGAATCCTTTGCCCTTGCCGGGGGCGATCGACGGCGACATCTTTGCTGACCTTCTGGATCAGGCGCGAAAGATCGGCGATCAGACGGAGGCTGCCTTGGTAAAACGGCTCCGCCTGCTCGATCGTCCGGTTGAGATCCGGCGCCTCGATGTGTTGGCTGGCGATATCGTCAATATAGCGGCGCGAGAGGCGCGCTCTGCAGACACTTTCGTGGCGCTTCGCCCTAATGGCTCAATGGATCCGGACGATCTGGTCGAGGGTGTCTTGTTCGGGTCCGGACGAAGCATCTATTTAGTGCCCGAAACGGAGCGTCCTAGGATCACCTTCGATCGTATCCTCGTAGCGTGGAATGGCAGCCGGGAAGCTGCGCGTGCCTTGAACGAAAGCATGCCGTTCCTACATAGGTCTGCCGAGGTTGCGGTTGTCGTAGTCACGGCTGAGCGCCCGACCGAAGAGGAGGCGGTCATAGGCGTTGATACCGTCCGTCATCTCAAGCATCACGGAATCGACGCAGTGCTCCATCGCGTCGGGAGCCGCCCGCGCGAAGTCGGAGCAAAATTGCTCAATGAGGCCGAAAGGCGAAAGGCGGACCTGATCGTGATGGGAGGCTACGGTCATCTTCGCCTGCGCGAGCGGCTGCTCGGCGGTGTAACCTATAATCTCATGCATGAAGCGCCGGTTCCGGTGCTGATGGCGCACTAATTAGTGCAATGATCAAATCCAAACGACGGGGCTCGAAATGCCGATGATCGACGAAGGACGCGAGCAATGTTCCCAAGGCTCGCGTCGGGTGAAATCGATCGGCTGCGCCGTTCTGGGCAAATTCGGCGTTATGCAGCGGGCGCACCTGTGCTTGTGACGGGAGACGTCGCTCCCGGCATGTACGTGCTGATCAAGGAGTCGCGGCGTCTTTACCTCCGGGGATGTACGCTCAGGCTCGACCAAGCGAGTGGGCGCGGCGATCGGTGAGGGCGCGGTGGCCGGCGCGGAACTGCATACAGCCCATCTCGTACTCCACCCTCTCGGTTGCCGCTCTTCCAATCCTCCATCGCGGTCTCGGCGTGCGCAATCATGCGGGTGACAGGAAAATTCAGCTCTTTGCTTGAAAGTTGAACTCCAGGCTCATCGAAGCGACCAGCGAGGCGCCGGGCTAGGCGATCCAGCGTGGCCGGCTGGCTCGTACTCATTTTCCCGTAGCTTTTCCCGAAAGTGCATCGTTATGACTCCCCACAGGCGCCCAGAGCGGGCGATCAGCGGCGAAGAGTGCACCGCCGCAACCATACAGAAGTTTAAGTACGACGCTCTGCCGAGTGTAAAATTCGCTGCTTTCGATTTCTTTGATATCGCTCGCCGTGCCGACGAGATTGCCGGCCGCGACGATGACGTCTGTCAATTTTGCGAGGCAAATAAGGCTACAGGCCCGCCAGACCGGCTTGTCAACGGGACCGTGCCGCCCGCCGTTCCGTCGTGGTCGCGCGCGTCGTCCCGGGCAGGTCCTGCTGGTCGCTTTGTGGAGGATTAAGGGCGGCTTCGACAGCTTCGTCGACCCG
>Ga0187815_10000014_pt1 | contig 80754 bp, 70 predicted proteins | sample NC_S_5_FD_132962 | JGI IMG/M metagenome (GOLD analysis project Ga0187815, IMG submission 132962) | Wetland sediment microbial communities from Neuse River Estuary, North Carolina, USA - ASW-S_5 | ecosystem: Environmental > Aquatic > Freshwater > Wetlands > Sediment | place: USA: North Carolina... | reverse complement strand
TCCCGATCACGCACGACGAGACGGCGATCGCCGTCGGGAAGGCCCGGTACATCGGAGACATCGTCGCGGCGGTCGCCGCACGTGACGAGCGCACAGCGGAAGCAGCGCTCTCGAAGATCCGGTTCGACGTGGAGCCGTTGGCCGACGCTCCGGACCCGCAGACCGGCCTTCGCAAGGTCCCCGAGCCAATCCACGAACGCGGCCTCAACGGAACGAACATCCAGAAGGAGGTCGTTCAGCACTTCGGCGACGTCGACGCCGCGTTCGCCCGCGCCGCGCACACCGTCCGCGTTCGCGGAACGTTTGCCGGCGTCACCCATGCCTTCACCGAACCGCTCGTCACGCTCGCCGAATCGACCCCGGACGGGCGGCTCACCGTCTGGAGCGCGACCCAGGTCCCCCACTACCTCCATCGTTCGCTCTCGGAGGTCCTGGGGATTCCGATGCATCGTATCCGAGTGATCAAGCCCGAGGTCGGAGGGGGGTTCGGAGGGAAGTCGGACCCGCTGCCCCACGAGATCGTCTGCGCCGCTCTTGCCCTCGAAACCGGCCGGCCGGTGCGCATGCTGCTCGACCGAGAGGACGTGTTCTTCACGAACCACGGCCGCCACCCGACCCAGAACGACGTGCGCATCGCGGTCGACGCCAGCGGCCGGATCCTCGGTTACGACATCGAGGCGGTGATCGACGGCGGGGCGTGGAGCTCGTTCGGCACGGTCACGACATACTACAACGGCGTTCTCGCCATGGGGCCGTACACGGTCCCGAACTTCCGGTACCGGGGCCGCCGGGTGTACACGACGAAACCTCCGTCCGGCGCGATGCGGGCGCACGGGGGGACGAACATTCGCTACTCGATCGAGGTCGCCCTCGACCGTCTCGCCGAGGAGACGGGCATGGACCCGTTCGCCCTGCGCGTCCTCAACGCGATCCCTCCCAACACCGTCACGGTCAACGAGTTCCGCATCACGTCGACCTCGTTCCTTAAGTGCCTCGCCGCCGCACGCGAGCGGAGCGGCTGGGATGCGAAGTTCCGGAAGCTGCCTTTCGGGCAAGGCGTCGGCCTCGGGTGCGGGTTCTACATCTCCGGCTCGAACAGCCCGATCCATTTCACGCCGAAGATGCCCCAGTCGACCGTCCACCTGAAGGTCGACATGGACGGCGGGATCGCCGTCCACTCGATGCAGGCGGACATCGGCCAGGGGTCGAACACGCTGCTCGCGGCGATCGTTGCGGAGGTGCTCGGGGTCGACCTCGAGCGCGTCCACGTCCAGCGGGTCGACTCGGACGTAAGCCCGATCGACCTCGGGTCGTACTCGAGCCGCGTCACGTTCATGATGGGCAACGCCGCGCGCGCGGCGGCGGAGGATCTACGAGGGAAGATCGTCGAGGGGGCGGCCTCGCTCCTCGGGGCTCCGGCCGACTCGCTCGAGGTCGGCCACGAACGGATCCATCCGATCGGACGCCCGGACGAGGGTGTCTCGTTCGATCAGGCACTCCATCGGGCGATGGAGTCGGTCGGGGCTCTCACCGCATCGGGATCGTATCAGTCGCCTGCTATGGGGGGTACGTTCAAGGGCGCGAAGGCCGGCACCGCCCCCGCGTACACGTTCTCCGCGTACGTCGCGGAGGTCGCGGTGGACGTCGAGACGGGGGAGGTCCGGGTCGACAAGGTCTGGGCCGCGTTCGATTGCGGACGGGTGCTCAACCGCCTCGCGGTCGAGGGGCAGGTCGAGGGGTCGATCCACATGGGGCTCGGTCAGGTACTGGGCGAGTCGATGAATTATCGCGGCTCGCGGCTGTTCAACCCGTCGCTCCTCGAGTACAAGGTCCTCGCACCGCAGCAGATGCCCGAGGTCGAGATCCTCCTGGTGGGGGACGACGACCCGGAGGGACCCTTCGGGGCGAAGGAGGCGGGCGAGGGACCCCTGATCGCGACGCTCCCCGCCGTGGGGAACGCGCTCTACGACGCGATAGGGTGCCGGTTCACCGAGCTCCCGATCACGCCGGACCGGGTCCTCAAGGCGCTCGACCTCCGCGCGAAGGAAGGCCGCCGCTGGAAAGGGGCGTAGCGCGATGCACCTAGACCCGTTCGAACTGCACCGGCCGACGTCCGTCGAAGAGACGGTGCGCCTCGCCAGATCGCTCGCGGGCCGGTTCGACTATCTCGCCGGCGGAACGGACCTTCTTCCGAACTACAAGATGCACATCAACCTGAAGCCGCACCTGGTCGCCCTCGAGGACGTCTCCGAGCTTCGTGGGTCCTCGACCGAACGCCTCGGGGCGATGACGCGCCTGGCGGACCTCGAGAGGGACTCCGAGTTCCTCACGGCGTGGCCGTCCGTGGCGGACGCGGTCCGCGAGGTCGCGACCCCGCTCGTCCGCGCGAGCGGGACGGTCGGCGGCAACCTTCTCCTCGAGACGCGGTGTTTCTTCTTCAACCAGAGCTACTTCTGGAGGGCGAGCCTCGGGTTCTGCCTGAAGGCGGACGGGGACCGGTGCCACGTCGTGCCGCAGAAGGAGGTCTGCTACGCGACCCATTCCGGCGACCTCGCTCCGGCGCTGATGGTCGTGGATGCTGAGGTCGAGCTCGCGGGGCCGGACGGACGGCGCCGTCTCCCGCTCTCGGACCTGTACGACGCGAAGGGGGACGGGATACGGCGACTGACGCTGAGCCCGGGCGAGCTCCTCGTCGCCGTGCATCTTCCGCGCTCGGCGCGGGGGCGGCGGGGCCGCTACAAGAAGCTGAGAGTGCGGCCGGCGTACGACTTCCCCGAGCTCGGGGTGGCGGTCGCCGGGCGATGGACCGACGGCCGCGTGGACGAGCTTCGCGTCGCGGTCGGCGGGGCCGAGCCCCGCCCCCGTCGGTTCGACGCGCTCACGGAGCCGCTGGTCGGACGGACCCTGGACGACGCTCGCGTCCGAGCACTCGCGGACGAGATCGGGAAAAGCGTCCGCCCCGTCCACAACACTTTCCTGCTCCCCGACTATCGGCGTCGGATGGTCGCGGTCTACGTACGACGAGCGATCGCGGAAGCGAAGGAGGGGACCGCCGGTTGACCCCACCGTACGAGTTCGCCCTCATCCCGATCGGCTCCCTACGGATCCACGAGCGGGTCCAGGAGTCGAACCTCGGCCCGCTCGAGGAGGAGATCCGGGGAAGCGGCGTCTTCGCCGACCCGATCTGGGTCGCGAAGGACTCGTGGGTGATCCTAAACGGCCATCACCGCGTGGAGGCCCTCCGCCGGCTCGGTGCGAAGAAGGTGCCGGCGTGGGTGTTCGATTACGACAGCGACATCATCCACGTCGAGCGCTGGCGGGGCGGCCACCCGATCGCGAAGTCGGAGGTCGTGCGGCGGGCGACGGATTGCAAGCCTTTCCCCCCGAAGACGACCCGTCACCGCGTCAACGTCACACTTCCGCCGCGGTCGACGCCGCTCGCCGAACTGCTCACCTGAACGACTGAGGCCCTCAGGCGTTTTAGGCTCCCGATTTCGACCGCCCGTTCTCCTCGGGAGCTTCTTCCCCCTGGTCGGGGTAGGGTAGGGGAAGGGACCCGTCCGCGAACCGACGGATGGTTGCCGAGAGCAGCGCGACCTCGATAGGGTGTAGGCGCCTTCGCAGCGACGCCGGCGTCTCGTCCGGCTGGACCTCGATCCGCTCCTGAGCGATCGTCGGCCCCCGGTCGACGTCGCTCGTCACGAGGTGCACGGTCGCGCCCGTTTCCCGGTCGCCGGCGGCGAGGACGGCCCGGTGAACGCGCTCCCCGTAGAGCCCCGGGCCGCCGTGCCGCGGGAGGAGAGACGGGTGGAGGTTGATCGCGCGACCGCGCCAGCGCTCGACCCACTCCGGCGGGAGGATCGTGAGGAAACCGGCGAGGACGACCAGCTCGACGCCCTGCGCGTTCAATTCGTCCGAGAGCCGCATCGACCAGGCGAGCGGGTCGACCCCCTTCGAGGGGAGAACGATCGTCGGGAGCCCGCGTCGGCGCGCCCGCTCGATCGCGGGCGCATGCACGCGGTCGGCGACGACGAGGACGATCCGGGCCGGGAGGTGGCCGCCGATGACCTGTTCGGCGATCCCCTCGAGGGTCGTTCCCTCGCCCGACACGAGGACGGCGATCGGGAGCGGCCGCATCGCCCTTCAGAGGACGACGCGCAAGTTGAGCTTCTCGGTGAGCTCCTTGTAGCGGTTGCGGATCGTGACCTCGGTGACCCCCGCGACCTCGGCGACCTCGCGCTGGGTCCGCCGCTCGCCGCACTGGACGCTCGAGATGTAGATCGCGGCGGCGGCGACCCCCGTGGGCCCTCGACCGCTCGTGAGCTCCCGGTCGGTCGCGTCCTTCAGGATCTCGTTGGCCCGGGACTGGATCTCGCCCTTCAGCTTCAGCTCCGAGCAGAACCGCTGGATGTAGTCCTGCGGCCGAGTCGGCATCAGGCGGAGGTGAAGCTCGCGCGTCATGAACCGGTACGTCCGGCCGATCTCCTTCCTTCCGATCCGCGACTTCGACGCGATCTCGTCGAGCGTCCGGGGGACGTTGCACTGGCGGCAGCTCCCGTAGAGCGACGCCGCGACGACCCCCTCGATCGACCGGCCCCGGATCAGGTTGCGCCCGACGGCCTTTCGGTAGATCATCGCCGCGGTCTCGCGGACGTTCCTCGGAAGGGCCATGCCGGAGGCGACGCGGTCGAGCTCGGCGAGCGCGAACGCGAGGTTCCGCTCGGTCGCGTTCGAGACGCGGATCCGGCGCTGCCACTTCCTCAGACGGTAGAGCTGCGCCCGGTTGCGCGTCGGGATCGATTTGCCGTACGGGTCCCGGTTCTTCCAGCCGATCTCGGTAGAGAGCCCCTTGTCGTGGATCGTGAGGGTCGACGGGGCTCCCGTGCGGGCGCGCTTCTCGCCCTGTTCTGCGTCGAACGCCCGCCAGTCCGGCCCCTGGTCGATCATCGCCTCTTCGAGGACCAGCCCGCACTCGTCGCAGACGACCTCTCCGCGTTCGTAGTCCCGGGTGAGGTGGCTCGACCCGCAGCTCGTGCACCGGGTCGAGACGACGAGGTCCCCCGGGGCCCTGGGCCCTCCTTCCGGTTTCGGCGGCGCGTCGGCTGTCGGTTCGGTGGTCTCCTTCATGGTTCACTCGGAAACGAGAGGGGCGCCTAGGAGGGCCGCGCCCTCGGCCGGCGGGGGGACCCGCATCGGGCGGACGCTGAAGTAGGGGCGCGCGACCGGGCCGAACACTCGGACGACCCTCCCGCGAACGATCCCCCGCGAGTCCGCGACCCGGGTTCCTTCGGTGACGACCTCGGGTCCCGGGGCTCGGGCCGTGATGAGCCCCGACGGGGTGAGCGCCACGATGGAGCCGACCGCTCTCGATGCGACACGGGCCGGCTCCCGCGACAAGTCATATAAGCCACTTGCGGAACGTATAAAGGCGTTTCGAAGCGTCACTGATGGTGCTTCGAACGAGTACGGCGCTGCCCCGCGGTCGCCGCCGCCGTCCCCGTTGCGTCCTCCCGTGAATCCGAGGTGTCGGGAGGGACGTAGGCAGCGTAGAACGCGACCCGGGCCGCGGCCCTCTCTTCCTCCTTCTCCTCGGCGGTCTGCGGAGGCGGTGGGGGCTCCTCCGGTGGGGCCGCCGGTGTCGCCGGTGCGACCGCCGGCTCTGGCTCGGCCATCGGCGCCTCGGGGACGGCTCCCCCGGGCTCCTCCTCGACCGTAAGGTGAGAGGGGGGTTCCGGGACCGCGTCCGCCCCGCCGGGTGCATCCGACACCTCCTCGACCATCTCGCCCTCCGGCGCCGGAGCCGCTTCGAGCTCGTCGGCGGGGACCGCCTGGGCTTCCTCGGGCTCGAGGGCGGGCCCCGCTGAGGCGAGCTTCTTCTCCTTGGACATTCGGTTGACCTCGTCCCAGAGCGCCTCGATCTCCTCCTCGGGCGTGCCGGTCCGGCGCTCCTCGGCCAGGGCGTGCCGGACCTGGGTCATCAGACGCGCGGCCGTGGTCGCGTCCCGGGCCCTACCCCGGATCCGGTGAAGGTGGCGCGCGAGGTTCCGGGCCTCGAGGAGGATCTCCTCCTCTTCCTCGGTCGAAAGCGAGGGGACCGCGGGCGCCCGGGGGATGCGAGCGACGACGCGTCGAGCCTCGGCCAGGCGCTCCGCCGCCAGCGGTAGGTTGTCCTCCTGGAGCGAGCGCAGAAGGCGCGAGAACGCGGCGACCGCGTCGTGCACTTCCTCGCCGCGGTCGCGGGCCCGGCGGATGGAGACGCCGAGCGCCTCCGCCTCGTGCACGCAGAACTTCGGCACGGCGTCCGTCAGGACGGCGAGGGCGAGGGTCGCTCCGGCCGCGGTCTTCTGGAGCGACTGGGCGCTGAGCGGCTCGGACATCAGTTGGTCCCGCGGGTTCCCGACCCTCGAGTCGACGAGCGCGACGTCGACGCCGATCGCCTCGGCGATCGACCGAAGCTCGTCGACGCGTCGGAGGAGCTCGCGGATCCAGATCCAATCCCGGGTCGCCTTACCGAGGAGGGTCTCGGCCCGCCGGACGACCTGGGTCGCGTCCTCGACGGAGCCGGCGCGGACCGCAGCCTCGAACGTGTCCCGGATCTGGATCGACGGGAACGGCAGCCCCTCGGCCTGGAGCGCGCGCCCCTTCTCCTCGACCGGCTCGAGCCGGTGGCGGAGTTCCGTGAACGGGGACGTCGGCGCCATCATCGCTACGCTGGGGACTCCGGATAGGCCAAGGAGCGCATAAGACGCGTGAGGGCGAGGTCGGCCTCGTCCAGCTTTCGGGCCCGGAGGAGATCGGTCGCCTCGCGGATGCGCGAGGCGGCATCGGTCGCCTCGGGGCTCTCCGCCGGGAGGGTGCGGACCCGGGCCGCGAGGCTGCGCGCCTTGTTGAGGAGGTTAGCGAGGAGCGCCTCCTCCTTCGCCGACAGCGTGGGCGCGGTCGGTTCAGGGGGTGGGGGTGCCGGCGCGGACGGCGGTTGGTCGGATGGGGGAGGGATCGGCTCGAGCGCCTGGATCAGCTGGCGCACCTCACGGACCCCGTGCATCGCCTCGGTCAGTCGGCCCTCGTTGAGGTGCTCCGACGCCCGGCCGTGCGCGCGTCGGGCGCCGTCAGCGCCCGGATGGCTCTCGGGGAACCGGCCGAGGGTCGACGCGTGCCGGCCGAGCTCCTCTTCCACGGCGCTGGGGATCGCCTCATGGAGGTCCATCAGGATCCGGGCCGCTTCGAGGACGATCATGTCCAGCTCCTCCTCGGTCACGCCGGTGGACGAGAGCATCTGGCGGATCGACGCGTAGCGGTCGGGGACGTCGGCCAGTGGCACCCCGAGGGTATCGGCCTCGTTGCGAAGGGAGTCGATCGTCTCGAGAAGGTCCGAGACCCCTTTCCAGTCCGACTCGAAACGCCGGAGATGCTCTTCGGCCTCCCGGAGGCGGAGCAGGAGGTCGCCGACGCTCGCCGGGTCGATGCCCTGGGAGGGGACAGGAATCGCTCCGAGGTTGACTCGCAGCCCGACGCGCTCGAGGGCCTTCCGACGCTCGTCGATCCGCGTGACGGCCCGCTCGAGCATCTGGACCGATTCGCGTTCGAGGCGTCCTTGGGCGGACCGGAGGATCGAGAGGGCTTCGGAGTCGCGTCCGGACGCTTCGTTCAACGCGGCCTGGCACAGTTCGCTCGTGACGTCGGGCGCATCCCCCACGAGGGGCTGCAGCATCTCCATGCGGACGGCGAGCGAGTGTCCGATGACCGCGTTGAGTTGGGCTTCAGGGGAGCGCGCGGACGACGTGGCGTTCGGCGCAGTCCCCGGTCTGGCCGCCGTATCGGCCCCGGAGCGGTCCCGGTCGGCTTCCGAGGGAAACGGACCGAGGTCAGCGTCCATGAGCGCCGCAGGGAAGCCGCAGGTGGGGCAACGCGTGGCGCCGGGCGGGAGTGGCTGATCGCAGACCGGACACGAGTCGCCCACGATCTGCCCCTGACAGCGGAATAGACGAACTCGTCGTCTTTAACGCCTTTCGCCCGCGACGGACTCCGACAACGGAGGTGGCTCACCCTCCCGAGAACGTCGGGACGACCGTAAGGCGGAGCGGAGCGGTGATCGGCGTGTCGAGAGGGATCGACGTGCCTTGGACGAGGACGGCGCAGCCCTCCGGTGCCTGGCCGACCTCCCGGACCACGTCGCGGACCAGGCCCCCCGGTCGGACCTCCACGGTGCGCCGGACCGACCGCCCCGCGCGGGCGATCTCGACCGTGACCTCGATCGGACCGGAAGGAGCGCTGAGGGGGAGAGTTTCCGGCGTCGCGGGGCGCCCGCGACCTCCCTTTGAACTCCCGCGATGCATACGCATCACCAGATCTCGAATCTGGCGCCTTGGCCGAGCTAGGCTACCTCAGCACCCGGGCCGTCAGCACGTGGCCCCGAATATGGCGTTTGCCGGGCGCCGACCGCCCGAGAATTCGCTCAGACCGTCGTAGGTTTCGTGGCACGGCCCTGGCCGACCTCGGCGCTCCGACTAAGCTGGACCCTCCTCTAACCGCCCGCCAGCGATGGGCACTCCCCCCAGACCCGTCCGCTCGAACGGGGGGAGGCAACCCTTGCGTTGGGTAGACCCGAAGTCGGACCGCCCTCGCTGAGGGCCGGAAGATACCATCGGGCCAACCGGCTCCCGCGCATCGACTCAGTGGCCCGGAGCGCGCCGGCCGAGCCCCCCGCGAACGTGCCAGAAGATATCATTGTCGAGGTTCGTCGGCAGGCGCAGGCTCCGATGCTTGCTTTCGCCGTATTGTTGACTTGAGCTCTTCCAGCAGGTCCGAGAACGCGTCGGTCAGCTCGGGTGACACTCCGGCCTCGGGCGGACCGGTCTGGTGCCGGCTCTCGACCGCCAGATGCTCGTCGGAAGGAGCCTTACCGTTGGGCCCCCCAGTCTCTGCGACAGCTGCCGGCGGGTCCGACGAGAGCGTCGACCTGGCCCCCGGTATGGTCCGTACGACAGGTGCGGCGGCCGCCGTCTCCCGCGCGGTGCTCGAGCGGGCGACCGCGACGGTGGGGGCAAGGCTCGGAGCTGGCGAGCTCGAGAGGTGCTCCACGTGGTCCGAGGGGTTGGGTCGTTCAGACCCTGGTGCCCATTCTCTAGGAAGGAGGGAGCGCTGAGACCGCACCGCCGACGACGCCTGGCGAATCAGCTGCCGGTACTGGTGCCGCGAGAGGACCACGGTGTTGGGATCGATGTCCTCCTCTTCATCGTCTGCATCCCCGAAGACGACCGTCGCGACCCCCCCGCCCGCGGCGATAACCCCGAGGACACCGAACAGGACCCAGAGAGGAAGCAGGCGACCCTGGTTGAGCGACGCTGCCTCCCCGGCCCGATTCAGGACCGCGATCACGAAACATGCGGCGGCCAGCAGGAGGAACGGAAACCCGTCGGCGGTGTTCTTCGACCAGAGGAAGTGGCGCAGGGCACCCCCACGACGCGTCGAGCTAGAGGCCGAGGATTCGTCCGGTTCGTTCGGGGAAACCTTCGGGGGTTCACCCGGGGGCGGGTGCGACGGATGCCCTGCGAACAATCCCCGCGGAAGGTGGATCGACTCGCGGACTTCTGCGGGGAGATTCGCGAGCGAAGCAGGACTTACCCGGGAAGCCGACACACTCGAGCGCCTAGTCTAGGAATCCTCGATAGCCATGAAGGTTGCGTGCAAGAAGAGAAGGAAGGGGTTCATGGCTCCGGATCGGAGCCATGCACGGGGCCTCTCCGTCCTTTGGCCTACGGACAGGTGCCGACCGCGGAGCACTGCTGGGAGATCTGCACCGCAGAGTTGATCGTCACGCTACCGCTCGAAGCCGAGCCGGCGTCGAGGTACATGGTGAACGTCTGGGCGGACGGGCTGGCCTGGGTCTCGAGATAGATGGTCGTGGTGGTGGTGGAGGCGGCGCTCAACGTGAACGTGATCTCGATCTCCGTGCTTATCGGCGCCGACGCCGTTTCTGCGAACTTCATGACCTGAGCGATGTCCCCGGCGGTCACGGTCCCAACGGTGTACGAGGCGGAGGTGGTGAGAACGGTGGGGGTCCCGACAATCGTGCTGGAGGCGGTGGTTCCCGATGACGGGATCAGCGCGACCGAGCTGGGGTCGGTGGCCGAGAGCCCCCACCCTGAGATCGAGCTCGGATTGACGTAGTTCCCTCCCGCCGTCTCGGTTCCGTTGGAGACGGAGATGGCGGCCATGGCGTACCCCGATCCGAAGGTCACCATCGCCAATATCGTCGCGACCAAGATCACTCGATTCCTCGACCCATGCTTCGCCATTGCTTCTCTTGCGCCCAAAGGGCCTGCACGATGGTCTTGGTTCGAACACGGATATATACGCATCGGGCGAACCGCGGCGCGCTATGCCATCGCACGATACGCGCGGCTCCACGGGTCAGATTCCGAGGCACGGTGCCGGTTTCTCGCCTAGGTGATTCCCAAATCGACCGACGCGGACAGAACTCAGGGGATCGCGGAGTCCGTCAAGGGCAGGTGCCTAGCGCGGAACACTGCTGGCTCAGTTCCTGAACTTGGTTGACAAGCACCGGAGCTGTCATCCCCCCTGAATCGTAGAAGAGGGCATACGTTACCGGAGACGAAACCCCAGCGGTCTGGGTCTCCACGTACACCGTGACCGATGTCGCCACCGAGGGCGATTGGAGGTTGATCGTGAACGTGATCTCGATCTCGGTAGCGTGAGGCGCGGAGGCCGCCTCGGTGAGATTCCATCGAACGAACGTGTGGCCGCCAGTTGCTGTGCCTACCCCGTAATTGGTAGCCGAAGCAGCCAGCGTCGTCGGAGACGCCACCGTGGAGGACAAGCTGCCGACCCCGAGGGGGATCGTCCCGACCTCGTCGAGACCTGCTTGGGTCCAGTAGTTGAGGTTCGATCCCCCGAGATAGGTGCCGTTCTCGCTGGGCGAACTCGGTGCGATCGTCACGACCGCGATCGCGGAGCCCGAGGCGAACGAGGCCACGCAGAGGAGGGTAATCCAGACCAGCGCGTGCCGCCAGAACACGTTCGGCTTGGTCGTCACGGGCAACTCCCTACCGACGAGCAATGATAGTTCGTTTCGGTGACGCTCGTAATCGTCGCGCCCGAGAAGGAGATTGTTCCGGAATCGAAGTAGAACAAGTAGACGAACCCCGCCGGCCCTGGCGCCATCCCTTGGGTCTTCACGTACGCGTGGATCGTCGACGTCGCGGGGGTTCCCCCTATCGAGACGGTGATGACGAGCTCGAGCTCGGCGTTTGTCAGAGCCGCGTTCGTCTCCTTAATCCCGGCCACCACCGCAGGATCACCTGCTGTGGCGGCGTTGATTCGGTAGCTGCCGCCGCTCCCAGGGAGGAGCGTGGGAGAGGCGACGGCGGTGCTGACCAGTGTCGGCACGGTCCCCGGGATCGTCGTGGTCGCTAGCGAGCGAAGGTACCAGTAGGTGAGGCTGGTCGTGGTGACGGACTCTCCGTTCGCCGTCTGGGACAAGTGAGCGACCGTTGCCGCGCCGAACGCGTACCCTACGGCTCCGAGCAACAGGACCGCTGCCAGGGTGATTGCAGCGACCCTCCTACGACGCCGGGAAGACATGACGAGCGGGACCGGACGCGGCGAGACCGCCGTCGATTCAGCTCCCACGCTGCGAACCTAGGGTTTCTGGGGAGGTTAAGTCTATTGTCGAGGCCGGCACCCCGTGGGGCCCGGAACCCCACCTAGGCCCGCTTCCGGCCACCCGGATCATCCGCGCTACGCCTCACGACCTGCTCACCATGCTGAGGCCGCTAGACCGAAGGCTGGCGGCAGTGTCGCCGAGGGTTGCGGTGTGATCCGCACCGCTATCGTTGCGAATCCCCAAACCAGGAGGCTGCATGGCCCGGCTTCCAATGACTGTCGTGGGCGGGGACAGCACACACCGGAGCGTTCCACGGAGGGATTCTCTTCGATCGGCACCGTTACGGCGCGCTCGTCGCGGTGTCCATGGGGACGTTCTCGAACGCCCCCGCGTTTGCTCTTGGGCGGACGATGTTCGGCAATCGGCTTGCAGACCTCGATTGGTCAGCCGCCCTTCTCGAGCTTCTGGGCGATTCCCTGAAGGGCCCCGAGGAACTTCTGCGAGAACTTCGGGCATTCCCAAGCGCTGGCGTGCGTCCAGACCCGGTGCGTTCGATCCGTCGGGTCAGCCCGGACGATGTCGTCGGTGCATCCCCACGGGCAGCTGAATCGCCGGGTCAGGTTCTCATCGACCATGCGAAAAGAAAGGACCGATGGGCTAATGACGCTGTACCCTCGCCACCGCCGCCGGAGCGCGGAGGCGGACCCCCGGGCTCGTCGCCCGGTCGTCGGGGGGGCGGTCGGGAAGGGCGGGTGGATCGAGGACGACCTTCAACCTGCCTACAGCCTCGACCGGATACGGGTCTACGCGGAGTTGGCTCGCGAGAAACAGGCTCGTGAAGTCCCCGAGCGCGATGCCACCGACGAGCGCCTCGAGCGGGTCGTCGGCGAGAAGGGGGACTCGGACGACCCGGACCGAGCGGGCGGCCAACTGACGCTCGAAGTGCCGGAAGCCACGGGCCACGGCCGGATCGGACCCCGACCACTCCAGGAGAACGACCGCGTACCGCGCCGCCTCGCTCCTTCGGAGAGCGTCCCAACCTGCAAGAGCGTTGTGGAACAGTTCCGGCGCCTCGTCGATCGCGGCCAGGCGCTTTGCGTTCGTCTCGATCTGGCTCTTCCAGTGCCGCGCGAGCGCGAGGAACCCCGTCTCGGCGCAGACGAACGGAAGCCGGTCCCCAATCCGCTCCGCGAGGGCGCCGGCGGGACCGGTCGGGCGAGCGTAGGCGCCGATCTGGGACCGGACCCGCTGGGCGACTCGTGCCATCCGGCCCTCGTTCGACTCAGGGAACGCCGAATCGAGGAGACCGAGGATTCCGCCCAGGAGGTGACCGACCGCCATCCGTGCGGGAATCCCGGGAGGGATGCGCAGGACCGGGACGCCGTCGGCCTCGGCCCGCTCGGCGAGCGTCCCCCCGGAGGCGATCACGGTCCGGCGCGCTCCGGCCCGGCCCGCGGCCTCGTACGCATGGATCGTCTCCCAGGTGTTCCCCGAGTAGCTCACGAAGATCGCGTGAGCACCGGGGTCGACCGACCTCGGTAGGGTCGGCGCCCGGACCACGGAGAGCGGCCAGGCGGTCTCCGGCTCGACGATCCCACGGGCCAAGTCGGCGGCGATCGCCGAGCTGCCCATCCCGATCGCGTAGAGTCTGGGAGGTCGTTCGTCGTGGGGCACCGCGAGCTCAAGGCCCTTTCCGAAACCCTGCTCAAGGGAGTTCGGGAGGTCGACCGCGAGCGCGCGCATCCTCGCGTCGCCCGGAGCGTCGAGGGGAGGCACGCGGCGCCGGGGTCTCGCATGGAAGATTACCCTTGCGCCCGCGCGGCGCGCCGCGGGGAAAGTAGATGAATCACACCGTCCCTTCCACTGCTGACGGCGGCCGCCCCGGCGTAACGCCGCGAAGAGATTCACCGTGCCCGAATTGAGGGCGAGCCCCCGCGGTGCCGAGCCGAGGGTGCCGTTTGGGATCCCGCAGATCGACGAGATGCTGGACGGAGGGCTGGTACCCCACCGGCCGTACCTGATCGTCGGCCCAGCGGGGACCGGCAAGACGACGCTCGCGCTCGAGTTCCTGCGCGAGGGGATCCGCCGAGGCGAGCCGGGGCTCTACGTCACCGTGGAGGACCCCCCGAACGAGGTCCGGTACGACCATCAGGCCCTCCGGCCGGAGCTCGACCGCATCGACGTGTTCGACGCGATCCCTGACGTGATGCGCTACGAGCACATCCCGTTCAAGGACATCTCGTCCGTCCGCGACGTCGTACCGTTCGGGAAGGTCCCGGACGAGATCCGCCAGACCCCCGAGTTCACGAGCGTGGAGGTCACGATCTCCGCCCTCGAACAGCTGCTCCGCACGGAGGTCCAGCGCCAGGGGTACCTGCGCCTCGTGATCGATTCGCTGACGGCGCTCCAGTACTTCTGCATGAAGGGGATCGAGCCGATGGCCGGGGCCCAGGCGTTCCTCCGCTTCCTCTCCAGCCTGCGCACGACCACCCTCCTCACGGTCGAGTCGCCGCTGGAGGACGTCGAATCGGCGGAACGGAGCCTGGCCCGGGGCGAGATCCGGCTGTTTAGATGGGAGCTCGAAGGGGCGACCGTTCGCGCGATCGGCGTCGAGAAGTTCCGCGGCAGCTCGCACGACGTGCGGCTGCATCCGTACCGTATCGGTCCTCTGGGCGTCGACATCAACCTCGACCTCACGATCTCCCGCGACACCCGCCGCCTCGTCGAGCCGGCGTTGGCCGTCCTCGCCCCCGCACTGGTCGAGGCGACCTTGCTCTCCGTGCCGGGGCCGACCCCCGGCTTCCTCGGGTCGGTCTCCGAGGAGGTGCGTGACCTCGTCACGCTCGGCGTGGATGTGGCTCCAATCCGAGCCGAAGTGGAAGCGGCCCTCTCGGCGATCCAGGTAGGCCGACCGGCCGACTCTGCGGTGCACGTCGCGAGGATCTCCTCCCTCACGATTTCGCTCGCGGGATCCCTGCTGCTCGCTCCCCCCGCCGAACGCGGGCTCACGAAAGAAGCCCGCGACGCCTTCCAGCGGATCGCGCAGCGAGCGGACGCCGCCCGGGGCGGCGTCCCGCCTACTCGGCTTCCCGAGATCGAGGGCCTCATCGAACACCTTAGGTCCGTGCTCGCGCTGCTCCCACCGCCGGTACCCGCCGCCCCGCTTCGCCCCGTTTCGCCCGAGGCGGCAGCGGTCGCCGCTTCCAAGACGCTCGTCGGCATTCCGGCTCGAGAAGGACCGGCCCCCGGACTCGAGGTTCCGATCTCGCCAGCCGCGGCGACCACGTCGCCACAAGCCCCTGCTCCGGCGACCCCGGGCCCCGAGGAGGTACGACCTGTGGAGGAATCGATCCCTCACCCGGGACCCGTCGGCCCCCCGATAGGTCCCACGGTCTCGTCTCCCCCTTCAGGGCTCTCGGTGCGGGCGTCCGAGGGCGTCTCGCCCTCGGTCGAATCGCCGCTCAAGGGGCCGACCCCGTCCCCGGCACCCGGTTCTCCGTCGGGTGCACCTCCGTCCACGCTCCCTGGGACAGTTCCGGAACCGTCGATCCCGGGCTTCCCCGCGCGTGAATCTCTCGTCGCCCCGGCCGTGGGCCCCGGTCCTTCCGCGGGCGTGACGGCCGAGGTACCTTCATTGTCAGCGGTAGCATCGCCTCCGCGGCACGAGACCGTGTCGGGTGCGCCCGCGGTCGGAGACGCATCCCGGGCCAGCGCACCCGCCGGCGGCGGCCGAGCTCCAAAGCAGGTCGCGGGCTCACCAAGACATCCGACCCCGACGCTGGTCGACGGGGAGCCGATGCCCCGATTCGCACCCCGGCCCACTCGATCGAGGTCCGCCATACCTGAACCGCCGGTTCCTGGCTCCGGAGAACACGGGAGCCTGGCGCGCGAAACGGTACCGCCGTCTCGACCGGTAGGAGGGGTACGCGCGGCCTCATCCGCTCCAGGATCAAGATTCGCCCCCGCGACGCCGGTGGATGGGGCCGCCACGACGTCGACCCGAGTTAGCCCGGTCCGTCCCTTGGCCGAGCCTCCACCGTTGCCGACGCTTACCGTGCCGGGGGTCCCCGGGCAGGAACGCGCTCCTTCGGCCGGCACGCCCCCCACCGCAACCGCTGGGACCGCTCCGAAGGTCGGTCCGCCCGCGACCGCGGTAACTCCCGCTCGAGGCGCCGCGCGGCCTGCAACGGTCGTTCGCCATCGATCTGGCGCCGGAGCCACTACGCCATCGGCTCCCCCTCGTAAGCGACGTGCCTCGACGTCGAAGCGGCCCTCCGCTCCGCCTCCGGCCGAGGTCGGTCCCGTGGAAGGGCCTTCCCTAGAGCTGACGCCCGCCAGGGCGCCGGCCCCCACGACGCGACGTCGACCGTCGCGAAAGCGCAAGGCCCCGACCGTCGTCGCGGCGATGCCCGAGACGAACCCATCGAGCGAATCCGCGGGAGCGGCGAGCGCGGAACCGTCGGCTCCTGTGGTGGAGACCCCGCCGGATGCGACGCCGTCGCGTTCCGCCACCGAGCCGCCTCCGACGCCGTCGGAGGCTCCGCCGTGAACGCCTCCCTTCAGGTGCGGGAGGGTCGTGTCGGGACGGGGATCCCGGGTCTCGACCGGATGCTCGGAGGAGGTCTCCCTCGAGGGCGTCCTTACCTGATCTCGGGCGGGTCGGGGAGCGGGAAGACGCTCCTCGCCCTCTCGTTCCTCCTCGAAGGGCTGCGGAACGGCGAAGAGGTGCTCCTGGTCGCTGCGGACGAGCCTCCGACCGAGATCGTCGAGAATGTTCGAGGGTTCGGGTGGGACCTCTCGGCGGTGAAGACGCTCGACGCGAACCCGGGGCTGAGGGCGTTCCGGCGCACGGCGGCGGTCCAGGAGATCCGGACGATGACCGACCTTAGGTCGATGCGGGAGATCTCGGAGGACGCGAAACGGACCGAGTCCGTCGAGGACATCTCGATCCAGTCGATCCACCTGAAGCTCCGCCAGCAGATGGCGGGAACCCCGTTCCGACGAGTGGTCGTCGATTCGATGACGTCGATCCGGCGGTTCGCGGTGCGCGCGACGAGCGACATCCAGGCCGAGCGGACGGAGATCCAGTCGCTCCTCCGGTTCCTGGCGGAGTTGGGGGTCACGACGCTCATCACCGTGACCCCGGGCGATCCGGGGGTCCTCTCACCGGAGGAGATCCTCTCTCGGGGGGAGATCCTGCTGACCCGCAAGTGGATCGGCGACCGCTCGGTGCGGCAGATCAAGATCGTCCGGATGCGGGGGTCCGCCCACGACCCCGAGCGCCGGCCGTTCGCCATCACGCCGCAGGGGCTCGTCGTCGGTTGACCCGAGAGCGCGTTCCACCGGAACGGTCCCTCCTGCGCGAGGACTGTCGCGGTGCGCGTGGGCCCGGCCCTCCTATCCCCCGCCGGTGGGCGGACCCTCTCGCCGACCCTCAGCGCCCGAGGAGAGCCAGCGGGTCGGTGGCCTTGGAGAGGAGGCGGGACACGATCTCTCGGTACCTGGGTGCGACGTAGACGTTCACCGCCCAGTCCGCCGGCGCCCGGTCCGCGAGCGCGCGCCAGGGGCCCGGGCCCCGGAACGGATAGGTGACCTCGCCCGCCACGAGGACTCCCGTTCCCTCCCAGTCCTCCCCGGGCTCGGCTCGGGATTCGAGACCGGCAAGGTCGATGAGGACGCATCCCCTGGGCCCGCCGACGCGTCCCGCGATCTCGTCCTCGAGTTGCCGCCGGGACGACGGCGAACGCTCGAGGCGGCGCCACGCGGACCTCGCCGAGGCGGGGATCGTCCGGTAGCCGTGGGCCCGCTTGAACAGCCGACGGTAGAGGAGGCCCTCGGCGAGCGAGGCGCTCGGGCCGCCCGCGGCGCGCAACCGGACGAGGAGCTCCCCGTCGTTCAGGCCGAACAGCTCGCGGGCCCCGTCAGGGTAGCCGGGCATGCGTTCGACCGCGGCTTGGGCCATCATCTCGGCCGCCCGGACCGTCTTATGATAGTAAACGGTGGAATACATCAGGATCCGGCCCACGAGGAAGCCCTCGACAGCGCTCCGACCCTTCTCGGCGAACGCGAGCCGGCCGTGGAGGGGGCGCAGCGTGTCGAGCAGCCGAACGGCGTCGATCGCGCCGTGCCCGACCCCGGTGTAGTGGGCATCCCGCTGGAGGTAATCGATCCGGTCCGCGTCGATCGCGCCGTGCAGGATCGCGCGGAGAAGAGGCGGCGTCCGGGAGCGCGCTCGCGGGTCGATCAGCTCGGCGACGTGACGCGGGTCGAGGCCGAACCGCTCGAGGACGGGCGGCACTTCCGACGGACCGGTTGGCCAGCCGGGGTCGGTTCCTTCGATCCGCGCGCGCGAGATCTGTTCGTGCGTGCGTCCGAGGACCTCGCGGAGCGGGCCGTCCAGCGTGTGGGAGAAGGGGGGGTGGCCGAGGTCGTGCAGCAGGGCCGCTGCCGCGACGCGGTCCGAATGCTCGTCGGAAAGGCCGAGCCGGGCCGCCATCTGAGTCGCGACCCAGTACGTGCCGAGAGAATGCTCGAGCCGGGTGTGGTTCGCGCCGGGAAAGACGAGGTGGGCGAAGCCGGTCTGGCGGATCCCCCACAGCCGCTGGAACTCCCGGGTGGCGAGGAGCGCGAGCGCGACGCCGTCGAGCGAGATCGGCCCGTGCACCGGGTCGAAGATCGATTTTCTCGGCGTGTCGCGGGAGCGCCGGGGCGCCATGTCCCGCCGGAGCGTCGTCCGACCTTAAGCCGGACGACGGGTCCCGGGCCCGCTCCTCGGCGCGAACGTATTTATCACGTCGGGACGGTCGAAGTTCGCTCATGGCGCACGCCCCCCGCACTTCCCGACGGCCGACCCCCATCGAAGAGGTGCGGGAGCGCTACCGTGCGGCGGAGGCGCTCGAGTCGGGCGCGGACCCGGCGCGCTACGTGGAGGCGTTGAAATCGTTCCTCGCGACCACGGAGCAGCACGCCTCTGCGATCACCGAGGAGGGGAGCCAGGTCGCCGGCCTCCTGGACGAGGCGGCGATGGGTCTCTACCGTGCGTCCAACCCCGAGCTCGCCCGCCGCGCGGTCGACCTCGGCCTCCGCCTCGGGCCCGGGTCGTCCACGCTCCTCCACCACAAGGCGCTGATCCTCCTCGCCCTCAACGAGGACCTCCCGACCGTCGTCGAACTCGTCGACCGGGCGCTCGAGGCGAACCCCCACGACAAGGGTCTCTGGGCGACGCGAGGGGACGCGCTGAGGCTGCTCGATAGGAACGACGAGGCCGCGCAGGCGTACCTCCGCGCTCAGGAATTGGACGCGGCGTCGACCCAGTACGTCGACCGGGCGCTCCGGCTCGCCCCCCACGACCCTCGGGCGCTCCGGATGAAGCTCGACCTCGCTGCCGCGCGCGGGGGCGACGTGCTGGCGCTCGCGGCGTGCGACGAGCTACTGAAGTCGAACCCGGACGACCTCGCGCTGCTGAGGGCCCGGGCGGAGGTGCTCGCGGCGCTCGCCCGGTACGACGAGGCGATCGAGGTGATCGACCGGGTCCGTTCCGAGCAACCGGACGACGTGCCGTTCCAACTCCTGCGCGTCCGCGTGCTGTTCCAGCTCAAGCGCGCCGACGAGGCGCTCCCCCTCGCGACCGCGCTCGTCCGCCGCAAGGACGCCCCCGACGGGGCGACGCTCGAGCAGATCGCGTCGATCGCCGGATCCGACCACCCGGAGCTCGCGCTCGCCGCCCGGGAGCGTCTCCGCGAGGTCGAGCCCCGGAACGTTCAGAACCTCCTCAACCTCAGGACCCTCGCGACCCGCCTCGACCGACCCGACGCTGCGCTGGCTGCCTGCTCGGCGGTGCTCGCCGCCTCTCCGGACAACCTCGAGGCGATGCGGGGGATCGCCGAGCTCCACGCCGCCGCGGGGCGCACATCGGATGCGATCGCCGCCTATCGGGCGGTCGCAAAGGCCCACCCTCACGCCGTCGGCGAGCTCCGAAAGGCGCTCGAGATCGCCCAGGAGGTACAACGGGCGGACGCCGTGCGCGAGTTCGCCCAGGCGGTTCTCGCCGTCGACCCGGGAGACGCAGGCGCCAGGGTCGCCCTCGCCCGCGGCCTCGCCGCCGGGGGGGAGATCGCCGAGGCCCTGAAGGAGTACGACGAGCTCCTGGCGGCCCACCCCGCCGAGCTACCCTATCTTCTCGAGAAGAGAGACCTCCTTTCCCGCTCGAACGATCGCACGGGGCTCGGGCCCGTTCTCGACGAGCTGTTCCGCCTCGACCCGACCCGGACGGACGTCGCGGTCGACCGGGGCAATCTCTGCCTTGCCCGCGCCTACGACCTCCCCGAGGGTTCTCACGAGAGAGACCTCGCCGCCCGCGCGGCGCTGGTCTCCTACGAACGGGCGTCGACCAACCCGACCGCGTTGGGGGTCAGTCTCCTGGGGATCGCCCGAGCGTCCCGCCTGGTCGACGACCACGAGCGCGCGCTTCGCGCGTACGCAGAGTTCCTCGCGCAGGAAGGCAACAAGGGGCGCGAGGACGTGCGCAAGGAGCTCGCGCACTCCTTGCGGGAGACCGGTCGCTACGCGGAGGCCGCGGAAGCGTACGAACGGGCGATCGCCGGGGGACTCGAGGACTCGGACCTGCTCTGGGGCGCCGTCGAGGTCTACGCTCACCTCAACCAGGACCCTCCCGCCCTCCGGCTGCTGAACCTCCTCGTGAAGCGGGAGCCGGCCAACGTGACCTACCTCCGCAAGAAGGGCCAGCTGCTCCTCAAGGCGGGCCGCCGGGACGAGGCGATGAGCGCCCTCCAGCAGGCGGTCGAGGGGGCGAAGGACGACCCGCACGCCCATTTCGAGGTGGCGGAAGCCCTCCGCGCCCAGGGAGCGTACCCGGACGCGATCGCGTACTACCGCCAGGGGCTCACGCTCGACCCCAAGAACCGCCACGGTCGACTCGCCCTCGCCGAGACGCTGCTCCTCGCCGGGGAGTACCCGGAGGTCGTGTCGATCGTCGACCCGCTCTTGAAGGAGGACCCGAACGACCTCGCCGCCTGGAAGGCCCGGGGCGACGCCTGGCGCGCGCTCGGCCGCACGTCCGAGGTCCTCTACTCGCTCCAGGCGATCCTTTTGCTCGAACCCGACAGCGGCCCGGCGCTCCTCGAGATGTACCGCCTCCGGCGGGACGCGGGGGACTCGAAGGAAGCGCTCGACGCGCTGACCCGGCTCCTTCGCTCGAACGCCGCGGAGGCCCAGGACCCGACGCTCCACCTCGAGCGGGGGGACCTCGCCGCGTCGCTCGGACTGACCGACGAGGCGAGCGTCGCCTACGAACGGGCCGCGGCGCTCGACCCGGCGTACCAGGTCGAGATCTCGGTCCGGCGGGCCCGCCTCCGCCTCGCGGCCGGCCGCCCGGACCTCGCGCTCGAGGTGATGGACGAGGGGCTGAAGTCGGTCCCGGCCGGAACCCTCCCGAGCGTCTCCGCCCTTCTCCTCCGGGCCGAGATCCTCGGGGCCCTGGAGCGTCCGGGGGAGGCGCGCACGGCGTACGAGGAGGTCCTGAAGCGGGACCCGAAGTCGCCGCTCGGCCGGGCCGGCGTCGCCCAGTCGATGCTGGCCGAGGGCCGGCACGCGGACGCCGCCGCGTCGATCCGCGAGGCGATCGTCCAGCTTCCTCCCGAGGAGAAGCTCTACCTCCTCCTGGCGGAGGCGGAGAGCGGGCTGGGGCACCTCGACCGGGCGACCGAGGCGGTGAAGAAGGGCATCGAGGCGCTTCCGAAGAGCATCGCCCTCTGGGTGAGGTTGGGGGAGCTCGGGATCGCTCGCCAGGAATGGACCGAGGCCGCGAACGCGTACGCGCACGCCCTGGCGATCACCCCGGCGTCGACCGAGGTCCTGCTCCGGGCCGGGTTCGTCGCCGAGCGGCTGGGCCACCCGAACGAGGCGCTCGCCTTCTACGACCGGGCGACCGAGTCCGAGCCGGCGAACAAGCAGGCGTGGACGAGCCGGGGGCTGGCGCTCCTCGCGACCGGGCGACCGTCGGACGCCCAGACGAGCTTCGACCGAGCGCTCGCGCTCGACTCCGACTTCGGGCCGGCCAAGGACGGCAAGAAGCTGTCGGTACAGAAGACCCGGGACGCGGAGGTGCAGCGGTTCGGCCGCGAGGCGCTCCTCCTCGAGGCGAAGCTCCACCGGCCCGTCGCAAAGAACGATCTGTTCGTCACGCTCCACGTCCCGTTCGAGTTCCTCGACCCGGTCCTCGGGGCGATCGGGCGGACGCCGAAGCTCGACCTCGAGCGACTCGGGGCCAACGAGGTCCGCGATCTCGAGAACGCCTCCTACCACCTCATCAGCGCGGCGCTCGAGCACCGGCCGGCGGGAATCGAGCACCGTGGCCTCAGCCTCGCGGACGTCGCCGTGCTCTCTCCGCCCACCGCGTCGCTCGACCAGATCCAGCGACTGTTCGGCTACCTGAGGGCCGTGCTCGAGGCCGACCTACGGCCCGAGAACCTCTCGTTGACCCCGGACGTCGAAGAGCTCGCCCGCCGCGCGATCGGACTACCGGCGGAGCAGCGGACGCTCTTCCAGCTCGTGCGCAACCTTCGGGTCGGGCTGTTCAAGGCGCGGCTGATCAAGGTCGTCGAAGAGGCCGGGTCGGCGGTCCACGCCCCGCTCCCCTCGCTCGACCTCGGCGCCTACTCTCCCGAGTTCCGCTCCTCGGACGGCGGAGCGGAGACCGCGACGGCCGAGGGCGAGACGGACTTCGGCACCGAAGCGACGCCCGACGCGGGCGAGGCCACGGACCTCACGGGGACCTCGCGCGACTGGGCTGCGACCCTGGGCTCTACGGCAGTGGCGACCGGCGCGGCCGGTGCGAGCTTGGCGGGATCTTCACGGTGCGTCGGCTGCGGCGGGATCGCCTCCCTGGTCCATACCTGCGGCGCGCCGCTCTGCCGGAACTGCGTGACCCAGTTCCCGAAATGTCCGAAGTGCGGCCAGCCCGTCAGCCTTGCGACCACCCACCCACTCACTGCCGCGAGCGCGGGTCCCGCCGCGAGCCATCCAACGCATCATGCCTCGGGCCCTCTCGGCACGATCAAGGGGATCCTCCGGCGGCCCAGGGCCGAGCCGCATGCCTCCGAGCCCGAGCCCCCCGCGTCCTCGCACCCGAAGCCCCATCCGGAGCACGAGGCGAGACCGCACCCGCCTCAGCCCCCAAGCCAGTCGCCCCGGGCCGCGGTCCCGGCGGGACCGCCACGAAAGTCCGGAGGACCGGCGGTGACCGACGCGACCCCCGCTGCGCCCCCGCCCACGACGACCGCGCCCCCTCCGCCCAAGCCTCGCCGCGAGAAACCCGACGACGAGCCCCGCCTCTGAGCCCGCGCGCGCTTACGCTCATATACTCTTCCGGGCTGAATTATTGACCTCATGTCGACAGCGACTCCCACGCCGGCAGTCCGGCCCGCTGGCGGCCGCTGGGGCGGTTGGGTTCTCACGGGTCTGTTCCTCGCGGTGGCCGTCCTTCTGTTCCTCCTGATCTACTACGCACTCCCCGGGAACGGGCACTACGGCGCCCTCATCGTGATCGGCATCCTCTCGCTGATCTTTGCGCTGGGTTCCTACTTGGCCGAATCGCTCTCACGGGAGCCGAGCGCCCAGCGTTCGCTCGCGTGGGGATTCTTCGGGATGGGGTACGCGGTTTTGTTCATCTCGGTCGCGCTCGGCGGCTCCTACGGCGTGTCGGTCACCCTCCAGCTGCTAGGGCTCCTCCTCACCCTGATCGCACTCATCGTCACGGTCGCTCTCATTGGATGGCGGATGCGCGCCGTCCGGGCGACCGAGAGCCGGGCCGCTCCGCGCGCGGCGTGGAGGGGCGAGCCCGCCTCCAGCGCCCTCAGCTATCCTGCCGCGAGCTCGCCCAGCGTCCCTCAGGTGTCACCGGCGCCCGCAACCCCACCCTCAACAAGCCCCCCGGCGAGGAACCCCTAGATGGCGCAAGGCTCGGTTCCTCCACCGGCAGCGTCCTCCGTCGCCTGCCCGAAATGCGGCACCGCGGCGCCGGCCGGCGCACGGTTCTGCAACGCCTGCGGCGCCTCATTGTTCCTCCAGGGCACGGGCTCGCCCGCCTCGCCGGTCCCCCCCGGCGCCCCACCGGTCGATATCCGCGAGAGCGTCGACCAGGACCGGGGCGTGCTCAAGCGCCTCCAGCTGCTCATCCCCGGCTTCCGGGGCTACCGCGAGGGCGAGGACATCCGGGCGGCCGACAGCCTTCTCCGTCGGCAGGTCGCCGACAAGGTGAAGAACGCCCGCACGACCCTCGAGAACTCGCGGGCCGCGCTGACGAACGCGAAGCAGTTCCAGGCGCTCAACGACCTCGCGCCCCTGATCGCCGACTTGATGCGGCTCGAGGGTCAGATCCGCTTCGCCGAGCAGGGGTACACGGGGATCTCGCCGGCGGTGCGCGCGAACCCGCCGCAGCTCGACCGCCTGTACGAGTACGATTACGGTTTCGCGCTCGCGGCCGACCAGCTCAACCAGACGGTCGGTCAGCTTCCCGCGGCCGCGATGGGAGCGAGCGCCAACCCGTCCCAGGTCCCGGGAATCGTCTCGACCGCGCGGGGGCAGGTGAGCCAGCTCGATACGGCGTTCAAGGCTCGCCTCCAGTCGGTCGAAGGGGTCCGCGTCGCCTGAGCGAGTGAGCGAGGAGAAGAACGATGGTCACGAACAATCCGATACCGGCGAAGGGCGGGAGCCTGATCGGCGCGACGACGGTCAACTGGGAGGACGCCTACAAAGGCCCGAACGTGATGTGGCGCGTCCCGCGCAACATCCGCTGGGGAGACAACATCGTCGTTCGCGAGGACGAGATGGCGGTCTTCTACCGGGACGGAAAGGTCCTCGCGTACCTCGACCGCCCCGACCGGTACTCCTTGACGAGCATGAACACCCGCCTCGTCGCGGGGGTCATCCAGGCCCTCTCGGGCGTCCGCCAGGAGGCCGAGGTCTACTACCTCCAGAAGCGGATCTTCGACGGGAAGTTCGGGAGCGCGGAGCCGTACGTCTTCAGCGACCCGGATTTCGGCCTCGTCCAGCTCCGCGTCTTCGGCTCCTACCGTTGGAAGGTCGCGGCGCCGGACAACTTCATCAACCAGTTCGTCGGGACGTTCGGCGCGGCGACCGCCACCGACGTCGAATCCCGGCTCAAGGAGCAGATGATCCTGCTCGTCTACTCGAGCCTGGGGCAGATGAAGCAGCAGGGGATGAAGGTCACCGACCTCGCGTCCCAGCTCCCGACGATCGAGCAGGCGGTCCTCGGGTTCGCCCCGCAGCATTTCGGGCCCCTCGGGGTCGAGATCTCCCAGGTCCAGGGGCTCTCCGTGAACCTCCCGGACGAGGTCCAGAAGGCGGTCGCGACCCGCTCGACGATGGGGGTCCTCGGAGTGAACTACCTCCAGTACCAGGCCGGCCAGGCGATGACGACGGCGGCGGCCAACCCGTCCGGCGGCGCGGGCGCGCTCTCGAGCGCCGGGGTCGGCCTCGGCGCGGGCCTCGGGATCGGCTACGGGATGAGCGGCACGATGCAGGGGATGTATCAGGCGCCACCCGGTTCGCCGTGCCCCAAGTGCAACGCCCTCGTTCCGGCAGGGAACCGGTTCTGCCCCTCGTGCGGCGCGCCGGTCGGCGCGGGTGCTGCGGCGACCGTCCCGTGCCCGAAGTGCGGCCAGATGGCCCCTACTGGCACGAAGTTCTGCCCGAGCTGCGGGGCGTCGATGGCGCCGCCGGCTCCCCGGACCTGTCCGAAGTGCAACGCGAACGTCACGGGCGCGGGCAAGTTCTGCCCGAACTGCGGGGCCCCGCTGAGCACGTGACGGGCCCGGTCAGCTCCCCGTAGGACGGTAGCCATGATCTACTGCGTGAAATGCGGAACCAGCCTCCCGGACGACGCGAAGTTCTGCTCGAAGTGCGGTACGACCGTCGGGGGCGGGGGCCAAGGGTCTACGCCGACGGCGGCGTCGACGGGAGCCGCGCCGATCGCCCCGGCGGGCGTCCAGGAGCTGAAGTGCCCGTCGTGCGGCGCCCCGATCAAGCCGGTCTTCGGGGAGATGGTGATCACCTGCGACTACTGCGGAGGGTCGGTGACCCTCGGGGGCCAGGGGTGGAAGGAGATCTCGAAGCACACGCTCCTCCCCCTCAAGGTCCCGGACCAGGCCGCGGCGCTGCAGGCGGTCCACGCCTACCTCGACACCGGCTTCATGCATCGCCACGTGTTCGAGGAGTCGAAGCTGGAGGAAACGAAGCTCTCCTACGTCCCGTTCTGGGTGATCCCGACGTCCGCGTCCACGACGTACCAGTACCAGGCGGTCGCGACGAGCGTCGGCGCGACGGTCGGCACGATGGCCGCGGGCGCCCTCCTGGGGAGCGCGCTCAGCGGTCGCCGGGGCGGGGGGTTCACGATGATCCCGATCCTGGCGGGGCCGGTCGTGAACCCCAACCGCTCCGAGACGATCTCCAACCAGTACGAGTACCCCGTCGTCGCGGTGAAGTCGATGTCGGCGTACCAGCCGAAGGACTACCAGTTCCAGCTGGCCGAGCGGACCCTCTTCGACCGGAAGTCGATCCCCGACGGTTCGCCGATCCTGAACGGCGACCTGGGCGAGGACGCCGCGCGGAACGTCGCGCGCTCCGCGGTCGACCAGCTCCAGAGCGAGGCGGCGCACAAGAAGCACAGCATGATCTCGAACATCCAGAGTACCGTCCAGATCTCCGAGGGGGAGCTCCTCCACGTTCCGGTCTGGTACTTCAGCCTCGACAAGAAGGGCGAGAAGACGATCATCCTGGTCGACGGCAACGCCGGCCGCGTGATCCGCACGGTTCCCTGATCCGCACCCCGAGGAGCGCCCCCGCTTCGCCGGTCGTTCGAACGGCGGAAGGCCGCTGTGCCTCTGCGGGAATCCGCCCGGGGCCGTTCGTCCGCCCGGACCGAGCTCAGCCCGCGCCCCGCGTACGGCGGGGGGTCGAGACCGCTCGCGAGAAAGAGTACCGGACGGGCATTCGGCGATGCGTGTGGGACCAGTAGTCGCAACGCTCGCATCGTTGGCCGAGGACGATCGTGTCTCCGGAGAGCGTGCGGTTGCGAATGGGAACCAGGTCCGACCCGCAGACCGGACACTCGCTCGGGGGCGGGCGGCCGGGTCGCTCCGAGTAGCGGACCGAGATCCGCACTCCGGGAAGGCCCACGACGAGCCGTCGCAGGCGCACACCACCGAGCGCCGCTCGCGGGTCTTCCGCCCGGACCGCGCCGACGACCGCTCGGAGGAACGACGCCTGGGACGGGAACGATGCCTTCCCGCCGCGCACGGCGCGGCGTGCAGCGCGGCGGACGAGGTCGTCCGCCGGTCGGCTGAAGTTCATGGGTCGGCGGCGCTCACTCGGCCGAACGTCCGTGGCTTCCTTCGCGGGCACGGATCTCCTCCTCGTAGAACCGACGAGCGAACTCCGACTCGGCCTTTCCGATCGTCAGCGCCGGCCCGTCGGGGTCCGCGAAGTAGGTGAGGAGGGACGCCGCCGCGGCGAGGCGGACCGCCCGGCTCTTCAAGCGGGGCGAGAATTTCGGGAACTCGGTGGTCCTGAGCGCGCGGTCGGAGATCTCCCGGAGGCGGTCGTAGAGCGGGCGCTCGAGGCGAACGGGGCGCGGGCGGAACCGCCGCGCGACGAGAGGATGCCGCGTCTGGACTGCGTGGACGAGCGTCAGGTGGTCGCGGATCCGGCCGGCGAGGGCGAAGTCGAGCTCCCCGAGCTCCAGTCGCTCGGCGCTCGATTCGACCGCCCGGAACCGGCCCCGTGTCATCGGATGGAACCGGAGCAGCATCCGGTCTTCGAGGGCCGCGAAGTTGGGGTCGCCGATCGTCGTCCAGTAGTCCTGGGCCCCGGCGGTCCGGACGTTGTAGTTGACCGAGAAGAACGAACGGAAAGTGTACGGGCCGACCGTCCCCAGCGTCGTCTCCCACTTCACCTCGCGCTGTTCCATCACGAGCTTGAGCGGTTCGACCATCCCGCGATACTTGAACCAGTCGGCGAACTCCGGCACGATGAAGTTGAACGTCCGGCCCGTGTACGACTGCCCGACCCGAAGGAACTGGACGGGCGTGATCCCCCCGCAGTAGCGGTTCCGCCCCGGCAGGCCGTGCGGGGGGACGCCGCTCCTCGGGTTTCCCCGAACGAGGTCGTCGATCGAGAACGTCTTTCCCGTCCCCGGCGGTCCGAACAGGGCCAGGTGGAACCCGGTGCTCCCCGTCGTCCGGCCCGTCGGCGCCACGAGCGGCGCGTCGACCAGGGCGTACTGCTGAAGGAGCGAGAGGAGCGAGTCGAAGTAGAGCTCCTCGCCGAAGAGGCCCTTGAGATAGTCGGCGAGCTTCGTGATGCCGAACGACCGGCCGAACTCGACCGTCTCCTCGAGCCGCCGGCCGACGATCTCGTTCAGCTGGTCCAGGAACTCCGAGTCCATGGCGCGGATCTGGGCGGTCTCGTCCGGAAGCGCCAGCATCCCCGCCACGTCGGCGGCATCGCTCCGGACCGCCTCGTGGAGCAGCAGCTGACGCAGATCCTCCGGGTACGGCACCTGGAATCCCTTCTCGCTGCCGGCGGTCGGGAGCTCGAGGAGTAGGCCTCGTCGCTTGAGCCGGGCGAGCAGCCGGCTGGGGTCCTCGAACACCCGGTCCCGGAGAAGCCGGTCCCTCAGGTCCGCGACGCGGAACCGCGCGGCGTGAGTGGGCAGCCCGCGGACCGTCCGTCGCCGGTCGGACTCGGCGACGAGGGCGGCGAGGGCCCGGGCGACGGGGATCTCCGAGGGAGCAAGCTCCAGTCCAGCGAACGCTGCCACCGTTCGTTGCGAGTCCGACCACGGAGATATAATAACCTCTGGACCCGACTCCGTACCATCGTGGTCGGTCACGGTTTCGGCGGCTACGAACGCGAGCTCCGGAACCTTCTGTCCGGCGACCGCACGGCCGTGCGGTCGTACGCGCGCTCGCTGCCCCCGCCCGCGCGGGCGGGGTTCGAGAAGCTCATCGACGAGCCGTTCCTCGTGATCCGCGGCGCGGGGTCGTTCGGGCTGGACCTCGTCGCGCTTCGGCGCGAGTTCGCGTTCCCGATCGAGGTCAAGGCGTCGTCCGAGTCCGTCATACGGTTCACGTCCGCGAGCGGCCGCGCGAACCTTCAGCTCGAGGCCCATCGCCGAGCGGTCGAACGGGTCGGGTTGATGGTCCTCTATGCCTACCGCCGACTCGGGGCCCGCGGAGAGGAGTCGTGGCGCCTGTTCGCGACGGGAGCGGTCCCGTCGTCGGGGACGGTCGCGATCGTCTGCCGGGGGCTTCCGCCGGTGAACACGACGCGGGAAGGGAACGGGATCCTGCGCTGGGAGGAGGGGATGCCTCTCTCGAGGTTCGTCGAGCGGTTCCACTACCTCTCCGCGCGTCCCACGCCGGTGGGCGGATGACGACCCACGTCGCCAGCGTCGGCGTAGCGGGGTTCGGGAAGCGCACAGAGGGGCTGGTCGACCTCGCGGTCGAAGCCGCCGGGCCCGCCCTCGAGGGCGTGGGGCGGAAGCCGATCGACCTTCTGGTCGTTGGCACGATGCTCGCTCACGGCCTTCGGGGCCCGGAGCCGCTCCTGCCACGGCTCGCCGGCCGCCTCGGGCTCGAGTCGGCCTCCGGGTTTAGGGTGGAGGCGACGAGTGCCACCGGAGCGATGGCGTTCCACGTCGCGGTCACCTCGCTGGAAACGGGCCGATACTCCCGCGCCCTCGTGGTCGCTGCCGAGAAGATGACCGACCGGCCGACCGCCGAGATCACCGGCGAGCTCACGGCGGCGATCCATCCGAGCGAGGTCGCCGCCGGCGCGACGATGCCCGGGCTCGCGGCGCTCGTGACCCAGCGCTACCTCGAGCGGCACGGCCTCGGTCCGGAGGTGTTCGACCGCGTGAGCGTCCACGCCCGGAAGATGTCGGCCGACAACCCGAAGGCGCATTTCCAGAAGGAGGTCACGGGCGAGGAGGTCGCGACCAGCCGACCCGTCGCCCTCCCCCTACGTCGCCTCCACTGCTCCGCGATCTCCGACGGCGCCGCCGCGGTGGTGCTGGAGCGAGGGAGCGGACCGGCGACCGTCCTCGGGTTCGGTCAGGGGTTCGAGTCGCTTCGGCTCGTTGACCGGGCGGACCTCACCGGGTTCGCCGCGACCCGGATCGCCGCGCGGACCGCTTACGAGATGGCGAAGACGACCCGCAAGGAGCTCGAGGTCGTCGAGGTGCACGACGCGTTCGCGCCGCTGGGGATAGTCCACCTCGAGGACATCGGAGTTTGCGGACCCGGGGAGGGATCGTCGTGGTTCGCGAACGACTGGGTCGGTCGTGACGGGCGGCTCCCCGTCAACCCGGGCGGGGGGCTCCTCGGGCGCGGCCACCCGGTCGGCGCCTCGGGTCTCGCGGGGATCGCGGAGGTGGCGCTTCAGCTTCGAGGAGAGGCCGGGGCGCGCGCGATCGCCCGTCTTCCGAAGGTGGGGCTCGCCCAGTCGATGAGCGGTCTCGGTTCGCACAGCTTCGTCACGATCCTGGGGAGGATGGAGGCGTGAGCGCCGGCGGGGGAACGATCGAGCTGTCCCGGTGCGAAGCGTGCTTCGCACGGTTCCTCCCGACCGACGGGCCGTGCCCCCGCTGCGGGGCGACGAGGATCGTCCCTTATGCGGCTCCCGGGGTCGGCAGGGTCGTGGCTTCCACCGAGCTTCACGTTCCTCCCCCCGGCGTAAGATCCCCGCATCGCCTGGCGATCGTCGAGGTAGCCGACGCCGTACGGCTCCTCGCTTCGATCGACGGTCCGCTGCCGATCCGGGGCGACCTGGTCGGTGTTCGTAAGGACGGCGATGTCTACCGTGCCCGCGCCGAACCGACGCCCGAGGTTTGACGCGGGGAGGGGGAATTCCCGAAGGCCCGCGGCGCCGGGCCTTCCTTTGAACCCCCGAGGTGAAACCACCACTGGATTAGCAATCCAGCGCCTTACCGGGCTGGGCCATCCCCGCGCACTCGGGTCGAGCGGAGTTCCCTCCTTAAGGCTTGGGTTGAACGACGGCCGACCGAGCCCCGCGAGCGGCCGGCGGCTCCCGCCCCCGTGCGCTCGCCCGTGAGGGTCCGAACGTCCGAGATTTAAACGCTCCCCCCGCTGAAGCCGCCGTGCCCCCGGGAGTACCGAGGATCGACCCCGTCGGCCTCCTCACCCTTCGCGAGGTCCGGCGGTTCATCCGCAAGCCATGGGCGTGGGGCCTCGCGGTGCTGTTCGGGTTTCTCTACCTCCTCGGTTCCCTGCTCGAAGGCGGCATGCTCGGCCTCGCCCACCTCTCGGGGGGCTACACGATCACGATCATCACTTCCAACGCGACCGGCGCCGGCTGGTGGAACTACCCGGCCGTGATCGTCGCCGCCCCGTGGGGGTACCTGGAGCTGCCGTTCTTCACGGCGGTGTCGATGCTCGTCGTCGCGGTCGGGGTCGCGCTGGGCATGACCGTCGCGGTCCTCCTCGCGTTCCGGCTGCTGCGGCCGGGCGTCGCGGGGGCCGCCCGGACGAAGGCGGTAGGCACCGCGACCGGCCTCACGCCGGCGATGATCGGACTCGTGACCTTGGGGGCCTGCTGCTCGACGACCGCCGCGGCGAGCGCGGGCGTCGGCCTCGTCGCCCAAGCGTCGGGGACGTCGGTCTCCAACCTCCTGCTCAACGACTGGTACCTCGGCCTGTTCCAGGTCGTCGTCGTCTGGTCCGCCCTGTTCGCCCAAGAGCTCCTCCTGACGGTCTACCGTGGACTGTTCGGGCCCGGACCTGCCGAGGAGGCGAGACCCCGACCCGCCTACGCCGAGCTCGGCTCGAGGTACCTCGCCTTCGGAGCCGTGCGCGCGCTGCTCGTCATCGCCGGGCTCCTGTGGTCGCTCGCGATGTTCGTCGAGTGGACCGGCGTCGCCCCGCTTTCCGCCGGGCCCGGTCTCTGGTTCCAGTGGCTCGTGCAGCATCAACTCCTCGCCGTCTTCGCCGTGAGCGCGGGGTTCTTCCCGGGGGCGACCGTTCGCCTCCTCGAACGGTCTCGGTCGGGTCTATTGCGGGCCTTACCGGTGTTCCTCCTCGTGGGCGGATTGAGCCTGCTCGTCTGGCTTCCCCCCGTCCTCACCACACTCGGTCTCGACAGCTTGACGAACCAGCTGCTGGGCTCGCTCGGTGCCCCTACCAGTTGGGGCGCGATCTCGCCCGGTCCGATCGGCGGGCCTGCCCTCGTGGCCCGGTGGTTGCTCGAGTACGTCTGCGTCGGCGGCTTGGCCGTCGTGGCCTCGCTCTCTCCGAACAAGGTCTTCGCCCGCGTGCTGGGGGCATCCCCTTCCCGCGAAACCGACGCCGCCGGCGTGCGCCCATTCCGAGCGGGGGGAGACCCGGTCGCCGCGGCCCCCGCCGTGGGCATCGGCGACGCGCACTCCCCGAGCCCCCGACCGGCCCCCGAGCCGTGACGCGGTAATCCGGCGGAGGCTGGCCTCGATGTCGATCGACCAAGCCGTCCTTGCGGTCTTGGCCGCCGGGATGGCCGGCACGACGGCGTTCCTGATCAAGTGGGCAGCTACGGCCCGAACACCGCTGCGACAGGGCACGGTCGTCTTCCTCCTCCTGATGATGGCCGGAATGCTGGCCGGGGCGTTCGCCTACGCCCTTCGTCCGGGGACGGAGGCCGCGGTCGCCGGGCTCTGGATCGCGAGCGCCGTGATGTCGGCAAGCGTCGTGATCGTCTTCCTCGCCTTCCTCGAAGAGACGCGCCGACCGCTGCGGTCGCCCGAAGCCTCACCGCGGCCGCCGTCCGTTCGGACGTTCGTCGGCGCGGTGGTCACCCTCGTGCTCGTGAACGAGCTGCTGATGGGCTGGACGTTCGACCTTCTCTCGGGCGGGCTCGCGGCCGGCGGCGGCGTGCTCGGAACGCTGGGAGCGGTGGTCGTCTCGCCCTGGTTCGTGTTCACGATGGCGGCAGAGATGGCCGCAACGGCGGTCCTCCTCCGACACCGGCTGTCCCGGCCCGTCTACGTCGTCCTCCTGTCCCAGTCCGCGTTAATGCTCCTTTCTCCACCGGCCCTCGAGGCGGCGTGGTGGAGGGAGGGATCGATCTACCTGTCGAGCGTCGCGATGATCGCGCTGTTCGTCTTCCTGATGGAGTTCCTCTATCGGACCCGCGCCCTGGGCCCCGGCTTCGCGACCTACCTCGTCCGCCTCCTGCCGATCTACGGTCTGATGATGGCCGGGGTCTTCGTCTGGCAGGTCTACGGGAACGTCGCCCCGTTCGCCCTCTCGGTCGTTCTCGAGATGGTCGTCTTCTTCGAGGCGGTCGTACGCACCGAGAAGTTCGACGGACCCGAGGGCTTTGCCTGGCAGCTCCGGCCACTCTGGACGTTCCGTGTCCTCCTCTGGGTGTTCGTCGCCGAGCTGTTCATGGGGGCCGTGCTCGCCGCCCAGCTCGACCCCGCCGGCTACCTCGCGAACCTTCCCGCCCTGCCGCTCGCCGGGAGCGCGGTGACCGTCCTCGAGAACGCGGTCTCGAACGGGTTCTACTTCTTCGCCGACACGACCGCGACCACCTGGTTCCTCGTGATGATGGGGGCCGAGATGGGGGCCCTCGTCGTCTTCAAGATGCGGGAGGTGAAGGGGCGAGAGCTCCGGATCCGGCTCGCTCTCATGCTGGGCGCCTACGGAGCGTTCGCCGTGTTCTACCCGAGCCTCTACTACGCGCTCGTCTTCCCCAACGCCCCCGGGGCCACGGCCCCGACGACCGTTCCCGTCCTCGGCTGGAGCATGGGCATCGGGTCGGCCCCGCTCGCGGCGGGCGTGTTCGGGGTCGTTCTCGCGACGTACGCGATCCTCGGCGTCGTCACCGTGCTGTTCGGTCGGCGCGCGGTGTGTTCCGTGTTCTGCACGGCGGCGGTGATGTACCAGGGAACGACGGTCGACGCAATGAAGAGGTTCAATCGGACGTCCCCCGTTGCGCGAAAGTACCTCGGGAGCCGGTTCTCGCTGGCGTACACCATGGCCAGCGCCGGGGCCCTCGTCGCGCTCGCCGGGACCTCCCTTCTCTCCTACTTCGACTCGGTCGGCAAGCTCCACGTGACGGTGGGAGGCTCCGACCCGTCCGTGTTCCTGTTCGTCCTCTCGTTCAGCGTCGTCTGGTACGTCCTGTTCGTGTCGATCCCCTACGCGGGGACGTACAGCTGCGTGACGATGGGCTGGTGCTACACCGGGCAGATCTCCGCGGCGTTCGGACGGATCGGCTTCTTCGGGCTCCGCGTGAAGGACAAGGACGTCTGCCGCCGGTGCACGACCCTCGACTGCGCGAAGGCTTGCCCGGTCGGGCTCGTCGACATGCCCGGACGGTTCCGCACGACCGGACAGTTCCGGAGCTCGAAGTGCTGCGGCGTCGGGGGGTGCGCCGAGGCGTGCCCGTACGGCAACCTTTACCTCTCGGACGTGCGGCATTGGCTCCGCCGCCTTGTGAACCGAGCCCGGCCGACCCCCGTCGGGGTTCGGCTACCGATGGCTGGGAGCACCCTGCCGACGGCGCCGCCCGCAGCGGCCGCCGCGCGCGCGGCTCCTCCAATCGGCTCGCTTCCCCGATAGGGCCGGGACCGGCGGCCCGCGCGGGCCCGTCCTCCGTTATGTAGCGTCGGCGGGCTGACCCGCGCGGTGGGACGGTGCGGGTGACGAAGGCCGGCGTGGTCGGCGCCGGCACGATGGGGGCGGCGATCGCCGAGGTGCTTGCGTTCAACGGGATCGACGTGGTCCTGAAGGACGTCGACCGGCCGACGGTCGAGAAGGGCCTCCGGCGGGTCCGCGGGATCGTCGACCAGCTCGTCGCGTACCACGAGCAACGGGCCGAGAAGGAGATCGCGCGGGTTTCCGAGGAGGCCGGGGACCTCTCCGATCCCCAGAAGGGGCGGATCCGCGCGAAGCTCGCCCCGCGGTTCACGCGGGCGCGTGGCGAGGAGGTCGTGGGCCGGGTCCACGGCGTGACGGACTACGACGCCTTCGCGGGCGTCGACCTCGCGGTCGAATCGGTGTTCGAGCGGGCGGAGGTGAAGCGGCCGGTGCTGGAAGCTCTCGACCGGGTCCTCGACGAGCACGCCGTGATCGGGTCCAACACCTCGTCCCTGTCAATCACGCGGCTGTCGCGGGGGCTCGCTCATCGGGGAACGACCCTCGTCACCCACTTCTTCAACCCGCCTTACACGCTCCCTCTCGTCGAGGTCGCGGGCGGGGTCGACACCCGGGAGGAGGTCGTCACGGACGCGATCGCGTTCCTCGAGGGGCTCCGCAACCACCGGTATCCGCTCGTTCCCATCCGCGTACGCGAAGCTCCGGCGTACGTCGTGAACCGTCTGTTGATCCCCGTCCTCAACGAGGCGTGCTTCGCTCTCGAGGAGAACCTCGCCTCCTCCCGTGACATCGACGTCGCGATGAAGTCGGGGGCCGGGATGCCAATGGGCCCGTTCGAGCTCGGCGATATGATCGGCCTGGACGTCGTCCTGGAAGTGGCGGAGACGCTGTTTCGGGAGACGGGCGACCCAAAGTACCGACCCGCGCCGAACCTTCGCCGCATGGTCGATGCGGGGTACCTCGGCCGAAAGACCGGTCGGGGATTCTACGAGTACCCGGACGAACGGCCGACGTAGCCCGGCTTCCCTTTCGCGCCGTCGAGCGGCGCCTCGTCGGAACCGGCGACGAGTTCCACCGGCAGGCCGATGCGGGGCTATCCCGAGGGAGCGGGGGACGGGACGCTCGTCGGCGGAGACGAGGACGGCGTGGCCGGCGCCGAAGGGGGTCGAATCGCCGCGGCGGAGGGCGCCACCGGAGCCGCCGGCTTCACGGGAGGCGGGGGCGGTCGGGCGGGAGGCGGCATCAGCTTGAGCTTCAGGAACGCGAGGACGCGCGTCCACGCTGCCTCGGCCTCCTCGAGGCCGTACGCTCGCAGATCCCTCGCGAGGAAGTCGTGCCGCGCTCCGGGGATCTCGGCGAACTCGAAGGCTGTAGGGGCCGCTCCTCCCGCGCTCCGGATCTGCTCGACCGCCCGGGCGGCGTTCCGGTCCGAGGACCCCGCGACGCAGAGGAGCGGCGCGGAGACCAACTTCGCGAGGTCCCTCGGCCGGGCCGGCATCGGGTACGCGAGCGCGACGGCCGCGAGCTTCGTCGTGCTCGCGGCCACGCCGAGGGCGAGGGTTGCGCCGTACGACGAACCGAAGACGGCGGCCTTGGACGGGTCGACCATCTCGCGGGAGAGGAGATAGGCGAGGGCGTCGCCGTAGAGGCGAACGAGGTCGGAGACGCGGGAAGAGTCGAGCGCAACGCCCCCGCGGAACCACGCCCCGGAGCGCAGGGCGAGGAGACGGCCCCCTCGCAGGCCGTCGGTCTTCACGATGTCGGGGACGAGCACCTCGAACCCTTCGCGGGCGAACCGGATCGCGGCGTCGAGCACCGTGGTCGTCATCCCGTAGACGTCGGGCGTGATCAGGACGACGGGGTGGCGGACGATCTTCGTGGGGGAGAGGACGATCGCCGGAGCCTTTCCCGTGGTCGGGACGGACGTCGGGAACTCGACGCGCTCGCTGCGGTAGAGCGGAGCCGGGGACCCCGGCTTCTTGTCGGTCTTGACCCAGGCCTTGTTGAGAAAGTCGATGACGCACAGCCGGAACCGCTCCTTCGACAGAACGATGACCGCCTGCCGGGTCCCGCAGACGTCGCAGACCCCGATGATCCCGCTCCCGAACTCCGCCGCGGGGAGGTCGAGCATCCGGTCGTCGTCCCTCATCGACCGCTCGCCGAGGTTTCAGCCGGGAACGGTTCTTAACCCTTGCCGCGAGGCGACGTCGCTCGCCTCCGCTCCGAACGGCCGGAGCCCCCCTTCCGGGCGACGGAGCGGACGCTCGCTCCACGGCGGAGCTCGAGCCGGGAACGGTCGCGCGGCGAGAGCACCGTGATGCGGTGCTCTACGAGCCGGCGAGCGAGCTCCCGGTCCGCGGTGGCGACCCACGCGCGGGCCGCGATCGCGGCGTGGACGATCCCCGCATCCCCCCGGCCGGTCCCGGGGATCGCCGGGAACCTCCGGGCCCAAGCCCTCGCGGCCTCGGCGTCCCTCACGCCACGCTCCACGAGGGCGTCGAGCTCTCGGAGGACCGAGACCGGGACGGCGAGCTCGGCCCCCGGGCGGTGGCGCTCGATCTCAGACCGCAAGGGGAATCGGGACCGGAAAGGGAGCAAGAGCGCGTTCACGTCGAGGAGGACGAGGGTTCGCCCTCGGCGGCGTGGCTCAGGGGGCGCGGACGACGATCCCGAGCTGGTCCCGGTCGTACTCTGTCCCTCCCCGCCGCTCCTTGAGGAGGTAACGCTGCGACTTCTGGTTCGCGGTCTTCGGGATCTCGTCGATGAACTCGATCACCTTCGGGACCATGAAGAACGGGAGCTTCTCGACGCAGTACTCGAACAGCTCCCGCGGGGCGGCTCGGGCGTCCGGCTTCAGTTGGACGAATGCCTTGACGTCCTCCTCCCCCAGCGGCGACGGGACCCCGACCACGACCGACTCGAACACCGCGGGGTGCCGGTTGAGGACCGATTCGACGTCGTACGGCGCGAGGTTCTCGCCGCGTCGGCGGATCACGTCCTTCTTCCGGTCGACGAAGTAGTAGTAGCCGTCGGCGTCGCGGGTGACGAAGTCGCCGGTGTGGAACCACAGGTTCCGCCAGGACTCGACGGTCTTCTCGGGCTTGTTGAGGTAGCCGAGGAACATCGTGAACGGGGCGCGGGGCCGGACGACGAGCTCGCCCCGGACGTTCGGGGCGACGGGACGGTCGTCGTCGTCGACGACGTCCGCCTCGACGAACCCGAGCGGGAGGCCCACCGATCCCATGCGGATCGCGTTCGGGGGGTTCATCAGGGTCGTGCACCCGCACTCGGTCATCCCGTAGAGCTCGACGATCGTTACCCCGAACCGTTCTTCGAACGCGGGCCAGATCGCCCGGTTCGCCCCCGCCGTGAGCGCGGTGCGGACGCGGTGGGTCCGGTCGGTCGGCTTCGGAGGTTGCTTTTCGAGAACGTTGATCATCGAGATCAGGAGGGAGACATGGGTGGCCCCGAACCCGGCCGCCGTCTCCCAGTACGTCCGGGCATGGAACCGGTCGTCGTACGCCGCCGTGAGGTCGTTCAGGAGCGCGACCAGGGTCGTCATCTCCTGGGCGTTGCAATGGAAGAGCGGGAGCGCGGTGTAGAGGACGGAGTCCGTCTCGAGCCGGCTCCGTCGGCCGATCTCGACGGCGGTCGCGATCGGCTTTCGGTGCGGGATGATCGCCCCCTTCGGTGGTCCGGTCGTGCCGCTGGTGTACATCACCGACGCCGGATCGTTCGGTTTCACCTCGGGCGCCGGCGGAGCGGGCCGGTCGGACGGCAGGTCGGCGAACGCCCGGGCGGGAGCGGGAACCGGCTCGTCCGTAGGGAGGGCGTCGGCGAGCCATTCGAGCCGTATCGGGACGCTCTCCCGGACCGGGGCATACGCGGGCCAGATCCGCCGGTCGACCACGATCCCGGAGGGGGCGCTGTCGGAGAGCTCGTAGCGAAGGATCTCTCCCTTCAGGGCCGTGTTCAGAGGGACGAGGACCGCCCCACGCTTCGCGACCCCGAACCAGAGCAGGGGGAACTCCGGTGTGTTGAACAGGAGCGATGCGACCCGGTCGCCGGACCCGATCCCGGCGGCGGCGAGTCCGTTCGCGACCCGTTCGGACTCTCGGTCCAGCTCTCGGTAGCTCAGGTCACGGCCGGCGAACCGGAGGGCGATCCGTCCCCCGTTCTTCTCGGCCTTGCGCCGCACGAGCGATGCGAGGTCGCCGAACTCCTCGTCGCTCTCGAGCATCGCGCCGGGACGAGGCGCGGTTCGCCATTAACGGTTCGGAGCCGCCGGTCGTACCTCGGGGGAGCGGGGCCTATACGGTCCCGACGCTTCCCCCCGTCGAGGTCCCCTACGCCCGAGGCGTACCGCCCCGACGCCCCCATCCTGCCGGAGCTCGCCGCCGGGGCCGTGGTCGTGGGCGCGGGAGGGGCAGGATACCGCCTCCTCCTCCTCCACCTCGAGGGCGAGAACCGTTGGTGCCTTCCGAAGGGCCACGTCGAGCCCGGGGAGTCGCTCGCGGCGAGCGCGCTGCGCGAAGTGCGCGAAGAGACCGGCCTCGACGACATCGTTCTCGGCGATGAGCTCGGCGAGGTCTCGTACCGATTCTACTCGCCGTCACGGGGCGTCAACATCCACAAGACCAGCGTCTACTTCCTCGGGCGTACCGCCCAGTCCGTGGCGCACCCCGAACGGATCTTCGACCGCTACGAGTGGGTCGCGCTCGAGCGAGCATGGGAGCTCGTCCCCTACGACACGGACCGGACGATCGTCGAGAAGGCCCGCTGCCTCCTCGAGAGAAGCCCGACGGTAACTCGACCTTCGCCAAAGCAAGGGGCGAGAAAGGGTTGAGCGGGCCCCGAGGGGGGCCCACCTTGGGGTTGGGTCCCGCCTAGAGTCCGGAGCCGGGCCCGCCGGGGGAGGGCGGGCGGTGGGCCGGGGCGCCGACCGGGGGCGATGCCGCGGCGCCGGGGGGGGCACCGGACGAACCGCTCCCGCCGGTCATCCCTGCGAGCGTCGGGGGGGACCTTCCGCGCGAACGCAGGCGCCACTCGAACACGCCCACGCTCCCGGCCACGCCGACCACGAGGAGGATCAGTCCGACCGCCACGACCCCGCTGAACCACGACGACGGGGCCGGGCTGCACCCGTACTGGAGGCAGGCCGCCTGGGCTTGGGCCGACGCAGGGCTCTCGGGTTGTGCGACGACCTGGCCGGTCGGGGAGGGCGCAGCGGCGGGCGAGGCCGCCGGAGCCGCCGCGAGCCCGATCGACCCGGAGCTGCTCTCGCCGAAGTTCGCACCGGCCGAGCTGAAGGCGCGGGCGTCGATGGTGCCCGCGGAAACGTAGAGCACCTCCGGATGGAGCGCCGCCGCGGCGATCGAGTAGTTGTCGTAGATGTGCGAGCCTCCGCCGAAGAAGTCGAAGCCGGCGGGGATCAGGACGAACCCGTCGTAGAGGTCAACGTGGCCGCTGATCAGGAGGACCACCGCGGTCCGCGACCGGTGGTCGTCGAAGTGGGGGAGCCCGACGGTGGATGCCGAACCGGTCAGGCTGACGGTCGTGGTGGTGTCCCAGTGGCCCGAGACGCTATCGCTGCGGTTCGAGGGGACGCCCAGAAGGTCCTGGACCCAGGCATAGCCGACCGTCCAGGCGGCGCTCGGGGTCGCGGTCGCCGAGGAGGTCCACGAGCTCACGCCCGTCAGATTGAGTGGGATGAGCCCGAGGGAAGGTGCGAACTGAACGGACGCCTGAGCCTCGCCGCTTGCGTTGAAGTGGCGGGTCAAGAGGTTCGTTCCCAGGGCGTCGGAGATCGCGAGCGATTCGGTGATCGAAGCCTCGGCCCTCGCGGAGGCGTTGTCGATCCCGAGGGCGGGGGTCGGGGTGCCGCCGACGTACACGGTCGAAGCGTTCGTCAGGTTGGCGTGCGCCGTGTCGACCTCGAGCTCGTTGAGGTCGAAGGTGTCGGACGTGTTGTTGACCGAGGCCGAGATGAAGAGCGAGACCGCGATCGTTCGCTCCGCCGAGATCTCGACGGTGTGCGCCGATGTGTTGGTCGCGTTGAAGATCACGACGATGCCGATCGAAGCGGACCACGTGTACGACCCGTTGGCGGCCGGGTACGTCCCGCTTGATCCGTTCAGTCCTCCGTAGGCCCATTCGGCCGAGGCCGCCCCGGTCGCGGTCGTGGGGGCCGGCGCCGCGCTCGCGAGGCCGGTCAGGGCCGGTCCGAGGGCGAAGACCACCAGCAACGAGACGCCGGTCACGAGGAGCCGATTCCGAGTATGCCTGTTCGTCACGCTTCGTTCCTTCCCACGGACCTACGTCCGCATTGCGTAGAGTGCGCGGAACGTGAGATAAGACCCTGTGCCGCGGCCGTTCGTTCGCCTTGGACCGAATGCTAGGCCATAGCAGGGTCACGGGAGGCCCCCGAGGGCACGACCCGTCCGCGGCTCACCAACGGTCGGCCGTCCACCCAGAGGCGCGCCCCACCGACGGTGATGTACCCCAAGAAATCCCCTTTCGTCTTGCCGCCCCACCCGACGTTCCGCCCGACGCCGATCGTCACGGCCCCGCGTTCGGCCTCCTCCATCATCGGAGCATGGCGGAGGTCGGGGTCGAGACCCACCTCGACGAACGACGGTCGATCCTTCCCCGGAGCCCCCGCCCGGTACTCCCGAGCGAACGCCGAGCCTCCCTCCGAGAATCGGAACGATCGCAGCCGGCCGTTCTTGAAGGTCCAGCGGCCCCCCTTCAGCGCCGTCCCGCCACGAGCGGTGGGCCGGTTCGCCACGAGAGTGCCGTCCGCGGTCTCTTCGTCGAGCGCGACGTAGACCGTGCCGTCCGGCACGTTGGCCAGCATGCCGAACGCGGTCTTCCGGGAGGCGGGCGTGACCTCTCCGAGCCCGAGTTGGACCGGCCTGGTGCGGAGTCCGAGGGTGAGGTCGGTGCCGTTCGGATGGGTCAGCCGGATCGACCGTCCGCGGGCGAGCGCCCGGCGAACGGTCTCCGCATCGTTTCGAAGCGTCGAAGGGTCCCGGGTCGAGGCCGTAAGAAGCTCGTTCTGCCACGCGGAGACGCTCACCCCCCAATGTCGAGCGTTCTCCTCCGTGACCCGAGCGATCGCCATCCGAGCGCCTCGGACTCCGGCCTTCCTTGCGCGTTCGTACCAGCGGCCGTTGTAGGCCGTCAGTCGGGCCCGGACCGAGCCCGGGAGCCGGTCGCGCCGGGCGACGTCTTCCGGACCCCAGAAATAGATGTAGACGTCCGTTTGCTCGAGGGCGGCCCACTCGTGCTCGCCCGGGCTGCCGAGTAGGGCGGCGCGCCCGCTCTCGATCGCGTCCCAGTAGGACCTCTCGTCCTCGTACAAGAGGATCGGCCGGGCCCCGAGGCGTCGAGCCTCCCGGACGAACCCCGTCGCCCAGCGGAGCGCGCGGGGATACGCCTCGATCGTGACGTTCTCCTTCGGGCGGAGGTGGAGTCTCGTGGTGAGCACCGCGTGCGCGAGGCGGTCGGCCGTAGGATCGGGGGATTTCGTCACGGGGGCGCAGGCCGGAACGCCCTCAAGGCGGTTTCGCACGCCCCGGAGGGTCGGAGATCCCGGGGATCCGGAACCGCGCGTCGCGCGCGATCCGGATCGATTCCGGGTATCCGGCGTCCGCATGACGCGCCACCCCGATCCCGGGGTCGTTGTGCAGGCATCGGCCGATCTTCCGGTCGGCCCCGGGGGTCCCGTCCGCGACGACGACCAGCCCCGCGTGGATCGAGTTCCCGATCCCGACCCCTCCTCCGTGATGCACGGAGACCCACGAGGCTCCGCTCGCGACGTTCAGGAGCGCGTTCAGGATCGGCCAATCGGCGATCGCGTCCGAGCCGTCCTTCATCGCTTCCGTCTCGCGGAACGGGCTCGCCACGCTGCCCGAATCGTGGTGGTCGCGCCCGATCGCGATGGGCGCTAGTACCTCTCCGTCGTGGACGAGGGCGTTGACTCGATGGCCGAACCGCTCCCGCTCACCGTAGCCCATGTAGCAGATCCGGGCCGGGAGACCCTGGAACCGCACCCGCTCTCCCGCGAGCCGGATCCAGCGGCAGAGATGCTCGTTCTCGGCGAACTCCGAAAGGATCATCCGGTCGATTCGGTGGATGTCGTCCGGTTCACCGCTCAGGGCGAGCCAGCGGAACGGGCCGCTGCCGACCGCGAAGAGAGGCCGGATGTATCTCGGGACGTACCCCGGAATCTCGAAAGCGTCGGCAACGCCCGCGTCGCGCGCTTGGCCCCGAAAGTTGTTACCGTAATCGAACGCCTTGGCGCCCCCACGGCGGAGCTCGAGGATCGCGCGGGCCTCGGCCGCGAGCGACTCGCGGACCTGAGAAAGATAGCCCGCGAGGTTCTTCGCCCGTGCCTTCGCGGCCTCCTCCACCGTGAGTCCCCGCGGGATGTAGCCCACGGTGAGGTCGTGGGCGGCGGTCTGGTCGCTCACGATGTCCGGGACCAGACGACGACGGGCGATCTCGGGATAGACGTCCGCGGCGTTCGAGCGGAGGCCCACTGAGAGGGGCTTTCCTGCGGCGGTCGCCTCGCGAACGCGGCCCAGGGCGTCGTCGAGGTCGTTCGCCTCGAGGTCGAGGAACCGGTGGTCCAGGCGTCGGGCGATCGCCCGGGGATCGACGTCGACGACGAGCACGACCCCTCCGAGCATCGTCACGGCCAGCGGTTGGGCCCCGCCCATTTCCCCGAGCCCCGACGTGAGCATCCATCGGCCCCTCAGGTCACGGGAACCGAACTCGAGGCGGGCGAGGGAGGCGAGCGTCTCGTACGTCCCTTGAAGGATACCCTGGGTTCCGATGTAGACCCAGCTCCCTGCGGTCATCTGGCCGTACATCGTGAGGCCGCGTGCCTCGAGGTCCCAGAAGATCTCGTCCGTCGCCCATCGGGGAACGATCAGGGCGTTCGCGATCAGAACCCTCGGAGCGTCCGCGTGCGTCGGGAAGACGCCGACGGGTTTTCCCGACTGGACGAGGAGGGTCTCCTCGTCCCCGAGCGTCGTCAGCGCCTCGACGATCCGGTCGTACGATTCCCAATCTCGGGCGGCCTTACCCCTTCCCCCGTAGACGATGAGGTGCCGAGGGTCGCGAGCGACCTCGGGGTCGAGATTGTTCTTGAGCAGTCGCAGGGCTGCCTCTTGCCCCCAGCCTCGGCAGGAAAGCCCCGTCCCGCGGGGCGCGCGCACGACGCGGTCCGATTCAAGCGTCCGCATGACCCGGTTCTGCGAGGGGCTCAACAGCCTTGTAACGTTGTCACTGGTCCGCCCGATGGCCTCTCGAAAGCCGAGCGGAGGGTTATCAACCGGGTGGCGAATCGCCCTTCCGTGCCGCCATAGCTCAGTCGGTAGAGCGGCTGATTTGTAATCAGCAGGTCGGGAGTTCAATCCTCTCTGGCGGCTCGAGGTCAACGCGGGCGTTAGCCGGGCTTTTCGAACGGGGTCCGTTGACCAGCACTGACTCCACTTCTCCACACAGACGCGCTCGGTGAGAGTCGTATGGGACCTACCCCGCCGATTGGAATTCGGTCCTGCGTGACGGGTGGTGTTTCGGCACCGTCCGGAATGTCTTTTCACAGCCGTTCTACCTAGGGAACTTAGCCGGGTCGCGATTGGCGCTCGCCGAGCTTGCCGTTCAGCCCGGCCACATTCGACACAAGTGCGATACCGGTACCCCCTCAGCAAGACCGGATGCCCCTCCGAAAAGCCGAGCCTTGGGTAGGTTACAGACGGAATGTACGGGCCGCGTTCCCCCCTAGCGCGGGACCCATAGGTGGATTACCTAGTAGCAGTGTCGAATGTGATGTCGAAGAGTCCAAATAGGGTAGTCTGGCCGATCTTGCTCTCGTCGGTTGTCGTCCTCCTCTTCCTAACATCGGTGCTTCTCGTCCCCGGGGTCGGCTCCACTTCGCGGCCTACGTCCGGCGCTCCCCTTCCCTTTCCGACAGGAGCAGGTCCGTCCGTCCTCCCCAAATCCGCCGCCGCAGGTCCCATCGCTCCAGGAGCCCTTGCCGGGCCTTCGACGTCTCCGAGACTGATTGCAACAATCCCCGTCGGCGTCCATCCCATCGGCGTGGCCTACGATTCGGGGAAGGGCGAGGTCTTCGTCGCGAACAGCGTCTCGTACAACGTGAGCGTGATCAACGACGCGTCCCACAAGGTCGTGGCGACGGTGGCAGTTGGGCCCGACCCCCTCGGCGCGGCTTACGACTCGAGGAAGGGCGAGGTCTTCGTCACGAACTCAGGCAATAGCAGCGTAAGCGTCATTTCCGACGCGACCAACACGGTCGTGGCGTGGGTGGGGGTTGGGTCCAGCCCCTGGGCCGTGGCCTACGATCCAGCGAAGAGCGAAGTCTTCGTGGCCTCCCTTTCGTCCAACAACGTGAGCGTGATCAACGATACTTTGAACAGGGTCGTGGCGACGATGGCGGTTGGCTCCGGCCCCGCCGGCGTGGCTTACGACTCGGCGAAAGGTGAGGGCTTCGTCACGAACTCAGGCTCAAGCAACGTGAGCGTCATTTCCGACGCCACCAACACCGTGGTGGCGACGGTGGCGGTCGGGATAGCGCCCACCAGCGTTGCCTTCGACCCTGCTAAGTCGGAGGCCTTCGTCGCGAACGATGGCTCGGACAACATGAGCGTCATCTCCGACGCAACCAACACCGTCGTGGCGACAAGGACGGCTGGGAATAGTCCCTACGGACAGTCGTTGGCCTACGATTCGGGGAAGGGCGAGGTCTTCTTCGCCAACTTTAGCTCCGACAACGTGAGCGTGATCAACGATACGTTGAACACAGTCGTGGCGACGGTGGCGGTTGGGTCTGGCCCTGTCGGCGTGGCGTACGACTCGGCGAACGGTGAGGTCTTCGTCGCGAACTCTGGCTCGAGCAACGTGAGCGTGATTTCCGACGTACCGCTGGTCGCGACGCTATCGCCGGGGACGGCGACAATCCATGCAGGGGAGTCGACGACCCTGACACTCGGGTTCTCAGGCGGAGTGACGCCGGTCACGTGGACGCTTGAGATGAATGGCTCGCCGGCGAACATTTCTACCGTCGGCGGCAACAGCTTTGACTTCGCTCCCGATCACGCGGGAACCTACACTTGCTATCTTAACGCGACAGACGCCCTCGGAAGCTGGTCGAACGCCACGGCGACGGTGACGGTTCTGCCTCGCCCAACGTTCACCGTAACGTTTGGAGAGAGCGGGATTCCGGCAAAGTCGTTGGCGAAGCACGGATGGACTGTAGAGCTGAACGGGACTGTTAAGCACAGCAACTCAGCCACGATAGGCTTTTCGGGGATGCTGAACGGGTCGTACTCTCGGTTGGTCACTGGACCGTCCGGCTACATCTCGAGTGCGACCAGGTCGGTGTTGGTCTCCGGTCCGACGTCGGTGCCGGTGGCGTTCTCAAAGGGGAGGACCGTAACGCTGACGTTCGGCGAGAAGGGTCTGCCCAAGACGTCAGGCGTAACCCAGCGGTGGTGTGTTGTGGTCGACGGAGACCAACAGTGCTCCATGAAATCGAGCCAGAAGTACACCAACCTGACCCCGGGTACGTACGCGTACGCCGTGGTGTCGCCGCTGACGGGCCAGAACATCACGGCGAAGACCGGGCCACAGGCCGTCCCCACGTCGGGGCAGATACCAATCCCCGCGAGCGGGAAGATTTCGTTGTCGTTCGTTTACAAGTATGCAATAACGTTCACGGAAAGCGGGACGTACTCGGGGACCTGGTCGGTGACGCTCAAAGGTTTGCCGAAGTCGAACGCGACAGGGGACCCGATCGTCTTCTACCTTCCGAACGGAACGTATCACTTCGCCATCGCACCAATACCCGGTCACCGAGTGACGCCGGCTTCGGGGCACGTGATTGTCTCGGGATCCCTCAAGGATATCCTGGTACAGATCCTGGACGCGGTGGGGGGCGCTTCGCCGGTCACGACGACCGTGGTGGCGAATCCGGCGCTCGTCGCCACACTGAGTTCGAGTCCGGCCACGACGCAGGTAGGCGAGTCGTCGACGCTGTCATATTCCTTCACGGGCGGGGTATTGCCGATCACGTGGACGCTCGCGAACAACGGGTCGGCGGCCAACCTCACCGGCGCGAGCGGGGGCCACTACACCTTCACCCCGGTTCAAGAGGGGACGTACGTGTTCTACCTGAACGCGACGGACCACATAGGGAGCGGATCCCAAGCCACCTCGATCGTGATCGTGTTACCCGCGCTCGTTGCATTCCTGAGTCCGCACCCGGGCACGATCCAGGTCGGTGAGAACTCGACGCTATCGCTTGGATTCGTCGGCGGAGTGAATCCGGTCACTTGGACGCTCGAGAAGAACGGCTCGCTGGTCAACCTGACCGGAGCGAGCGGGGGCTTCTACACGTTCTTCCCAGCGCACGCGGGGAAGTACACGTTCTACTTGAACGCGACGGACGCGGTCGGGAGCACCTCCGACGGAACGGCGACCGTGACGGTCGATCCGGGGGCAGGGTACTCCGTGACGTTCACGGAACGCGGATTACCCACCGGGACGGGGTGGTTCGTGAACCTAACTGGCGGGCCGTCGCACGGTTCGGAGACGGACATGTTGATCTTCCCGGAGCCGAACGGGAGCTACGACTACTCGATTGGCACGGCGAACACGAGCTATGAGGCCACGGGAGGCTCGTTCACGGTGACCGGAGCCCCGGTCTCGAAGTCGGTGACGTTCGGCCTGATCAAGTACACCGTGACGTTCACGGAGAACGGGATCCTGGCGAAGACGCTCGCGAAGGATGGATGGACTGTGGAATTGAACGGGACACAGAAACACAGTTTCACGACTACGATCGGCTTCTTGGGGATGCCGAACGGGTCGTACTTTCTGTTGGTCACGGGGCCGTTAGCCTACGTTTCGAGCGCGACCAAGTCGGTGTTGGTCTCCGGCCCGACATCGGTGCCGGTGGCGTTCTCAAAGGGGAAGACGGTCACACTGACGTTTAGCGAGAAGGGGTTGCCGAAGACGTCCGGAGTAACGCAGCCATGGTGCGTGGCGGTCGACGGCGACCGGCAGTGCACTGCGAAGACGAGCCAGAAGTACACGAACCTGACTCCGGGAACGTACAGCTACGCCGTGGTGTCCCCGCTGGCGGGACAGAACATCACACAGAAGGTCGGACTGTCGACGACGTACGGCCCGTCGGGGTCGATTACGCTGGCAACGAGCGCGAAGGTGGCCCTTACTTTCGCATACCGTTACGCGGTGACGTTCACGGAGAGCGGGCCGTATTCGGGGACCTGGTCGATCACGATCAAGGCCGTGACGCTATCGAACACGAGCGCGGGCCCGATCGTCTTCCACCTGCAGAACGGGACGTATGGGTTCTCAGTGCACGCAGTGACGGGGTATTCACGAGCGCCGGTGGCGGGGCACTTCACGGTCGCGGGAGCGCCGGTGAGCAAGTCGATCACGTTCACGCTCAAGAGGAGCCACGAGCCGGCCGGAGCAGTTGCCACGTCCGCTCTGGTCCGCGAGATGGCTCGGGCGATCGAGATCGTCCGCGTGGCGTAGACCGGCGGGACACGACCGAAAGACCCAACTCCCGGCGGCCCTGAGAAGAGCCAGCCGCTTCCTGATCCCGGCCGCGGTCCGAAAACGGGCACCTTGCACATTACCGTGGTCCCATCTTCGGTCGCACCGACCGTTCCCCGAGGAGGGACTTCACTACGGCCCCCTCGACTCGGGAAGATCGAACTAATCGGCAAACCCCTCTAGCAGCTGGAGGGCACCTCGAGCGTGAGCACGGCCTCTACGAACGCGCCAGGTTGAGCACGTTCGACCCCCCGCCGAACTGGGATCGTTTATCGGTCCGAGTCCGGAACCTCCAACTTTGGCGAATCGGGGTCGCCCCTTTCTCGAAGCGGGTTGTCCGCAGGCCGCTCGAACAGCTATCGAGCGAATGGTCATTCGTTTCGAAGGTCATCACGTGGCTCCGGATGACCGAATTTATCTCGAACCTGGTCAACCAGAGAACCGGTAGGCCCGAGGCTGGGGTCAGGCGGAGGGGGGTGATGGCGCCCGGCGCTGGCCCGTGGCCGACGTGCGCCTGGGACGGATTCGGTGGCGGCGCCATACCCTTTGGACCGTCGAGTGGCTAACCCCAAGATGCTCGGCGAGCCGCCGTGAGGACCATCGACCACCCCCCGGGAGGCCCGTGTTGAGAGTTACATCGACGATCTTGCGGACGAGTGCCGGGGTGAGTCGGTGGCTGCCCCCGGAACGAGGGGAGTCGCGTCGGATTCCCTCGAAGCCCGCGTCTGCGAATCTTCGCCGCCACAGTCCCACCGTCACCGTGCTAGTGCTGAGTTCCTCGGCAATCTCGCGATTGTTCCGCCGGTCGGCAGCGCGGAGTACGATGCGGATTCGGAGGAGGACCCTTCGGGGAAGGGACCGTCGATGCGATTCTTGGACGAGTCGGCGTCGCTCCATCGCTGTCAACACGATCGCCGGAGCCACGGGCATGGGATAGGGATCGACTCGTCAGAGACTTCGAGCCTAATCACCGTCCGCTCAGTACGGGTTGACCTTGTTCAGAAGTGCGGTACCGTTGGAGGCCACGCCGTTGGGACGACCGGTCGAGTCCGTAGCCGACCTTTAGGGGCTTCGCCGGGCGGGGGCGGGGTTATCACCGGCATCCGAGTACCGGCCCGAGGGGACGGCATGAGTCTCGAAATCGTGGATCGTCCGATCGAGGACCCGAAGCTAAGTCGGTGCCTGTTCCGAATCCTCGAACGCAACGTCCTCTGCGCCATCGCGACGGTGACCCCCGGGCAGGCGGCCTACATCAGCACAGCCTACTACGCCTACACCCCCAAGCTCGAGATCTTCTTCTATTCGTATCCGGACACGCGCCACGCCCTCAATCTGGCGACCAACCGCTCCATGGCGATTGCGATTTTCGATTCCGAGCAGTCGTGGGGACGGCCGGACCGTGGCCTCCAGCTCTTCGGCTACGGAGGGGCCGCAAAGGGGCGAGTGGCCCGGGACGCCGAACGGACCTACGACCGACGGTTCCCCGCGCATGCCGAATGGAAGCTCCCCCGGTCGCCGGACTCGGGTACGTCCGGCCCCCGGTCGTTTCGATTTCTTCCGAGAACGATCAAGCTTTTCGACGAGCGCGCGTTCGGCGCCGGAGTGTTCGTGCGCGCGAACGTGCCACGCCGCACGGGTGCCCGTGGCGCGTCCCTGGTGGCGCCTACGAACGGGACCCGCCACTCCCCCGTCCGGGAGCGGTCACGGAACCGGTGATTGAGGATGGCACGTGATTCCGTGATCCGGGACCGAAAAGAGCTTGGCGCGGACGCCAGGGACGGCTAGGAGAAACTGGCGCGTGACGCCGAACCCGTCGGCGACCGTCATTATTACCACGACGACGGCAACGATCCCGTCTAGTCGTGCCTCACCAAGGGCGGAACGCGCCCGGTCGATTCTTCATGGACCGTTCGTCGGCCGAGCCATGATCATCGGCCGTGAGCGATTTCGCGAATCGGGTGCATCAACCCCGCGAGCCGTTCGTGGGCAGCATTCACCAGAGGGCGCTTATCAGGAGGGCGAGGAAGACCACCGTCAGATACGGGCTCGAGAACTTGAACAGCTTCCAAGCTCCTGCCGGAGTGGGTCGTAGCCAGAGCCAGACGCTCATCGCGAGCAGAGGGATCCCGAACGCAAGGGCGGTTAGCGCATAGCCGACGCCTGCGACGGGAGTGACAAACGGGAGCGCCAAGCTGAATGGGACGAGGAGCGCCCCGGTGATCACCATGCTTCGAAGCGCTGTCTTCTCATCGGTCACGACGGGCAGCATCGGGATCCCGGCCCGCGCGTAGTCCTCCCGGTAGCGGAGGGCAAGGCTCCAGATGTGGGTGGGCGTCCACAGCACGACGAGGATCGCGAGGAGGACGGCCGTCAGGCCGATCGAGCCCGTAACGTAGGCCCAGCCAAACGCTACCGGCATGCCGCCCGAGATGCCTCCAAGCACGATGTTCCACCGCGTCGTTCGCTTGAGCCAGAGGCTGTAGATCACCACGTTGTCGACGATGCCGAGCGTCATGAAGCCAAGGGCTAAGGGGTTCCGGAGCGCCGAGAGGAGGAGCGAGACTCCCAACAGCGCCAAGCCGAGGAAGACCGCGGAAGTTGCCGGATGAATTCGTCCAGTGCACAACGGGCGCTCCCGGGTCCGTTCCATCACCCTGTCGATGTCGCGGTCGATGTATCCGGTCAGTGCGTTGCAACCCGCGGTCCCCGCGACGATGGCGACCAGCCCGAGAACTACCGTGCTCGCGTTGAGGACGAGTCCCAGCGAACTCGCGGCCACGAACATTCCCACCGCCGCCGTAAAGACCAGCAGCGCGACCATTCTGGGTTTTAGCAGTTGGCAGTACGCCAGGGCGACGTCCCACCGACTTTGGGTCTCGGCAGCCGACGCGACGCCACGGTCCATCGGGATCTCGAACTTGGCTGGGTTATCGACCAAACTCATGGACCTGTCCGACGACGGGTTCTCGTTCCATTCGACGACTCCGAAAGGTATCTGCTCCAAAAAGGGCGCGTAAATGGAACCTGACTCCTTCGTCAAGCTCAGTTGACATAGCGGCCTTTACGGGCTCCCCGGTTCAGGAGGCCAAGGACCGGGCAGGTGACGAGCAGGCGGTGAGGGCTAGGATTGCCTCCGAAGAGATCGCTTCGGGGGAGCGCCGCGCGAGTCGATCTGGTACCGCGAACCGATTCCTTCGGCTCTACGGAACAGGAGAACCATGGAAGATGAACAAGTGAGCGACCCGCCTTCGACGGAGGATCTACGGGGGCTTCCGGGCGATTCCAAACCGGCCAGCCGATACCTGATGACCGCGAGGGGGTACCTCCACCCTCAGAGGACGTACTTCTGGATCACGCTGCTCATCATCGGCGTCATGTCGCTCCTCTACTACGTCCTGGGCCTGAGTCCGGACGCCCAGGGGAGCCTACCGCCGGCGTTCGCGTTCGGCGCGTCCGACCTCTACTTCCATTCGATCGCGATCGGGATTGCCGCGCTGGGCGTGAACCTTGTGGCGATGACGTTCGATCTGGAGAAGTACGAACCGGCGATCGACTTTCCTCTCACCTACCGGGCCCTCACTGCCAACGTGATCGGCGCGATCGGAGCGGCGTTCTACCTTAGGCCTGTCTTCACGACCGACTTTGCGCCCATCGGGCTCGGCCTGATCCTGCTCGGTCTCATCCTCCTCGCCGACGTGGGCGGAGCCCTGTTGGTCGAGCTCTATCTGTTGCCCGGGAAGCTCGGCGGATCCTACGACCCGACCCGGAACATGCTGGGAATGGTCCCCCGGTGGCGGTATCTCCCCTCCTGGAAGGAGTTCCGCAAGATGGACTCCACCTATTGGCTCACGTTCGTGACGGTGATCGCGGCCTTCGTCGCCGGTATCACCGGTTTCGTAGTGTTCTGGATGAACTACTTCGTCATCGACATCGGTGTCTCTCCCGCCATCTTCAGCGGATACATCAATTGGCTCGGCGGAGCTCAGGCGGTGCTCGGCTCGACCCTGGGTTCGCACTCTCACGCGATCGTCATGGCCCTGATCATCGGCGTGGTGGCCGTCGTGGCGAAGCGGTTCAACGTGCTCTCGCTCACCGGCTGGAAGCGAACGATGGCCAAGTTCGGTCTCTGGGTGAGCATCACGGGCGTGGTGGCGTTCACGGTGGTGTTCGCCCTCGAGGCGTACACGACGGTGTTCCCGGGTGGGGTACCCGGCACCCTGCTCGCGAGCAACCCCGGTGCCTTCCAGCTCTTCGCGAGCACCGGTACCGCGAACAACGGAATGGCTGGGGACGACACCACGATGCTCTGGGCCGCCGTCGGAGCGATGATCGTGCTGGTACCGCTCTTCTACACCAAGTTCCACGGAACGCCGGCCTGGAAGGATCCAGTGCGCGCGGCCATCCTCGGAACCTGGATTCTATCGTTCATCTCGACCCCGATCGAGGGGTTCTACATCGAGTTCCATGAATCCACCTTGGGCGGGGCGCCGCCCGACCTGGTCTTTGGAGCCCTGCAGTACTTCGCGCTGATCGGCATCACCCTCGTCTGCATGGCGCTGCTCACCATCGATTTCTACGTCGATCGAAGCAGGTTGCGGACCCCGATCGCGGGGTTCGCGATGTTCTCGGTCCTTCTCGCCTCGGTCGGTGGCTACTACTACGCGTTCTTCTCGACCGACTCGGGAAGCCTGGGATACTGGATCTTCAACGTGGGGTTCCTGATGACCGACCTGGTTCTCATCGTGGCGATGGCGGCCGTCTACCAGGGACAGCCGCGGAAGATCGCTCCCAACGGGACCCCGGCCATAACGACCAAGGTTTCCACGCCGCCGGCAGCTCCCGAGCCCGAGAAGGCCCCGGCCTGACCGCAAACGGAGCGCACGGAGCAGGAACATGGACGGGAGCGCGATCGGAATCGCCAGCTCGCTGGTCCTTCTCAGCGGAACCCTGGTCGTGCTCTCGGCCCGGAGCCTGACTCGTTACCTCCGAGACCGCTCCCGCCCTCAATTGATGTGGGGGGTTGGACTATCCCTGGCCGCCGTCGCGACGATCGTAGAGCTCGTCGTATACGCTGGCTTGGTCGACACCCCACTGCTTCAGGCCTACGTGTTCCTCTCCGCGGCGATCGTCGGGATGCTCTCCTTGGGTTCCACGCGGGCGATCCGAAACCCCCGATTCCGGACCGGGTACGCCTCCTACACCCTTGCGATGTGCGCGATCGTCGGCGCCCTCAGCTTTACGACGCCGATGCCAAGCTCCATGGTGTCGGGCGGGGTCATCACGGGGAACCCTCCCGTGGGCCTGCTCGTACTGTCCTCCCTGGTCACCGTACCCGCAACCGTCGTCCTGCTCGGCGCCGTCGTGCTCAGCCTCAGGAGATGCTGGCAATGGCGGACCGTCATGATGGGGATCGGGGCTTCCGTGCTCGCGGCCGGCGGCGCCCTCTACATCGCCTCGTTTCCCGTCGCACTCTACTACTCGGAGTTCATCGGCATCGTCCTCATCTTCCTCGGCCTCGTCACTCTGCCTCAAGTCGCGACCAGCCCCCTGACCGCGTCCGGACGGTTGCGGAAGGTCGCGTAACGCTCGGCTCCCCCCTGACAGCCCGAACTGGTACCGTGCCCTATCGGTCGCAAGCCCCTCTGGCCAGTCCGTTAGACCCGGCACGGTGACGCAATCGGGGCTTCGGCCAGCGGGCCCACTCGGGACAGGCGTTTCGAAAGACCCGATATGTTACGGTACACGCGCAACCGACGGTACAGCCCCGGCGGAACGCGCGAATCTCCCCACGAGGTGCCCCGAGCACCCGACGGAGGGCCGCGCCGATGACCGTGCTTCGGGCCGGCACGCTGCCTCACGGGGCCGTGGTTGCCAGAGAGAGCGAGTCCCCCCACGGTTCTCTCCGGGGGCCATCAGGTCGTAGACGACCGAAGATCCCGTTGTCTCACGTTGAAACCCTCTTGTAGCTCGCTGCGATTCCACGCCGAGTCAATGCATAGGACGAGCCGCCGACGTCGAGGCATCGCTCGGTCCAGTTCGGTCGGATGGGGGCACCGGGCCGTCTATGCGGGCGCTGCCCTCGCGACCGCGGCGCTGGTCGCGGGCTTCGCGCTCGCGGGTTTCTACTTCGGAGCGTTTTCTCATTCGTACAATCAAACGAGCGCTTCGGGGCTCGAATCGAGCCCCTTCGGGGTCGAGTTCTTGAACGACGGAGCGATGGGAGCGATGGAGATCTCTTACCTTAACTTCACGAACTGGAACGATACGACGACGTCGGGCCCGTGCACCAACTTCACGAACGCCACCACGGTTTCGAACCCGTTGGTGTTCGGCAACTCCTCCGACCCCAACCAGACGCAGGACAGCTCGAACCTATCCGCGGTGTTCGTCTGTCTCAACGGTGTTTCGAACTCCGTCGTGAACGAGACCTGGTGGCAGGGGCTCCAGACCAACTACACGCAGAACGGAACCCTGAACCAATCGGTGATGAACGAGACGGCCTACTACAACGACACCCTTGCGAACATCACGGGCAACGCGTCGACCCCGGGGAACGTCTCGATCAAGGGATGCCTACCGTTCTCGAACAACTCGACTGCGCTCGCGGATTGTCCGTTCTTCGTCGGCAACAACAACACGACCTACGAATCCCACACGTGCTACAACGATACCCTGAGCTTGTGCTACAACGCTTCGTGGCACCCGAACGAGTACGGATACTTCCCCTACGACTCCGTCTTCTTCGCGTCCGTGCTGTTCAACAGCTCGATCCCGGGGAACACCACGTTCGAGCTGGTCGTCTCCTTCGCGGGAGCCACGCCCGTCCCGCAGATCTTCTACCTCAACACCGGGGGAGGCGGCAACAACACGAGCGTCACGGCGGTCTTCGACATGACCGCAGCGTGGCTTTCCGAGGTGCCCGCGAGCATGGAGGGCAATCTGAGCGCACCGTTCAGCTTCGCGAGCGTTAAGGGAGCGTCCCTGACGGTCTCGGAATGTTACCCGGATGCGAACGGAAACGTTGCCTGCCCGAACTCGCTCGGTGGCTCGGGCTCTCCGTAACGTAATCGGGGCTTAGGCCGGAAGGCCCCCTCGGGACTGGTGTTTCGAAAGACTCGATTTGTCTCAGCATCGTGTGAAAACGGGAGAGGAAAGGGTTGGTTCCTCCGAGGCGCAGTTCCGCGCCTACGCCGCCGCCAGCGATTTCACGCCGGAGATGGCGGGCTGAAGGAGGAAGAGGAGGCCGGCCAGAAACACGCACAACGCCCCGAGGAGGGCGATCACATTCCCTCCCAGGCCGAGCACTCCCCAACCGACCGCCGCGACCACGACCAGTAGGATGCCGGCCGTAATCGGGTGATCCTTCCACGGCCGGTAAGCCAGGTAGCTGAATAACAGCGCCAGCATACCGACCGCCAGAAGAAGGACCGCTTCAGCGCCCGCGTTCAGGGCGCCGGTTACCCGACCCGTCACCAAGTCGAAGGTCCCGATCAAGGCCCCGACGATCGCAGCGGCGACTAGAAGCACGCCGCCGAGAAGGCCGAATCCCCATCCCAGCTTTCGTTCAGTTAGGTCACTCATGCTTGCTCATTCACCTCCTTCCAAGTTGCTCCACGACAAAGACCACCGGGGTACACCGGGGGGCCCGTCGAGTGCGGTCAAACCTCCTACCTCCACCCTATTTGTAAGTTTGTCCGGGGCGAAATTGTAGCGCTTGGAGCGACGAATCGAGCGCCGGACCGACCCTGCCAGATCTGTGGGACGGGCTGCCCTCCGCGGTGGGGGATGTGGTGGGACCGACCTTCCCACGGGACCCCTGAATCGCCTCGTGGACCCGTGTGTTCACCTCGAGGAGCAACGCGTCTCGTTCCTCGGACCGTCGGATCATGATCGTGAGCACGAGGTCGGTCGACTGTGCCGTCCGTACCTTGGTCGCGAGAACGGGAGGGAACCTACGGCCGAGCCGGAACCGGAGCTTCGCGCGGCTTCTCAGGATCTCGTTCTCCACGGGAGCGATGTCGACAGTGCCGGGTACCGAGATCGGGAGGCTGAGCTCCTTCCAGGCAGACTGAGAGGTGTTGACGAGCGTCTCCCGGAGGATGAGGGAGTACGGGACGGCCAGAAGTCGGTCTTTCGGGGACAACTGGACCGCGCGATGACGAATTGGCGGGCCCTTCTGGACGCCGCGGGCCCGCTGTCGCTCTCTTCTGAGGATTACGATTCGGTGGCCAAGATGCCGCTCCGAAACGATCCGCAGGCGTTCGCCCACATCGGCGTGCTCCGAGCGGCGCTCGCCCTCGGCCTGGTCGGGTCGGACGACGGATGAGCGCCGGGCTCCGTCCTGGCCTCGGGATCAAGGGTTTGTTGCCATGGCCATCGCATCCGGTCGAAATCGTTGCAACTCGTGACCACAGGGCCGAACCGGATGGGTTCGATACTGACCCAACATTCCGCGTCGGAACCGTGCGGAGGGACCGGGAGACTCGAAACCCGTGAAGGTCGACGAGGAACTCTGGATGAGCGACCTTCTCCTCGCCGCTCCTCGCTAGGGGCGCAACGGGTCCACCTCCGAGGCAGCTTGCGTCCGGCCGAGTCCGTTCCGTTGTCATACAGTGAGACCGGACCGCCTTGACCAAGTCCGGTTAGAGCACGACTATCCTTACTGTAGCCAAGTGGCGAGGGGCAAGAGGCTCACGTAGAGTGTGCGACCTGAATCGGTGAGCGAGTAGGCCTTGACGGGCCCGCTTCTTCCCTGTACGGGTACGCGGCGGACGAGTCGGACCCGCTCGAGTGAGCGCAACGTCGTGGTCAACGTCGCGGGGCTGACTCCCGATAGGCACCGCTGCATCGGTCCGAAACGCACCGTGCCGTACTTGCCCAACAGGGAAACGACGCACACGGCCCACTTCTTCCCGACCAGGTCGATCATCCCGATCGGTGGACAAGGGCACTCGAGAATGCTCGCGGACCCGTGCGACACTTTGTCCGTACGTAGGGCCGCCTTATACCGATTCATTGATTGAAGCGACGAAATTGCCTGTGCCCGAATCGTTCCGTAGCTCTCGGTGCTTGGGTCCGTCTGCCTGCTGTTCTCCTTCCCGCAACCGATCCTACTGATGGCTGAGAGGTTGGTCCTGTTCATTTGCGTGGAGAACTCCTGCCGGTCGCTCATGGCGGAGGCAATCTTCAACGCGAACCCACCGCCCGGATGGCGAGCGACCTCCGCGGGGACCCGACCGTCCAAGGCCCCGAATCCTCGGACCGGGCCGATGTTGCGGGAAATCGGCCTTGCGCTGCCCGACCACCCTCCCCAGCCGCTCACCCGGGAATTGGACGAAGCGGCCGGCCGCCGCGTTACGATGGGCTGCCTCGATGATGCGAGCTGTCCGGTCCACCTCAAGGAGCACGAGTCCACCGACTGGGCGCTACCGGACCCTGCCCTGCTCGGCGACGAGGAGTTTCGTAAGGTGCGGGACAACTTGCGGGACCGGGTGCAGCGCTTGCGCCTCGAGCTCGTGCTCGTAGAACGACGTCGACACGCCGTACGTGTGGGCCCCTCCACGGGGCCTTAGGAGAAAGCCCTGCCGGCCCCTAGCCGACGCCGGTTCAACGAAGGTCGTGCCGACGATCTGCCACCGGATACGGGCCCGGGTCCGAAGAGGGCTTCGGCCAGCGTGGCGAGCCTTACAGCGCGGGTCGTGACACCCTTCGACCTCGCCGGAGCGGAGTGCAATTGACGGCCGGCGAATCTGGGCAAACCCCGCCGGCCTCCCTACCCTTACGCCGCCAGCTCGACCTCGTGGACCGGTATCTTCCGGTATGGGTCCTATCGGCGATGGCGGCGGGGCTCGCGGTAGGGCGAGTGTGGCCAGGGATCGGCACGGCGCTCGGCCTTTGGCAGATCCAGTCGGTCTCGGTGCCGATAGCGATCGGCCTGATGCTGATGATGTACCCCATTCTCGCCGGAGTGCGGTATGACCGGATTCGGGAGGTCACACGAGGCTGGCGCTCGACCGTCCTCCCTCTCGTGCTGAACTGGATCGTTGGCCCGGCGTTCATGTTCGCGCTTGCTTGGGCGCTCCTCCCCGACGCACCCCTGCTCCGTACCGGGGTGATCCTGGTCGGCTTGGCACGGTGCATCGCGATGGTGCTGGTCTGGAACCAACTTGCGGGCGGCGACCCGGAGTACGCCACCGTACTCGTCGCCCTCAACGCGGTGTTCCAGATTCTCGCATACGCTGCCTTGGCGGTCTTCTACCTAAGCATCCTGCCCGCGTGGCTGCACCTTCCCCAGCAGTCGATCTCGATCAACGCCACGACCGTAGCCCTTAGCGTGCTGGTCTTCCTCGGGGTCCCGTTAGGGGCCGCCCTCGCGAGCCGGTTCAGCCTTGCCCGATGGAAGGGACGGTCGTGGTACGACGGCCGGTTCGCGCCTGCGGTCAGCAGACTGACGCTGTGGGGCCTTCTGTTCACGGTCGTGGTGATGTTCGCTATCCAGGGGCTCTCCATCACCACCCTTCCCTTCACGGTCCTTCGCGTGGTCGCTCCGCTGCTCGCGTACTTCCTCGGAATGTGGCTGCTCGCGTTCCTCGTGAGTCGGCGACTCCACTTCGGCTACGAGAAATCGGTGACCGTGGCGTTCACGGCGGCGAGCAACGACTTCGAGCTCGCAATCGCCGTGGCCGTGGTCGTCTTCGGAGTGGCCTCTCAGGTCGCGTTCGCCTCGGTGATCGGCCCGCTCGTCGAGGTCCCGGTCCTCCTCTCGCTCGTGTACGTTGCCCTCTGGTGCCGACGCTGGTTCGACCGCCGCCCGATGCCGACCGGAGGAAGCGCTCGTGGGGCGCCCATCGGCTCCAGCAGCTCGCTGGATATCGAGGGACGTGAGCCCTCCTCAACTCCGGAACCATACCCACGGGATTGATCGGAGACCAGAAGATCGCGTGCGTTGCCTCGAATGCTTCCACCCGGTCGAGGAAGCAGACCGCAAGGTGCTCGACTCGGGAAACTTCTTTCCCGACGCCTGGTCGTCAGACGCGATTCGTAGACCCGGGCCGACGGTGACTCGAGAACGCACTCAACGGATGGGATAGCTACCGCCGGTGGGAATCCGTGGACATCCCCCGATCACGTGAGCGGGGCGAGAGGTCCGCGCAAGCAATTCCTCGGCGAGGAACGAGAACGGCCTGGGTCGGCCGCTATCGCTTCTTCTTCTTCTTTCCCTTCCCGCCCTTCTTCGGCATGTCATGTTAGGCAGGTCCTTCGACTACTTCAGGCCCCGCATCCCGCTGCATTCGGCCGGGTTGGCTACCTTCCTGCAAGGCGAGAGCCGTCGGAGGCTGACGCTGTCTTGCTCGACGCGGTGCGACGCTAGCGAGCGGAGACCGCCGGCGAGAGCGGCGCGGTACTGGCGAGGACACTGATGTTGTCGGATCGTGGGTCCGTGACGTACACATCCCCTGTGCTCGCATCGGTTGCCGGGAAAAGCGGCGCGGAGCCGACGGTCACCGTAGCCACCACCGCGAATCCACTCAGCACGCTCACGTTGTCCGAGCCCTGGTTGATCACGTACACGTAGCCGTTCCCCGGATCATAGGCCGCGAAAACAGGATTGGTGCCCACCGGAGTCGTGGCCACCACCGAAGTGCCATCGAGCACGCTCACGGAGTCGTAACCCCAGTTGGTAACGTAGACGTATCCGTTGCCAGGGTCGTAGACCGGGAAGTACGGGTAGGCTCCGACCGCGACCGTTGCCAGGTCGGTCGTTCCGTTCAGAACGCTCACGCTGTCCGAGGCGGAGGCGTGGTTGGTCACGTAAACGTAGCCGTTCGCAGCGTCGTACGCATCGAACTGGGGGTCCCCCCCTACAGAAACCGTCCCCGCCCACGAGGTCCCGTTCAGAATGGTCACGTTGGCGGAGCCCGAATTCGCCACGTACACGCACCGGTTGCCCGAGTCGTAGTCGAGGAACCAGGGTTGGGTCCCAACGGGCACTGTTGCGATGACCGAAGTATTGTCCAGAATCGTTACCCGATCGGAACCATAGTCCGAAACGTAGACGAGACCGTTATCCGAATCGTACGCCGCAAAGAAAGGGTCCAACCCCACCGAAACCGAAGCCTGAACCTTGGTGCCGTTGAGTACGCTCACGTTGCCCGTACCCTGGTTGGGTACGTAGACGTAGCCGTTCCGCGAGTCGTAGGCGGGGAAGTAGGGGCCGGACCCTACCGAGACGCTGACCTCGGCCGTGGTCCCGTTCAGCACGCTCACGTTGTCGCCACCGTAATCCGTCACGTAGACGAACCCATTTCGTGCGTCATACACGGCGAAGTAAGGGAGGTAGCCGAGCGGAAGGGTCCTGACGACCCCTCCCGGAGCCCGGGTAAACGCAACTTCGTCCACGACGCCCGACCCCCTCACGGTAACCGTCCCGGTGAACGGGCTCGTGACGAACCCCTGGACGAAGTCGATCGCGTACGAGTGCGATCCGTTCGGTTCCGAGAAATTGATGGTCGTAGTGATCGAGCTGAGTGCGACGCCGTCCAATGTTACGGTCCACTGGCTCCCGACGGCGAGTCCGCGCTCGGAAAATGAGACCGAGAACTTTGCCCCGCTCGCTTCGCCCCTTCCGCTGCCAGGTTTCCAGATTCCGGTTGCGAAGAGTCCCGCGGCCACCACGAGTGCGGTCACGACCGCGATCGCCCCGACAAGGACGAAGCGGCCCACACCTCGGGCATGCGGGCGGAGGCCTCTTCCTTGCGGGCGGTTATGACGGATCAACTTCGCACGCCTCTCTTGGGGAACGCGAGCCTCGTCTATGCCCCTTTCGCGAAACGGCAAACGACGCCCTATGCCGAGGGTAGGGTCGCCCTCAGGGTTACAGATCCTGTAACGTCCGTGATTCTGAGACTGGGACCATCATTGGCCCGGGCTGAGCGCGGGCAGGGAATGACCAACCTACTTGGCGCTCGATTGTAGCAGGTGGGTCAACGTGTCCGCGATCTTCTCGAGTTTTTTGGCGTCGGGCAGGCGCCAAACCTCCGTTCCGCCTTTCTCCCGAACCAATCGACGTTCAAACGCCGCGAGGCTGCGGGCCCGAATGATGGCAGCCTCGACCTCATTCATACGTGTGGATGCGTATTACTTCGGCGTGTATCGAACCGTACGCTTCCTAGAGGCAAGGTCGGCGAGCTCCCCGGCCTCCTCACACCCTGCGGGATGTTTGAGACCTGACTGGTCTCGCAAATTCGCTCCGTGAGCTGCGCCCGGGCAGAGGGCTCTTCGTGGCGGCCTTCCCGGCTCGGCTTCCGCCAACGAGCGCCTTGTGTGATGGGACTCCGATTGCCACGTCAACGCCATTAGGGGTCTTCGCTTTCCGGGGCCTGTCCCGAGCGGTGATGTCACCCCTTTTCGCGACGTTCGGTCGCCTCGATCGACGGGATCGAGCGCGACAGGTCTGGCGGTCCCTCGCCCTGCCGCTCTTCGTGGTCTTTCTCCTAGGTGTCGTGAGCCTGGGAATCCCCGACCACTCAGGTCCCGCATTCGGCCTTGGACATGCTCCCCGTGAGATAGGAGCGCGTTCCATGCCTCTCGCCTCGTCAGCAAGGGGGTCGACCGCGTACTCCGCTTCGTCCAAGGCGGCTGCTCCGGCGCTCGCTCCCGGGCCTTTGACGAAGCCTTACGTGAGAAACACGCTGGTACTCACGAACGGTTCCGTGGTGCCAGGGAACTTTCTTGCGACGGACGGCGGGAGCCCCGTCGACGTGGCGTATGACGGCAGCCGAGGCGAGGTGTTCGTTGCTACCCCGGGGAGTCTCTCTCCAGGCCCCCGTTTCGGTGGAACGGTTACCGTGGTTTCCGACTCGACCGACCGCGTGCTCGCTACCGTTCCGGTGAGCCCCAATCCCAGTATCTTGGCCTACGACAGCGGTCGGGGGGAGGTATTCGTCGGCGGTCCCGCCCCCCCATTCAATCACTCGAGCAACATCACGGTGCTGTCCGACTCCACCAACTCGACTGTCGCTACGATTCCTGTGCCTTCCGGCCCTGCCTCAATCGCGTACGACGTCGGGAAGGGAGAACTGTTCGTCACGAACTCGACTCGGGTGTTAGTGGTATCGGATTCGAGCAACGCCGTGATCGCCACAATCCGAGCAGGAACTGCCCCCACAAGCGTAGCGTACGACAGCGATCGGGGAGAGGTCTTTGTAGCCAGTGTCGGCAACGTGAGCGTGATCTCCGACGCCACCGATGCGGTCGTCGCCACGATTCCTCTGGCCTGCACCGGGCCGATGACCTACGACAGCGGGAAGGGGGAGGTCTTCGTACTCTGCAGCGGCTCGTACGGGGGTGGGGTGGCCGTGATCTCCGACGCGAGCGATACCGTTGTCGCCACCGTCGGACTAACCGGCGACCTGACGGGAATCACGTACGATAGCGGGACAGGACAGGTGTTCGTTGCAAACTCCTATTCGTGGAACGTCGCCATAATCTCGGATTCGAACGATACCGTCGTGCGGGCAGTAGCGTTGGTGGTAGAGAGTGCCAACCCTCAGGGCCTGACCTACGACAACGCCCGTGGAGAGGTCTTCGTCGCGGATTCGGGGCAGCGTCAGCTGAGCGCGATCTACGACTTGAACGACAGTGTCGAGAACGTTTTTCTGACCGCCGTGCCGGACGCGTTAGCCTACGACTCGGCCAGGTCCGAGATGTTCATTGCGGACGAGGCTTCGAACACGGTGGACATCATCTCCGACACGACCGACGCGATCGTCGCAGCCATTCGCATCGAGGGCCCTGTCGCCTTGAGCTACGATAGCGGAACGGGGCAGGTGTTCGTTCTCGGTAGTGTGTTCTCTGGAACCGAAGTGAGCGTAGTCTCTGACGCGACGAACACGGTGGTGGCGAGCACCCTGATCCGCTCCGAGCCCGGCCCCGGATTCCCCGGGGCTGCGGTGTATGATAGCGGGAAGGGCGAGGTCTTCATCACTGAGCCGACGAACGTTGAGGCGATCTCGGACGTGACCGACACCGTCGTCGCGACAATCGACCTGAATTACAGCCCCACGGGCCTCGCATACGACCGCGCGAAGGGCGAACTGTTTGCCTCGGGAGACTCGGACAACGTCAGTGTGGTTTCGGATGTATCGAATAGCGTGGTGGCGAACATCCCGGTGGCTTCCTGGTCGGTGGGAGCGGCGTATGACAGCGGGAAAGGGGAGGTCTTCGTCTCCACGGTCCCGAACGTGAAGGTGATCTCCGACTCGACCGACAGGGTGGTGGCGACTGTCCCCATTCCCGCCCTCCTCAACAAGATGGAGTACGACAGCGCACGTGGCCTTGTCATCACCACGGACCCCTGCTGCGACACTCTCTCCGTGATATCGGATTCGACCAACTCCATCACCGCCACCGTAGCGGTGGGGGCTTTTCCTGTGGGAATAGTCCACGACTCTGGAACGGGAGAGTACTTCGTTGCCAACGCCTATCAGGGCACCGTGTCGGTCGTCGCCTGGGCGACCTTCTACACCGTGACCTTGACGGAGAGCGGCCTTCCCTCAGCCCTCACCTGGCAGGTGAGCGTCAATCGCGTGCCCGAGTCTCTCACGACGAACGGGGCGACCGACACGCTAACCTTCTTGGAACAGAACGGCACGTACTCCTACTCGATCACGGACATTCCGGGCTACCATCAGATCACGCTCCCCTACAACGGGAACATCGTGGTGAGCGGTGGTTCGGTGGCCGAGACGACGCTTATCTACGCAGCGGTGAACACGGTGACGTTCGCGGAGGTCAGCCCGTACCTTCCTCCAGGCGAATCGTGGTCGGTAGCGTTTCACGGTATCGTGAAGAGCTCGACGGGAACATCGGCGGGCTTCGCAGTGCCGAACGGCACCTTCCCCTACCTCGTGACGGGACCGCCCGGCTGGGAGGTCTCGAGCCCCTCGCCCGAGGGGTTGATCACGGTGAACGGGACGGACGTGAACCAAGCGGTGACGTTCATGAGGGCCACGACCTTCGGCCTCACCTTCCAAGAGGTCGGTCTCGCGAGCGGGACGAGGTGGTGCGTTACGATCGGGGCCCCGATCTGCTCCACGATGTTGACGGTCTCGTTCAAGGCGTTGACTCCCGCGACGTATAGGTATACGCTGGGCCAGTTCACGGCCATGACGACGTTGGTGAAGGTTGGGGGTGTGTGGGTCGTGGAGACGGGCGGTGTCTACACGATCGCGAGGACGCACGATCTTCCGGCACACAACACGGTCCAGGTTCGATTTGCCTACCCGGTGACCTTCATCGAGACGGGCCTCACTGGGGTGTTCACGTGGGCAGTGACCGCACAAGGCGAGACGGGTACGTCCACGACCAACATCATCGAGCTGAACCTGACCAACGGGACGCAACGGTACACTGTTCATCCCGTCCCGGGCTATCTCCGGGCCCCGGCGTCGGGACGACTGATGGTGACGGGCGGGCCCCTGAACAAATCCATTGCGTTCAGGTTCCGCATGGTACATGAGCCGGGCGGCAGCCAAACCGAAGATGCTCCGATGCGTGCAGCGACATGGGCGACTGAGGGTTCAAGGGCTCGATGAACTCGCCGGACCGTCCTGAAGGGCATCATTCGTGAGGTCCAGGGCCGGGAATCGGTTTGGACTTACGAATCGCGCGGATTCTCTGACCGCACCGTGGGAACTCCGGTCTAACGAACCCCCGGGGTCGTTCAGGGGAGCTCGACAGCCGAAGCCCCCGACTCTGGGATGAGAATCTCGAACCAAAGATAGTCCCCTGACAGAGACGTGGTGGTAAGGCCAGAGTCGAAGATCAACGTCACACCCGGGACGACCGGCAGGTTGAATTGACCGGTCCACCCAACCCAACCGAAACCCCCGCTAAACCCGTTCACCCATCCGGAGTTGGCCACGATAGGGCCTTGACGATTCACGGCGTGAACCGCCGCCGCGGCAGGGAGCTTGAGGTAGCTACCGTTCGAGGTTTCGTTCGCGGGTCCGGTCGATTGAATCGATAACCCGAGATCGGTGAGCGTCAGGGGGAACTGGTCCCCCGAGGGTAGAGTCACCGTGACATTGACCGAGTAACAGACGTCGCCGGTGGTGTCCGCGCATCCCGGAGCGCCCGAGTCGACCTTCGTGAGATTGCCTGCCGCCACTGAGATGCCGGAGTCTGTGGTGCCCATGCTTGTTCCCGAATAGATGACGTACAGTAGGGTGACCAGGGTCACCAGTACAACCACCAGGGTCGCCGCGAGAATCGCCAGGGTCCTGTCGACCTTCGCCGCCCGTCGCTGACGCGGCGGAAGGGGAGCGGCGTGGGTGTTCTTCGCGTCCACTTCAGTCCCTCCTAGGAATCGGACCTCCGGTCCATCTAGTTTCCGCAATGGACGCGTAGTGTATCGCCGGGGCTCGAATCAACCCTCTCAACCCTTTCCGGAGCCGGGAACTCTCGAAGGACCCATGGCGGTCAGGAAGTCGAGCCAACGGCATGCCTTCTGGCGGCTCGAGAAGGCGGACGGGAGCTCGCCCGGGCCTCGGTCATCCGGGGCGTTTCGACCCGAGCGGTGAATGAAATCGAACGGGGTACAGGGCCGCTGAGAGGCATTCGCCGCCCAGCCGATTTCTTCCCGGGATCAGCCAAGCGCCAGGAACCGTTTCAGTCGCGACGGGACGAACGACTCAAGTCCCTCCAGGCGGCGGCCGTCGGGCGAGATCAAGACGGGAAGATGCGTCTCCGCTGTCACGTAGCGGTCGACCGGATCTCCTTCGGTCGCCGGCCGGTTCACGTCGATCACTCGGACCTCCTTACCCATCGCCTTGGCGATCTCCACAGCGAGTCGGACCGCGCTCCCTTGTTCGGTCCGGAAGTGCCAGCGAGGCCTTCCGTTCGCGTCCAGTAGCGGCCCCTCTTCTCGACGTTTGGGCGGGATTTGCACGAACACCCTGGCCCGATGGAGGTTCGAAACGATCGCCATTCCGTCGTCTCTCCGGTCGGGCTCACCCCCGGCGAACAGCAGGAACGGCCGCGAGGCGGCAGTGGCCATCGCCCTCGGATCGGGGAGCTGCCGATAACGGCCGCGCCGGCTGAGTTCGGAGGGGCCGGGTCCCTGAGACCACTGGACCGGATGACCTCCCCGTGGGTCGAACTAGAATCCAACCGCCACGAGAGCGATCAGGACGATGACGACGACGAACCCGAATCTCACCCAGTGCAGAGTCTGTGCTACGTTCCGGTCGATTCGTTGGAGTAGTTCGCTGGGATCGGTCGACGCCGGGGTCGTTTGCGCTGTGGACCAGGGCAATGAGCCTGCCATGCGTTGGGTGCACTCACGCCGCCTCAAAAGGGGCAGGTCCCAGGAAACGAGGCTATCGTTCCCTCATTCATAGACTTCGTGTGGGTTTCCAGCAAGTTCCCGCTCGACTCAAGACCACCAGCGAGGCGGTCTTCTGGCGTAATGTCGAACCTTGGTTCCTGCCGGGATCCCCCCTCCCACGACAGAAGGGCCCAAGATGAGTCCCGTCGAGTGGGCAGCGGCGGTCAGCGCATGGTAGGCTTCCTCCGGGATGGCAAAGGCAGAGAAATTGAGTTCCGGTCGATAACGAAACTCGAACTTCTTTGGGCGTCGCACCCAGGGGGGGCGATTGTGCGACGCCTCGCGGTAGTCGAGCAGGGCGAACTGAAGTTTGGGTTCGTCCCACCGAAGGACCCGGGCCTTGGTAGGGCCGTAGTCAATTCGGATCTCGCTCTCGTCAATGGTGAGGCGCGTCGGAAGGCGCTTCCAGAAGTGCTGATCCGCGGAGCTGTCAGGCGCCAATTCGAAGGTGTGAGGCTCGCTCCGGCGGGGATTCACGGTCTTGCGCGCGGTCGATGTACCGAATTGTTTCGTCTCATCGCACATCCCCGCGTCATCTTGCCGCACGTTTCGTAAAGTTCCAAGGAACCTCGGGATTAACCATGGTGTACGAACGGAATGTACGAAACGGCGATGGTCCTCTCGGGCCGTGCCAATCCTGAGGGAAACCCTCCATCGTCCTCGTTCGTTCCTGCCCCGGGGGCCGTAGGAATCCGACGTGTCGTGCCCGCGGGCGTCCGCTGGGCCATCCCCGGGTACAGCTGAGTCTCGATCGCGACGGGCCCCAACGCTACCCCAACAAGGACGGTGAGGTCGACGCCAAGGGGAAAGAGTCCCGTCTCGGTCGGCAGCATCAGGATACGCAGCGCCTCCACGAGGTACGTCAGCGGGTTCGCCAGCGCGAACCGGCGCAGCCACGAGGGCATGATCGAGAGCGGGCAGTACGCGACGTTCGAGTGTCAATGAAGCACTTCAGACATCCCGCGCGATACTCTCGGTCCTTGAAATCGGAGAGGTGATCGCACGCGGAAAAGGGCCGCAACTTACGGAACGGCGCCAATACGAGCACGCCCATCTACTCAGTTGTTGGTAGGTCAAGAGGCAGGGGCGCTGTCGGTGAAGCGGCGGGCCTCGCGAGGTGAGGGTCGGGGACCCCCTCGCAAGGCCGCCAGAGCTCGCTGCGGTCAGCTTCCGCCGATTCCCGATTGCAGGAAGCGTGTCAGCCTCTGGGCAATCTCTTCGAGTCGCTGAGCGCGCGGCAGGCGAGATGCCTCTGCTTCGCCCCGCTCGCGTGCCAGCTGACGTTCGAAGGTGGCCATGCGGTGAGCGCGAACGACTGCGGATTCGACCTCGCATACGCGGATGAACGTGTTGATCGCGGCTTCGGGTTCGTTCTCTCGACTGAACGCCATCATACGTGTGGATGTGTATTCGTCGGAAACGGTACATAAACCGGCGCCGCTATTATGTACAAAATAAGGGCACCGCCCCCGAGCGGGCAATGGCGCCGGAAGACCCGCTGGTGAAGTGAATCCAGGTACCGGGACCGGGTGGCCCCGAGAACGAATACAGGACTCGGTCGACTGTCAACTACAGTTAACCCCCCCGGTAAATAGCCGGAATCGAGTGAGAAGCAAGAGGCTCCATGAGAAGTTCAATGGCGTCTGGCACGTCAGCGTATCGCCAACCCGACGAGCCTGCCAGCCCTCGCCGTCCGCTCTACTCCGGGCTCGTGGCGGTCTTCGTCCTGATTGCGATCGCGGTCCTGGTCGGAGTGATCGACCTCCTCCTTTCGGGGCAGACCCTTTCCGTGTCGGCCGCGCTGGCATCCTGGGCCTGGGTGTTCAATGTCGTCCTGATCCTACTCGCCATCGTGATCGTCGTCTGGGTGGTCCGGCTCGCCGCAACGGGAGTGGGCGGAGTTCCTCACTCTCGACGCTTCGAGCGCCTTCACGAACGGTATCACGACACCGGAGGTTCTGCGCCGGCGGACCCGGCGGTCGAGATCGCGAGGGAACGATTCGCCCGTGGCGAGATCTCTCAGGAGCAGCTGGACCAGACGCTCACCAAGCTCGGAAAGACGACGTAGCCCTAGCTCTACCGACGAACGCGACCTCGCCCCGCACGAGGGTCCGCAGAGATCCCGACGCTACGCGCTCTCAAAAGAAGGAAGTAGAGGCAACCACTCCGGCAGCTCGCGGTTCATGCCCTGGAAGTACACCGAGGAGTACTACCGAGAGTACACTCGGACCAGCTGGAACGAGAGCGCCGAGGCGTATGTCGAGTTGATGCAGAACCTCGAACCCTTCCGTGCGGACCTGGTCGCCAGGTTGGGGGGTAGGAAGGGAGAGCGCGTACTCGACCTCGGAACCGGCCCCGGGGAGCCCGCGATCACCATCGCCCAGAGTATCGCGCCTTCAGGACAGGTCGTCGGAGTTGACCTGTCGGAGAAGATGGTCTCCATTGCCGAGCGAAGTGCCCGGGGTCAAGGGGTCCGTAACGTGGAGTTCCGAACCATGGATTGTTCCGCGCTGACCTTTGCCGATGGTACCTTTGATGCGGCGATCTGCTGTTTCGGCTTCCAGATCTTCACAGACCCCGAGAAGGCGGCGCGGGAGACCCATCGGGTTCTCAAGCCCGGAGGCCGCGTGGCGGTGGGGGTGTGGAGCACGGGGGACAAGGTGCCGTTCCTCCACGCGATCATCGGCCCGATGCTCGAACACGCTGAGCCGGACGAGAACGGATACATCCCTACGCCCTACGAAACAGGCGGTCCCGGAGAGATGGTCGCGTTCCTGCGGGACGCGGGTTTCGGCGACGCAACCGAGGAACGGGTCCGGCACTCGCTGAAGTTCAAGGACCCAGACCACTACCTGCGCGCCGTCCTGGACGCCACGCCGATCGGCCACTCCCTGAGGGAGGAATCCTCCCGGATTCAGGAGGATGTCCTGCGCAAGACTCGCGAGAACCTGCGCCCGTGGACGACGGCGCAAGGGCTCTCGATTCCGGGGGAGTGCGTCCTGGTCATCGCCCACAAGTGATCCTCCCATCCTGCCAACGCAGGTCCGCGGCCAAGGTTGCGCATCGGCGACTTCGTCACTCCCGCCGAGGGTCTCGCCAGGAGGGCCGACGGACCCTGCCCCGAGGCGGTCGAGCTCGAAGCAGCGCTCTCGGCCGCTGCCCCAAGGGACCCGATCCGGTGAACTCTGTCGGCGCAAGCCTTCCGGTCGGCTCGAGCGAAACGTCGCCCGATGGACCGGATAGCAGGTCTCGTCGACCCAAGTCCGTCCTGGGTGCGAAGGGATGGACCTTCCGCTTGACTCCTTCGATTGGAGAGACCTCATCTTCTTCGTTCGGGGTTCGGTAGGGAGATGAACCCGCGGGTGGTCGTTCTCGGCGCGGGAGTCGGAGGTCTCGTCGTCGCGGACGAGCTCAAGGCCAAGGTAAGGGCGAAAGCCGTTGTCACCCTCATCGAGCGCAAGAGTAGTTTCCAGTTCCCGCCGTCGTTTCCTTGGGTCGTGACGGGGGCCCGGACCCCCGAGCAGGTCCAGCGAGCCCTCGCGCTCGTGAAGGGGCGGGGGATCGAACTTCTCGAGGAGGAGGTCGTCTCGCTCGACCTCGCAGGAAGAACGGTTCGGACGAACAGAGGCACGGTCCCTTACGACCACCTCGTCGTCGCTCTGGGGGCTGAGTACGCTCCGGAATCCATTCCCGGATTTGCTGAGCACGCCCATCACATGTACTCGTTGGACGCTGCCGTACGCCTGCGGGACGCAGCGGCCCGTTTCGACGAGGGAACCTTGGCTGTCGGGGTCGCCCGCCTGCCGTTCAAGTGTCCTGCGGCGCCCTACGAGATCGCGTTCCTTCTGGAGGACGCGTTCCGACGGAGGGGGATCCGCAAGAAGGTCCGGATCGAGTTCTTCACTCCGGAAGGTGCTCCGCTCCCGGCCGCCGGCCCCGAGAACGGCGCAAAGGTTCTCGGCATGCTCCACGAGCGCGGGATTCGCTACCAGCCCAAGCGAATGCTGAAGGCGATCGACCCTGCCTCGCTCGTATTCGAGGAAGGCCCTCCGCAGCCGTTCGACCTCTTGGTCTGCGTACCCCCGCACCGCGCACCTCTGCCGGTCGTGAGCGCGGGACTGACCGATGCCTCCGGTTGGGTCCCGGTCGACGCGGGCACCCTCCGCACCAAGGTCCCTGACGTGTTCGCTGTCGGCGACATCGCCGCCGTCTCGACTCCGAACGGTTACGTGCCGCTCCTGCCCAAGGCCGGTGTCTTCGCGCAAGGACAGGCGGACGTGGTCGCCCACAACCTCGCGGTTAGGATCCTCGGTCGCGGGCGAGCCAAGACGTGGGACGGGTACGGTGCTTGCTTTCTCGAAGTCGCGCGCGGTAGGAGCGCGTTCATGTCAGGAAACTTCCTGGCGACTCCGCGCCCTGCGCTCGAACTTCGATCGCCGGGGCCGATCTATCACACTCAGAAGGTTCTGTTTGAGAAGTACTGGCTGCATCATTGGTTCTAGTCGAGGGGCGATCGGAGGCTCCGGCAGCTCCACCGGTGAGCCCGCGGCACGAGTTCGGCTGGCGAGCACTCCGTCAGGAGTCCTGGAGGATCGGTGAAGCAGGGGTCGCTGCGGTGCGGCGCTTAAGGGTCGTCTCTCACCTCGGACCACGGTCGCGTGGCCTCGCCGGAACAGGACCGATCCCCGCGCGACCCTCCTCCTCTTTCCCGAGTGAAGCGCGGGCCACACCACGGGTGAGAGAAGTCTATGTACGGGAAACGCCTGAGGCAATCGTGCGCCTACCCGAGGCGTCATGACGGGTAGTCCCGCCTTCGAGCTCGTCAGTGTCCGTCGGCTCCGCATTCACGAGAAGGTCAATCGGGAGCACGTCGACCTCCTCGAGCGGTCGATTCGCGGGGAAGGGGTCCTTTGGGAACCGATATGGGTCGCCCGCACGGACGAGTTTGACGTGATCCTTAACGGCCATCACCGCTACGGTGCCCTGGTGCGTCTCGGCGCGCAGAAGGTACCCGCGTTCGTCTTTGACTACGAGGACCCGATCATCACGCTCGGCCGTTGGGGGGAGGGCCCCCCAGTGACCAAAGAAGAGGTCATCCGCCGCGCACGACGGGGGACTCCGTTCCCGTCGAAGACGACTCGGCACACGGTCCTGGTCGATCTGCCTCCGCGCCCAACGCGACTCGACGACTTGCTGCGGGTACCGACCGACCGTCGGGCCGGCGCTACGAGCACTTCGAGGTGGGTCCCGGAAGAACTCTCGATTCCTTGATCACGGTTCTGGCTCGAAACTGTCGGAGGTCTTACCCGCCCGTCGACGCGCGATCGACCATTCCGTCGAGGCGGTATCGCGTAGCCCGTCCGCCATCGAGCGTGGACGCTCACGGAGGCTAGAGTCCGGGCGAATCCGATCCTCGTGACTCTCCGCGGACGGTTGGCCAACTCTCGAGCGTCTCCCTGCCCGCGAGGAACCGATCATCAAGGTCGACTGCCTGTCGGGATCGGAGACGTACGAGACAGTTCCCCTTCTTACTTCGTGTCGGGGCCCACAAGGGGGGAGCGAGCACGGTGCGGTGGCCACGAACGACCCACGAACGAGACTGTCAAACTGAATCGACGGTCAGCTCTTCATACTGGGCCGAGTAGAAGCTCCGATGCAAACCGTAGCCGCGCCGGAGGCTGCGTCCGCGCCCAGAACGCACCGGTGGCGAAGGGTGACCTTGGTCGTCACCGTGGCGGTGTCGGTCACCCTTCTCGCGCTGGTTTTCGTGCCCGCGCACACCGTGGCTCGGGAGCTTTCGGTCTCCTCCTCCGCGGGCGCGACCACGGTCCTCTCGATTCCCGGACCGGCGTGGGTCACGGTCCATTTCGATCGGCACGGGACGGCGGGGATGGCGTATTGGATGGATGGACCGTCCGGGATGATGTTCAACCGCTCGACGATGACTGGCGGGATGATGGGCGGATCGGATTCGTATTCGTTCTGGACCTGGGGAGGGAACTTCCGTTGCGGAGCCGAGTATTCCGGCTCCGGGTCCGGCCCGATGCCGGTCTGGGTCAACACCACGTGGGGTCTCCTCTAGGGCTTGGGATCGATCCCGTAGCCGGCTCCGCTCTGGGGCGGAGTCCAAGATCGTTCTGAGAGCGTCGCCTGGACAGGATGGGCTTACGATACGATGCGTTCCGTAGTCCGAAGCGGCCTGCCGGCCATCGCCCTCGCGAGGCCCTAAGGATCCGTCCTTCACCCGCGACCCCGCGGTGTTCCTCTGGCCGTTTCCCTACGAGAACGTAGACGGCGGGCCGCCTCGTCGTCGGTGAGGCCATCGACCAGGAGCACCTTGGCACGAGACGTTCCTGACCGTATCCATTGGACGGACGAATGGGGAATCCCGAGCCAGTCCGCGACCAAACCGGTCACGGCCTGATTTGCTCTCCCTCCCGCGGGCGGCGCCCGACAGGAGACGACCCAGCGTGACCGCCACGGGTCCCACTCGACAGAATCCAACCGGCTTCCCGGTCTGACCCACAGTTGGAGTCGTGCCATGACTCGGACCAGGTTCCCAGGAGCCGTTTCGGAGCATTCAGCGTACAAGGCTCGCGGTTGAAAGGGTTCCGTTCGCCGGAGGCAAGCTGGTCCCGACGAATTGCGGGGGTTCGTTCATACCCAAGGCCACGAGCCCACCCTGGAGAACGGGGGAGCCGGGATGGTTACGGCCCCCTGGGGATCAAGCGCCCGTCGCTCGTCCCTGTTCGCCACGCCCCCGAATCTTCAAGACCGATCCGATGGTGGAGGCGCTGTCGGAACACCGACAGAAGGAGGCGCAAATGGACCAACCGAAGCCCGGCGCAGTCGTGCACGTGGAGCTTTCCTCGAATGACCTACCGGCGACCCGCAAGTTCTTGGAGGGCGTCTTTGGCTGGAAGTTCAAGAAAGAAGCGATGGGCGAGATGGAGTACTGGACCTTCGAGGCCCCTTCCGGTCCCCGTGGGGGACTCATGAAGCCGATGAACGACATGCCTCCAGGGACCGTCAACTATGTCCTCGTCGACTCGGTGGATGCGGCGGTGAAGAAGATCTCAGCCCACGGCGGAAAGATCCTGATGCCGAAGCAGGAGATCCCTAAGGTCGGCTGGTTTGCCCTTTACGAGATTCCGGGCGGCGTCGTGCAAGCCATCTTCCAAACCGCAACGAAGTCGTAGCTCAAGCGCCGCTTCGCCCATCCGAAGGTTGAGCGGCCCAGACCGGTAGGGCCGATCGGGGCTGGGAAAAGCTTGAGGGGGACCCTCGATTAGGCTCGACCGTGGACGAGCTCTCGTGCATTCGTCAGTGGTACCGGTACAACGCCGCGATTCGTCTGAAGTACCTGTCGTCCATCGCCGGGCTCCCGCGCCGAGATTGGTTCCGAGACGACGGCGCGTCCTACCCTCTCCTCGAGATCTTCCTCCACGTGCTGGATGCGTACCGGTGGTGGTTCCGCTACGTGTACCGGGACGACGTCCGGAGCTATCTTCGGGGCCGACTCCGGACCCGAATCCGAACGATCGATGGCGCTCGAAACGCCGCCCGCCGAACGACCCGGGAGGTGACGCGCTTCGTGGCGCGGCTGACTTCGAAGGACCTGGACCGCGTCGTGGTTTACACTTCCCCGCAGGATGACGCCTGGTCCGTATGGGCGCGAGAGCGAACGACCGTTCGGGCGATGCTCTGGCACATGGTGGAGGAAGAGCTCCAACACCGCGGTGAGATGAACGCTCTTCTTTGGCGACACGACGTCGAGCCTCCGGTCATCGGCTGGGACGATTGGTTCGGGGCCAAGAAGATCCTGGCGCCGGCTCCCGAGGGTCCGACGTCGGGCACCGGCCGCGGTCGGGAGCGGACCGTTCGGGAATAGCTCCCGAGCGAGCCTCGGGAGGGTTTTGCGGTCGCTCGGACCGAGACGCTTCGAGCGCGTCGGGCCGGGATGTTGGAACGACGACGGAGGTCCTTCGGCGAGCAGATCGCCGGAACCGCTCCAAGCGATTCCGTTTCGGTGGTGGAATCACGAGGGAAGTTCTCTCGCCGAATCGTTCGTGATGGTAGAGCGCCGGGGGCGGGAACCGACCCTCCGCCCCGAGCCGCACTACCGTCTCGGGTCGCTCGTCGCCTTGGCGCGTCGGGTAGGGAGCCTCCGACTCCACCCGAGGATGAGTCACGGCGGCCGGACGCTCCCATAACGTCGCCCCAGAAGAGTCCGGTGGGCTGACCGCGGGCCGTGCCGTTCGCTCTGGCCCGATGCTCCGCGTTGGCCCTGCCGTACGGTCGGTCGACGTCGTCGAGGTCCGTCCGCCGTGGATTGGAGTCGGATTCGGGCTAGCGGACCGTTCAGAGCAGCCCCGCAGGGCGCATCCGGGCAGGACTTCGTTCTTTGAACCTATCCGCGAGGGTGTGGGTCCTCTCTCTTCGAACCTCGCGGGCTCAGCTCTTTAACCCCCAGGGTGTTCCCGCGTTGTCGCCGAGCCGGGAGGACAAGCCGTGGACGATGTGGCGAAGATGTTGGGAGCCGCTCCCATCTTCGCGGGGCTCTCCGACCGGCACCTCAAGTCGTTGGCCAAGAGTTCCAAGGTTCTCTCGTTCCCGCCGGACACTCGGATCGTCAAGCAGGGGGAACCGGGCATCGCGATGTACGTGATCCTCAGCGGATCCGCCGAGGTACGCCAGGGCCCAAAGGTCCTCTCTCGCCTGAACGCCGGCCAGTTCTTCGGTGAAATGACCTTGGTCGACGGTCTGCCCCGATCGGCGGACGTTGTGGCCGTCGGTTCTGCCCAATGTGCCGTGCTCAACCGGTGGGAGTTCTGGGGCATCGCACGAGCTGAACCCGAGATCCTCGAGAGCATCATGCGCGAAATGGCGCGACGGCTCCGAGACGCCAACAAGGCATTGACCGAATAGCACCGACTCGGCCGAGGCGCCAGGCCGTGCCCCTCACCGGGGATTCATCCCCGTTCTCGCTCGGTTCGCTCTTCCGGGAGCCGGGAAGTGCTCGCGAGATTCTCGTGACGGCCTCAGCGCTGGATCTCGAGCGAGCTCCGGTCCGGCGAGGAACTCTTAACGTGGACCGCGTTCCGACCCGCCGCCGCGGGGTGGGCTCGAGGTCGGATGGTGAGGCTCACCTTCTTGGGTACTGGAGCGGGGAACTTCCGTGGCAGCCGGCGCCAGCCCTCGAGCGCGTACGTCGAAGGGTTGCTCCTGGACTGCGGCGCGGGAGCCACCGGGCGACTCCACGACGTTCAGGCGTTCGACCGGGTCGACGCCGTCCTCATCTCCCATCTCCACTCCGACCACGTGGCCGGTCTGTTCGACTTTCTCCTCCACACGTTAATCACCGGTCGACGGCGGCCCCTCACCCTTCTGTCCCCTCCCGGGCTCTCGGCGATCCTCGCCAGCGTGTTCGCGGCCAAGGGGACCGTCGTCGACCCCTCCGAGCTCTACGATTTTCGTGTGATCGAGAGCGAACGACCCGAGGTGACGGTCGGTCGCTGGAGGATCCGCGGGGTCCCGCTGGACCACTCGATCCTGAACCTAGGTTACGCTCTGGAGTCGGACGGCGTTTCGCTCTTCTACACGGGCGACACCCGTGAACCCTCGGCCACGCACGACATGACGGCCGACTATCTCATTCACGAAGCGACGTACGCCGATCGGCACCGCGCCCTTGCCCGGGATTTCGGGCACAGCACCGCCAGCCAGGCGGCCGAAGCGGCCCGCGCGACGAAGGCTCGACGCCTCTTCCTGACGCACGTCGGCGACCTCCCCGGTTCGGACACGGAGATCTCCGAGGAGGCTCGCCGCGGATTCCCCGAATCGATCGTAGTCGAGGACCGGAGCAGCTTCGAGCTCTGACGAGAGGGCCGACGGTGCTGCGTTCCCCTTTCCGGGGAGGTGGCCACCGGCATAGGGACGTCCGACGCGCCCCCTCCGATCAACATCTCGAGCTCCTCCGGCGAGCGGAAGGTCTCCGCAGGGGCGACCGTGGCGGTCCCAAGGCCCGCGTGCGTAAGGCGCCTGAACGGGATCTGGGAGCTGCGCGACGGGTCGAAGCCCTGACGGGCGGGCGCGGATCGCTCGGAACCACGGATCGGGCGAAAACGGAAACGGCCTTCTTCGACATCCGCGGGACGAGCGTCCCATTGCCCGAGGAGCCGTAGGGTGAGGGCAGAGGTCTTTTGTTCAGGGTTCCTCCACGACCGATGTCTGGGGCGGACTCTTCGCGAACCCTGGTGATGTACGTAGCGAGCCAGCCGGGTCTGGCGGAGAACCTCGTAGGAGCCATTCCGTATTCCTTCGGAGCCCGCCTCGTCTCGATGTTCTTCCCTTTCGGCAGCCTCTCGTACCCTCAGAAGGTGGAGAAGGCCCAAGTCGCCGCCCGGTCGCCGGCGCGTTCCCAGGGGGAGACCGCGCTTCCCGCCGGCGAGGAAGGACCGGACGAACTCCCCTCGGCGGCGCACCAGTGCGTACTCTTGGTCCTCGACGTTGCGAAGGGCTTCGGTTGGTCGGTCCACGTGGTCGACGTGACCCGGCAACCGGTCGCCGAGGGCGAAGTGTTGGAATCGCTAGGGGGCGATGTCGAGCTACCCCTTCTCCTCCGCCCGGACGGGGCCCGCCTCGAGGGGGACGTGCAGTTCACTCCCCACCGCGTCCGAGAGTTCCTCTCCCCGACGCGCTCCCGCTGAACCGGGCACGGGAGCTGCGGAGCCGTAGGGGATGCGGAGGCCCGGGGCCGGCGTTGTCCCGCCCCGGACTTTGGAGCAGAATCCACGTCCTCGAATCGGCGGACGGTCGCGAATCCGTCGATGCGCGCGGTTTGCGGGCGATGCCCGCGGGGCGCCTCAGGAGACCGGTCGAGGTCCACGGTACGCCGACGCCGAAGCCGGGCCACCCGCTCCACGGCGATCGGTCTCCCCAAAGTGAAGGTATTTGGGAGTAGAGGTCTCTCGGTGGCTCACAATGGCGCTCGTCCGACCCGTCTTCCTTCGGAGCCTCTGGCGATCGTTCCGGAACAACGCGGGTCGAAAGGCGCCCGTGATCGCCGGGCACAAGCTCCTCTATCGGTGCAACCTCGAATGTGCGATGTGCCCGTTCTGGCGGCGCGAGGACGAGAACCTCCTCACGGTCGAGGACGAGGTGCGAATGATGGACTCGCTCGTGCGTGCGGGGGTCTCCTTCCTTGGTTTCGAGGGGGGCGAGCCGCTGCTCCGGAGGGACCTTCCGGAGATCCTGGCCGAGTCGCACAAGCGCTTCCATACTTCGGTCGTGACGAACGGCTGGCTCCTCCGCAATCGGATCGACGACCTGGCGCCGTACCTCGACCTTCTGTTCGTGTCGCTGGACGGGATCGGCGAGCTCCACGACCGATTGCGGGGGATTCCCGGCTCGTACGAGAAGGCGGTCGCCGGTATCCGGGCCGCGCGAGGTCGAGTCCCGCTGGCGATCAGCTCGACCATCACCCGCGAGAACATGGACGATACCGAGAAGGTCGTCGCGCTCGCCCGGGAGCTCGGGGTCGGCGTCACGTTCCAGGTCGCCTACAACTACTCGACCGCCGACAGCATGGCCCCCGAAGGGCAACGGTTGCGTGCGACCCTCGAGCGGCTCCTCGCTCTGAAGGAAGCGGGGGCGCCGATCCTCGAATCGCGAGAGTACTTCACGAGCGTCATCGACTCGTGGTACCGAGGGATCCCCTGGCGCTGCAAGCCCTGGCTCACGATGAACGTCGACCCTCAGGGACGGATCGTCCTGCCGTGCTACACGCTTCGGGAGTACGGCGGCGGCGAGCACGTCTGGGACGTGAACGTCCGGGAGCTGTGGAACACGTACGACTGGGCTCCGTACGAGAAGTGCAACAAGTGCGCCCTCGCTTGCTACCTCGAGCCCTCGCTCTTCAGCTGGACGAACCCGACGATGATCCGGGAGCGGATCATCGACCCGATCATCTCGTACCTCGACGCGGAAGGCACGGCCGTCCCGGCCGCCGCCTCCCCCTGAGCCGACGCCCAACGGCTGCGCCCTCGCCGTCGATCCATCAAGCCGAGCGGTCGTCCTCCTCGGGACAACGGCCTCGACTCCGGCCGGAACCGCCTGACGAACCGCGAGGCTGACGCTGAAGTCCGATCGATCCCATTCCGCCGCTCCCGGAACTCCTAGGGCTCCGGAAGGAGACCTACGACTAGGGCGGAGCGGCGGTGCGACAGCGGGTGCAGGCGGCCGACCAAGGCGCGTTGACGAGCTTGCATTGGGGACACACCCACACCCTTGTTCGGCGCGACCCGGGCAGGGCGGAGCTTGCCGGGGGAGCTTCGGCGCGGACCGGGGCCGCGGTCGGTAGGCTCGGCGGAACCGAAGGTACCGAGGGAGGAAGGGCCGGTCCGGGGGTCACGGCGGTTCGGCTTGGCGGAGTCGCCGGCACGGGGGATCGGGTTGACGGGACGGGCCCCCCGGGGGAGCGCATGGCACCGGTGGCAGGGGCCCGGGAGGACCGCGGGAGCGCCGGCGCGCCCCCGTAGCGAGTCGTCGCCGCCGTCGTTCGGCTTGGCGGGTACGATGGTGCGGCGGGTCGCGGAGGGGGCACAGCTGCCGGAGCGGGCCGGGACGGAACGGCCGCCCTCGGCAACGAGGTCGGAGAGATGCCGTGAGCGGGCACCGCCCTTACGACCGGCACCGGAGCTGGAGTCGAGGCCGACGGGGTCCGGTCGGCCGGGGCGGCGGGGATGGCCGGTGGGCCCCCGGGGGACTGCCAGGCGCTCGAGGCGTCGATCGAACGAGGTAGCCCGACGCGGGACGGGGTGGGAACGACCGTGAGCGCGGGTGGCACCGGAGCTCCCGGCCGGGCGCCCGCCGCCGGTGCCGGCGACCGTGAGGCGGACGCGGCGTCCGACCCGCTCCCCGCGGCGGCGCCGGGCAAGTCCGGTGTAGCCCGCGAGCGGTGCGGATTGATCATCGGCTCCTCCCACGGGACGACCGAGCGTCGGTCCGCCAGGGCTTTCGGAGGCGACCGTGCGGGCGGGGCACCTACCGGGAACGCTCCCGCCCATTCCGAGACCGAGCCGCGAGGGCGGTACCGAAGAGCGAAGACGCCACCGACGACGCCGAGGGCAGTCCCGACGATCGCCCCGCCGTAGGCGGCGAGGCTGACGAGGGCGACGACGATGATGAACGTCCCGATTTCCGCGTGTCGCCGCGGATTGAAGAAAAGGAGGTAGGCAAGGACGAACAGGACGGCTCCGGCGAAAACCCCGATGAGCGCGGCGACGAGGAACAGGGTCGGGTTGAGCCCCCAGAGCGGGTGGTACGAACAGACGTATCCGCGTCCCGGTGGATTGCAGTGAACGTAGACCGAGTAGGCCGTGGAGACGACGAACGACGAATACGCGGTCACCGCCGCGCCGGCAATACCGGTGAGAACGATCGCCCCCACGGGCTTCGCGGGCGGAGCCGCCCTTCGAAACATCGACCGTCCCACGGCCTCATGCCCTCCGACGTTCCGCATCGGACTCCTCGGGAACGGCCACGCGGGGGCGCGTTCCACGATCGGCCGTAGGGAGTTCGATCCACCGCGCTCGCGGCCCGACCCGCGCGTTCACGCCCTCCCCCGTTGCACCGTCGCGGTAGCCCTCCCGTTCGGTCCCGTCACCGTATCCGTCTTGCCGGGGCAAGAAGCTTCCTCCCGGCGGGGCAGCACCCGCCTCGGCCCGTCTCGAGCTGCGGTGAGGATTTCCCCAGCGAGCGCCGTGACCTCGCTCACCCGAATGGGCGGCCGGGCCGGTCACGGACCGGGGGTCGAGGCCCTCCCCGCCGAGTCCTGCCGGAACCTTTGAAGGGCTCGGCGGACGTGGGGTCCGGGCAACATCCCTTGGACGACCTCATCGATGCGGCCGTCGGCTCCGACGAAGAAGGTCGTTCGTCGGGCGAAGCCCAAGAGGCCGAGGACCCCGTAGGCGCGTGCGACGGAGCGTTCGGGGTCCGACACGAGAGGGAACGGGAGCCGACAGTCCGCGGCGAACTTTGATTGGGACTCGACGGAGTCGACGCTCACTCCCACCACCGACACCCCGGCGTCGCGCAGTTCAGCGTAGTGTTCCGCGAAACCTCTCGCTTCGGCCGTGCAGCCGGGAGTCCCTGCCTTGGGGTAGAAGAAGACGATCAGCGGTCGACCCCGCGCCGCGTCGATCGAGAAAACCCGACCCTCGTTGGTGGTGCCTGAGAACGAAGGCGCCGGGTCTCCGCGTCTCAGCATCGGCCGGGCATCGCACGAGCGCTCTTCAGACCGTGCTCTCCGGGCCGGTAGGGGGCGGCTGCGCCAGGCTGGCGCCGGAGGGCGAGAGCAGGCTCGAGAGCTCGGCCCGTGAAAGGGCGGGGGCTCGGGAGTAGCCAAGGATCTCCTCGAACCGCTCGGGAGCCGGGAG
>Ga0187815_10000013_pt1 | contig 82040 bp, 86 predicted proteins | sample NC_S_5_FD_132962 | JGI IMG/M metagenome (GOLD analysis project Ga0187815, IMG submission 132962) | Wetland sediment microbial communities from Neuse River Estuary, North Carolina, USA - ASW-S_5 | ecosystem: Environmental > Aquatic > Freshwater > Wetlands > Sediment | place: USA: North Carolina... | reverse complement strand
GCAGTACTCGCTGCTCCAGATCAGGCAGCAGGTCGGCCTCGGAGCAAAACAGGTCGCGCAGCAGGCTGCGAGCGTCGTCCATTCGGGCCAACTCCTCGCGCACAGTCGCAGCCAACGCCGTCTCGGCGCGGTAGGCGATCATCTTGACGGTGTCGACCAGTGGCTTGCGGCTGGGGGCCAAACGCTGGAACTTTTCAGTCTCGGGCAACTTGTCCCTCGCGAGGTGGCTGGGCGTCTTCTCCAAACTTGCTGTTGAGGTCCGTCAATTCCTTCTCGAACTGCTCGAATGCCGCGATTGCGTCGGCGGCGTACATCAGCGAGGGACCACCGCCCATATAGACGGCCATGCCGAGCGTCTCTTCGATTTCCTGGCGCGTGGCATGAAGCCGGACCAGCGCCTCGACGTGAAAGCCGATACAGCCGTCGCAATGCGCAGCGACGCCGAGCGCCAGCGCCATCAGCTCCTTGGTCTTCCTGTCGAGCGCGCCGTCGCGGGTTGCCGCCTGCGCCAGCGCGGAGAAACCCTGCATGGTGTCGGGGATGTCCTTGCGCAGCTTCTTCAGGTTGGCGGCGATCTGCCGGGTCAGTTCGGGATAATTCTTGTCCATGACGGGCCTTTCTGTTTCCCGTCTGGCTAGCCCAAACGCGGCAGGCCGTCCTTGACCCAGATCAGGCTCCGATGCGGTCGGCCGGCGTCACGATGCCCGACATCGACGGCCGGCTGGCAATGAAGCGCGCCAGCCACATGCCCGCGAGCATGGCGGCGACGAAGATCACGGCGGCTTTCGTGCCGAATCCGAGCGCCGTGACGGCGGGACCTGGACAGAAGCCTACAAGTCCCCAGCCGATGCCGAAAATCGCCGGGCCCGCAATCACGCGGGCGTCGATGTCTTCCCTGGTCGGCAGATGAAATTTCTCGGCCATGATCGGCCGCGATCGCTGCAGCGCGAGCTTGAAGCCGACGAATGTCACGACGATCGCGCCTGCCATCACGAAGGCAAGGCTTGCGTCCCAGGTGCCGGTGCGGATGGCGGCGAACTCGAGGAAGTTGAGCACCTTTGCCGGGTTCGACATGCCGGACACGATCAGCCCGAGGCCGAAGATGAGACCGATGATGAATTGCAGCAGCACGGTCATGCGCATCACCCCAAATGACGGACGATGAACACGGTAACGATGGCGGTCGCCATGAACGTCAACGTCGCCACCAGCGAACGCACCGACAGACGCGACAGGCCGCAGACGCCGTGGCCGGAGGTGCAGCCATTGCCCCATACCGAGCCGAAGCCGACCAGAAGCCCGGCCAGGACCAGCACCGGCACGCCCGCCTCGATGGTTTGCGCCGGAAAGCTCCCGGTGGCGAGCCACACCAATAGCGGCGCGGCGATCAGCCCTGCGACAAAGGCGGCGCGTCCCGCGAACTCACCGTCCTCATAGGGCGGCAGCAACCGCGACGTGATGCCGCTGACGCCGGCAATCCGGCCTTTCAAGGCCATCAGCAGCACTGCCGACAGGCCGATCAGCGCTCCGCCCACGGCGGAAGCAACAGGAGTGAACGAAGTGGCGGTCATTTCGGCCTCCAAAGCCGCAGAAGCGATGCGCCGACATTAGCGCGGCCGGCGGCAAGGTAAACGGCAAGTTGATACGACCGTTCGATTTGAAGGGTGTTCCGCTCGGGTTTCTCCAATCTTTTCCAGTTAGCTTCGTCCCATCAGCGCGAGGAAGACGGACGAAGGGGTCAACGACGTCCGTCCATCGCGCGCGGGGATTTTGCGGACGTGGCCGACATTGCCAACACAGCCCTGGTTCACCACGCATCAAAACGGGATGCCGCCGCGACGCGCGCCCAGTCCGGTCCGCTCGTCGCGCTCCGGAGCGTGAACGCCGATGCGTGGCACGCGCTTGCCGGCCGCGCCGTCGAGCCGAACGGCTATTTTCTTTCCGATTGGCAGCTGGCGGTCGATGCGTCGGCGCGCGACCGGACGAATGCATCCGCCCTCACCGCCTGGCGCGATGCCCGCATGACCGGCCTGCTGCCCGTCATTTCGATGTGGCGCGCCTACAAGATTCCATTGCCGGTACTGGTTAGCGCCGATCCCTATGGCACGCTCTGCACGCCGCTGCTCGACTGCGAACAGGCGGAAGCTTCCGCGCTCGACATCATGAACCAGGCGCGCGCCGCCGGCGCCCATGCCCTGATCTTGCGCGATGTCACCCTTGACGGTGCCGCGATGAAGGCGTTCCGCGAGGAACTGCGCCGCGACGGCTTGCGCGTGAGGCTGCTGGGATCGCATCTGCGCGCAGCACTTGACGCCAGGCGAGACGCCGACGAATTGCTGCAGGAAGCGCTGGGCGCGAAGAAGCTGAAGGAGCTGCGCCGCCAACGCAACCGGCTCGCCGACCACGGCGCGGTGCATTTCGACGTCGCGCGCACGCCCGAAGACGTCGCCCCGGCGCTCGAGACGTTCCTCACACTCGAGGCCAGCGGCTGGAAGTCCAGGCGCGGCACCGCGCTGGTGCAGGATACGGGCGATGCGGCCTTCATCCGCCGCGCCGCGACGGCGCTCGCCGCCAATGGCCAGTGCGAGATCATCACGCTGCGCGCCGGCGAAGTGCCCGTCGCGGCCGGCGTCGTATTGCGCCACGGCGATCGTGCCTTTTTCTTCAAGCTCGGCGTCGACGAACGCTTTGCAAAGTTTTCGCCGGGCGTGCAGCTCACGCTCGAGTTGACGCGGCAGCTCTGCGCCGATCCAAACATCCGCTTCGCCGATTCTACCGCCGCACCCGATCATCCCATGATCAATCCGATCTGGCGCGCCCGCCTCGCCATCGGCGACCTGCTCATTCCGCTGCGCCGCCACGATCCGGTGGTGCCGCTGATCCGCGCCGCGCTGGCGCTGCGCCAGGCGATCCGCGAGCCGACCCGCCGCGCCGTCCATTTCCTCCGGCATCGCCGGGAAAGCCGTCAGGAGAAATCCGCATGACCATGACCGCTGCCGTCGCGCCCGTCATCACCGCCTCCAATGACTCGCTGCGGCGCGACTTTCCGCTCAAGCCGTTCGCGATCCGCCACAAGCTTGCCGGCCATCCGCTGCTCGCGCTGCCGCGCATCGCGCAGCTCGCCGCCGAGCTGCCACGCGATCTCATCGAATACAATTCCGGAAAGGTCGCGATCAGCCAGGATCCGGACGCGATCCCCTCCGTCGATCTCGACCCCGTCGAAATTGTGAGGCGCATTGAGACCGCCGGCGCCTGGATGGTGCTCAAGCGCGTGGAGAATTCGCCGGAGTACCGCCAGCTGCTGGAAGACACGCTGCTCTCGGTCGCCCGCGCGCGCGGCTTCAACAGCCTGGCCGACGCCGGTTTCGAGCAGGTCGAAGGATTTTTGTTCGTGTCTTCGCCGAATTCGACGACGCCGTTTCATCTCGACAGCGAGGACAATTTCTTCGTCCACATCCACGGCGAAAAGTTCTTCACCATCTACGACAACACCGACCGCGCCATCGTCGATGACGACGAGATCGAGCGCTCGATGACAAGGCACCGCAATCTGAAGTTCGACGAGCGCTTTGCGCCGCGTGCGCAGGAATTCCATCTGTTTGCCGGCGAAGGCTGCTACGTGCCCTATCAGTGGCCGCACTGGGTGCGCACCGCGGGCACCTATTCGATCTCGATGGCGATCACCTGGAAAACGCGCGAGGTCCGCCGCAACAATGACCTGCACTTCTTCAATTCGTGGCTGCGCGGCATCGGCCTGCCGCAGCAGCCGCCGGGCAGGCACCCGGCGTTGGATGCGCTGAAGCTTGCGCTCTACCGGACGGCGACGACAGCGATCAAGCCGCTGCGCGCGTCCATGGCGATGCGCCGCATGCTGCGCCGTATCGCGCTCGGCAAGAAGGCGAATTATTACTTGAAGGGCGCATAAGCCCTACTCCGCCGCCTGCGCGTTGATCTCCGCCGATACCTCACGGATCGCGCGGGCGAGCTGCTCGGCCGGCTGCGCGCCGGAGACGGCATATTTCTGCGCGAACACGAAAGTCGGCACGCCGGAGATGCCCTTGTCGGAGGATTCCTGCGCCCAGGAGGAGATCAGCGCGACGTCCTCGTCGGTGGCGAGCCGCTTGCGGACATCATCGGCATCGAGGCCGACATCCGCGGCCGCCTGTACCAGCACGTTGACGTCGGTGAGGTCGCCGCCGTCGCGGAAATAGAGCTCCATCAGCCGCTGCTTCATCTCGGCGGCCTTGCCCTTCGCGTCCGCCCAGTGGATCAGGCGATGGCAGTCGATGGTGTTGGGCTGGCGCTTGACGAGCTCGGGGTGATAGCTCAGCCCCTCCTCGCCCGCCGCCTGCACGACACGGCCGGCGATGCCCTTGTAGGCCTCGACCGAGCCGAACTTCGCGGTGAGGTATTCCTCGCGGCTGATGCCCTCGCGCGGCACCCAGGAATTGAGGAAGAACGGCCGCCAGCGCACCTCGACCGGCACATCAGGCACCAGCGCCAATGCATTCTCGATGCGGCGTTTGCCGATGTAGCACCACGGGCAGACCACGTCGGAGACGATGTCGAGTTTCAGCGGCTTCAAGGTGCTCATGGGCCTCTCCAGGCTCGATTGAAGCGCTGAACATAGGCCGATCCCGCCGGCGAGCAAGGCCACGGTCCGCATGCCAGGAACACAATCGGTCAGCAGTGCCCGCTTAATGCCCGAATTTGTAGTAGTATTCGATCTGATGCACCGGCGAGGTGGTATCGACCGGTCGCCATGGCCAGGGAGAATCATCATGAACGGAAAGCGGTTTGCCGCCGAGGCGATAGGTACGTTCTGGCTGACCTTCGGTGGCTGTGGAAGCGCCGTGATCTCTGCCGGCTTTCCCCAGGTGGGTATCGGGCTGCTTGGCGTCGCCCTCGCGTTTGGCCTGACCCTGCTGACCATGGCCTACGCGATCGGCCATGTTTCCGGGTGTCACCTCAATCCCGCGGTCACCGTTGGCCTGACATGTGGAGGCCGATTTCCGGCCGGCCTCGTCCTCCCCTACATCGTGTCGCAAGTGATCGGCGCGATTGTCGGAGCTGCCGTGTTGTACGCGATCGCCAGCGGCGCGCCGGGGTTCGACCTGGCTGCCGGGTTTGCAGCGAACGGCTTTGCCGAACATTCGCCGGGCAAGTACGGCCTGGGCGCGTGCTTCCTGTCCGAAGCCGTGCTGACGATGATGTTCCTGTTCGTCATCATGGGAGCAACCCATGGCAAGGCGCCGGCCGGATTTGCACCGATCGCCATCGGCCTGGCGCTGACGCTCATCCACTTGATCAGCATCCCCGTGACCAACACGTCCGTCAATCCGGCACGCAGCACCGGCCCGGCGCTGTTCGTCGGAGGCTGGGCGCTGGCGCAGCTCTGGTTGTTCTGGGTGGCGCCGATCATCGGCGGCGCGGTCGGCGGCCTGCTCTATCGGTGGCTAAGTCCCGAACCCCGCGCCGAAGTAACGGGCGAGGCACCGGCCTCCAGTTTGCTTTGACGCCGCCTGCCGGCCGGGATCAGTCGCGCGGCTGCATCTCTTTCAGCCGCCGCGCGGTCAGTTCATCCGCGGGGAAGAACGTCTCCAGCGCCAGTTCCGACAGCGTGACGTCGACCGGCGTGCCGAACACCATCGTGGTGGAGATGAAGCTCAAGACATCGCCATTGTGGCGCAGCTTGAATGGGATCGCGACATTGTCGACGGATATCGGTGCCGAGCGCGCGGGCAGCGGATAGCTCCTGAGATCATTGTAGAGCTTGATCAACTCGAGATCGGCGGTTGCCTCGCACTGGCGATGCAAGCGCTCCAGAAGATGGGCGGCCCATTCGCCGAGATTGACCGTACGCGGCGCCAGCCCCTCGGGATGAAAGGCGAGCCGCAGGATATTGAGCGGCGGCGCGAGCAGCCGCTCCGGCACGCCCTGCAGGATCGGCGCCAGCATGCGGTTTGCCGACACCAGATTCCAGTGCCGGTCATAGGCCAGCGCCGGGTTCGGCTCATGCGCTTTCAGAACGAGATCGATCGCTTCGCGCGCCGACTTCAGCGCGGGATCATCAAGCGCACGCTGCGGAAAAGCCGGCGCAAAACCGGCGGCGACAAGCAGCACGTTGCGTTCGCGTAGGGGCACGTCCAGTCGCTCCGCCAGTTTGAGCACCATCTCGCGCGACGGCGCCGAGCGGCCGGTTTCCAAGAAGCTCAAATGCCGCGCGGAAATCTCGGCTTCGCTGGCAAGATCGAGCTGGCTCAAATGTCGGCGCTGCCGCCATTCGCGCAGGTGCTCGCCAATGTGAATGGGTCTTGCTGGTTCGGCTCGCGCCGCAGATGCATGTGCGTTCATGGTGAAAACCTACCATGCCACTTTCGCGCGTTCCATTACGTGCGAGGTAATCGAAACAGCGCAGGCAGGCGGTCATCTTCGGGATCAAAGGAGATGACCATGACCCCGCTGCACAACCCGCAGGCCACCATCGCTGATTGGGCGCTCAACACGGCGACATGGCTGCTGGCGCGTTCCCTCAACATGCCTCAGCCGCTGGTGCATTCAACCGGCGCCTATGTCTTCGCCCATGTCGCGGCGGTGGAGACTAGCGCGGCCAGGACGCTGTGCCCAATCGGCCTGGCTCGCCGGCTACGCGCCTGGTTCCGCAAGCTCACCACCTGAACGTCAGAAGTCCCCACCCCAGAGCACAAGGAGAACTGCCATGATCAATCCGTCCTCATTGCTGCGCCGCGCCCTGATCGCCGACGCCGTCTTCAGTGGCGTCGCTGCTCTCGGCTTCACCTTCGGCGCGGGCGCGTTCGCCCCGTTGTTCAGCCTGCCCGAGGTATTCTTGCGTGAAGTCGGCCTGTTCCTGATCGCCTATGCCGCCTTCGTCGGCTGGCTCGGCACGCGGCAGAGCATGATGAAGGTACTGGTTGGGATCGTGATCGTCGGCAACGCGGCCTGGACGCTCGCCAGCATCGTCCTGTTGTTCTCGGGCGCGGTCTCGCCGAATCTGCTCGGCATGGCCATGGTGGTGGCGCAGGCGATTGCCACCGGCGTCTTCGCCGAGCTGCAATATATCGGTCTGCGCAAGAGCGGCGGCACGGTCGCTGCGTAGGCCACAGCGACGCCGATATGGGCGCGGCCGCCGTGGCACTCGCGACGGCCTGCCCTTCTTAGCTCAGGACCAGTGCCGCGATCATTCCAGCAAAGGTGAGCGCGAGCCCGGCGACCAGCATCGGCACCAGGCTGCTTCCGGCAAACGGGCTGGCCGCTTGCTTGATTACGTCATTCTCGACAGCGACGGCCTTCGCGTTTGGCTTGCGATAATTCATCCGACTGCTCCTGTTTCATTCCGCCTAAACCGCTCGTCCTTGCCGAGGATCACGCCATGCGTGCCGGCAACGCCCATCTCGAGGCTCGAAGCAATGCGCCGCGCCCGATCCATGAAATGCGCCACGGCTTGCGGCGGGCAAACTTCGCGCGCGGTTGCCTCGAACAGACCAAGCCAGCGGTCGAAATGGCTGGCATCGACCGGCAGCCTGACGTGCTTGACCATCGGCGTGCCGTGATAGCGGCCGGTCATCAGCGCGACCGACGACCAGAAAGCGAACATCTGCTGTAGATGCGGCTCCCAATCCCTGATCCTTGCCTCGAAAATCGGCCCGAGCATCTCGTCGACCCTCACCTTGTCGTAGAAGGCGCGAACGAGCTTTTCGATCATCGCTTCGGTGATGCCCGTCTCGGCGACGATTTGCGCCGTGATCTCGGCGCGCCGTTCCGGGCCTGACGCTATTGCCTCCGGGTCTGCCATGACGCCTCTTCAGCCGCTGCCTACAAATAGGCATTTCAAATACCTATTTAACCTGATACAGCATATTTGCAAGGGCAAATCGCGAGGCCTCTCATGCGTTTGACCAGTTTTACGGACTTTGCGCTGCGAGCCCTGATGCGGCTGGCGGGCGAGCCGACGCGCTCCTTCGCCACCAGCGAGATCGCCGCCGAATTCGGCATTTCCCGCAATCACCTGGCCAAGGTCGTCCGCGACCTCGCCGATGGCGGCTTCATTGCGACCCAGCGCGGCGCCGGCGGCGGCTTTACGCTGGCGCGTCCGCCGCAATCCATTACGCTCGGCGAGGTCGTACGTACGCTGGAAAAGCGGCAGAACCTGGTGGAGTGTTTTCGCGAGGATGGCGGGGCTTGCGTGCTCACCCCGCGCTGCCGGCTGAAGGCAAAGCTCGCAGCCGCGCGCGAAGCCTTCATGCGCGAGCTTGACGCCACCACGCTTGCGGAATGTGCTTATCCCGCGACGCCCGCCAGGAGACCAGCATGAAGTCCGTTCTGCTCGGCAATGATGAGATCGAGGTGGAAGCTTCCGTAATTGCGGAAGGGCTGGATCTGTCGCTGTCCCAGCTCCGCCAACAAATGCACGAGGGCCGGATCACCAGCCTTTCCGAACGCGGCACCGGCGAAGATATGGGCCGGCATCGCCTGACCTTCTTTTCCGAGCACCGTCGTTTTCGCGTCGTGGTCGACGAGCGCGGCACGATCATCCAGCGCTCGGCCATCGATTTCGGAGATGCAAAGCTTCCGCGGTCGGCACGCAAGCCCGGTGACTAGGGCTTGACGATGTCAAAGGGCGTCAGCGGCACTGAAGGATATGCCGAAGAGGCTGCAGAACTGTTTCGGCACTACGAGAGCATATGCGCAGCCGAACTGCATGACGTCATCAACCATCTGATCCCGAAGCAGCCCGGCAAGGTGGCGGACATCGGCGCCGGCACGGGTCGCGATGCGGCGTGGTTCGCGCAGATGGGACATCACGTCGTTGCGGTCGAGCCGACCGATGCGATGCGCAACGCCGCAATGCGCCTGCACCCCTCGCCGCGCATCGAATGGCTCGACGACAGCCTGCCGGATCTCGCATTGCTGCGCGCCCGCGGCGATCGCTTCGATCTGGTGATGCTGACCGCCGTGTGGATGCATCTCGATGAGGCGCAGCGCCGTCGCGCCATGCCGCATCTCGCCGCCCTGGCAAAGCCGGGCGGCGCGATCGCCATGACGATGCGACACGGTCCGGTGCCGCAGGGCCGGCGCATGTTCGAGGTTACGGCGGAGGAGACGATCGCCCTGGCCGCACCGTTCGGCCTGCATCCCGTGGTGAACTTGCACCGGGAATCGACGCAGGCCGGCAATCGCGCGGCGGGCATCACCTGGACCATACTGGCCTTTGCGAAGGCGGCCGGCGGCTAGGCCGAAACCCGCTGCTCGCCGCGCGGCCCGCGCCGTGCACGCAGCGAAATGCCGGAATCGGCAGCACGGACGTTGTGCGGACCGTGGCCATTCAGATGCGTGCCGTTCAGTTTCTTGCGGCCGGCCTGCTTGCGCGCCTCTTCGGCCTTTTCGTGGGCTTTACGCGCCTGCTTTTCTTTTTCCTTGGCAAGCTTCTCGGCCGCCTTGAGCGCCTTCTTCTCGGCCTTCTCCTTCAGGCGCTGCTTCTCCGCCCTCGCCTCGGCGCGCTTCTTCCTGCGCTTCTTCTCGCAGGCGCTGCACAGGCAACCGATCGGCTTGAGGTATTCCTTGAAGTAGTCCGTGCCGTAGTCGTAGTTGATCTCCTCGCCCGGCTCGATGTTCTTGATAGCGCGGATGAAGACCTTGCGCTTGCGGGGCTTGACGTCGGATTCCGCGTTGGGCTTGCAGGAATGATTGATATAGCGGGCGATGTTCGCACGCACCGAGCCGTCGATGGTCCAGCGGTTGGTCAGCTGGAACAGATACTTGTTCTCGATCGCGTCGTCCTTTTCCTTGTTGCAATCCAGTAGCGGCCCGAAATAGCGGATGATCCGGGTGCCCTTCTTGATCGGCTTGGTGGCGAAGAGGCCGAGCCCGGTGCGGGAGCGGCCAATGCGATACGGCTTGTTCGACGAAATGGCAGGCATGACCGACTGAAAACGCTGATGCAGATGTGACGCGAAGGCACCCTTCTAGAACGATTCCGCTTCGCTGTCAGGTGTTTCCCGCATTGCAATTGAACCGTCCCCAGATTGCGAACGTCTCATGCATCAAGACGTTCCCATGACAGGCCTGCCGATGCGCTACATTCCCTCCACTGTCACAATCGCGGTCACCACGCTGACGCTGTTTGCGGCCAGCGCCGCCCTGATTTTGCAATCGAATGCCGAAACAATCGGCAGCAGCTATACCTCGACCGCGCCCAGGGATTGCCGCGTCAGGAGCGCCAATAATGGCGTGGACGACAGCACAATCCGGGTCTGCCCCGGCAAGAACGGCCTCATTGTGCTGATCAGTGAAGACGATCTGCGCGAGACCGTCTCGGTCGGGCGCAACCGCCTCGCCGCATCGAGGGAACCGGCGGCACAGACCTGGTTCGGCCCGTTCAACTCGACCACCAATACCGTCGAGTGGCGCGGCGCCAACGGCAGGCCCTATGCGATCATCCAGCGCTGGCACATCGCCGACAATGCGGACCGGGACAAGGACGATCGCCCGATCGCAAAGCCGATGCTGGCGGTGACGCGGCTGTCGCCGGGCCCGGTCTGCCATGTCGCCTATGTCGACGTGCAGGCCAATCCCGACGCCAACGAGCTGGCGCGCAAGGCGGCTGACGATTTCGCCCGCAATTTCAAATGCGGCAAGGACAAGGTGAAGACCGTCGGCAACAGCGGCCGCGCCGTGGAATTGGCCAGCCGCTAGCCCGTCCTGGCATTGTCATGGTTATGCCGTCGGCGGCCGGGGACTGGGGCTTTTCAGCATGGCTTCGAACAACTGGTCCATCGTGGTGCCCTTTGGCAGCCGGCGCAGAATGTCGGACATGCGTTCGTCGAGCAGCAGCATGGTGAAGCCATGGACCAGCGACCAGGCCCGCGCGATCGCGCCGGCCTGGTCCAGCGACAGCGCCGTCGCCTCGATATGTTCGTGGCGGCTGGCGCCGACCCCACGAGCAAGGCCCGCGAACGCGGCGCCGGCGGCCTCGTGCAGCGAGGGCCGCGACATGTCGAGCCGTTCGGTGCGGAACATCAGTCCGTACATGCCGGGATGGGCCTGCGCATAGGCGACATAGGCCTTGGCCTTGGCGATCCCCCTCTCCGGCACGGTGCTCACGGCGTTCGCCGCGTTCATCGCCTCGTTGAACTGACGATAGCCGATGGCGGCAAGCTCGCTTACCAGTCCGGTGAGGTCGCCGAAATGATGGGTTGGCGCGGCATGCGAGACCCCCGCCTCGCGCGCCACTGCACGCAATGTGAGGCCGGGCAGCCCGTCGCGTTCGAGCACTTTCTCGGCCGCCTGCAGCAAGGCATCGCGCAAGGCGCCGTGGTGATAAGGCGAATCCTTGTCTGCGCGGTTGCGCCGCACTGCCTGCTTCGCAGCCGCAGGCTTTGCCGCGCTGCGGGAGCGCGGGCGGCTCTCCTTGTTTTGTCTCGGGATTCTCCCCATTCGAGGGTTATATGTCGCAATTTTGACACTGTAAAGATTTTGCTTGACGGAAGCTGGCATGCGGACTACCCGTATCTTTACGATGTAAAGATTCAATTGAGGGAGCAAACGATGCACGACCAGGTGACATTGAATCCGGCGCGGACCAATCTGGCGCCGATCCCGATGGAATGCGATGCGCCCTTCCTGAAGATGACAGGCGAATTGCCGCGCGAGCTCAACGGCACGCTCTACCGCAACGGCCCCAATCCGCAGTTCGACGCGCCGGGTGCGCACTGGTTCGTCGGCGACGGCATGCTGCACGCCTTCCATCTCGAGAACGGCCGCGCCAGCTATCGCAACCGCTGGGTCCGCACGCCGAAGTGGCAGGCCGAGCACGATGCCGGCCGCGCGCTGTTCGGCGGTTTCGGCCGCAAGCTGCCGGGCACGCCCGCCGACGTCACCAATGACGGCGGCGTCGCCAACACCAACATCATCTTCCATGCCGGCCGCCTGCTCGCGCTGGAAGAAGGCCACATGCCGACCGAGATCGAGCCGGGTACGCTGAACCGGCGCGGCTATTGCGACTATGACGGCGGCATCAAGGGGCCCTTCACCGCGCATCCCAAGATCGATCCGGTCACCGGCGAGATGGTGTTCTTCGGCTACAATGCCGCAGGTCCGCTGACGCCGACGCTCTCGTTCGGTTCGGTCTCCTCGTCCGGCGCGGTGAGGCGTTTCGACCGCTTTGACGCGCCCTATGCCAGCATGGTGCACGACTTCATCGTCACCGAGAACCACCTGCTCTTCCCCATCCTGCCCATCACCGGCAGCATGGAACGCGCGATGCGTGGCCAGGCGCCCTACGCATGGGAGCCCGAGAAAGGCGCCTATGTCGGCGTAATGAAGCGCTCAGGCTCGGCCAAGGACATCATCTGGTTCCGCGCCGACACCTGCTACGTCTTCCACATCATGAACGCCTGGGAGGAAGGCAATCGCATCGTTGCCGACGTCATGCAGTTCGAGGAAGCGCCGCTGTTCAACCATCCCGACGGCTCTCCAACGGATCCAAAGAAGTCGCGCGCCCGCTACTGCCGCTGGACCTTTGATCTTGCCGGCAATACCGACCGCTTCACGCAAACCTATCTCGACGATCTGACCGGCGAATTCCCGCGCATCGACGACCGCCGCGCGGGGCTGAAGTCCAATCACGGCTGGTACGCCTGCGCCAATCCGGATCTGCCGATGTTCGGCGCCCTGTCCGGCATCGTGCATGTCGACGGCAAGGGCAAGCGGCTCGGCAACTACCTGCTGCCGGCCGGCGACACCATCTCCGAGCCCGTCTTCGTCGAGCGCAGCAAGGATGCCGCTGAGGGCGACGGCTGGCTGCTCGCGGTGGTCTGGCGCGCGCGGGAGAACCGCAGCGATCTTGCGGTGTTCAATGCGCAGGATGTCGAGAGCGGCCCCACCGCGCTGGTGCATCTCGGCCATCGCGTGCCCGACGGCTTCCACGGCAATTGGGTGGGCGCGAACTGACGCGAAGCGTCATTCCGGGGCGATGCGTAAGCACCGAACCCGGAATCTGGAGGACGCGATCGAGATTCTGGGTCCAGCCCTGGCGGGCTGCCCCGGAATGACGAGGCGCATAACACCTTTAAAAGACTGAGATTTCTTCTCTTCAATCACCTTATTTTGACAGTGTAAAGATTTCCCTTGACGATTCCCAGTGACGTCCCCTAAGTTATCTTTACGATGTAAAGATTGCCCCGGGAGGCAGCCATGACGATCTTCCTGATCCTCGCCCCCTACGGCGCCTTCGCTGCGCTCATGTTGGTAACGTCGGCCGCGATCAGCCTGTTCGTTTCCGCCGCGGTCTGCCTCGCGGTGATCGCCATCGACGTCTGGCACGGACGGTCGATCAAGATGCTCGGCGTCGGCTCGGTCCTTACCTTCCTCGCCGTCGGCCTCTATGTCACGCTGATCCACCCGGGGCTGAGCGCCTCCGCCGTGCGCTTTACGGTCGACACCGGCATCCTGCTGGTGACGCTATTCTCGATCCTGATCCGCTATCCCTTCACGCTGCAATATGCGCTGGAGGCCGCCGATGCCGAGACCGCAAAACAGCCAGGCTTCGTCCGCGCCAACTATGTGATCACCTGGGCTTGGGCTGCGGCGGCGCTGCTGATGATGGTCGGCAACGCCGCGACGATCTATGTGCCGTGGCTGCCGTTCTGGGGCGGACTGGCCGTTGCTTTCGCGGCGCGCAACGGCGCGATCTACTTCACCAACTGGTACCCGCAGCATCTCCAGGCGAAGTACGGCACCCCGCCGGCCGGAGCGCTGCCCCGCTCGCAGTGACAATGAGACCGCGCCGGAATTGCCTTCCCGGCACGAACCACATATCCAGCCCGCGCCAACGCGGCACTTTGCACAAGGTGTAAGGAAACAGACGATGAAAGACGTATTCCGCCGGCTCGGCTCCGACTTCCTCTCCACCATCGTCTTCCTGGTCATCTATCTCACGACCGACAACGTCATCCTGGCGACGGTGATCGCCATTCTCGGCGCCATCGGCCAAGTGATCTGGTCGCGCTACAAGGGGCAGACGCTGGGCTACATGACCTGGGCGAGCCTTGGCCTCGTCATCGTGCTCGGCGGCGCCACCCTTCTCACCAAGGATCCGCGCTTCGTTCTCGCCAAGCCCGCGATCGGCCATGTCGCGATCGGGTTGATCATGCTCAAGCGCGGCTGGATGCTGCGCTACCTGCCGCCGATCGTGACCGAAAACATTCCGGAATATGTTACGTTCGCGGGCTATGCTTGGGCCGCGCTGATGTTCGTGCTCGCCGCAGGCACCATCGGTGTCGCCATGACCGGCGACATGAAGCTGTGGGCGTTCTACGTCTCGGTGGTGCTGATCGGCGCGAAGGTCGCAGCGTTCGCGATCCAGTATGTCGCCTTCCGTCTTCTGGTCGGCAGCCGCCTGCGCGCCGCCGCCCGCGCCTGATTCACCGCGTATCGAGTGACGCGTCAAGAAATCGCGCCAAAAAGGTTGAGACACCGTTGGGCTTGCGGGATGTAATGAGCTATAACCGCGCGACTTGACAACCTCGGGAGACGCCAAAAATGGCCGTGGACGGAAACTGGAACATCACCCTTTCGACGCCGATGGGCGAGCGCCAAACGACGCTCAGCGTTACGACGTCGGGTGGTGCGCTCAACGGCACGCAGGGCGCCGACGGCAATTCGACCGACATTTTTGATGGCACGGCGAACGGCGACAATGTCGAATGGAAGGTCTCCATCACCAATCCGATGCCGCTGACGCTGGCCTTCAGCGGCAAGGTCGCCGGCGACAGCATGTCGGGCGAAGCCAGCATCGGCCCGATGGGCAGTTTCCCCTTTAGCGGCACGCGCGCGTAACATTCCACCTCGCGACGCATGCGTATCCTGACTTCCGTCGCGGTCATGGCATTGCTCGCCACGTCGGCGTGGGCGCAGCCAGCAAACGAAGCTGAGCCGGCGTGGTACAGGAGCGCAATTGCGCTGGTGCCGGCAGGCTATGTTGCGGGCAATGCCTACAGCACGGATGCCGCCGGCACGACCGGTTACCTCGCGGTCTATGCCGCGAGCGCAAGCGATCCGAAGACGCCGGCAAGCGTCTTCGCGCCGCGTCAGATGCTGGTCGTGGCGCTGGACGGGTCCCGCGCGTTGTCGGCCGAATTGAAGCCGCGCGGAGACAGCGACATCACAACAGCAAATGCCGATAGCGACGAAGGCGACTTCGCCGAGCGCCAGGCCGAGCTTGGCGCAAAGCGCGCCACGCTGCCCGAGGGCACCGAGCCGTGCGACCTCGGCGCATGGTCGGAGGACAAGGACCCCGTCGGTCTCAACGTGCGCGACGCGCCCACGGTGAAGGCGCGCGTCCTGGGCAAGCTGCCGTCCCCCTACCGCCTCAAGATGGGCGGAGCCGAGAACACACCCGACGGCGGCTGGCTCACCGAGTTTCGCATCATCGGCTTTAGGGATGGCTGGTTTCTGATCGAGAATGCGACGCCGCCCGGCAAGGCCTACGAAGACGAGAACCGGTATCCGCGCAACGCGCCAAAGCCCTATGCAGGACGCGGATGGGTGGCGGCCAACAAGATCGGCGCGAACTATGCCAACGGCGGCACGCGCATGGGCGGGCTGTTTCAGGCCCCTCACGTCGACGCAAAATGGATGCCGGCGCGCCGCAAGCTCGGCGGCCCACTCGACACCGACGACGGTCCCAAGCGGATCTTCGCGTGCAGCGGGCACTGGGCGCTGGTAGAAAGCCATGACGGCGTGCGCGGCTGGTGGCGCAGCCTCTGCTCCAACCAGGTGACGACCTGCAGCTGAAGCCGAACGGCGCGGGTCAGAACCATATCTGCATTGGCAAGCCGTGCGTGTCCGGAAGCGGATTCCTTTCGGGAAGGCTGCCGTGAGGTTCGCGTGCGGCGAGCGCCACGGCGCAGGCGTCCAGCACGTCATCTCGCTTGGCACCGCTGCCGATCCGCGCCTTTGTCAGCCACTGGTCGATCTGATGAATGCCCGATCGCTTGAGCAACGCGCGGCGCTGCGCAATTCCCTCGGCGGATTTCTTCGACGGCAGCGGCTCGTCGCCGTTCAAGCGGAGAAACACCGCTTCGGGGTGAACCTCACGAATATCCCGGGACGGGTGCGCGCGTACGAACGCGTCGACTTCCATGATCTTCGCGCCGATGTGCCAGAGCTGGCGCGACACCCGCTTCTGGCCGCGCCGCTGCGCCTCCCAGTTGGCAGCATCGGGATCGCTAAACTCCAGCCATAGCCAGCGCCGCGCGCCGGTAAAGACTCGCGAGGTGTGCGGCCGCAGCTTTGCGCGTGCCAGCAAATCGCAGTCGCGTTCGCCGTCGTGGGTCATTCCGATCGGAATATCGATCCCTGCCCTGTCGAACGGGCGCGACAGCGCCTCTCTGACATCTCGATGGAAGGATATCTCCTGCCGCTTGCCGTCGAGGAGCACGGCCACCCAGCCCTTGCTGAATCCGTCGAGGCCGATCGCGGTGCGGCAGGTCGCAGCGTTCACCCCGGCCGGCTCGGCACGATCGCGATCGGATTGAAGGTGTAGACCGCCTCGCCCTTCTGGTTATAGGCGGTCCATATCACGCGGGCGACGCCGTGCGGCTTCGAACGCGAAGGCACGAGCTCAACCAGCTCCCCCTCGAGATGAATGGTGTCGCCGGGACGCACCGGCTTCAGCCAGCGCAGGTCGTCGACCCCGGCGCCGAACAGCGGATGCGGCCCAAACGGCTTGCAGCTTGCGGCAAGGCGCATCGAGATCGCCGCCGTTTGCCATCCCGAGGCGGCAAGGCCCCCGAGCATCGTGCTCTTCGCCGCCTCCTCGTCGAGGTGAAACGGCTGCGGGTCGTACTCTTTTGCGAAGCGGATGATGTCGTCCTTCGAGATCGTCACCGGCTCGCTCTTGAAGCGCATGCCGACCTTCAGGTCCTCGAACCATTCAACCATCCTGCCCTCGATTCAGTTGAGAATGTGCGAGCGGGCAGAGCCCCTCTCGCGTCCCGGACGCGGCGCAGCGTGCAACTCTGCGCCGCAGAGCCGGGACCCATCCAGTCGACCCCGGATCAGCAGCGCAATATTGCATGTGGCGCAGCATCCGGGGAACGCATCACCCCAGGTTCAATTCCTTGAAGAAATCGTTGCCCTTGTCGTCGATGATGATGAAGGCCGGGAAATCCACCACCTCGATGCGCCAGATCGCTTCCATGCCGAGTTCGGGATATTCCACCACCTCGACCTTCTTGATGCAGTGTTCGGCGAGATTGGCTGCCGCGCCACCAATCGAGCCGAGATAGAAGCCGCCATACTTCTTGCACGCCTCGCGCACCGCGGGAGCGCGGTTGCCCTTGGCTACCATCACCATCGAGCCGCCGGCCGCCTGGAACTGGTCGACGAAGGAATCCATGCGCCCGGCCGTGGTCGGCCCGAACGCGCCGGACGCGTAGCCTTCCGGCGTCTTGGCGGGACCGGCGTAATAGATCGGATGGTTCTTGAAATAATCCGGCAGCGGCTCGCCCTTCTCCAGCCGCTCGCGCAGCTTGGCGTGCGCGGAGTCGCGCGCGACGATCATGGTGCCGGTCATCGAGACCCGCGTCTTGATCGGATAGTTCGACAGCGTCGCCAAGATTTCCTTCATCGGCTTGTTGAGATCGATCTGAACCACCTCGCCGCCGAGCTTCTGCTCCACCGCCGGCAGATACTGCGCCGGGTTATGCTCGAGCTCCTCGAGATAGACGCCGTCCTTGGTGATCTTGCCGAGCACCTGGCGGTCGGCCGAGCAGGACACGCCAAGCCCGATCGGCAGCGAGGCGCCATGGCGCGGCATGCGGATGACGCGGACGTCGTGGCAGAAATACTTGCCGCCGAACTGCGCGCCGACACCGAGCGACTGCGTCATCTTGTGGATTTCCTGCTCCATCTCGACATCGCGGAAGGCGTTGCCGTCGGCCGAGCCATGGGTCGGCAGCGCATCGAGATAGCGCGCAGACGCCAGCTTCACCGTCTTCATGCAGAGCTCGGCCGAGGTGCCGCCGATCACGATTGCGAGGTGATAGGGCGGACACGCCGCGGTGCCGAGGGTGAGGATCTTCTCCTTCAGAAACGCCAGCAGGCGATCCCTCGTCAGCACCGAGGGCGTTGCCTGGAACAGAAAGCTCTTGTTGGCGGAGCCGCCGCCCTTGGCCATGAACATGAACTTGTAGGCGTCGTCGCCCTCGGCGTAGATCTCGCACTGCGCCGGCATGTTGTTGGCGGTGTTCTTCTCCTCATACATCGACAGCGGCGCGACCTGCGAGTAGCGCAGATTGCGGCGCAGATACGCATCGCGCGCGCCTTGCGACAGCGCGGCCTCGTCGTCGCCGTCGGTGATGACGTTGCAGCCCTTCTTGCCCATGATGATAGCCGTGCCGGTGTCCTGGCACATCGGCAACACGCCGCCGGCGGCGATGTTGGCGTTCTTGAGGAAGTCGAAGGCGACGAACTTGTCGTTGTCGCTCGCCTCCTTGTCGTCGAGGATGGCGCGGAGCTGCTGCAGGTGCCCCGGGCGCAGGTAGTGGTTGATCTCGCCGAACGCCGCTTCCGACAGCGCCCGCAGCGCTTCGCGCGACACCACCACCATGTCGCGGCCCAGCACCTTCTCGACCCGCACGCCCTCGCTCGTCACCTTCTTGTACGGCGTCTCGTCCTTGCCCAGCGGGAACAGCGGGGTGTGCTTGTACGGCGGAACGGGCTTGGACTGGTCGGGAAAAGCGGTCGGGGCGTTCATGGCGATATCTCGGGTTGGAGCCGGAGCAGCCGCAAACGGCAGCCCGGCGATAGAGCCGTTCTAAGCACTTTTCTGCCAAAGGGAAGGTTTTCGATCGTGGATCGGCCATTCAGAGGGAGTTACTTTCGTCGATTTCCGCGCTAGAGAAGCCTGCCTTGCACCCAGCTTTTTCCGACGCTTCAATAGGCCCAAAGGGGCATCCGCACATGACATCCCGACGACCATTTCGCCGATCGATCCTCGTTGCCGCAGCGCTTTCGCTGATCGCGGCATTCACCGCCTCCCCTGCCCGCGCCGATCGCTGCGACGACAGTGCCAAGGAGCTGGCCAACAACATCGACAGGCTGAAGGTCAACTTCAAGGCCGCCAATACCGTCTACATGACGCACCCGCTCGCCAAGGAGCTGTCGGTCGCCTGCCGCGGCAACAATTATTCCATCGAGCTCTACGCCAAGGGCGACCGCAAGCCGAAGCCGGAATTCATATCCCTGGTCGGCGCCATGGCCGCGCTCGTCTTCAGCGTGACCAAGGACGACACCACGACAGGCACGACGCGCTGCCTCAAGCGCATGGGCCTGTTGCGCGGCGACAAGGTCGTCATGCGATTCCGCCGCCTCAACCTGGAGTGCCAGCGCACCAAGACCGAGGCCTGGATCGCGATTACCCGCGGCAAGGATGAGTAGCGGGCGCCCCGGCAGCGCGTTCAATCCCTCGCGGACCATCGAGCGCGCCGCAAGTCCGTCGTAAAGCGGCGCGATCATGACCGCCTTTGAGGGAACCGCATGATCGCAAGATTGCTTCTTCAAACCGTGTTGTGGGTCGTCGGTCTCGGCGCGCTGCTGTTCCTGCCGGCAGGCACGCTGCAATGGCCGGCGGCGTGGCTGTATCTGGCGACCACGACGGTGCTTGGCCTTGCTCTCGGATTGTGGTTCGCCAGGGTCGACCCGGCGCTGCTCGAAGAGCGCATGCGTCCGATGATGCAGGAGGGCCAGCCCGCCGCCGACAAGGCGTTCATGCTCGCCTTCGGCTTCGCCGGCCTGATCTGGTTTCTCGTCATCGGCTTCGATCGCCGCTGGCAATGGTCCGACATGCCGGTCGCGCTGCAGGCTCTTGGCTTTGTGCTGCTGCTGGCGTCGATGGCGCTCATTACGTGGGTGGTGCGGGAGAATTCCTTCGCCGCGCCGGTGGTGAAGGTGCAGGCCGAGCGCGGCCATCGCGTCATCGATACCGGGCCCTACGCATGGGTACGCCATCCCATGTACTCGGGCGCGGTGCTGTATTTCGCCGCCATTGCGCTCCTGCTCGGCTCCTGGTGGAGCCTTGCGTTATCGCCGGTTTTCCTCGTGCTGTTTGCGATCCGCGCCCGCATCGAGGAGCGTACGCTGGTCGACGGCCTGCCCGGCTATGCTGACTATCTGGCGCGGGTGCGCTATCGTCTGCTGCCTGGACTATGGTGAGGAGAGGCAATGGCCGACAACAAGACGTTCACCGGCGGATGCCATTGCGGCCAGGTGCGGTTCGAGTGCACCAGCGACCTTGCGATGGTCACCGCCTGCAACTGCTCGATCTGCACCAAGAAGGGCCTGCACTTCACCTTCGTGCCGCCGAAGAGCTTTCAGCTCCGCGCCGGCGACGAGAACCTGAAGGAATATCTCTTCAACAAGCACGCCATCCGTCACCAGCTTTGCCTCGACTGCGGCGTCGAGGTGTTCGCGCGCGGCACCAAGCCCGACGGCACCGAGGTGGTGGCCGTCAATGTCAGCTGCATCGACGGCATCGATTTGTCGAATATCCAGATGACGCCGGTGGACGGCAGAAGCAGGTGACGGCGCGTGCTGTAGCGCGGCACTGACGGTGTCGTCCCTGCGAAAGCAGGGACCCATAATCACAGGGTTTTGTTGTTGGAGTTTGCTGGGGCCCCAGCCTTTCCCAACAACACGCGTCTGTGGTTATGGGTCCCGGCTCGCGCTTCGCTTCGCCGGGACGACACCGGAATTTTCCGATTCAGTCATCACCCATCCAGTTCCTTGTATCTCCGGAATATCCCCTCCTCATTGAAGGGAATGCGCCGTTCGCTCGCCAGATACGCCTTGATGTTGGGCCGCGCGGCGACGCGGTCGTGCAATTCGACCAGCCGCGGCACCTCGCCCTCGAACGCCTTCATGCGTTTGGGGAAGGCATAGCGTAGCCCGGCGACGATCTGAAACAGCGAAAGGTCGACATAGCTCGCCCTGCGCCCGGTGATGTAGGCGGCACCGCCCTCCTCCATCAGCCCTTCGAAATAGCCGAGATATTTCGGCACGCGCTCGTTCCAGAATTCGTCCGTCCGCCTTTTCGCCGGTGCGCGCTGATCTTCGTAATAGAGCGAGGGCCCGAGCGGATGATGGGTGTCGTGAATCTCCAGCACGAGATCGGTGATGGTGAGCTGCAGCTGGTGCACCCATAATCTACCGGCCTCCGCCTTCGGCGCCAGCCCATGGCGCGCGCCGAGATAAAGCAGGATGTTCGCGGTCTGGGCGATCACGAGCTTGCCCGCTTTCAGGAACGGCGGCGCAAAGGGCGGCGTGCCCTCGCGCGTCTCCATCATCCGCATCATCGCCGACATGCCGTCGCCGTGGCGGGCGGCATCGTCATAGGCAGCGCCGGCATCTTCCAGCGCAAGGCGGACATATTCGCCGCGTCCCTGGATCATCGGCCAGTAGTAGAGCTGGTAGCGCATCGGCGAGCACCTCGCATGCAAAGGACATAGCTCCGCTCAATGAAGCTATATTCTTTACCGTCAATGCGCCAAGGCAGGGTTCAGTCAGGTTCAGTTCACCGCGAAGCAGTAGAGCAGGCCGTCGCCGCCGGTGCTCTTGAGGTCGGCCTGCGAGCAGCCGCCATCAGGGCCGCGCGAGGGATGCGACGAGTTCCAGGATTTCGAGGCGTCATCGTCGCGCAGGCCAATGCGGTCGGAATGGCCGACCATGGCCGCTCCTTGCGTGCTGCTCGTCCAGTTCTTGCAGGTGCGGTCGTCGCCGGCGGCAAAGGCGGTGCCGTCCGCCTGCGATCCCGTCAGCACGTCGTGGCGGTTCGGCGTGTCGCCGCGGCCATTGATCACTTCGCCCTTTTCGGAAAGCGCCGTCTGCTTGGTGAGATTGTTATTGGCGCTGTGCAGGTCGGCAATGTCCTTGGCGACGACGGCGCCCTTGGCGTTCTGCCACGGCCCCTTGCCGATGCGATCCTTCGCATTCACCGCTGGCTGGCCGTCGGCCGCCTGCGTCGAGAGATAAGCGCGCCAGGTCTTGGCGCCCGCGCCTGCGGCCTGCGCCAACGACTGGCAGTGCCGGTCCGCGCCGGCAAGACCGCCGAGGTCGCCGCCCTTGCCCGGGCCGTTGCTGGTGAGGAAGAAACTGGTATCGGCCGATTGCGCCGAGGCCGGCGGCGCCGCGACCACGGCGAGGGCGAAGCAGACCGGCGAGAGGCATTTGGCGAGCGCACGCATGAAATTCCTCCGGATTGTTCTTGTTGAACTGCAACCGCATCAACCCGGAGCATGCGCCATTATTCCACAGCCGCAAAGCCGACGGCACAAAACAAAAGCGCCGCGGCTTGGGCCGCGGCGCTCCGTATCGTTCCCGTTCGGGAATCAGTTGGTCTGCTGGATCGCAGAGAGTTCCCAGTTGCCGCCGCGGTGCCGGACGAAGGTCCAGACCTCGGTGGCCTCGGTCGACTGATCGCCGCCGGCAATCATCTGGCCGCTGTTGCGGTCGAAGGTCTTGTCGACCAGCGAGAAGCGCATTGCGACGGTGGCGAAATCGGCATCGCCCTCGCGCCAGGCTTCCGCAAGATCGCCCTGCAGCAGCTTGACATTGCTGACCTTGTTGACCGCATTGCGCTCCTTGTTGTCGGCGAGGTCGCGGGCGAAATACGACACCATTTCGGGCGTCGAGAGCCGCTCCAGTCTGGAGACGTCCTCCTCCGACCAGGCGGACTGGATGTCGCCGAGCAAACGCTCGAAAGCTTCATAGTCTTCCGGCTTGATCTCGAGCGGCGGTGCGCTCGAGCCGAGGCCGAAGCCCATGGCGCTGCGATAATTGGCCTGCGGGTTCTGGACCGGAGCAGGACCGGCGCCAGCGCTCGCATAGGCCGGCGCATTGGCATTGCGGCGCTGCCACCACGACATCGCCAGCCGCACCACCAGGATGATCAGGCCTATCTGCAGGATCAGGCCGAGGATCGAGGCGAAGCTGCCGAGACCCGAGAACAGGCCGCCGCCGAACAGCATGCCGAGCAGGCCGGCGCCGAGGAAGCCCGCGGCAAGGCCGCCGAGCATGCCCATGCCCGGACGGTTGAAGAAGCCGCCGCTCTTCGCGGCCGGGGCCGGCGCGGCCTGACCCGGCTGGGTCATGGTGCGGTTGAACTGCTGCGTGCTGCCCGGCGCCGTGGTCGTGGACGGCGGCGCGGAGTAGGTGCGCGAGCCCCGGGACCCGGAGCTGCCGCCGCCGCCAACCCGGGCATCGGCGTAGGACGCCGCGATCACGGTGGGAAGCGCCAACGAGAGAACGACGGCGATCGCCTTGATCATGCCGCGCGTACGCTGGGTGAATTTCATCGGTTGTTCCTTTGGATTCCCCGGCATGGGGAAAGCGCCCTTAAGATGGGCAGGGATGCCTAAAAGAAAAGCCAATAAAGGGAACTGGCGCTGCGGCCCTCGGTCGCGGGGATGCGACAAGTAGGCAAGTTGCGTCAAACGGTTACGCCAAATGCTTACGATGCCGTCATGGTCTCCTTCACCGCTGCCACCAGTTGGGCCAGCGTGAAGGGCTTTGGCAGGAAGGCGAATTGCTGGTTTTCCGGCAGGCTCTTCTCGAAGGCATCTTCCGCATAGCCGGACACGAAGATGATCTTCAGGGCCGGATTCTTGGCGCGCATTTCCTTGAGCATGGTCGGCCCATCCATCTCCGGCATGACCACGTCGGAGACGACGAGATCGACCGCACCGTCCTTCTCGGCCAGCGCCTCAATGGCTTCGACACCATTGGCGGCCTCGATCACGCTGTAGCCGCGCGAGCGCAGACCGCGGGCATTGAGCGAACGCAGGCCGTCCTCGTCCTCGACCAGCAGGATGGTGCCCTGCCCCGTGAGATCGGGTTTCGGCTTCGCCGTGTCCACCGCCGCGCCATTCGTCGCCTGCGCCTCAGGTTGCGCTTCGAGTTCCGGCCGGTGCCGCGGCAGGAAGATGTGGAACGCGGTGCCCTTGCCGGCCTCCGAGTCAACATAGACGAAGCCGCCGGTCTGCTTGACGATGCCATACACGGTCGACAGCCCAAGCCCTGTGCCCTTGCCGACTTCCTTGGTGGAGAAGAACGGCTCGAAGATCTTGTCGATGATCTCGGCGGGAATGCCGGTGCCGGTGTCGATCATGTCGATGCGGACGTAATCGGCCGCCGGCATGCCCTTGTAGGAGAGCTGCGCCGCGTCATCGACGGTGACGTTGCCGGTCTTCACCGTCAGCGTGCCGCCCTCCGGCATCGCATCGCGCGCATTGACGGCGAGATTGACGATCACCTGCTCGAACTGGGAGACATCGACCTTCACCGGCCAGAGGTCGCGGCCGTGCACGAGGTCGAGCTTGACCTTCTCGCCGATCAGGCGGCGCAGCAGCATGGTGAGGTCGCTCAGCGCATCGCCGAGGTCGAGCACCTGCGGCCGCAGGGTCTGGCGGCGTGAGAACGCGAGCAGCTGACGCACCAGCGTCGCCGCGCGGGTCGCGTTCTGCTTGATCTGCATGATGTCCTGGAACGACGGGTCGGTCGGCTTGTGCGCGTTCAAAAGGAAGTCATTGGCCATCATGATGGCCGAGAGCACGTTGTTGAAGTCGTGCGCGATGCCGCCGGCGAGCTGGCCGACCATCTCCATCTTCTGCGACTGGTTGATCTGGTTCTCCAGCGCGCGGCGCTCGGTGGTCTCCAGAAGATAGACGATCGCAGCCTCGGTCTCGCGCTCGTCCTGCTCCACCGCGGTGACGAAGAACTGGCCCCAGCGCTCGCGGGTACCGTCGAGCATCGCCTCGACCGGGGCGATATCGCCCTGCCCTTCGGCTGCCTGGTTGATCGCTGCTATCAGGAGGCCGCGGTCGCGCGGATTGACCGCCCCGACGATCGATTTCGACGCCGCGCCGTCGCCGCCGAGGCTCTGCGCCAGTTTTGCAAAGCGCGCATTGGCGCGCACGACATTGCCGCCGCGATCGACGGTGGCGATCGCCATCGGCGTATGGTCGAAGAAGCGCATGAACCGCACTTCGGCGGCGCGCTGCGAATCGGCGGAATGCTCGTCGCGGGCACGGCTGATCACCAGCGTGCGCGAGGCGCCCGGCGCGCCGTCGGCGCCAAAGGCGAGCTTGTGATAGAGCCGCACCGGCATGGTCTTGCCGCTGCGCATGCGCAGATCGATGTCAAAAACCTCTGTTTTGACTTCCCCCGGCACAGGCACGATCGAGGTGAGCAGCGCCGCGCCGTCGCCGGCAACGATGTCCGTGAGTTTCAACCCGCCGGAACCGATCTCGGCGAGGTCGTGGTCGAGCCAGTTGGCGAGCGTCGCGTTGACATAGGCGATCTCGCCAGCGCGATTGACCGAGAAAAAGCCGCAGGGCGCGTGATCGAGATATTCGATGGCGTGCTGCAGCTCCTGGAACACGTCCTCCTGCCGCTCGCGGTCGCGGGTGATGTCGGCGATCGACCACACCGCATATCTGGCCTCGCGCTTTCCGCCGCCGAGCGGACGGACCCGCATGCGCAGCCAGCGGCCGTGACCGCCGTCAGTCCCTGCGATACGGACCTCCTCCTGCTGGCGCTTGCCTTCACGCGCGGCTTTCAGGAGGCGGAACACGGCTTCGGAGACATCGGGGTTGCCGATGAAGACACGCTCGACCGGGCGAACATCCTGCCGGCTCGCCGCACCCGTGAGCGTCAGATACGCCGCGTTGGAATAGACCACGTGACCGCGCGGGTCGGTGACGGCGAGGCCATCATAGGCAAGGTCGGCAATACGGCTGATGATCGGGTTGTCGACATTGCGGTCGGCGAATCGGATGATCCCCGCGGCAAAGGCGAACAGGTTGAACAGCCCGACCATCGCGAGCACCGCCAGCAGCCCGAGGATATAGGGCTGGGCATGGACGCGGCCGAGCGTCATCAGGGCGACGGCGGCCCCGACCAGGGCGGCGGCCACCAGCAGCACCAGAATGATACTGCCCCGCCGCGCCGGCTCATGGACGGCTGCCGGCTCGGGCTGGAGTTCGTTATGGGTCTCGGCGGACATATAAAGAGACACGGCCTAGCGCTTTCGCTCATTGAGTGCCTGAATCGGGCCGGTAAACGCAAGCCCATCAGGCAGTTATTCGGCGTTTTGCGGGGATTTTTGCGGCCCCTACTCCTCAGTTTCGCGACGAAAACCCGCGCTTGAGCCGCATCACGAAGCCGATGATCTCGGCCACCGCATGGTAGTGCTCGACCGGGATCTCCTCGTCGATGTCGACGGTGGCATAGAGCGAGCGCGCCAGCGGCACATTCTCGACGATCGGGATGTCATGCTGCTTGGCGATTTCGCGGATCTTGAACGCCATGTTGTCGACGCCCTTGGCGACGCAGACGGGCGCGGCCATGCCGCGGTCGTAGGCCAGCGCCACCGAATAATGGGTCGGGTTGGTGATGATGACGCTCGCCTTGGGAACCGCGGCCATCATGCGCTTCTTCATGCGCTGCTGACGCAATTGCCGGATGCGGCCCTTGACGTGGGGATCGCCTTCGGACTGCTTGTACTCTTCCTTCATCTCCTGCAGCGTCATCTTCTGCCGCTCGTACCACTGCCGGTACTGGAAGAAATAATCCGCAACGGCGACCGCCGCGAGCATGGCTACCACCGCGCCCAACAGGTGCATGGTCATGCCCGTGGTCACGCCCATCAGCACCGCCGGATCGAAATGCACCATCGCCTCGAGGCGATGGCGCTCCGGCCACAGCACGACGGTCATGACAGCGCCAAGCGCCACCAGCTTGAAAAGACCCTTGACGAAATTCGCCACGGCCTGCTTGCCGAAAATGCGCTTGAAGCCGGCGCCGGGCGATATCTTGCTGAGCTTGGGCTTGAGCGATTCAGCGGACCACACCAGGCGGTGCTGGATCATGTTGCCGGCAATGGCAGCCAGCATCAGCATCAGGAACGGCACGCCAACCGCGACGATCAGCGCATATTCGATATGCTGCAGCAGCGCCATCAGCCCGGGTCCGTCGGTGCGGATCATCCAGGAATTGGCGATCAGGTTGCGCATCGGGTTGAGGATGCCGCTGCCCATCGAGCCCGAGAAGGTCGACAGCACCAGCGTCGCGCCGGCGATGATGAACCAGGTGTTGACCTCCTGGCTTTTGGCTACGTCACCCTTTTCAAGCGCATCGTCGAGGCGTTTTTGGGTGGGGTCCTCTGTGCGCTCGGTATCGTCCTCGGCCATCGATCACCTCACCTGAGCGGCGTGAGCTGGTGCATCACGCCGATGAAGTAATCGAGGAAGGCTCCCATCAGGCCCGATATGACGAGGCCGAGGATCAGGAACCCTGCGAGGATCGATACGGGTACGCCGACGAAATAGACCTGCATTTGCGGCATCAGCCGCGCCAGGATGCCGAGCCCGATATTGAAGACGAGGCCGAAGACCAGGAAGGGCGCCGACAGTTGCATGCCGATCTTGAAGGCTGCGGCGAAGGCGCGCGTGGCAAGCGCGGCAACATCGCCGCTCGGAAAACTCTCGCCCGGCGAGAAGATGCGGTAGCTCTCGTTCAGCGCCGCGATGACCAGGTGATGGGTGTCGGTGGTGAACAACAACGTCAGCCCGAGGATGGTGAGGAAATTGCCGATCAGGAGACCCTGTTGTCCCTGCGTCGGATCGACCGCGGTGACGAAGCCGAGCCCCAGTTGTTGCGCGATCACGGAGCCTGCAACCTGCAGCGCCGACAGCGTCACCCGCGCCGTTGCGCCCAGCACGATGCCGACCACGATCTCGTGCAGCATCAGGACCAGGAGCGGCGTCAGCGAGCTCATGTCGATATGGTAGGCCGCGCGTTGCAGCGGCAGGATGATCAGCGTGAGCAGCAGCGCGATCGAAAGCTTGATGCGGGTCGGGATGCTGGTCTCGCCGAATCCGGGCAGCAGCATCACCATCGCGCCGATGCGGGCAAAGACCAGCATGAAGGTCGCGGCGAGCGCGGGCAGGACCGAGATGTCGACACGCATGACTCATGAAGAGTGCATTATCCGCCGATGATTCGCGACGATATCCGCATCATGTGGCCGTGCATGGAATCAGCCATGAACGGCAAGGCCAGCAGCAATGTCACGAATATGGCGATGATCTTCGGCACATAGATCAGCGTCTGTTCCTGGATCTGGGTCAGCGCCTGGAACAGCGACACCACGACGCCGACGACGAGCCCAACCACCATCAGCGGTGATGACACCACGACGATGGTCCAGATCGCATCGCGGGCGACGTCGAGGGTTTCGGGGCCGGTCATGTTTCTTGCTCCACTCTCACCTTCGTCATTCCGGGGCGATGCGAAGCATCGAACCCGGAAATCTCGAGGTTCCACGATGCGCAATTGCGCATCTGAGGTTCGCGCCTTCGACGCGCCCCGGAACGACGTCGTCAAATCAAATCGGCATCCGCAGGATGTCTTCGTAGGCCTGGATCACGCGGTCGCGCACCGAGACCAGGGTCGAGACCGCGACGTCGGTTTCCGCCACCGCCGTCACCACGTCCATCACGTTGGCCTTGCCGGAGGCCATCGCCATGGTCTGGGCATCGGACTTCTTGCCGGCATCGACGACACTGCCGATGGCGTCCTTGAGCACGGCGCTGAAGGAAGGACCGCCGGCTTCAGTGCCCCTCCCGGCGCCGGGCTGATCGATGATCTTGGCGAGACTGGCGTAAGCGTTGGCGGCAACCGTCGGTGAAGCCATGTTTCAAACTTTCCTGTTCAGGCCTTGAGAATGTCGAGGGTGCGCTGGATCATCCGGCGCGTCGCGCTGATGATGTTGAGGTTCGCCTCATAGGATCGCTGCGCCTCGCGCATGTCGGTCATTTCGACCAGCGGATTGACGTTGGGATACTTCACGTTGCCCAGCGCATCCGCCGCCGGATTGCCCGGCTCGTTCTTGACGCGGAACGCCGTCTGATCGTTGCGGATCCGGCCGAGCGCTACGACCTTGGCGTCGAGCGAGCGGTCGAGTGCAGAGGTGAAGGTCGGTATCTTGCGCCGGTACGGCTCGCCGCCGGCGGTCAGCGCCGTCGAATCGGCATTGGCGATGTTTTCCGAGATCACCCGCATGCGGCCTGCCTGCGCGCGCAGGCCGGAGGTGGCGATTCTCATTGATCTGGCGAAATCGCCGGTGTCATTGGCCATGGTCCGCTCCCTTTATCCTTCAAGCCTCAGCGCCGGCCGATCGCGGTCTTGATCAGGCCAAGGCTGCGGCTGTAGAGCGAGGTCGCCGCCGCATAATCCATCTGGTTGGCGGAGACCTTCAGCATCTGCTCCTCGAGATTGACGGCATTGCCGGCAGGACGGGTCAGGAACCCGCTTTTGCCGCCGTCATGCCTGAAACTCGGTCCCGGGTCGAAGGAACCCAAGTGGCTGGCGCTGGTCCGCGCCATGGCCAGCGAGGCGGTGCCGCCGACGTTCCCCCCGTTCTGGTCGAACTGGGGCTCGACCAGGTCGCGTGGCCGGAAGTTGGGCGTGGAGGAATTGGAGATGTTTTCGGCGAGCACCCGCTGCCGCTCCTGATGCCACTGCATCTTGGTGCGCAGCGCCGAGAGCATCGTCAAATCGTTAATGGCCATCGGCCGCTCGCTCTCCCGTTGCCCCAAGGCGGGACGCCCGAGGTAGGCAGAATTTGCCGCGCTCATGGTTAACAACGGGTTAAGAATCGGCCGGCCGCGGGGCGCAAAGCGCCAGAGTCCGCAGAGTTGCGGCAAAGCAAGCGCATTTTCGCCACGAAAGCTGCGTTAACCAGCAATGGGCAATGCGCCGCCGCCGATCAGAAGTCGTTTTGGTTCAATCGATTCTTGGTCTATTAGTTGGGCGGGCGGCAGGTTTTTGCCGTGGGTAATTAACGATTGAGGCTGATCTCGGGCGTTGCGTTTGCCCGATGCGGCTCGCTTTAGTTGTCCGCGTCGGTTGAGACCGGAGCTTGTGAAAGGCCAGTTGGCCGGGGACATCCATGTCGTCAAACTATCTCTTAGGCTTCCTGATTTTTGTCGGCGTTCTGGCCCTGATCGGCGGCGCCGCCTGGCTTGTCCGCCAGTTCGCCGGCAATCGCCTCGGCGCCAGCGCTGGCCGCGGACGGATGCCGCGCCTCGCCGTGATCGATGCCGCCGCCGTGGACGGCCGCCGCCGCCTGGTGCTCGTCCGCCGCGACAATATCGAACATCTCTTGATGATCGGCGGTCCCAGCGACGTCGTCGTGGAGACCAACATCGTCCGTGCGATGCCGCAGCGTGACCAGCTCCCGCAGCGTCCGGGCGCCGGCGAAGCGCCGCCGCGAATCGCGCCGCTGCCCGACACCGCATGGGAAGGCGAGCCCGTCCGGGCCGACATGTTCGAGCACGTCGAGCCGCAAATGCCCGAACCGCCGCCGCGTCCGCCGCGCCCGTCCTTTGCCGACGAGGCCCGCCGCCGCGCGCCCGTGCCGCCGCCCCCGCCTCCGCCACCGATGGAGCGGCCGTCCGATCCGCTCGCCGGCTTCGCGCCCGAACCGATGGGCGGCCGCAGCGAGCCGCGCGCCGAACCGTTCCCGCGCATGCCGCGTAGCGAACCGATGCCGCGCAGCGAGCCCATGGTGCCGCGTGCCTCGCGTTCATCCGACACGCCGAAAGTGCCGATCCGCGAGCGCGCCGCAACGCCGCCTCCGCCGCCGCCACCTCCGTCGCCGTCCGCCTCTGCCGATCAGAATCTCGCGGAGATGGCGCAGCGCCTGGAAGCGGCGCTCCGCCGTCCGGCCGGCGGCGACAATGTCGCCCCGCCCGTGCAGCCGGAGGGCCCGCCCGCGCGGCCGTCGCGCAACGAGGCTCCCTCGCCTGCGCCGCAGAAGACCAGCTTTGAGAATCTCGAAGACGAGATGGCATCCCTCCTGGGACGGCCAAAGAATCCTTCGTGAGGATCGCCGCCCTTCCGCGTAGAGTTTTTCTCCTCCTTGTTCTGATAGCCGCCGCCGGATCGCTGGCCGATCCGGCGTTCGCGCAGGATATCAGCATCAATTTCGGCCAGGGTGGCGGCGGCGTCACCGAGCGCGCGATCCAGCTGATTGCGCTGCTGACGATCCTCTCCGTCGCCCCCTCCATCCTGATCATGATGACGTCGTTCACGCGCATCGTGGTGGTGCTGTCGCTGTTGCGAACCGCGCTTGGGACCGCAACCGCGCCGCCGAACTCGGTAATCATTGCGCTCGCAATGTTCCTCACCGCCTTTGTGATGGGGCCGGTGCTGCAAAAATCCTATGACGACGGCATCAAGCCGCTGATCGCCAACCAGATTGGCGTCGAGGATGCGCTGCAGCGCGCCTCGGGTCCCCTGCGCGTCTTCATGCAGAAGAACGTGCGCGAGAAGGATTTGAAGCTCTTCATGGACATGTCGGGCGAAGCCCGTCCGGCGACGCCGGAAGACATGTCGCTGCGTATCCTCGTGCCGGCCTTCATGATCTCGGAGTTGAAGCGCGCCTTCGAGATCGGTTTCCTCTTGTTCTTGCCCTTCCTGATCATCGACCTCGTCGTCGCATCCGTCCTGATGTCGATGGGCATGATGATGCTGCCGCCGGTCGTGGTGTCCCTGCCGTTCAAGCTGATCTTCTTTGTGCTGGTCGACGGCTGGTCGCTTGTGGCGGGAAGCCTGGTGCAGAGCTACGGCGGCGGGTGACGGCCCGTCTCTGGGCCGCTGGATTAGGCGGCGCGGCGCATTATGATGCGCGGACCTCATCCGGAACCCGTCTCATGCAGCAGACCTTCGACCGCGCCGCAGAAGATCTCGGCAATTCCATCCATCTCGAGCACGTCAATGTGCAGGTGCCCGACCAACGGCCGGCCACCCTGTTCTACGTCGCCGGCCTCGGGCTGACGCGCGACCCCTACCTGATGGTGTCGGACAGCAACATGTGGGTGAATGTCGGCAAAAGCCAGTTTCATCTGCCGAGCGGCAAGGCGCAGGTATTGCGCGGCCATACCGCGCTGGTCATGCCAGACCGCAAGGCCCTGCTCGCGCGCCTTGCTTCCGTGGCTCCCAAACTCAATGACACGGCCTTCGCGTTCAGCGAACGCAATGATCATGTCGAAGCGACATGCCCCTGGGGCAACCGGCTGCGCGTCTACGAGCCGGATGCCGCCCGCTTCGGACCCGTCACGCTCGGCATTCCCCATGTCGAATTCGAGGTGCCGCCGGGGACCGCGAAGGGAATCTGCGCCTTCTACCGGGAGATCATGGGCATACCGGCTTTGCTGGCAGACGGCGACAGCGCGGTCGCGCGCGTCAAGGTGGGAAAGAACCAATATCTGCAATTCCGCGAGACCGAGCGGCCGCAGCCGGAGTTCGACGGCCATCACGTGCAGATCTATATCACTGACTTTTCGGGTCCTTACCGGCGTCTGCTCGAGCGGGGCCTGATCACCCGCGAAGACAACCAGTACCAGTACCGCTTCACCGATATCGTCGACCCCGCCGACGGCAGGCGCCTGTTCACCGTCGAGCACGAGGTGCGCAGCGCCACGCATCCGATGTATCTGAGGCCGCTGGTCAATCGCAATCCGGCGCAGACCAACCGCACCTATGCCCATGGCCACGAGCAATGGCCCTGGGCGATGGAAGTGGAACCGTATTGACCGGCTGAGCAAGCACGCAGCGAGACGCCGGTCAGGCTGCCGAACTCGCGGGAATCTCTCCGTCAGCCCGATGGCGTACACCTTGCCCGCGGCGGCGCAGGGTGCGTCGTGCCCAGATCCACAGGCCCGTCGTTAGCAGCGTCAGCAGCGCAACCGACGTCGCGACGTTGAGCGAAGCGCCTGCCGTTGCCGACCAGTTGCCCTCATGGATCAGCCGCGGAAAATTACGCGGCAGCGGCGCGGTGCCGGCCGGCGTTACCGCGTAGGAGCGAAGTTCGCCGCCGTCATAGATGCGCGCCATCGTGCGGCCGCCCCGTCCGGCGAGCGAAACGACGTTTGCGAGATCGTGAGACTTTGCCACGGTCTGTACCGCATCGATCAGCGGCATCGGCCGGCCGCCGCCGTCCGCCGGCGCGCTGCCCTGAAAGGTCAGCCCGAACGCCATGCAGAGGCCCGTCAACGGGCTTGCCAGGATCAACGGGAGCGCGAACCAGGCCACTCCTTTGTGCCAGCCAGACAGCGTGTTGCGCAGCCGCGGCAGTCCCATCAGCACGCCAATGCTCATGATGACAATCATCGCAATTGTCGAAGCCGTCACCAACCAGGATTGCCCGAGCAGCCTTTCGTGCGTGGCGCGCGCCCACAGAAACAGGTCGGCGAGAGGAGCAGCCGAAGCCACCTCCCCGCTCGCAAGATCGATCGGCGGCGTGCCGGCGCCGCGCAGCGTTATCAGCTGCGCCGCGCTGTTGATCGACAGGCCGCGCGCCTTGCCCTCGGGGTCATGGCGCTTGATAAGTTCGACCACGCGCGTCGGATCGACCGAGTGCGGCTTGATGGCAACAAACTGCGCCATCGGTTCGAAGGAAAGAATCGTGCCCGTCAATAACAACGCCAGCAACGGCAGGGCAAAGACCAGTGCGGTCCAGCGGTGCAATTTCAGCAGAACAAGCCTGGTCATTTAGCTCTCCAACGCGGCGCGACACTGCACGCCTCCGCGTCACGAGACAAATGACGGTTAGTCCATCTAGAGCGATTCCACGTTGACCGGGATCAAGTGCGCAGACTCAGGCCGGCTGCGCATCCTGCGTGCCGACATGCAACAGCCTCGCAATCTCAGGCCGGCATGCGCCGCAATTGGTGCCGGCCTTCAGCCGCTTGCCGATATCATTGATGTCGCGCGCGCCCTTGAGCGCCTCGGTCGCAATCTGACTGCGGCCGATGCCGAAGCAGGAGCAGACGACGGGTCCGATATCCTCGCGGGCATCGACCGGCTGCCCCGCGAGCAGCGACATCCGCGCCGCCGGCGACAGCGGATTTTCCGTGAACAGGCTCGACAACCAGGAGCGCGCGACGAGCTTGTGGTCCGGCGCGACGAACACGCAACCCTCCAGCCTGCCGTCGCGCACGGCAGCATAGCGATAGCGCCCTGCCCCGGGATCGCGATAGGCGATCCATTCGACCTCGGCTTCTGCGAGCCCAAGTTGCTCATGCGCCCAGTCACGCCAGCTTGCCGGCCGCTCGTCGAAGGCCAGCTCCATGCGGAAGTAGCGCTCCATCCGCCCGCGCACCCAGTAGCCGCCGGCCGGCGCCTCGATCTCGCGCCGGCTCAGGACGAAGACGTGCCATTTCGGCGAGTAAGGCTCGGCGCGCGCCGGCGTGTGCTTCAACTCCGGCTGGCCGGAAATCGGATCGGTAGCAGGATTGACCAGCGCATTGATACGCGCCTCACCGGCATATTCGCCGCTCCAGTGCATCGGCACGAATACGCAGCCGCGCCGCTGTTCTGGTGTGACGGTCACGCGGGCCACCATCGTCCCGTACGCCGAGCTCAGCCGCGCCAGCGCGCCATTCTCGAGCCCTTCGCGGCGCGCGTCCTCGGGATGGAATTCGGCGCAGGGCTCGAACACATGCAGCATCAGCCGCGGCGAGCGTGCCGTGCGCGTCATGGTGTGCCAGTGGTCGCGGATGCGGCCGGTGTTGAGCGCCAACGGATAGTCGCGGCTGGTCGCACTCTGCGGCGCGCGCGGGGTGACCGGCACGAAGCGCGCCTTGCGATCCGCTGTGAAAAACCCGCCGGACTCGAACAGCCGCGGCGCGCCGGTCGGAAATTCCGACGTCGCCGGCCACTGCACCGGTGCCAGCGCGTCATAGGCACGGTCCTGGATCGTTTCGAGCGCGGAGATGTCGAAGCCGCGGCTGCCGCCGTTCTCGAAGCCGGATAGTTTTGCGTGCTCGCGGAAGATCTCCGCTACATTTGCGTATCCAAAACCGGCAAATCCCATCCGCTGCGCGACGTCGCAAACGATCTTCCAGTCCGCGCGCGCCGCGCCCGGCGCCGGCAAGAACGGACGCTGGCGGCAGATGCGGCGTTCGGAATTGGTGACAGTGCCGTCCTTCTCGCCCCAGGTCAGCGCCGGCAGCAGCACCCGCGCATGCCGCGTGGTCTCGGTGTAGCGCAGCGCGTCCGACACCACGACGAGGTCGCAGGCATCGAGCGCGGCGCGCGCTCGGTTCGCGTCAGGCAGGCTCACCAGCGGATTGGTGGACATGATCCAGACCGCCTTGATGCGGCCATCCGCTATCGCATCGAACATGTCGACGGCCTTGAGCCCTGCCTTGTCGGCGATGACGGGCGAACCCCAGAAGCGCTGCACTATGTCGCGGTGAAGCGGATTGTCGATATCCATATGGGCGGCAAGCTGGTTGGCGAGCCCGCCGACCTCGCGTCCGCCCATCGCATTGGGCTGGCCGGTGAGCGAGAACGGTCCCATGCCGGGACGGCCGATCCGCCCGGTCAGGAGATGGCAGTTGATGATGGCGTTGACCTTGTCGACGCCGCTCGACGACTGGTTGATGCCTTGCGAGTAGAGCGTGACCGCACGTTCGGTCCTGATGAACCAATCGAAGAAGCGGTCGACCGCCGCCTCGGCGAGCCCGCAGATGTCAGCTGTCTCCGCCACCGTCTGGCCGGCGGCGGAAGCGAGCGCTGCATCCATTCCTGTCGTGAACGAGCGCACGAAAGTCCCGTCGACCGCATTGGCGCGCTCGAGCGCAGCGAGCAATCCGTTGAACAGCACGGCGTCGCTGCCGGGACGCAGCGGCAAATGCAGATCGGCGCCCTCGCAGGTGGCCGTGCGCCGGGGATCGATCACGACGACGCGGCAGGCCGGGTTCCTTTCCTTGGCCGCCATCATGCGCTGGTACAGCACGGGATGGCACCAGGCCGCATTGGAGCCGACCAGGATCAGGAGATCGGCAAGCTCCAGATCCTCATAGCAGCCCGGCACCGTGTCGCTGCCGAACGCACGCCTGTGGCCGGCGACGCTGGAGGCCATGCACAGCCGCGAATTGGTGTCGATATTGGCGGTGCCGCAAAAACCTTTCGCGAGCTTGTTGACGACGTAATAATCCTCGGTCAGCAGCTGGCCGGAGACGTAGAAGGCAACCGAATCCGGCCCGTGCTCGCGGATGGTCCTGACAAAACCTTCCGCGACGAGGTCGAGTGCGGCATCCCAACTCGCCTCCTGCCCGTCGACGACAGGCGAAAGCAGCCGGCCCTCGAGACCGATGGTGTCGGCCAGCGCCGAGCCCTTCGAGCACAGCCGGCCGAAATTGGCGGGATGCATGGGATCGCCGGTGATGCTGACCGCGCCCGCCTTGTCGGTGCTGGCGATCACGCCGCAACCGACACCGCAATAGGGACACGAAGTCTTGACCGGCATATGGGCTCACCCGGTCAGGCGGCAGCGCTGTGGCGGACCGACAGCCACACGATGCCGTTCTCCACCTTGATCGGGTGCACGTGCGTACAGCCCTCGTCCGGCGCCACCGCCCGGCCGCTGTCGAGCTCGATGACGAAATTGTGCAGCGGACAGGTCACGCGGCGGTTGTGCACGATGCCCTGCGACAACGGCCCGCCCTTGTGCGGGCAGCGGTCGTCGAGCGCAAACACCTCGTCACTCTCGGTGCGGAATACCGCGATGTTGCCGCTTGCCGTGCGCACCACGCGCGAGCCGAGGCGCGGAATGTCCCGCAGCGCGCCGATTTCGATCCAGTTGCTCATGCGGGCTCCAATTCAGCCACTTCGGCCATCGGCTTGAACTCGTTGCTGTCGACACCGCGCCGCGCGCGGGCCGCCCAGGGATCGCTCTGCGCGAATTGCTGCGAGTAGGCGAAACGCTCATACAGCGCCTTGCGGTTGGCAAGATCCTCCACCACCGCTTTGCGGATCTGCTCGAGGCCGACGCGGTCGCACCATTTGTACATGCGCTCCAGATACCAGCCCTGCTCGCGGTAGAGCTGCGTCAGGGCCGCGATCACCTCGATCGTCTCCGCCTCGGTCTCGACCTTGCAGAGGAACTCGGTGCCTTTGATGTGCAGGCCGGCGGCGCCGGCGAAATGGATCTCGTAGCCGGAGTCCACGCACACCACCCCGACGTCCTTGCAGGTCGCCTCCGCGCAGTTGCGCGGGCAACCGGAGACGCCGAGCTTCACCTTGGCCGGCGTCCATGAGCCCCACATGAACTTCTCGATCTTGATGCCGAGCCCGGTGGAATCCTGGGTGCCAAAGCGGCACCACTCCGAGCCGACGCAGGTCTTCACCGTGCGCAGGCCCTTGGCATAGGCATGGCCGGAGACGAGGCCGGCGTCGTTGAGGTCGGCCCACACCGCCGGCAGGTCCTCCTTCTTCACGCCAAGCAGGTCGATGCGCTGGCCGCCGGTGACCTTCACCGTCGGTATCCTGAACTTGTCGGCGACATCGGCGATGGCGCGCAATTCGTTCGGCGTGGTGACGCCGCCCCACATCCGCGGCACCACGGAGTACGTGCCGTCCTTCTGGATGTTGGCGTGGACGCGCTCGTTGATGAAGCGCGACTGCTGGTCGTCCCTGTATTCGCCGGGCCAGGTCGCGAGCAGATAGTAGTTCAGCGCCGGGCGGCAGGAGTGGCAGCCGTTCGGCGTCTTCCATTCCATGAACTTCACGACGTCGGGGATGGTTTTCAGGCTCTGCTCGACGATGACGCGGCGGACGTCGTCATGGCTATGGTCGGTGCACTTGCAGAGCGGCTTGACCTTGGGCGCCGCCGAATAGTCGCCGCCGAGCGTGAAGGCCAGCACCTGCTCGACGAGTCCAGTGCAGGAGCCGCAGGACGAGGAGGCCTTGGTGTGGGCGCGCACGTCGTCCAGCGTGAACAGCTTCTTCTCGATGATGGCCTTCTTGATCGCGCCATTGCAGATGCCGTTGCAGCCGCAGATTTCCGTCTCGTCGCTCATCGCGGCGACGGAGTTCTGGCCGGCCGTGCCGCCGTCACCGACATTGGCGGCGCCGAACACCAGCCGCTCGCGCATATGCGAGACGTCGGTGCCGTCGCGCAGGTGCTGGAAGTACCAGGGACCGTCGACGGTGTCGCCGTAGAGCACGGCGCCGACGATCTTCTTGTCCTTCAGGATGATGCGCTTGTAGACGCCGCGGTTGGCGTCCTGGAGCACGATCTCCTCCTTGTCCGGCCCGGGCGCGAAGTCGCCCGCCGAGAACAGGTCGATACCGGTCACCTTCAGCTTGGTGGAGACCACCGAGCCGTCATAGCTGGCAAAGCCCTTCAGCGCGAGATGATTGGCGCAAACCCTGGCTTGGTCGAACAGCGGGGCGACGAGGCCGTAGGTCTGGCGGCGGTGCTGCACGCATTCGCCGACCGCATAGATGCGGCCGTCATAGGTCTGCATGGTGTCGGAGACCACGATGCCGCGCTCGCAATGAAGCCCCGCCTTCCGGGCGAGCTCGATATTGGGGCGGATGCCGACCGCCATCACGACGATGTCGGCGGCAAGCTCCGTGCCGTCCTTGAAGCGGACGCCAGTGACGTGGTCCTCGCCGAGGATCGCTTCGGTCTGCGCCGGCATCTTGAACACCATGCCGCGCTCTTCCAGCGACTTGCGCAACAGGCCGCCAGCCACCGCATCGAGCTGGCGCTCCATCAGCGTGTCCAAGAGATGCACGACGGTGACGTTCATGCCGCGCTTCATCAACCCGTTGGCCGCTTCGAGACCGAGCAGTCCGCCGCCGATCACCACCGCATTGCGGCGGGTGGTCGAGGCCTCGACCATGTGTTCAACGTCCTGGATGTCGCGGAAGCCGATCACGCCTTTCAGATTGTTGCCTGATATCGGCAGGATGATCGGATTGGAGCCGGTGGCGATCAGCAGGCGGTCGTAAGGCACGCGCGCGCCGTCTGATGTGACGACCTCGCAGGTGCGGCGGTCGATCATGGTGATCGTCTCGCCCTTGCGCAGCGCAATGCCGTTGTCGTCGTACCACCGCTCGGTGTTGAGCATGATGTCGTCGACCGTCTTCTCGCCCGCAAGCACGGGCGACAGAAGGATGCGGTTGTAGTTGCCGTAAGGCTCGGCGCCGAACACGGTGATGTCGTAGAGATCGGGCGCGCGCTCCAGCAGCGTCTCGACGGTGCGGATGCCGGCCATGCCGTTGCCGATCACCACTAGTTTTGGCTTCGTCAGTCTCTCGAGCATGGTCTGCCTTTCAGTTCCGACGGCTCCGCGTCACGACGCGGCAAGCGTCGTTGTCGGCGGGCGATTTCTTAAGGGTTTTGCGAGGCCCGTCGGCGGGCGCCGGCCGTCGGCAATGGCGGCCTGACCACTTCCATTTCAAGACGCGTGCCAATCGGGCCATTTCAATTTATCGAACAGCACCAACGCCTTACGGAAAGGCCTGAATCCGCATCGCGCCTGCCCCAAGACTGCGTTCGCCCAAAACTTCGGCGCGACAGACCATCTATTGTGCAGTGCGGCCGTTGAGTCTCTGCGGTGCCGGAACGCCGACAACGCCGCCTGCCCGTCACGCGCGCGAGACGCGAACATGCGCAACCCTTCGTCGTCATTCCATGATCGCGATCAAGCAACGCGCGGCGTGCGCTCATGCGACCAAGCGCGCCATCAGGCGGATTGACGGAGGTCTTGCGCCACTCCCATAATCCCCACCCAAGTGCACGTGCGGTCACACAAGCATGGTCCGGGGCGGTCATGCTCAAACATAAGGTGCACAGGTGGGGGTACGGCTTGTCGGCATCGCGGCGTCCCATGTTCGGCGAGCAACAGCGTTTCGTGCTGCTCCTCATCGCGCCGGCAGCCTTGTTGATGCTGCTGTTCCAGGTAGTTCCCATCGTTATTGGCGCCAACGCCAGCTTTCGCGACTGGGCGCTCTATAATCCCAAGAAAACCTGGGTCGGGCTTGCGCATTATCACTCCGTGATCACGGATCCGGCGTTCCTCTACGTCGTGCTGCCCAACACCTTCATCTTCATGATCGTCAGCGTGCTCGGCGCGCTGGTGACGGGACTGGCGCTGGCCCTGCTGCTCAACCGCCCTTTCCCCGGGCAAAAGGTCGTGCAAACCATCCTGCTGGTGCCGTTGATGGTGGCACCGGTGGTTGCCGCAATCATGATCCGTTGGATCTTCAACGACCAGTTCGGCATTGCGAATGTGGTGCTGGAAGCCATCGGCCTCGAAGGCCAGCCCTGGCTAGTGCAGCGCTGGAGCGCCTTTTCCATCATCGTGCTCACCGACATCTGGCTGTGGACGCCCTGGTTCACGCTGCTGTTGCTCGCTGGCCTGCAGAGCCTGCCGAAGGAGCCGTTCGAGGCCGCTGCCATTGATGGCACTTCCACGTGGCGCGTGTTCCGCTACCTCACGCTGCCGATGCTGCGTCCGGTGATCGTCGTCTGCGTCGTGATCCGCGCCATCGACGCCTTCCGCACCTTCGACATCGTCTGGACATTGACCGGCGGCGGCCCGGGCCGCTCCACCGAACTGTTCAGCCTCTATGCCTATGTGCTCGCCTTCCTCAACCTCGATCTCGGCCGCGGCTCCGCGGCAGCCATCGTCGGCGGGCTGATCATTCTCGTCCTCGGCGTGGTGATGTACCGCCTCGTCGACCGCATCGCGAAGGCCTGATCCCATGCCGATGGTGACCCGCCCCGAATTCCTGCCCGGCCTGCCGAACTGGAGCCGCAAGACGCTGTTTGCGCTGGCACTCGCCGGCATCTGCTTTGCGTTCGCCTTTCCGGTGCTGTGGCTGATCCTCACCTCGCTGCGGCCGGAATCCGGAGTCTACTATGTCCATCGCGGCACCGAATTCACCCTGGGCAACTTCAAGGAAGTGCTCGGCCAGGAGCGCATCGTCGAAGCCTTTATCAACAGCGCCGTGATCTCGACGCTAGCGACCATCTTTTCCCTGCTGGTGACCGTATCGAGCGGCTACATGCTGTCGCGCTTCACCGGCCCGGCGGCACGCATGTGGTTCGGAACCATCTACGTGTTCCGCTGTGTGCCCTATATCTCCTGGGTGCTGCCGCTCTACTTCGTGGTGCAGACCTGGGGCATCTACGACACCTATGTCGGGCTGCTGCTGCCCCACATCGCCGTGCACATCTGTTTCTTCTCCTGGCTGATGAAGGGCTTTTTCGACGGCATCGACCCCAGCATGGAATATGCCGCCATGATCGACGGCTGCAGCCGCTGGGGCGCGTTCATCCGCGTCGCCATCCCCTCGGCGCTGCCCGCGATCTCGGCGCTCGCGGTGCTGTGCTGGCTGTTCACCTGGAACGAGTTCCTGTTCGCCCTGATCCTGACCGGCAACCGCGTGCCCGTGATCACGGTCGTCATGGCGCAGTTCGTCACCGAAATGGGGCTGCACTGGAACCTGATGGCGGCGACCGCCGTGATGGCGCTGCTGCCGGCCTTCCTGATCGCGCTGTTCGGCCAGAAATATGTGATCCAGGGTTTGCGTATCTAACGAAGAGAGAAGAGAGAGAAGTTACCGACACAACGACAATAACGAGGGAGGAAGAGCCATGAAGGCAATGGCAAGATGGGCGCTAGCGGCGACGGCCGCGATGATGGTCACGACAGCGCATGCGCAGGTGAAGGAACTGCGGATCGGCTACCAGCCGAGCCCGATCCAGGACGCCTCGATCGCAATGTTCGAGACCTGGGGAGCCAAGAACGGCGTCAAGATCGTCAAGGTCCCAAACTCCTACGGCGTCTATGTCGAGAAGATGACGGCGTCGCTGACCTCCAACTCCGACCAGTACGACGTGATCTGGCACAATGACGACTGGGGCCAGACCTGGGCGCATCTGCTGGAGCCGACCGACGACGTCGACGCCAACAAGTTCGCCGAGAAGTGGGGCATGGACAAGATCGTGTTCGGCAATGCGCAGGGCCAGAACACCGTCGTGCCGATGGGCCAGACCTTCAGCGTGTTCTTCTACCGCTCCGACCTCGTCAAGCCCGAGGAAGTGCCGAAGACGCTGGATGAGATGGTCGCCGTCAGCAAGAAGCTGCAGGCCGACGGCAAGGTCAAGTTCGGCTATGTCGGCGGCATGGCGATGAACCATTCATGGTTCAGCTGGTTCTGGTCGATGTGGGGCAACAATTGCGACGTGCTGATGCCCTTCTACGAGCGCGACAACAAGAAGCTCGCCGCGGCCGGCTGGAAGTCGAGCATGACCGAGCCGTGCATGCAGAATACCGTCGAATTCTGGTGGGATGCGATCAACACCCACAAGATCGTGCCGCGCGGCATGCCGGCCTACGACCGCAACGAGGCCAACGCCATCTTCATGGCCGGCGACGCCGCCTTCACGGTGGCCGATACGCTGTGGTGGGGCCAATTCAACGATCCGAACAAGTCGAAGGTCGCCGGCAAGATCGCAGCCGCGCGCTTTCCGCTCGGACCCGACCGCAAGGAGCCGTTCGGCTGGGACGACATCTGGGGCTGGGCCATTCCGAAATCCATACCGGAGGAGCGCAAGAAGCTCGCCAAGCAGATGCTCAACGCAATGATGCTCGACAAGGAAGGGCAGATCAAGATGTTCAAGGCGACCGGCGCGCCGCCTCCGAACACCGAGTTCTGGCCGGAGATCGCGGCGCAGGATCCCTTCATGAAGCTGTTGAAGGAAGCGGTGCTGGATTCCCCGAACAAGGTGCGCGGCGCCTATTACTTCCCGCAATGGCCCGCCGTCCACAAGGCCTTCAACGACACCGTAACCAAGGCCGTCACCGGCAAGCGCGAAGACATTGCGAAGGTGCTCGCAGAAGGCGCCCCGCTCGTCAGCAAGGCCGCGCAACAATGACCGCGAAAGCCCGCCGCGGGATGCCGCGGCGGGCTCCCATTTTCAGGTAACGGGTTCAATAATCGATGGCAGCGATCAGCCTTAGCAAACTCAACAAACACTACGGGTCGCTGTTTCACGCCGTGAAGGATGTCGATCTCGAAATCGCCGACAAGGAGTTCGTGGCCCTGGTCGGCCCGTCCGGCTGCGGCAAGTCGACGACGCTGCGCATGGTCGCCGGGCTCGAGGACGTCACGAGCGGCGATATCCGCATCGGCGGCAAGCTGGTCAACGATCTGCCGCCGCGCGAACGCGACGTCGCCATGGTGTTCCAGAACTACGCGCTCTATCAGCACATGAGCGTCTATGACAATCTCGCCTTTGGCCTGCGCAACAAGCGCGTGGCGGAGAGCGAGATCAGAAGCGCGGTCGACCGCGCCGCCGACATCCTCGGCCTGCATGAACTCTTGCAGCGCAAGCCGAAGCAATTGTCCGGCGGCCAGCAGCAACGCGTCGCGCTGGGCCGATGCATCGTGCGCAACCCGCAGGTCTTCCTGTTCGACGAGCCGCTGTCGAACCTCGACGCCAAGCTGCGCGCCCGCATGCGCATCGAGATCAAGCGCCTGCACGCGCAGATCCCCACTACCTCGGTCTTCGTCACCCACGACCAGATCGAGGCGATGACGCTCGGCGACCGCGTCGTCATCATGCGCGACGGAAGCGTGCAGCAGATCGGCACGCCGCTCGCAGTCTACGAGAAGCCGGCCAACAAATTCGTCGCCGGTTTCATCGGCGCGCCCGCCATGAACTTCGTCGACGTCACCGTGCGTGGCTCTGCGGTCGAGACTCCAGGCCTGAAAATATCGGTCAACCCGGCCCACGCCCGCGCGCTCGCGCCCCATGACGGCAGGCAGGTCGTCATGGGCGTTCGTCCCGAGCATCTTGCGCTTGGCGAAGGCGCGCCCGGCTCCAGCTTCGACGCCCGCGTCGAGGTCGTCGAGCAACTCGGCTCGGAAATCCTGCTGGAGACACGCGCCGGCGCCGACGGCATCACCGTCGCCCGTGTGCCCGCCGAGATGAAGATCGCCCCGGGCGATCAGGTGCGCATATCAGCGCAGCTCGGCCGGCTGCATTTCTTCGACCCGAAAACGGAGCTGCCGATTACGGGGTGAGCGCCGGGTTCTCTCGATCAGATCGCTCGGGCCTGTTTGCGAACCTCATTGGCGATCGGCCGTGACGCAGTTGTGCACCAGCGCTCGCGCATGGCGTCGCAGCACTGCTGTCAGCGGCCCGATCTGGTGCAGCATGTCGCTCACGGCTTCTGGATCTGCACGATGGCGCCGACCTTGGAGGGTTCGCCCGAGGCAATGACCAGATAGCGCCGCTCGGATTTGGCGGAGTTCTGGACGATCTGCCGGATGGGTCCGGTCGCATTGACAATAGCAGCGCCGGCCGGGTTCGTCATGAAGGCCGCCAGCGGCTGCAACGGCCCTGCGCCGTCGGCGTGCTCGGCCAGTGCGATGACATAGCGCTGCTTCGGCTCGAGCCCAGTCACCGACGCCTGCAGGACCTGGATCAGGCCCTGGTCGAACAAGGAGACGCTGGTCGGAGGCTTGCTGCCGGTCTTGTCGGCTTTGGCGGTCAGCACCAGATGCGACGCGCCGCCTGCCACACCAAGCTCATGCAGGTTCTGGCGATCATCGGGATTGGGTGCGGCCTCAGGCACGTAAACAATCGCCTGCGGCGCCTGCCCAATCGGGATATTGGCAACGACCTTGTTGGTAGCCGTATCGATGACCGCAAGCGCGTCCGCATTCTCCAGTCCGACATAGATGCGCGTGCCGTCGCCGGATGGCCAGACCCCGTGAGGAAGATTGCCTACCGGAATCGTGGCAACCAGGGAGAAGTCATCGGTTCGGAATACCTTGACCTCGTTCGTCCCCCCGATCGTTACATAGGCGAACGTGCCCTTCGGCGTGCGTGCGAAATTGACATGGTTGGTGATCGGACCGGTGTCGATCGTCTTGATCGGGTCGAACGGAGGCCGCGCATTGAACACCTGGGTCTTTCCGGTATCCTTTAGCGTAAACCAGACCTGATTGCCGTCCGGGGTGGCGGCGATATTCGGGCAGAACGGACTTTCCTGCTTCACCGTTCCGACGATCTTGTGATCGGCGACGGAAACGACGTCAATCTCCGGATTGAACGACGAGCAGATGTAGCCGTACTGGCCGTCGGGAGAAAAGATCTGCATCCCCGGCCCTGCCGGCACCTCGATCCGCGTCTTCTCGGCAAAGTCATTCGGATCGATCACCGAGATGTAGTTCTCGCCGCGAACGGTCACCCAGACTTCCTTTCCGTCCGGGGTGTAGAAGGCTTCGTGCGGGGAGCGGCCCACATAGGTGGTGTGCTTGACCGCATTCGTTGCCGTGTCGATAAAGCTGACCGAGTTCGAGCCGATCGAGACCACTGCCAGCGTGCGGTGATCGGGCGAGAAGCCCATGCCGTGAACCAGCACCTGTCCCTTGTAGAGCGGGCTGAAATTGCCGGGCTGCGGATCGCCGAGCCGAATCACGCCGAGCAGCTTGTTGTCGACGGGATCGGTGACGGACACCGTGTTGGAGAACTGCTCCGCGGCATAGACGCGATCATGATGACTGATCGGAATGTCAGGCGCGTTCGCCGCGCCGGGGGCCTGGCCGGCCCAGGCAGCCGAAGTGACGATCATGGTGCAGGAGAGCAGTCCACTCTTTGCAAGAAGGCGCTTCATCTGTCGATCCTATTTGTTCATGTCGTGTCGCATTTTCGAATGGTCGTGCGCGTTCGTATGGTCGTCCGCATCCGGCGCGGAAGACGGGCCGACTTGCGTCGGAGCCGGCGCCGAGGCAGGGAGCTGCTCCCCGATCGCGAGCTTCATGGCGGCGATCTCCTGAAGCTGACTAACAATGATTTCCTGCGCGATGCGGCGAAGCTGCTCGTTCTTGCCGTAGCGCAGTTCGATCATGGCCATGTCGATCGCGCCTTGATGATGCGGCGCCATCATCGTGACGAAATCACGGTCGATGTCGCCGGTCGGCTTGGCTGCCATACCATCCATCATCTTGGTCATGGCAGCCTCGTTCTCGGCGAGGAACGCACTCTCTTCGGCCGACACGGGTGCCGGCGGCTGAGCCGGATGCACTTCATCCGCAAACAGTGTGGTTGGAGCGGCGAAAGCGAAGAGCAGACGGAGGCCGAAGATCGCCGTGCCCGGACCCGACCTGCAGCCGCCGAGTAGGAAAGATTTCCACATGTTGCTTCCCCTGATGCAGTTAGCTTGCATCAGGTGGACGCGCCACGCGACCAATCATTCCATCAAAGCACGAAAACACAGAAACGTGATGTGAGGACGCGAGAGTTACTTCGCCCGATCCGCTTCCGTCGCCGGATTCGCCGCGACCGCCGGCCCGCCGCCGAACAGGCTCGAGAGTTGCCGCGTGCGGCGGGTGTCGATGCTGACATAGGCGGTCATGCCGGCGCGCAACGGCGGCTCGCCGGCCTGTTCGATCAGCCGCAGCCGGACCGGCAGCCGCTGCACCACCTTCACCCAGTTGCCGGAGGCATTCTGCGCCGGCAGCACCGCGAACTCCGCGCCGGTGGCCGGGCTGATGCTTTCGACCACGGCGTCCCAGGTGATGTCAGGGTGCATGTCGAGCACGACCTTGGCCTTCTGCCCGACCTTGACGTAAGTGAGCTCGGTCTCCTTGAAGTTGGCCTCCAGCCACGGCCGGCGGTCCGTTACCAGCGCGAACAACGGTGTCTGCGGCTTGACCTGCTCGCCGAGCTGAAGGCGGAAATTGACGATGACGCCCGACTTCGGCGCCTTGATCTCGGTATAGGACAGATCGAGCGCGGCCCGGTCGCGCAAGGCCATCTTCTCGCGCACGGCCGCGAATTCGTCGGTCTGCCGGTCGGGCTTGCCGCCGAGCGCCGCTTCTACCCGCGCGATGCGCTGGTGCAGGACAGCATGACGATCCTCGCCTTCCTGCTCTTCGCTGTTGGATTGCTCGAGCTTGGCGACCGACGCGACGCCGCGGCCGGACAGCTCGCGCTGGCGCCTGGCCTGGGTTCGCAGATACTCCAGCTTGTTCTCGGCCTCCTTGGCCTCGGCCCGGATCTCGCGCAGATTCGCCTTCATCTGCTCGACCGAAGCGCGCGCGGAATCGACCTCGGCTTCCGCTTTCGCCAGCGCCAGCCGATAACTGGCGGGATCGAGGCGCAACAACACATCGCCCGCCGAGACGACCGAATGGTCGCGGATGCGAAGCTCCATGATGCGGCCGGGGATCTCACTGGCGATCTGGGCGATATCAGCCTTGACGAAGGCATTCTCCGTCGACATGTGGCGGCCGCCCTGCAGCCAGAAGATCAGCGCCCCCACGATGACGAGCACGGGCACGCCGATGAGCGCCAGCCGTTGCATCTTCTTGCTCATGGCGCGGCCCTGCCATTGTGCTGGCCTGCGCCGTTCGACGCTCGCCTACGGTTGCTCTTCGTCGCGACCGCGGCTGTATCGTCACCGTCCGCGGATACCAGTGTCGTCTTGATGCGCTGCAGCAAGTCCATCAGCAGCTTGCTTTCCCGCGCCGAGAGATCGGCGAGCGCGGCGTCGACGGTCTGTTCGGCCACGCGCCAGATGCGCTTGTGCACCCGCTCGGCATCGTCAGTGAGGTAGACCCGCTTGACGCGGCGGTCGTCGCGCGCGGTGCGGCGCTCCACCCAGCCATTGGCGACCAGCCGGTCGATCATGCGCCCGGCCGTGGCCTTTTCCACTTCCATCATTTCGGCGAGCTCGGAGAGCGATGCGCCGGGGCGGCGGTGCAGGCGGGTCAGGACCAACCATTGCGCCCGGGTGATGCCAAGGCGCCGCACGCGGCGGTCGAACTCCGTCCGCAGCAGCCGGGCCACGTCGGAGATCACGACGCCAATATACTCTTCGGTATTGGGCATGGTGCGGTTGTATCCGCCCTGATTAGTAAGCTAGCTTAGTATTATTGGTAAGCTAGGTTATAATCCGGCCGGCAATCAAGGGGCAAATGCCTTGAGTTCAGTGAGTCTGGAGACGGACGAGCCCGCCGCTAGCATAACCCCGGCGCAGCGCTATTTGACGCTGACGACGGTGGTTCTCGGCTCCTCGCTCTACGGCACGGCGCTTCTGACAACGTCAACCATCCTGCCGCAAATGCAGGGTGCTCTGTCGGCGACCCAGGACGAGATCGCCTGGGTGATGACCTTCAACATTCTCGCCACCGCCGTCGTGACGCCGATGACGGGCTGGCTGGTGTCGCGCTTCGGCTCCAAGCGGGTGATGGTCTGGTCCATTGCCCTCTTCACCGCCGCGACCTTGCTGTGCGGGATGGCGCAATCGCTGGAAGCGCTGGTGCTGTGGCGCATCGTCCAGGGCGGCGCCGGCGCGCCGGTTACCCCGCTCTCGCAATCAATCCTGTTCGAAACCTTTCCGCGTCGCCAGCACACCATGGTGATGTCGATCTTCGGCATGGCGGTTGCCGTCGCACCGGCCTTCGGCCCGGTGTTCGGCGGCTATCTTGCGGAGATGCACAGCTGGCGCTGGTCGTTCTACATGCTGGTGCCGATCGGGATCGCATCGACGATCGGCATGGCCCTGACCCTGCCGGCCGACAAGCTGCTCGCCAAGGTCCGTTTCGACTGGACCGGCTTTATCGCGCTCGCCACCGCGCTCGCCGCGGTTCAGCTGGTGCTGGCGCGCGGCGTCCGGCTGGACTGGTTCGACTCGACCGAGATCGTGATCGAAAGCCTTGTCGCAGCCATCGCCTTCTACGTCTTCCTCGTGCACAGCCTCGGCGCCCGCCATCCGTTCGTGAACCTGAAACTCCTGTCCGACCGTAACTACGCGATTGGGCTGGCGCTGGTGACGATCTACGGCATGCTGAACTTCACGCCGATGGTGCTGCTGCCCCCTCTCCTGCAGCAGCAGGCCGGCTTTCCTGACGCGCTGGTCGGACAGGTGATCGGATGCCGCGGCGTCGGCATGCTGGTCGGCTTCATGGCCGCCGGTTTCATGAGCCGGATCGATCCGCGCATCAGCATGGCCTTCGGCTTCGGCCTGCAGACCGTAGCGGGCTTGTGGATGCTGACCTTCGATCTCAACGTGACGATGGAGATCCTCATCGCCAACAGCGCGATCCAGGGTTTTGCTGTTGGCGTCGTCTGGGTGCCGATCACGGCCGTTGCCTTCGGCACGCTGGACGCCAAGCACTATGCGGAGGCCTCCGCGATCTTCCACCTCCTGCGCAACATCGGATCGAGCTTCTTCATCTCATTATCGATCGCCGAGATCGTTCGCACGACCAGCGCCAATTACAGCCGCATGACCGAGATGATCACGCCCTATAACCGCGCGCTGACGATGCCGGATGTGACCGGCGGATGGAGCTTCGACACCGTGCAGGGCCTCGCCCGGATCGCCAAGGAGATCGCACGGCAGGCGACCATGATCGGCTATCTCAACGCCTTCATGATGTACACCGTCGCCTCGGGGCTCGCGGTCGTGTTCGCGCTGTTCGTCAGGGGCCGCAAGGAGGCGTGATACCGCCGCCTCGGATCAATGCCGTTCACCGCGTAAGACTTGTCCCCGCTGCTTGAGGGTCAGCGAGATCACCTTGTCGCTGGCATCGCGCTCGAAGTCGATTTCGGCGCCTACGGACTCCGCGACGAAAACGTCCCTTTCGACGGACGCCAGTTCGAGCGATGGCTGGTTGGTACCCTGGACAAAGAGCTTCGGGCCTGTCGAGAATATGCGTAGCGCAAATTTTGGCGTCAGCGGATAGTTGCCGACGTAATCATTGAGTTGTTCTTCCGTCGGTGTCCATTTGCTCGCACCCGCCACAGGCGGGTTTATGCGTTCAGCCTCCAGGGCGCCGCCGCCCTGAAACCAGGTGAAGCTGTATGTTCCGTCCGCCTTGCGCCTCGGCCGCAACAGGGCATCGAATTTGAGCGGATAGAAGTCGCCCGCACTGTCGTGACCCATCTCAAATTCGCTCTGACCGTCCGCCTGGATCCTCAGATGGCTGCCGTTGCGTCGCAATTCCAGGCCGAGCCCGCCTTGAAGGCGATACCTGCCGGCGAGCGCATCGATCAATCCGGCCTCGGCCGTCGCGACAACGCGTGGGCTGCCGGCCGGGATGGAAGAATCGAGCAAGTGAAAGCCGAGCGATCCAAGGCCGCCACTGGACGTAAGCGCCGTATCGCTGAGCAAGACCACGGCGCGCTTCGCCTCGCGATCGAAAGCAGCGAAAGCCGAGTACCCGCCGGTGCCGCCCTCATGCCCGATGCGAGAGTGCCCGTTTCTGGTCGACAGGATCCAGTTCATGCCCATCCTGTGACCATCGATGCTGGCGACCTGTTCCTGGGTTCGCGCCAGAGCCGGCGTGATCGCGCTCTCGCGCGTGCCAAGCTGGCCTTCGAGGTACCGCAACATGTCGGGCAACGTCGCGCGCACGCCGCCGACGCCAGCCATGTCGGGATGAAAATCCCATGGCAACACCGGCTTCCCGCCGGGGAGATGACCTTGGGCCAGATGAACGTTCGATGGACGCCGGGCTACATAGGTTTCATTCATCCCGAGCGGCATAAACAACCGTTCCCGCAGCAACGCCTCGTAGTCCTTGCCGCTCCGCTTGGCGAGCGCATAGGACAACACCATCATCGCGAAATTCGAATACTCCCACTTCGAGCCAGGCTCGCGTGTCAACTGGGTTGCGGCCAGAGCGTCGAGCAAGTCGCGTTCGGTCGCGCCGGCGTAAGGGTTGCTTGGGTCGGGCGGGCGATAGCCGGGAGGAAGCGGCGGCAACCCCGAAGTGTGGGTGACGATTTGACCGATGGTTATTTCGCGACCGTTGAACGACGGCACCCGCGTTCCCGGCGGCAACAGCTTGGCGACCGGGTCGCTAAGCGCAACTTCGCCGCGCGCAATAAATTCGGCGAGCAGCGCAGCGGTCATCGTCTTGGTGACGGATCCAATTTCGAATGCCGTGTGCTCGTCGTATGGGCGCCGGGAATTCGGGTCCGCGCAATAGTAGGCCGTCGAAATGGTGCGATCGTCTATCACACCGGCCGCGATACAGGCGCCGGTACGATCGCCCCTGAAACGCTGCTCAAGAGCTGCGTGCACATCGTCATTGCTGATGGCGAAGGCAGGCGGTGAGCACAACATGAAGACTGAAAACAAAAGAAGTTGCGCTCTCATGGTCTCGCTTGCAATCCTGCTTCCGGAACTCGGAACCCGTAGCCCGTGCAGGCGAGCGTTGTTGACGCTCGCGGCCCACACCAGGTCAGTTACTACCCCTCGAAATCGTACTGCTTGCTGAGGTGGTCGCCGATCTGCACCAGCATGGCGACGCATTCGGGGTACCCGGGTTTGGCGGCGGTGGCCTCGTCCGCCCTGGCGCGGAATTCCCAGCCGTCGCCGTCGCGGAGTACGGAAATGACTATGCCGTCAGGACAGTCGGCGTGCACCTTCAGTTCGGCGCGCGCCATGGCAATCAGTTCGGTTTCGGTCTTTTTCGGCTTGCTCATGACATCTCCCCGGCAGTGACGAAGCATAAATTGCCGGGTCGGCGCGCATCTGTCGAGAGGACCGAATGCCCTATCGGCGGACCGGCACCTTTTTCAGCCCGACGATCTCGGGCAAGGAGCCGGTCGCGACCGGGTCGCCCTTCGCCGTCTCCGGCGGCAGCGGCGCCCGCGCGGTCATGTCGGGGAAACGGGTCTTCATCTCGCGCAGGAAGCCGTCGAGGGTATCGACGCTCGCCGCCATCTTGGCGATCTCGGCGAATTCGGCGCTATTGCCGTTGGCCGGCTTGCTCGCGGTCTCGAAAGCGAAGCGGTCGGCCTCCCCGCTCATCAAGGGCGCATACTTCTCGCGGAAGCGAGCCAGCCCGATGGCGTCTTCGGCGAGCGCATAGCCGACCACCGCGCGGATGATGTCGCTCTTCTCGTTCGAATTGAGCGGTCTGAAATCGCGCCAGCGATCGCCGTAATAGAGCTCGATCTGCTCAGCCGACTCGCGCCAATGCCGTGACGCCCAGTAGATGTCGGAACGCAGCCGGATCGCCTCGCGCCCCGAGATGTTGGAGATGATGTCGAGCGCGAGGTCATGCCGGCCGACATCGCTCTGCGCCCGCGCCTCCAGCAGCAGCCGTTGCGTGCGCAGTTCGCCCGAGAGGTCGGCAATCCGGGTGCCGCGCAGCGCCGCGATGGCGCGGTCGGGCTTGCGGTTGGTCAGGTACACCATGGCAAGACGGGCGGCCACCTGCGCGCGCGCCGCGCCCTCGAGCCGCTTGTCGATCTGGTACTGCAGCAGTTCGGCCGCCTGATCGAGCAGGTCGATCCCCACCAGGCGGTCGGCGAGCTTGCGGATCATCTCGTCGCCGCGCCGCCCGATCGGGGTCAGATCGCGAAATTCATAGAACATCGCCAGCGCCTCGACCGGCGGCAGGTCGTCGCCCTTCGGCGTCAAATAAAGTTCGGTGAACAGCGCCGCCGCCATGTCCTGCGCCTGGCGCGCTACTTCCGAGTTCGGCTGCAAACGCGTTGCGGTCCGCACCGCCGACAGCGCCTCATTGTAGCGGCCGTTCTGTGCATAGATGTCGGCCATCAGCTGCAGCGCCTTCACCTCGATCGCATCGCCGCGCCAGACCACCGACAGCGTTTCCAGCTCACGCAGCGCGTCGGCTTGCGTCACCTCCTCGCGCTTCTGCCGCAGCATGATGTCGCGCAGCTTGGCCTCGGCGGCGGACTGGCGGTCCTCGGACGTGATCGCCGTCCAGTAGTCGTTCATCGCGTCGCGGTCATAGCCGAGCGCTTCGGCAAGCCGCCCGCGCAACACCGATACCGCCGGCCACAACTCCGCCGGAACTCCGACCACGTCGAGATCGCTGCGGCGGCGCGCGGCGCCGGCATAATCCTTGACCTCCAGCGAAGCGCGCATGGCGTCCATCACCACGATGCGCTGCAGCTCCGGGGGCAGCGAGGCGATCGCAAACTCGACGTTCTTGAACTTTTCGCGCGCTTCCGCCCATTTGCCTTGCCGCGCCTTGGCAAGCCCCTGCCACAGCTGCGAGTCGTAATTGGCGCCGATCACGGGATTGGCGAGGTCGTGCAGGCCGGCGGCCGGACGGCCGATGATGATGTTGGCCACCGCGCGCAGCAACAGCGTGCCGGAGTCCTCAAAGCCGGCCTTTGACTCGTCGAGCACGAAGTCGGCGATGCCTTTGGCCTCATGATACATGCCGCGCGCCATGTAGAAGCGCGCCAGGTCCATGCGCGCGCGCAGCTTCTGCTCCACCGACGTCGTCGCGTTCGCCAGTGCCCTCATCAGCTCGTCCTGGCGCGCGACAAAGGGGCCAGCCTGGTTCTTGCGCCATTCCTCGATGTCGAAGGGCGAGCGGGCCGCGGTTGCGGCACGCTCGGCCGCCACGTCGGCCGACGACAGCGTCAGCCCGCCGGGCTTGCCCAGCCTGATCTTGTCGGTGGCAATCTCGGCGGTGACGTCGTCGGAATTCGGACGCACGGCGACGCCATGGATCGATTCCAGCAGCGTCAGCTCGACGAAGTCCTGGCGCTTGATCAGGCCGCGGATCGGCGGTTGCGCGGTGATGACGAACAGCGTGTCGCCGGCATCGGGATCGCTGAATTTGTGCAGGAGACCCGGATTGGCCAGCGGCACCGAAACATTGGCGAGCGACGGCTCGGTGATGTTGCGCACCGCAACCAGCGGCAGCGGCGGCGCATGCATGGTGTCGGCGAAGGTCAGCATCCAGGTGGATCCGCCGCCGCTCTCCTCACCGGTCAGCGACGGCAGTTGCGGGCGGTTGAGGCGAATGCGGACCGCCTGGCCCTTGGGGATCGACAGGCTGTTCACCTCGGCGATCAGCGCGCCGCCCTTGCTGCGGATGGCATCGATGTTCACCGGATTTGCGGAATCGAACACCAGCCATACCGTGTCGGCGCGACGGAACAGCGCCGCCGGCGTCGTGGCGGCAAAGGAGAAGGTCACGCGCAGCCCGTCGGCATCGCGCTGGGCGGTGACCGAGGCTGCCCTGTCCCCGGTGACGGCGCGCTGGCCAGCCGGTGCCGATGCCGCCGACATTGTCTTGGGCGCCTCCGCCGTTACCGGCGCCTCGGCCTTCGGGGCCGGCGGCTTGACCGCTTCGACGGCAGCCGGCGGCTTCTCTGCCGCCTGCGGCGTTTCCTGCACGGCGGCTTGTGCCGGTTTTGCGGCGGCCTCGCGATTGATGTCGGCCTTCGCCTGTTCGGCGATCGTCTCCGAGGTCGGCTGTGGCACCTCCGTGGGCGTCACAGCGGACTGTGGTCCCGGTGTCTCCTGCTTTGCCGGCGCCTCCAGCGCGGGCTTCATTGCCGCAAGCGGCGCGGCGGCCGGCGCTGGCGGCACCGTGGCGCGGGTTTCGGACGATGCTTTCGGTTGCGCGGCCGGCGCCCTGTCCTGTTGCTGGAAGGCGACGTCGATGACGTAGCTCTTCTCCTCGCGGAAGGAATGCACGTCTACGTCGCCGATCAGCTCGGCTTCGACCACGCTCTTTTCGCCCTCGATGCGCTGGTTGATCGAGGCGACGTTCGGAGGCGCTGCGACCTTGGCGTCGGCGAGATCGAATGTGAGCGGCGCATTGAAGAAGAGCGACAGCTTCTGCTCGTTCAGCACCGAAGAGACGCCGACGCCGTCAGGCATCTCGAAGATGAAGCGGACGAAGGTCGGCTGCACCGAGGCCTTGACGCGCACCGGCGACCGCTTGCGCGCGGCGTCATCGGCCTTCTGCTGGCGCAGCGCACGCTCGGCGGCACGGGCGCGCTCGGAGAGTTCTCGCACGACCTCGTTCGGCAGCGCCGGCGGCGCCCCGGTCCAGGAATCCGGCAACAGGTCCACGAACAGCCGCTCGCCGGCAGTCATGGTGTTGATGGTCACTCGCCTTGCAAGAGAGAGTCGGATCGCCCCGCCGTCCGGATCGATGCGGGCGGAGGAGATATAGTCCGGCACGGCATCGCCGATCCTGCCGACGTTGATCGCCACCGGCCGCTTGAAGCGGATCACGATGATCTGGCCCGCCGCCATCACCTGGGACTCGACGTCCTCAGCAAGCTTGACGACAAGGCGGGCGTAGCCGGGATTGGCCTGCAGGACCGCCTCGCCCCGCACCGGCTCGGCCTGGCCGAAGGCGGAGCTCGCAGCGCCCGCCATCGATACCGCGATCGCGACGGCAAAGAGCCCGCGCAGGCAGCGCAAAGCGATCCCCGCCGCGGCGCGGCGGAGCGAGCGGAAGTCCGTTCGCGCCAAGCGTGTCATCAGCGTCAACGATCCGGTCGTCGGCGGACGGATTCCGCCGCTTGCGACTGTAGAATTGGCGGGCTTAAGGGTCTGTTAATGATGCGCGTTAATTGGTTTTCTGGTTCAGCATCCTGCCCTCGATCTTGGGCAATTCGGCCGCTTGGTTCTTGTCGCCGCCGGCGCGGCGCGCCAGTTCCACCGTCAGCCGCTCGGCGGCTTCCGGCTGCATCAGGCCCATGATGTCGCTCATCTTGCGCGGGGCGATTTGCGAGGCGATTTCGATCAGCACGCTCATCTCCAGCCGGTCGAACACTTTTGCGGCGTCCTTCGGCTTCATGCCCTCATACATCGTGATGATGCCCTTGAAGCGCGCGGCCTCCTGCTCGTTGCGCTGGCCGGCCGCGGTGCCGATGCGGCCCTCCACCGCCTTCAATTCCTCGACCTTGCTCTCGATGCGCTTCTCGGCCGCCTTCAACAGGCTTTCGCGGATTTCGATCTCGCGGGCGCGCTGTTCGAGCTCCTGGCGGCGCGACTGCAGCCGCTCGAGGATGGCGCGCTCGGATTCCGAAACCCGCGGGGTCTGGTCGGGAAACACCACGGCGCCATCGGGCTTGGCCGGCTCTGTCGCGGCCGTGGCAGGTTTCGGCGACTCCTCCTTTTTCGGCGCCGACCCCGTGATATCGGCCGGATCGCCCTTTTCGCTCTTCGGGCCGCCGGGGTAATTCAGCATCTGTTGCGCCCAAGAAGCCTGATTTGCGGCCTGATTTGCGGCCGGCTTGGTGGCCTGCCGGGCGTTCGGCTGGTACTCGAACACATAGCCGCCCTCGAGCACGAGGCCCGCGACCTTCAGCACCACGAGGCCGAAGATCGCGACCAGCACGACAGGTAGGACGCGGATGTCGCGGAACAATTTCATGCAGCGAGGCCGCTAGCCTTTCGGCGGTCGGAGAAGGCCTGCGCCGCCTCGGCAACGGCTCGCGCCGACGACGTCCTTGGCGCGGCAGCGGGCGCGGCCAGGTCCTGTGCTTCTGCCGCCGGCCGCGCTGCTAGGACGATCTTGGACAGGCGGCGGATCACGCCGTCGCCTTCGGCGAGTTGATGCTTGAGGTGTTCCGATATCTGGTTCGCCGCCGCGAGCTGGCTGCCGAGATTCTCGTTGACGTCGCGCACCGTGTGCTTGAGCCCGCCGATCGCGCGCTCGGCGATCTCGGTTGCGGTGATCAGTTCGCCGATCACAGCCTTCAGCGAATGCTCGTCCGCCTTCAGCCGCTGCAGCCGCTTGTTGAGCAGGATGCAGTAGCCGATGGTGAGCAGCAGCAGCACCGCCACCAGACTCTCGATCGCTATTCCCAGGGCATGGCTCATTGTGCCTCCAACATCTTGGTTTGCTCGTCGGCTCTCTCGAACATCGCAAGCGTGGTCTTCGGCTTGCGCAATTGCTTGGTTACCCGGATGGCGACGCGATCGCCGACCCGGCCCATCCGTCCCTCGGTCAGCGTGACGTCGCCGCAGCGAACGGTGACGAGCGCGTCGGCCTTCATCTCCAGCGGCAGCGTGTCGCCGACCTTCAGCGTCATCAGCTGCTTCAAGGGAATATCGGCCTCATAGAGCACCGCGTCGACGGAGATCTCGGCCTGCGCCACTTCCGTCGCAAAATGCCCTTCCCAGATCGGGTCGCGGCCGAACTTTTCGCCCATGAACATCTGCAGCAGCACGCTGCGGATCGGTTCGATGGTCGCATAGGGCAAGAGCAGCTCGATATTGCCGCCGCGCTCTTCCATGTCGATGCGCAGCCGCACCAGGATCGCGGCGTTGGCGGGCCGGCTGATCGCGGCAAAGCGCGGATTGGTCTCCAGGCGATCGATGGAGAAGGTGACTGGCGACAGCGGCCGGAACGCCTGCTCGGCATCCGCCAGCACCACCTCGATCAGCCGCTTCACCAGATTTGTCTCGATCGTCGTGTAGGGCCGGCCCTCGATGCGCAGCGAGGTCTGGCCGCGGCGGCCGCCGAGCAGCACGTCGATGATGGAATAGATCAGGTTGGAGTCGACAGTGGCGAGGCCAAAGTTCTCCCATTCCTCCGCCTTGAACACGCAGAGCACCGCCGGCAGGGGAATCGAATTCATGTAGTCGCCGAAGCGCACCGAGGTGATGCGGTCGAGCGAAACTTCCACGTTGTCGGAGGTGAAATTGCGTAAGGACGTCGTCATCAGCCGCACCAGCCGGTCGAAGACGATTTCCAGCATCGGCAGGCGCTCATAGGACACCATCGCGGAGTCGATGATGGCGCGGATGCCGGAATTGTCGTCGACATTGATTTCGCCGGCGGTGAAACCGAGCAGGTTGTCGATTTCCTCCTGCGAGAGCACACGCTCGCCGGAATTCTTGTTGTTGCCGAAATCGCGGCTGCCGTCCTCGACCATGGCGGCCCATTGCAGCGCCATAGTGCCGGATAATTCATTGGCGGCCGCCGCCTTTTCGGCTTCAGCGGGATCCTCGGCGGCCATCGACGCTTCCCATTGCGCGGCAATGGCGTCCTGGTCCATCTGGTCGTTGCCAGCCATAATCTAGATCAGCCCCCGCCCCGTCACTGGATCACGATTTCCTTGAACAGCACCGCGCTGACCTGCTGCGGCGCCACCGCCTGATTGACGCGGCGGGTCAGTTCCTCCTTGAGGCGGAACAGCCCGGCCGAACCGCTGAGGTCGCCGGCGCGAAGCTCGCGCATGTAGGTCTGGAAGATATCGGAGACGCGCGGCATGCTCGGCTTGATCGCCTCGATCGCCTTGTCCTCCTTCAGCTCGAGGACGACCTTGATCTTGAGATATTGCACGCGCTCGCCGGGCAGGCTGACGAGGTTGACCATGATTTCCGGCACGTCGACATAGGACGGCGGCTTGGCCGGCGCGGCCTCGGCATGCTTCTTTTCGTCGCCATGGCCCTTGGACATCAGCATCCAGCCGCCGACGCCGGCGCCGATGATGACGAGAAAGCCGACAGCGGCGATGATCAGCTTGAGCTTGCTGCGCTTGGCCGGCGCGGCCTCGGCAACCTCGGCTGCTGCGCCGCCTTCCTGTTCACTGTCCGCCATGGCCCCGCCCCATCTTCCCCGGGAGGAGCGCGAAAGTGCCGCCAGCTGATGGCCGTGACGCGATACGAATGCCGCCGGCGCAAACGCGCCCGTTAATGGCGGCAACGCTAGGGTAACAATGGTTAACGGTTTCTTTCTTTTGCGCCCCCGCTAGGAAAAATCTGCCGGGCAAACATGGTCAACAAGACCTTTCTGCCGCGCGCCTTCAGCCCCGCAAAACACCCAAGCTTCTGACTTTACAGCGCTTTTCGACTTGGCACGGCTTTCGCTGGGTAAGAGCCGAATCCTCACCCGGCTTGGGAGAGCCGAGAGGGTTCGTTCGGTCCGACAGCGGGTTTGGGAGAACCGGCCGGCGGATCACATCAAGGGGAGATCACCCGATGGAGAATACGCTTCTCATCGGACTTTCGCGGCAAGTGACGCTGGAACGGCAGATGGAAGTCATCGCCAACAACGTCGCCAACGTGAACACCAATGGCTTCAAGGCTGACCAGTCGCTGTTTCAGGAATACCTGATGCCGACGGCGCGCGAGGACAATTTCGCCGCCGGCCGCGACCGCCGCATCAGCCACGTGCTGGACCGCGCCACCTTCCACGATTTCGCGCAAGGCTCGCCCGATCCGACCAACAACCCGCTCGATGTCGCCATTGCCGGTGACGGCTTCTTCGTGGTGCAGACCCCGGCCGGCGAGCGCTACACCCGCGACGGCCGTTTCCAGCTCGACAACCAGGGCCAGTTGGTCAACGCCTCCGGCTATCCCGTGCTCGGCAACAACGGCCCGATCCGGTTCCAGCAGACCGACAAGCAGATCAACATCGCCCCCGACGGCACCGTCACGGTGCTCGAAGGCACCAACCGCATCGACTCGATCCGCGCCAAGCTGCGCATCGTCAACTTCAGCCAGCCGCAGCGGCTGGTGAAGGAAGGCTCCAACCTCTACGCGCTCGGCGAGGGCAATGCCGCGCAGGCTGACACCAAGTCGGTGCTCCACCAGGGCTTCATCGAGCGCTCGAATGTCAGCCCTGTCCGCGAGATGGCCCGGATGATCGTGGTCAACCGCATGTACACGCATATCGCATCGATTCTGCAACAGCAGCACGACCTGCACCGCACGGCGATCGACAAGCTCGCCGACGTGCCGGCTTGATGAGGAGATAACAAGATGCGCGCAGTCATCACCGCAGCGACCGGCATGGCCGCACAGGAACTCAACGTTCAGGTGATCTCCAACAACATCGCGAACCTCCGCACCACCGGCTACAAGAAGCAGCGGGCGGCGTTCCAGGACCTGATCTACGAAAACGTGCGCCGCGTCGGCGCGCAGGCGTCCGACCAGGGCACCATCCTGCCCGTCGGCATCGACCTCGGCGGCGGCGTCAAGACCGTCGGTACGCCGCGCCTGATGGGACAGGGCACGCTGCTGCCGACCGGCAACGAGCTCGACATTGCCGTCCGCGGCGAAGGCTTCTTCAAGATCCAGATGCCCGACGGCACCTACACCTACACCCGCGACGGCACCTTCATGATGGACGCGCAGGGCCGCATCGTGAATGCCCAGGGCAATCCGGTGCAGCCGACCATCACCATCCCGCAAAATTCCTCGGGGCTGACCATCAACGCGCAGGGCCAGGTCACGGTGACGCTGCCGGGCTCGACCACGCCCACCAACGTCGGCCAGATCGGCCTCACCCGGTTCATCAACAAAGCGGGGCTAAAGCCAATCGGCGACAACCTTTTCCAGGACACGCCGGCGTCAGGCGCGCCGCAGGACGGCATCGCCAACACCGATGGCTTCGGCGACATGCAGCAGTCCAACCTCGAGCAGTCCAATGTCGAGGTCGTCACCGAGATCTCCGACCTGATCGCAGCCCAGCGCGCCTACGAGATGAACGCCAAGGTCGTCTCCGCCGCCGACCAGATGCTGCAAGCCACCACGCAGATGTTCCGCTGAGGCATGACGGTCATGATCGCCCGCCCTCTCCTCATCGTCGCCGCCCTGCTGGCGCTCGCCACCGGCGCAGCCGCGCAGGAAAAGAGCCAGCAAAAAAACGAAGTCATCGCCTCGCCGGTGCTTCGCGCCAATGTCGTCGTCGCATCCGACATCGTGCGGATCGGCGACGTCATCGACAATGCGGGCCCCGCTGCCGGCATTGCGATCTACCGCGCGCCCGAGCCCGGCACGACGGGGACGCTGCCGGTCGCCCAGCTCATCAACACGCTGCGCACCCATCAGGTGATCGGCGTCGACGCCAAGGGCTTGCGCGAAATCTCGGTGACGCGGCAGGCGCGCAGCTTCGATGCAGCGGATATCGAGCAGGCGGTCGCCCGCGCGCTGGAGCGCCGCAATGGCCTCGGCGATGCCGCCAATATCAGCCTCACCTTCGACCGCGCGCCCGGCGATATCCGCCTCGATGCCGCCAACAGCGGCGCGCTGACCCCGGTCGTGGTGCGCTACGAACCGCGCCACAACCGCTTTGACGTGACGTTCGAGATTGCCAACGAAGCGGGCCTTGCGCCGGCAAAGTTGCGCTTTTCCGGCACCGCGGTCGAGACCGTGGAAGCCGCCGTGCTGGCACGCAGCGTCGAGCGCAACGAAGTCCTGAAATCCTCCGACGTGGTGGTCGAGCGCCGTCCGAAAGCCGACGTCGGCGCCGATGTGCTCAACCGCGACCGCGCCGTGGGCATGCAGGCCCGCCGCCAGCTGCGCGCCGGCCAGGCGCTGAAGGGCGCCGATGTCGCAAAGCCCGACCTGGTGCAGCGCGACCAGGGCGTGACGCTGATCTACGAGACTGCGGGCATTTATCTGACCGTGCTCGGCAAGGCGCTCGATGCCGGCACCGAGGGCGACGTCGTCAACGTTCTGAACCTGCAGTCCAAGCGCACGGTCTCCGGCGTCGTGGTCGGCCGCGGCCGCGTCGCGATCGTGGTCGCCGCGCGCTCCGAGAGCGCGGAGCCGAAACTTCAGGACAAGGTATCCGACAGCACCTCCTCGCTCGGCGCGGCGCCTGCCGCTGCCGCCATCTCGCTTGCCAATGCCGGCGCGCAACTCCCGGCCAAACCCGAGTAATGTAGATGTCCCGCTTTCTCAAGGTTCGTATCGTCAAGCTCGCCGCGCTGTTTGCGATCACAGCACTCGCCGGTGGCTGCTCCGCCATCGACCGCCTGTCGCAGATCGGCGAGCAGCCAAAACTGTCCGCGATCGAGAACCCGACCGCGCAGCCCGGCTACAAGCCGGTGCAGATGCCGATGCCCAAACCGGAGGTCGCCTCCTACAACGCCAACTCGCTGTGGCGGAACGGCTCCCGCGCCTTCTTCCGCGACCAGCGCGCCGCGCGCGTCGGCGACCTGCTGACGGTGACCGTCAACATCACCGACAAGGCCAATCTCTCCAACGAGACCCAGCGCAGCCGCACCAGCAAGGAGGACTCCGGCATTTCCGACTTCGCCGGCGCGAAGACGGTCACGCAGCCGTTAAAGATCTTCCCCGGCAAGATCCTGACCACGGACTCGACGTCGGCGAGCGACGGCAAGGGCTCGGTCAACCGACAGGAGTCGCTGACGACCAACGTCGCGGCCGTGGTGACGCAGGTGCTGGCGAACGGCAATCTGGTGGTCGAAGGCAAGCAGGAGATCCGCGTCAACTACGAGATCCGCGAGCTGATCGTCGCCGGCGTGGTGCGGCCGGAAGACATCCAGAGCGACAACACCATCGATTCCTCGAAGATCGCGCAGGCCCGCATTGCCTATGGCGGCCGCGGCCAGATCATGGACGTGCAACAGCCGCGCTACGGCCAGCAGGTGGTCGACGTGCTGCTGCCGTTCTAGACCTTTATCCCGAGCTCCCACACTCTGCCTGCGAACCTAGGCGCTGGCGAAGTGTACCAACGCGGCCTCCGGTAGCTCCCCTGCCGGAGGCCGTGGCGTTTGTTCCCCGTCTTGCAAACAAATATTCGGCGATATCGCCCGCGTAGGCCGCTGAATCCGGCGCAATACGCAGGGAACCGTACGATCGTCGCCGCCGAGGGAACGAAACACCGCCCAATCGAATAACGAAGGACCCCTGAATGCAGGGATCACCTCAGCGTCATTATTTGTGGAGTGAACCGCATGAACACAAAACTGTTCGCCCTCGGGGCAGTTGCCGCCGCAACCATGTTCACGGCGTCACCAGCGTCGGCACAACTCGCCAACCTGACGGGCGCCTGGCGATGCGTTGAAAACTGCCGTGCCGCGCCCGGCGCCCCCGCTTTCATCACGCAGAACGGAACCAACCTCAATCTCGTCAACGACGCCGGCCAGCCCTCGCGCGCCTGGCCCGATGCATTCGCGCCGAACAGCCGCATCTGGGCCGACAACTGGAACACCAGCGCGGTCTATTCACCCGACGGCATGATCCTCCAGTTCGACAACGGCACGATCTGGCAGCGCGACATCGGCCGGCCGGTGCGCGTGCGCGCTCGGCATGCGGCGGCGGTGGTGAGGTAGAAGCCGGCGGCTGTAGCTTTTCAGCCGCGCGCTTCATCACCGAATATCGATGCGGCCCTCGGCAGCATTCTGCCGAAGGCCGCACTCAGCTCTTTGACAATCAAATTAGATATATGCGCCGGCTTCGCCGCCTCGCGCCGACCGAGTGGCTAGCAATGACGATCCCGAGGCTTCACACAAACGTCGCCTCGACCTCGCCGAGCCCTTCCAGCTCCATCCGCACGTGATCGCCGGCATTGAGCCACACCGTCTTCACCAGGCTTCCCGTCAGCACGAGCTGTCCGGCGTGCAGGCCCCTGCCCTCGGCGGCGAGATGATTGGCGAGCCAGGCGAGCGCGTGATGGGGATGACCGAGCACGTCGGCGCCGGTGCCGCGGCCCGCCTCCTTGCCGTTGATGATGGCGCGGCCGGTCACCTTCAACAGATCCGGCGCGCTGGCGCGGGCGACCGGCTTGCCGAGCACGCAGCCGGCGGCGAATAAATCATCCGCGATGAGCGCCGGCGCGCCCAGCGACTCCCATTTCACATAGCGGTCGTCGACGACCTCGATCGCCGGGTAATACGCCTCCACCGCCTCGCCCATCCATTCGGCCGTGAAGGGCTGCTCGGTCGGCAACAGGTCGCGCGCCAGCTTCACCGCGATCTCGCACTCGACGCCGACGCGGACGTAATCGGACGCGGCAAGCTTGGCGCCGCTGTCATGCACGACCTTCTCGAACACGCCGCCGCCGCATGGATGCGGGATCTCAAGATATTCCTGCATCACCTTGCTGGTGCAGCCGATCTTATAGCCGATCAGGCTGCCTGTCTGCGGCCGCAGCAGGTCATGCAGCGCGCGCTGCACCTTGTAGCTCGCGGCCTCGCTGGCGGGGGCAATATCGGCGGGCAGCGCGTCGAGCTTGGCGCGGCTGCGGCGGGCGGTGGCGATGAATTTTGCGGCCGCGAGAATCTCGTCCATCGGCGGCTCCTTCATGGATTAGCCTGGACTGCACTCTATCCCCTCATGGTGAGGAGCGCGAAGCGCGTCTCGAACCATGAGGCCCGAGCACGGGCCTTCATCCTTCGAGACGCGGCCAAGGGGCCGCTCCTCAGGATGAGGGTCGGGCAGCACGAGCTACTCGTCCCTATACACTTTCTCGCGCTTCTCGTGGCGCTCCTGGGCTTCCACGGACAGCGTCGCGATCGGGCGGGCCTCGAGGCGCTTGAGCGAGATCGGTTCGCCCGTCTCCTCGCAGTAACCGTAGGTGTTATCCTCGATGCGCTGCAGCGCCGCGTCGATCTTGGAGATCAGCTTGCGCTGGCGGTCGCGCGCGCGCAGCTCGATGGCGCGGTCCGTTTCCGAGGAGGCGCGGTCGGCGAGATCGGGGTGGTTGACGTTCTCCTCCTGCAACGCCTGCAGGGTGAGCTTCGACTCGCGCAGGATCTCATCCTTCCAGGCCAACAGCTTGGCCCGGAAGTACTCCTTCTGCCGGTCGTTCATGAAAGGCTCTTTTTCGGAAGGCCGGTAGTTTTTCAACTTTTCCAAGGGCAGCCCATCTCGTTCGGCGGGCGGCCAGGTTCCGTCCGCGGGCCGCCTTATATAGCGGCGCCATGCCACACACAATATGATCCCCGGGCCAAAGCCGGACCGCCCCCAAGGCCTTGCACAGGCAAGTTTATCTGTTCCGGCCGGGGGCGGCTGTGACGGGCAGATGACGGCCCTTCGCAGGCCTCAATAGCCGGCCGTGAAGCGGATATGCGCCGGGTCCTCGATCTCGTCGGCAAGGGCGACCGCATCATCCTCAAAGCTGATCCAGCTTTTGCCGTCGGCGGCGATCAGAAGCTGGTCGCTCCCGAGCCGGAACTTACCGGTCCGCTCGCCGGCCGTGAGGGCGGCAGGAGGGTCCAGCTCAGTTCCTTCGCCCGCCAAGGCAAGGGCTCTCCATTGGCTGGTTTCCAATAGTGACTAGGTAGCGAACGGAGTGTAGATGTTGCGAGAGGGTGCCTTGCCACACCTCGACCTCACCTGATCACTTAGGGGTAACCGCCATGAAGCCCAACGCCTATTCGGCCGATTGCCCGACGCGGCAGATCCTCGATCGCGTCGGCGACAAATGGGCGGTGCTCATCCTGCTTCTCATCCGCCACGAGCCCATGCGCTTCAATGCGTTACGCCGCACCATTGAAGGAATCTCGCAGAAGATGCTGAGCCAGGTTCTCAAGTCGCTGGAGCGCGACGGGCTGATCCGCCGGCGCGTGATCCCGACTGTTCCAGTGACGGTTGAATACTCGATCACGCCGCTCGGCTCGACGCTCGCCGCCGCCGTCGACCCCTTGCGCGACTGGGCCGAGCGAAACCTGAAGGAGGTGCTTGCCGCGCAGCGCCGCTACGACACGCAGAAGGCCGCGAAGGCGGCGTGAGGGTTTGGGGCTACATCCTTCGAGACGCGCGCAAAATGCGCGCTCCTCAGGATGAGGTCTAACATCACGCGAACTGCAAGACCCTCATGGTGAGGAGCGCGGCAACGCCGCGCGTCTCGAACCACGAGGCCCGGACGCCTTCGCGGGCGATGACATCAAATGCGCGAGGGGAAAAAGTTAGTGCCGCCCGGCCTTGGCGAGCTCGACCTCGACGCGCAGTTCGATCTCCGAAAGCACGGCGTCGAGGCCGGGATCACCGGAGGACGCCTTCAGGCTCGCGGCGGCATCGCGCAGCCGGCTCACGGTGGAGGCTTCGAGATTGCCGGCCAGCAGTCCGATCTTGAGATCGTCGAGCACGTCGAGCGCGCCGCGGCCCCGGGCGACCGAGCGCTTGCGGCGCTCGACCGGATCCTCCTCGACGCCTTGCAGCGCCAGCAGTGCGTCGATATTGGCGGCGGCCTTCGGGGGGGCTGCGGAGCGCGTCTCGGGGGCGGCCGCGGCATCGGGAAGCGAGAAGCCGCTCGACGAGGTGCGCCGCGCATTGCTCGCCGGCGTGCCCAGCGTCGTGCCGTTCGGACCGTAGATGCGCATGGTGGTGCCCCGCAGAATGCCCTCGGCCGAACCATCGCCTTGTCATGGTTAATGAGGCGTAAACAGGCAGGCAAAATCTGCCGCACACGGCAGTTTCGCTCGTATCGGCGTGAACGCGCGGTTGCTCGCTCCTGATAAATTTTCGAACGAAATCAATCGATTGAATCCGCGCCCGCGGGTGGCACGGCGCTCGCATGGCAAATGGCGGACGGCGCGTCATGGGAGTGTCGCGCAGCCAATCGAATTTCCAGGGGGAGTGGTGGGATGCCCGGCATCCGGAAGACAGGACTGGTTAGGGCGGCTGCCGCGTTCGTCGCGCTGGCGCTGTCGGCGTGGCCGGCCAGCGCGACATCGCGGATCAAGGACCTCGCCAATATCGAGGGCGTGCGACAGAACCAGCTGATCGGCTACGGCCTGGTCGTCGGCCTCAACGGGACCGGCGATACGCTCAACAACATCCCCTTCACCAAGCAGTCGCTGCAGGCGATGCTGGAACGCATGGGCGTCAACATCCGCGGCGCCACCATCCGCACCGGCAACGTTGCCGCCGTGATGGTCACCGGCAACCTGCCGGCCTTCGGCACCCAGGGCACGCGGATGGACGTCACCGTCTCGGCGCTGGGCGATGCCAAGAACCTGACCGGCGGCACCCTGCTGGTCACTCCCCTGCTCGGCGCTGACGGTAACGTCTACGCGGTCGCGCAAGGCTCGGTTGCGATCTCCGGCTTCCAGGCCGAGGGCGAAGCCGCCAAAATCGTGCGCGGCGTGCCGACGGTCGGACGCATCGCCAACGGCGCCATCATCGAGCGCGAGATCGAATTCGCCCTCAACCGCCTGCCCAATGTGCGGCTGGCGCTGCGCAACGCCGACTTCACCACCGCCAAGCGCATCGCGGCTGCGGTCAACGACTTCCTCGGCGTCAAGACCGCCGAGCCGATCGATCCCTCCACCGTTCAGCTATCGATCCCCTCCGAGTTCAAGGGCAATGTCGTCGCCTTCCTGACCGAGATCGAGCAGCTGCAGGTCGACCCGGACCTCGTCGCGAGAATCGTGATCGACGAACGCTCCGGCGTCATCGTGATGGGCCGCGACGTCCGCGTCTCCACAGTGGCCGTGGCGCAAGGCAATCTCACCGTCACGATCTCCGAAAGCCGGCAGGTCAGCCAGCCCAATGCGTTCGCGCGCGGGCGGACCGTGGTGACGCCGCGCACTGACGTCGGCGTCGTCGAGGACGGCAAGAAGCTCGCGGTGGTGAAGGACGGAGTCTCGCTGCAGCAGCTCGTCGACGGGCTCAACGGCCTCGGCATCGGCCCGCGCGACATGATCAGCATCCTGCAGGCGATCAAGGCCGCCGGCGCCATCCAGGCCGATATCGAGGTGATGTAATGACCGGGGGCGTCCTCAACTCGATCACCACCTACGCGCATCCGTTCTCGGTCAAGCGCAGCGACTCCCAGCTCGCGGAAGCGCTGACCAAGGTGCCGGAGGCGACGCAGAAGAAGATCCGCAACCAGGCGCAGGACTTCGAGGCGATGTTCCTCAACACGATGTTTTCGCAGATGACCAGCGGCATCAAGGGCGAAGGCCCGTTCGGCGACACGCCCGGCACCGGCGCGTGGCGCTCGATGCTGACGGACGAATACTCGAAATCCTTCGCCCGGGCCGGCGGCGTCGGCATTTCCAACGACGTGTTCCGCACGCTGATCCTGCAGCAGGCGAACCGCGGCTGATCGAAGGGGATTTGACATGAGCCAGCATCCGCAAGCCAGGCAAGCGCCCCCTTCCCGGCCCCCGATCGCCACGCCGGCCGACGCGCGCAAGCTCGCCGAGGAGATGCTGGACGTGATGAGCAAGCTGCTCGGCGTCATCGAGCGCGAGACCGAGCTGGTGCGCGCCGGCAAGATCCCCGAGGCGATGCGGCTGGAGGGGGAAAAGACCGCGCTGACGGGCCGCTACGTCACCGCTGTCGAGACCCTGCGGGTCGCGCAAGCGCACCTCTCGCAGGTGGCGCCCGAGCTCGTGACGTCGCTGAAGCGCCACCACGAGACCTTCCGCGCCATGCTGCAGATCAATCTCACCGTGCTTGCCACCGCGCACGCGGTATCCGAAGGCATCGTGCGCGGCGTCAATGCCGAAGTGCAGCGCCGCGACATGCCCAACGCCTATACCGCTGCGGGCCAGCGCGCGGCGCCCTCGCCACACCAGGTCAGGCCGCTCGCGGTCAGCCGCTCGCTGTAGCTCTTCCGCTGCAATTTGAATCAAATTCACGCGCGCGTGGCAGCCCGCGGTTCAGCCTGTTTCCTAACGACATATTGAGAGCTCATCGGCAGAGTTGCGGAACACGAGGGGTTGGGATTTGACTCGAGGCGCACCCGGAGGCTGCCATGAGTACGGATTTCAGCATCAAACCGGTCGGGGCACCGGTTGCCGCGCCGATCGTTCACCCGATCAGCAAAGCGGCGGAGAACGCTGTCGCGACCGAACTGCCGGCGAGCCAAAGCGTCACGGCGGCCGATGCGGGCGTGTCCACGCGCGTCAACGCAAACGTCGCCAACGCGTCAGTGTCGAACCAGGTGATCATCGACCGCGAGGCGGCTTCGGTCGTTTATCGCGTCGTCGACAACCGCACGAGCCTCGTCGTGCGCCAGTTCCCCGACGAGTCCCGGCTGCGCCTGCGCGCCTATTTGCGTGCGATGGACGAGGCAAAGCGCGAGCACACCCGGATCAAGCTCGACCAGACGGCCTGATCGCTCGACGCTTCCGCCAACGGCGCGGACGCGGCCGTGCAGAATCCCGGCAATCAGATTATTGCAGGTCAGCGTACGCCGTGTTCAGGAACGACTGTCCCGTCGCGGGGTTGGTGACCACCGTCTTGATGGTCGCGTGCCCGACCTTGCCCAGCAAAAACTTGGAATCGCCGACCCTGAAGGAATTATCCTTGATCAAGACGTCCTGATATTTGATCGGGCCGTTGCCGCTTTGATATTTCACCTTGGCGCGGAAGCCCTGCACGTTGGTCACCGTGAAGGAAAACTTCTCGCCCGTCGAATAGGCGCCTTTCCAGGTTCCTTCGAACAGCGTGGGATCGACCGGGACGTACTTGCCCTGTGAGGGCGTCGGCACCGTGGTGTAACCCGTCGACAGGATGCTGAAGATATCGGACACGATGAATTCCCGGCGTCTCTGAGAGAGTTCAGGCGCGGCCGCTCAGTCCGGCCGCGATGTTGCGGTTGATCTCGATCAGCGGCTTGATGTGATCGCGCTGCGGGCTGATCTGGAGCGCCGCGGTCTGGGTCAGGACGAAGATGCCGATATTGGCGATGTTCTGGCGCACCTCGAGCGGCTGCGGGTTTTCGTCACGCATCGCTTCGCTGAGGAAGATGGTCCACAGCTTTCGGTTGAACATCAGCGCTTCGTATTTCTGTTCGAAGGTCGCCTCCTCGTTGGAGACAACGGCCTGCAACTTGTTCGCCGCCTTCAGCAGCGCCTGCGCTTCTGCGTCGCGAGGAGAGGATGTGGTGGTCGCAACGCGCGTATAGGCCTGGGCAGCAGAACTAGACATTCATCACCTCAGCAGCTCCTCTTCCCGCTTGATAAGCTTGCGGATTTCCTTTAGCGAATTGTAAAGCGAGCCCATTAAAACTAACTTACTTGCGGCCTCGATCTGCTCCCTGAAACTCGGCACCGCATCCAGCAGATCCTTGACGAAGCCCATATAGAGGTCCTGGTACTTCGGGATATCCTTCTCCAGGTACATCATCTGCACGCACAGATAGAGCCGCTTTACCGGCGTGTTGGCGGTTTCGGCCGTCAGGATGTCCTTTTCGCGCAGTATCGGCGCCTCACCCTCGATCAGGAAGGTGGTTCGCGACTCCGAATTGGTGATGAGGCTCTCACCGATGATGATTCGCTCGAACGGCTTCAGTTCAACTTTCAGCGCCATTGCCGCCACCCCTCGCAAGAACCGCCGCGTCGCGAACCGCGACTCCTGAATGAATTTTGTCGAATCACCGTTACCGATGCCCGATGAAGCGAGTGCAAAACTGCATCAAAAAAAAGGCTTTGCCGCGCAAACGAAGCAAGTTTCGTGCTCCGCAGGCCCGAATCACGCTGCAATAAGAAGGCGGCGAGGCCCTGCCCCGCCGCCATAACGCTTTGGTAGTCTTGTCGAAGCATCAACGCAGGAGCTGGAGCACGCTCTGCTGCGACTGGTTGGCAAGCGCGAGCGCCGAGACCGCGATCGACTGGCGAGTCGATAGCGCCTGGCTGTTGGCCGCCTCCTCGTTGGAGTCGGCCAGCGTCAGGTTGGCCGAACCGGTTTGCAGCACGTTGATCAGCTTCTTCGAGAAGTCCTGGCGGATCTGCACGATCGAGAGATTGGCGCCGAAGGCCGATGCCTGCGAGCGCAGCGTGATGCTGGCGTTGTTGAGCGCCGTCAGCACCTTGCCGGTCCACACGTTGTCCGTGAAGTCGGTACCGGCGCTGAGCGGAGCCAGGCCAAGGCCGTTCGGATTGAAGTTCACGCCCGCAATCGTCAGCGTCGACTTGCCGGTTTCGTTGAAGATCAGCTTCAGCGAGTTGCCGTCCAGCAGGTTGATGCCGTTGAAGGAGGCATCCTGCGCCGTCGTCGTGAGCTGCTGGATGATCTGGTTGTACTGGCTGACCAGTGTCGCGCGGGCGGTTTGCGAAACTGCATCGGGAACAGCCGCCACGACCGAACCGCCGGCGCCGCCACCTGCCGCATTACCACTGATGTTGATCCCGTCGAACGGAACGGCAGTGGCGGCAGCCGTGCTACCGGTGATGGTCTGGCCCGCGCCGTCATTGGTCGAGGTGAATGTCAGGTTATCGGGTCCTGTGACCGAGGCCGAAAGATTGACCCCCGCAACCGCCAGCGCCGTGTTGAGCTGGTCGAGCGTTTTGACGGTCGCCGCCTTGGTTGTGGGATTGAATGCCGACGCAGCGGTGCCGATCGTGATCGTGACGGCGGTGCCGGACGAACTGGTGAAGGTATAGACGCCGCCATTGAGCTTGCTGTCGGTGAGGTCGGCCGACGTTGCGCCGTTGCCCGATCCGGACGCGGTGCCCGCACCCGTGAATTGAATGCTGGACTTGGTGCTGTAGCCCGTGGGCTGCTGCAGCGCCTGGTTGGCAATCGACTTGGCGGTGTCGACCAGCTTCTGCAACGAGGTAATGCCGGTGTCGGCGGCCTGCAGCACCTGCACACCGTTGCCGATGCTGTCGAGGAGGTTGCTGATGTCGCTGGCGCGGGCGTCGAGGCCGGCCGCGGTGAAGTAGTTGGTGGGATTGTCGAGCGCGCTGTTGACCTTCTTGCCGGTGGCAAGGCGGGTCTGCGTGGTTGAGAGCAGGCTTGCAGTATCCTGCAACGAGAGCAGGTTCTGGCGGACTGCTGCCGTAAGGACGATATTGGACATTTTGATCTTTCCCTAACTGTACATCCCCGGCGAATTGTCCCGCGCCAACGGGTTCGCCATTTCACGCTGAGGAAAGATATGAACAAGAGCTTTTAAAATGCGGTTAACGCCGGCTTAGCAAGCTTGGTTAAGAGAGGATTAAGACGTCTTGCACGACCGTCTTTTCGCCACTTTGCGACGACTGGCGTCCTGGCGGCGACGGCAATTTCGGACGGCGGGCACAAAAAAACGGCGGGGCCGAAGCCCCGCCGCCTTGATAAATCGAGTTGTTCGCCGAAATCAGCGCAGGAGCTGGAGAACGCTCTGCTGCGACTGGTTGGCGAGCGCGAGCGCCGAGACCGCGATCGACTGGCGGGTCGACAGCGCCTGGCTGTTGGCCGCTTCCTCGTTGGCATCGGCCAAAGTCAGGTTGGACGAGCCGGTCTGGAGCACGTTGATGATGTTCTTCGAGAAGTCCTGACGGATCTGCACGATCGAGAGGTTGGCACCGAAGGCCGATGCCTGCGAACGCAGCGTCGTGCTGGCGGTGTTCAGGGCCGTCAGAACGGTGTTGGTCGCAGCGTTATCGATGAAGTCCGTGCCGGCGGTGAGCGACTTCAGGCCGAGACCGTTCGGATTGAAGGTCACGCCCGTGATCGTCGAGGTCGACTTGCCGGTTTCGTTGAACACCAGCTTCAGGGAGTCGCCATTGAGCAGGTTGACGCCGTTGAAGGACGCGTCCTGCGCTGTGGTGGTGATCTGCTGGATGATCTGGTTGTACTGGGCGACGAGGCTCGAACGGGCGGTCTGCGACACCGCGTCGGGAGCTGCCGCGGTAACACTGCTCGGGGCCGCGACAGCCGTACCGGCGGCAATGTTGATCGTATTTGCCGACGGCGGAGCCGTGGCCGCAGGCGCAGCCGTGCTCGTGGTGAGCGTCTGGCTCGCACCGTCATTGGTCGAGGTGAAGGTCAGCGTGGTAGCGGACTTCAGCGAGACCGACACATTGATGCCCGCATCGGACAACGCCTTGTTGAAGTCGTCGATCGACTTGACGGTCGCCGTATTGGTCGTGGAGTTAAAGGCGGTGGCCGTCGAACCGATCGTGATCACGACGTTGGTGCCCGCGGAGTTTGTGAACGTAAAGGCACCGGCCTTGAGCGCACCGTTGTTCAGGTCGGTGGCGGTCGCCGTACCCGTAGCGGTGGACGCACCGGTGAAATCGACGTTCGCCTTGGTGCTGTAGCCCGAGGGTTGCTGCAACGCCTGGTTAGCGATCGACTTGGCGGTATCGACCAGCTTCTGCAGCGAGGTAATGCCGGTGTTGGCGGCCTGCAGGACCTGCACGCCGTTGCCGATGCTGTCGAGCAGGTTGCTGATGTCGCTGGCGCGAGCGTCGAGACCGGCGGCGGTGAAGAAGTTGGTCGGATTGTCGAGCGCACTGTTGACCTTTTTGCCGGTGGCAAGGCGGGTCTGCGTGGTCGACAGCAGGTTCGCGGTGTCCTGCAGCGAGAGCAGGTTCTGACGGACCGATGACGAGAGCGTGATGCTGGAGAGAGACATGTGGGAACAACCTTTCTGGTGTTACGCGACAGTCGGCCTTCTTGGCCGAACCACGGGACCCTCTGCCCAATTCATCAATGAAAAATGAATCGGCCCGTGAGATGCGGTGCAACGGCATCCGTTCGAAAATCGTGGTTAATAAGGAGATAAGAGCTGGCGAGAGCTCGACGTGGTCGCCCGCGCTCGTCATTAAGCAAGTGTCAACAAGCGCCGGCTGCTGCGGGCCTGCTCGCACATCATTGAAGGTCGATAAAAGAGTCGCGTCTTCAGACGGTGGGAAGGAAGCGTGCGGCCCGACAATTCCGTCGAGCCGACCGGCTTCGAGCGACGTCCGCAGCCCGGCGGCTGCGGAGGAGCAAAGCTCAGTTCGTCAACTCCGCCTTTTCCTGCGATGCGGATGGCGCCAGAGGAGCTTCGGTCATCTCCGGCGCGGCCCGCCACGCGCCGATCCGATTCTGCAGCGCGGCCCGAATGCGGTCGACCACGATTGCATAGTCGCGTGTTTCGGTCTGCCGGAACAACCGCGCAGTCGGATACCAGGGGCTGTCGTCGCGATCGAGCAGCCAGCGATAGTCGGGGGTAAACGGCAGCATGATCCACACGGGGCGGCCGAGCGCCCCCGCGAGGTGGGCAACGCTGGTGTCCACGGTGATCACGAGGTCGAGGCAAGACACCAGGGCGGCCGTCGCGACGAAATCCGTGAGATGTTCGCTCACGTCGAGGATCTCGGCGCGCTCGCGAAGGAATGCCTTGTCGCGGTCGCGCGGCTCCTTCTGCAGGCTGACAAAGGTGGCGTCGAGATCCAGGATCGGCGACAGCGCCTCCAGCGCCATCGATCGGTTGTGATCGTTCAAGTGAACCGCGTTGCCGGACCACACAAGGCCCACTCGGAAACGATCGTGCGGTCCAAGCCGGCCTTGCCACTCCTCGCGGCGCTCCTGCGGAATGGCAGGCAGATACGCCACCGGCGCCGGAATCGTCTCCAACCGCGTGCGAAATGCCAGCGGCAGGCTGGACAACGGGCAATGCACGTCGAACGCCGGCATCGCGGGGAAACCACGCGGCACGCTCTGCGACACGCCGGGCATCACCGTCATCAGGGAATGGAGCGCACCGGGCACTTCGAGAACAACCCGCGCACCGAGCGCGGCCACCATCGGTGCATAGCGAACGAACTGGATCACATCACCCAATCCCTCGTCCGCATGCAACAGGATGGTCTTGCCCGCGATGGACTCTTGCCCCAGCCAAAGCGGCTGGGTGAAGTTGCGAGCGGTCAGCACGTTGGCCGGCCAGCGCGCTTCGCGGCCGGCCCAACCGGCCTCGAAATCGCCGGTCAGCAGTTGAAGCATGGCCAAATTCCAGCGCGTCGACGGATTATGCGGCTCGATGGCCAGCGATCTCGCATAGAACGCAAAGGCTTCATTGAACCGATGCTGTTCGCCCAACGTAAACGCCTTGTTGGCCACTGTCGTCGCCAAATTCGGATTCAGTGCGAGCGAGCGATCGAAGGACGCGAGCGCCTCATCGTGGCGGCCGAACCTCAGATGAACGACACCCAGGTTACAGTGGGTTTCAGCGTGGCGCGGGTCGAGCTTCAGCGCACGGTTGTAATCGGCCACCGCCTCATCGAACCTCATCGCGCGCATGCGGCAAAGGCCGCGTGCCTGATAGAGGGCCGCGCGACCCGGCTCGATTTCGTCGGACTGATCGAAATAGGTCAGCGCCTCGTCAAATCGTTTCAGATCGAACAGCAGCTGTGCGCAGGTATCCGCAGCCTCCAGGTGGCGCGGATTGAACTTCAAGGCCTGCTGAAAACTCAGCACGGCTTCATCGCGACGCTCCAGCTTGACGAGCACATTCCCCATGCTCTTCCAAAGTTCGGCGTCCTCGGGCTTGAACATCACGCCCCGATCATAGGCCTTCAAGGCCTCTTCCAGCCGCCCCAACGGTTGCAACGCATTGCCGAGACTCAAGAGGTATTCAGCTTTCGGGACCTGCCGGATGGCACGAACGATCCAGTCGAGGGCGCCATCATATTGCCGCCTGTGGAAGGCAACGATGCCCATCAGATGCTGCGCATCGGGGTAGTCCGGCTGCAGCGTCAGGGCCTGCCGGGCGCAGCGTTCGGCTTCGGCGACCTGATCCGCCAGCAGATACTTGAAACCGAGTACGCAATGCTCAGCCGGCGTGGTCGCGCTCGGCTCGGGCGCGAGCTTCGCGGTTTTGGCCGCAGCCCGGCGTTGGTGACGGTTCATGAGCCCCCCAATTCAGTGACCCCGGCATCGAATCGTTAGATGATTCCGCGACAACCGGGAAGGATTACAAAGTTTCTAGTCCGAAACCGCGCTAGAGGTCCGTAACGGCCGACCTGCTAGAGGAATTTCAGCAGCGTGGTTTGATACAGCATCGACGTCGTCATGTAGGATGCGTTGAGGCTGTTCTGCACGGCGAGAATCTTGGCCGAAACCTCTGCGTCCGAAACCCCCTCGATGGATTGCAGCATTGACTGGGCCGTGTTCTTGACCTGGGCCTGACGGTCGGTTGCCGATTTCATCAAGCTCTGCGCGCCGGCAAAATCCGCCTGGATATCCTGAACGCTTTGCTGCCCGGACTGCGGCAACAGCTTCGCCGCCACGCGCTGATAGAGCGCCGAGATCTGCGCGGTCGCGTTCGGATCGGTGGCCGGCGTGCTGACGGCTGCCAGCGCCGCGATGGTCTGCAATTGCGCCGTAAAGGCCTCTTCGTTGGCGCGCGAACCATATTGCACCGTGATGCCCTGATCCACGCGCGCGACGGCGGTGCCGCGCGCCGGGTCCGTGCCGGTCTCACCGGTGTACCAGGAGAGCGTGTTGGCCGCCGTGCCGGGGACCTGCGCGATTGCGGTCGCAAACGGCGGTCCGGCGACGCGCGGCGGCGGGTTGCCGCTGAAAAATTCGCTGGATGCCTTCATGGCGGATGCCGCAACCAGCGGTCCGTTCGCGAGCTTGCCGACTGCCGTCGTCAAGGCGGAATTGAGATTGGCCGCGGTCGCCGTGCTGTCGGCGCCGATCAGAAATTGTCCGGCCTGCACGGGCGTGGTGGTGGTCGCCGTGAGCTGAATCTTCTCCGTAGTGCCGTCGGGCAGTTTGAAGTCGAACGTCAAGGTGTCGCCGACACTGGGATTGGTCGCGCCAAGGTCGAGCGTCTCCGTCGCGGGCGCGCCTGTGGGACCGGTCAGCGTCACGCCTGGCGATGTCGAAGAGATCGCAGCAAGCTTCAATCCGAAGGGCGAGCCCGCCACATCTTCCGCGATCGAGATCGAAGTCGGCGTCGGCGTCGACAAGACGAGCCTGCCCATTGCTGGCGAAGGCCCGAGATCCGCCTGGTTGCGCTCCGCGATCAATTGCTTGAGGCCGGCTTTCGTGCCCACGCCGTTGAGGATATCGTCCAACGACGCGGTCGGCGGCGTATCGGTCGCGCGCCCGGAAAAGAGATAGCGGTCGCCCGCTTGCGTGTTGAGGAGCTGCAGCATCTCGTCGAGCGAACTGCGCGCCGTCGCCTGTGCGGTGGTCTGGCCGTTGCTGCTCACCTGGGTCGAGGACGACGACGCAGCGCCCTGCACCTGGGTTCCGATGGCGGCAATTCGCTGCAACGCCGTGCTGGCAATCGTGATGCGCGTATTCACGTTGGTGGCGGTGTCCGCGAAGCTGTCGATGCTGCTGATCTGCGCACGCAGCGCGATGGCAAAGCCGCGGTTGACCCCCATGCCGGCATAGGTGTCCGATTTCTTGCCCGTGGAGAGCTGGCCCTGCAAATCGTCAAACTGACTTTGCAGATCCAGGATCCGGGATCCGAGAAAGGAAGTCCTGAGGCCTATACCGTCAATCGTCATGATATCCTCACGAGGAACGCGTCGAAAACAGGATCGCTAGATTTGCAGCAGCATGTCGAACATCTGCTTGACCGTGGACATCACCCGCGCGTTCGCTCCATAGGCATTCTGAAGCGACAGCAGGTGCGCCATTTCCTCATCGATGTTGACGCCCGACTGGCTGTTGAACTTTTGCTGCAGCGTGCTCAGCACCACGTCCTGACCGTCCGCGACCTGCTTTGCAGAATCCGCGGCCTGGCCCTGCGCGCTTGCGATCTGCTGGGAGAAGCCGCGCAGCGTCGCCTGGAAGGGCGTCCCCGAGGTGCCGAAGCCGGTTTGCGGCGGATACAGCGATTTGCCGGCAGTGAGCTGCTGATAGAGGAAGTCCGGCCGGGTTGTGTCGCCGGACGGCGTCGTGGCGTTGTACTGCACGAGCTTCGACGGGTCCCCCAGCAACTGGGTATTGACGCGGAGGCGCGCGGCAAGGCCGACCGATTGCTGGCCGCCGGCCGTGATCGCACCGGTATAGAGGCCATTGCCGTCGGTGAACAGCGGCACCTCGCCGCTGCCGCCCACCAGCGATGAGACCGTCGAGGTCACCGAAGCGGCGTTGACGGTCGCCGCACCGGTACCGTCGTCGAGCACGCGCAATGTCGAACCGGAGGTCGAGAACTGCAGACGCGCCGGTCCGAGCACTGCATTGAGCTGGCTCGCCACCGAAGCCATGCCGCCGGAGAAGTCGACGCCGATCACCTGGTCATTGGGATCGAGCGTAGCGTTGTTGGACAGCGGCAGCACGGAGGGATCGTCGACCCGCACCAGCGACAGCTGACGCGTGACATTGCTCGCATCGGTATAGGTGAGATGGATCACATTGCCCGACTTCAAACCGGACAGATCGAGATCGAAGCCGTTCGATGCGCCCGAGCTCGCCGGCGTTCCGGCGACGGTCTTGTCCGACAGCAGGCTCGACATGTTGGCGGCGAATTGGTCGAGCTGGGTTTGCGCCTGCACCAGCGTGTTGTCGCGCAGCTCGAGATAGGCGGCGATCGTCCCGGAGCGGATCGAGTTGGTTTGAATCATATCGAGCGAGCCGCCGCTCGAAAAATTGATGGTGATGGTGCCGAGCGTGCTCTTACTCGGGTCGGTGCTCCACTGCGTGTTCGGCGTCACCGTGCCCTGGGCGTTGAAGCTGAGCGTCGATGCCTGGCTGCCATTCACCAGTTGCACGCCTGAATTGGTGAAGACCTGGACGCCGCCGTTGCCGCCATTCTCGATGACGCGGATGTCCATCAGTTGCGAAAGCTGATTGATATAGAGGTCGCGCTTATCCTTCAGCGCGGCGGCCGCAGCATCGTTCGTATCGACGCCCTGAAGCTGCGCATTGATAGCCGCGATCTGCCGCATCGCCGCATTGGCGGTGTTCACCGCCGAGTTGAGGCCCGACTCCGCCTGGCTGCGCAGCGACTGGATGCCGGCCGACATGCTGTTGAGCTGCTGCGCCAGCGCCTGTGCGGCATTCAGCACGCCAAGGCGCGCCGACTGGCTGTCCGAACTCGTGGACAGCGTTTGCACTGAAGTGGTCAGGTTGTTGAACGCCGTCTCCAGGGTTCCGGTGCCGCCTGGCGTGCCGTAGATCGATTGCAGCCTGCTGAGGATCGAAGCGCGCAGATCGGCATAGGATGCCCCGGACTGCTCGGTCCGGATCTGGTTCTGCAAATACGTATCGAGCTCGCGGTTGACGCCGATCACCCTGACGTTGGCGCCGATCGAGCCGGAAACGGTCTGGATCTGGTTGACCGTCTTGCGGATGTAGCCCGGCGTCTCGGAGTTGGCGACGTTCGACGATACCAGCGACAGCCCGAGCTGGTTGGCCCGCAGCCCCGACATGGCGATCGAGAGAGCTTGACTGAGACTCATGATACACCGCTCATATCGGTTCCGCGCCGGATCACTTCACCGCCCCTTGCGCGCTATCGCATGACGTTCAGCAGGTCCTGAACCATCGAGTTGGAAGTCGTGATGACCTTGGTGTTCGCCGAATAGGCCTGCTGGGTCACGATCAGCTTGGTGAACTCGTCGGCGATGTCGGTGTTGGAGCTTTCGAGCGACGAGCCGACGATCGTTCCGCCGCCGCCATACAGCGCCTGGCCGGACTGGTCCGTGGCCTGGAATGCGCCGCCGTCGATGCGCTTGAGGAAGTTGGTGCCATTGAAGGTCGCAATCGAGATCTGGGCGAGGTCGATATTGCGGCCGTTCGAATAGTTGCCGATCACCTTGCCGTTCTCACCGATCGATACGGTCTGCAGCGATCCGGCCGGGAAACCATTCTGCTGGATCTGGTTGACCTTCACGTTGCCGTTGGAGTCGGCAAATTGCGTCACGCCGCCGGCGCCGAAATTGATCGTGATGTTGCCGAGCGGGACACCGCCGATCGTCGGGTTGGTCAGGGTGATGCCTGCGATCGGAGGGGTCATCTGGCCGTTCGCCGAGAAGGAGAAGTCGGTATTGACGTTCTGCCAGGCGACGTTGGTGCCGGTGGCGTTCGCGTCGACCTGGTAGAACAGGTTCCAGGTGTCGGTGTGGCCAGCGCCGAGCGAGGCGCTGTCGACCTTGGCCCAGCGGAATTGCAGGCTGACGGGCGAACCGGAAATGTCGTATGCGGTCACCGCGCCGCCGCTGATGGATTCGGCGATGAAGGACTGGATGTCGGCGCCGGTTACCTGTCCGGTGCCCGCCGTGCCACCGCCGGTGCGCAGCACGTTGATGGGGGCCGTCAGGCCAAGGGCGGCAAACGCCGTGCTGTTCGTCGTCGTGATCGTGAGGTCCGACGTCGTGCCGGTATGCAGCGTGATCGCGCCGCTGTTGATCGTCGAGGGCGTCGCCGGTGCGGCACCGGTGATCGAGTCGATCTTGGCCAGCAAGGTAGCGATGTCGTCGGTGACGTTGAGGTCATTGCCGGTCGCGCCTGACATCACGAAGTTGATCGTCGTGCCGTTCACCACGATCTTGTCACCGACGGCGAAGTTTGTCGTCAGCGAGTTGGTCGCGGCGCCTCCGGACAGCGCCGTCGATCCCGTGTTCTGGGTGCCCAGCTTGTTGTTGGCTGCGGTGCCGTTGGTCGAAGCGTCCACATAAGGCGCGGCTGGCGTTCCGAGCACGCGCGGATTGCCGCCGGTGAAGTCCGCCGGCCGCAGCAGCTCCGATCCGGGAACGGCAGTGTCGTGCTTGCTGGTCAGCGGATAGCTCGCCAGATTGGCACGATAGCTGACCGTCGAGGTGGCGACCGCCGGCAGGAAATCGTTGGCGAACTTCAGAACCTGCGGCACGCTGCCGGTCGGATTGCCGGTCTTGGTGTCGATCGGAATGCCCTCGACGTAATAGCCCGCGCCGTTGACCAGGTAGCCGTTCTTGTCGAGCGCGAAGTCGCCGCGGCGCGTGTAGTTGTCGACGCCGGGGAATACCGGCTGGTTGTCGGTGAAGTTGCTGGGCTTCTGCACCACGAAGAAGCCGTCGCCGTTGATCGCCATGTAGGTGGAGACCGAGGCGGTCTGGACGTCGCCCTGCACCGTGTTGGTCTCGCGCGATGCGGTCGTCACGCTGCCGGCGAGTTGCTTGTTGACGCCGGTCTCGGGAATGAGGTCGAGAAAGGAGGTGTCGATCCGCTTGAATGCGGTGGTCTGGGAGTTGGCGATGTTGCCGGAGATGTTTTCCAGTGCATAGGACTGCGCGCGCAAGCCCGCGACAGAGGTGGTGAGAGCGCCGAAGATACCCATGACATGATCTCCACATTCGATCCGCGCGGCCGAGCCGCATTCGGGAGACATGTCGCAAGCGTCGTGCCAAACAGGAAAATGACGTCAGATCAAATGGTTGAATAAGAGGCCCCGGTCCGGGGACCAGGGCTAAATTGCCGGGCCGGGCAACTATTGCCGGGCTTTATCAGGATGCCGAGGCGGCCTGCGGCTTGAACACCAGGCCAAAACCGTCGATGCAGTAGCGCAGTCCCGTGGGCTTGGGACCGTCGTCGAAGACATGGCCGAGATGGCCGCCGCAGCGGCGGCAATGCACCTCGATGCGGGTCATGCCGTAGGAGCGGTCTTCGGTGCGGCCGAGCGCATTGTCGAGCGGTTGATAAAAGCTCGGCCAGCCGGTGCCGCTGTCGAACTTGGTGTCGGACGAGAACAGCGGCAGGTCGCAGCCGGCGCAGGCGAAGATGCCCTTGCGGTGCTCCTTCAACAGCGGGCTCGACCATGGCCGCTCGGTGCCGTGCTTGCGCAAAATGTCGTATTGCTGCGGCGTCAGCTGCGCACGCCATTCGGCGTTGGTCTTCTCGACCTCGAATTTCTCGGCGGCGTGAGCCGGCTCAGTGCGCAGCCAGCGGAAGGTGAAGAGGCCGAACAGGCCGGCAACTGAAGCAAGCAAGAGGCGGCGGTCCATCATGGTTTCTCCATACGGGCAGGTTTGCCCAGAGATACGGCTCGCGTGCCCCGGAAGTTACACCGGTCGGGAGCCGCCCGCCTCACATTAATGCGAGGATGAGCCGCCTTCGCCCTCGCCCGTGGCGGCGGTTTCGGGCGGGGTCTGCGTCGGACGGGACTGGCCGGGCGGCGCGCGGCGGCGCGCAGGCCCACGCGTCCCGGCCAGGCGGTTGGCTTCCGCAAGCCGCGCCTCGCGCTGGCGCTCCTTCAGCCGCGCGCGCTCCCGATAGCGCGCCAGCACACCGGCGGCGGCGGAACTGCCGCGCGTCCATTTGCCGATCAGATGCCCGGCGGCCCGGCCGGTCGGGCCGCCGGCCCAGACCAGTTCGAACGGTGAGAACAGCCGCCAGCGCTCATCGCCCCACAGGATGCTGCGCGCGACCAGAAGTCCGGCCATTGCCGACGTGCCGATGCCGTGCCGGCCAAAGCCGCTCGCCACCCACAATCCTTTGCGCAACTGGCCGACCTGCGGCATGCCGTGCACGGTGGTGCCGACCACGCCGCCGAACACGTCCGCGATTGCGACCTTGCCGAGCTGCGGAAACACCGTGCTGATCCGCCGCTGGATCGCGGAGACAAAGCGTTTCGGCCGCGCGTCCCAGGTGGTCTCCGGGCTCGCCCACATCAGGCGGTCGCCGTCAACGATGCGGAAATGATCAATGCCGTCGGAGTCCATCACCGATCCCCTGAAGGCGATGACCTCATGGAGACGCTCGCCGAGCGGCTCGCTCACCGCCGCAAAGCGCCATACCGGCAGCAGCGTTTCCGACAGCCGCCGCAGCGGCGCGCCGAGATGCACATTGCCGCACAGCACGATGTGCGAGGCGCGCAGCCGCGCCGACGGCGTCACGATCCGCTTGCGGATGCCGGAAGGATCGATGCTGACGACCGGTGTGTCCTCGAAGATGCGCGCGCCGGCGCGCCGCGCCAATGCGGCGAGGCCATGGACGTATTTGCGCGGATCGATCTGGAATGCTCTCGGATAATGGATGCCG
>Ga0187815_10000012_pt1 | contig 82252 bp, 75 predicted proteins | sample NC_S_5_FD_132962 | JGI IMG/M metagenome (GOLD analysis project Ga0187815, IMG submission 132962) | Wetland sediment microbial communities from Neuse River Estuary, North Carolina, USA - ASW-S_5 | ecosystem: Environmental > Aquatic > Freshwater > Wetlands > Sediment | place: USA: North Carolina... | reverse complement strand
CGACCAGTACCGCAACCCGCTGGTGATGCGCGTGGCCTCGCTGGGCTACCAGCGCGGCTTCGGCGGCCACTTCCACAACGACAACTCGATCGCCGCGCTGCGCGACATCCCCGGCCTGGTGGTCGGCTGCCCCAGCCGCGGCGACGACGCGGCGACCATGCTGCGCACGCTCACCGCCTTGGCGAAAGTGGATGGCCGCGTGTGCGCATTCCTCGAACCGATCGCGCTGTACATGACCAAGGATCTGTACGAAGCCGGCGATGGTGCGTGGCAGTTCGCCTATCCCGCACCGGGCGAGGCCATGGTTCTCGGCGAGGGCCGCGTCTACCACGAGAAGGCGAAGGACCTGGTGGTGTTCACCTTCGGCAATGGCGTACCGATGGCGCTGCGCGCCGCGCGCACCATCGAGACCGAGCTGAAGTGGAAGGTGCGGGTGGTCGACCTGCGCTGGCTGGCGCCACTCAACGACGCCTTCATCGCGGCGCAGGCGAAGAGCGCCAAACGCATCATCGTGCTGGACGAGGGCCGCAAGAGCGCCGGCGTGGGCGAGGGCGTGATCACCGCCATCGTGGAAGCGGGGCTCGGCGCCACGCCGCTGGAGCGCGTGGTGGGTGCCGACACCTTCACTCCGCTGGCGGGCGCGGCCTTCCTGGTGCTGCCGGGCGAGGCGGATGTGGTGGCGGCGGCGCGCAAGCTGGCGTGATCGCTATCGTGTAGGAGCGCACCCTGTGCGCGATTGAGGCTCTACGCGAAGAGCTCAATCGCGCACAGGGTGCGCTCCTACGGCTGCTCTCACCCGGCAAAACCACCCTCGTCGAGGAACGCCTGTTCCTCGGTCGTGGTCTCGCGGCCGAGCACGGCGTTGCGGTGCGGGAAGCGGCCGAAGCGGGTGATCACGTCGCGGTGGATGCGCGCGTATCGTGCGTAGTTGTCCAGTCCTTCGCACAGCGCCACCGCGCGCTACTGGTCGGCCAGTACCTCGCTGTGTTCGAACGGCAGGTAGAAGAACACGCGCAGCGCCGATTCCGCCGCGTGGTCGTGACCGCGCGCCACCGCCTGCTTCGCGAAGGACAGCGCCAGCGGATCGGTGGCGAACATGTGGGCGGTGCCGCGAAAGGTGTTGCGCGGGAGCTGGTCGAGCAGGATCAGCAGCGCCATCGCGCCATCGGCGTCGTCCAGCCAGTGGTCGAGCTCGCGCCGCGCGGCCGCCATGTGCGCATCGAGAAAGCGCGCGGTGAAGGCGCGGTCGAACGCCTCGTCCTTGTCGAACCACTTGTCGGGGCCGGCCTCGCGCCAGAAGCGGACAACGTCCTGCGGATGATGGCTTGCGGTCATGGCGGGCTCCTCGATGGCGACGATGCGCCATGCTCGCACAGTGCCAGTCGTCACCCTGGCGCAGCCCGCCGCTGGTGCTAAGTTGGGGAAATCCCCAACCGCCCGCAGGTGCCGCCATGTCCCTTGCTTCGTCCATGCGTCCGCAACGCGCCCATTGGCGTATCGCCCTGGCCGTGTCGCTGGCGCTCGCCGCCGGCGCCGCTGCCGCCCAGGTATCGCGCAGCACGCAGGTGCCGGTGCCGCAGGACACGCCGTATCCGGGCACCATTGCCATCCACGTCGACGCCAGCGACACCCGGCAGGGCATCTTCCGCGTGCACGAGACCATTCCGGTCGAGGCCGGCAAGCTGACCCTGCTGTATCCGGAATGGATTCCCGGCAACCACTCGCCCAGCGGCCCGATCGCGATGCTGGTGGGCCTGAAGCTCAGCGCCAACGGCAAGCCGGTCACGTGGAAGCGCGACAAGTACGACGTGTACGCCTTCCACCTCGACGTGCCCGCGGGCGTCACCAGCCTCGATGCGGATTTCCAGTACCTGTCGCCGCGCGACGGCGGCTACGAGATGACCGACCGCATGCTGATGCTGGAATGGGACAAGGTGTCGCTGTATCCGGCCGGCCACTACACGCGCGACATCCGTTTCGCGCCCAGCGTGAGCCTGCCGCAGGGCTGGCAGTTCGGCAGTGCGCTGGAGGCGACCGCGCAGTCCGGCGCAAGCACCACCTTCAAGCCGGTGAGCTACAACACCCTGGTCGATTCGCCGATGTACGCGGGCCGCTACTTCAAGCGCGTGGACCTCAACTCCGGCGGCAAGGCGCCGGTGCACCTGGACATCGTGGCCGACGCGCCGAAGTACCTGGAGATGACTCCCGAACAGCTCAAGGAACACCGCGCGCTGGTGACCCAGGCGGTGAAGCTGTTCGGCTCGCACCACTACGACCACTACGACTTCCTGTTCTCGCTGTCCGACCAGCTGGCCGGCAATGGCCTGGAGCACCACCAGTCCAGCGAGGACGGCATGGGCGCCGACTACTTCACTGCCTGGGCCGATGATGCGCCGAACCGCGACCTGCTGGCGCACGAGTACGTGCACTCGTGGAACGGCAAGTTCCGCCGTCCGGCCGACCTGTGGACGCCGAACCTCAACGTGCCGATGGGCGATTCGCTGCTGTGGGTGTACGAGGGCCAGACGCAGTACTGGGGCTACGTGCTCACCGCGCGCGCCGGCCTGTGGACGCCGGAACAGTTCCGCGACGCGCTGGCGATGACGGCGGCCAACTACGACCGCAACCGCCCCGGCTTCCAGTGGCGCACACTGGAGGACACCACCAACGACGCCACCGCCGCGCACCGCTCGGGGCTGCCGTACCGCAGCTGGCAGATGAGCGAGGACTACTACTCGGGCGGCCAGATGCTGTGGCTGGCGGCGGATGCCAAGCTGCGCGAGCTCACCCACGGCAGGAAGTCGCTGGACGACTTTGCGCAGGCCTTCTTCGGCGCGGACAACGGCAGCTTCGTCACGAAGACCTATACCTTCGACGACGTGGTCGCGGCGCTCGATGGCGTGGCGAAATACGACTGGGCCAGCTTCCTGCGCGCCCGCGCCGACGCGCTGGATCCACCGCTCCTGAGCGGCCTGGCCGCCTCGGGCTGGAAGCTGGTCTACACCGACCAGCCCGGCGCCTACGAGAAGCAGTACGACAGCCGGCCGGAATCCCCGCGACACATGTACAACTTCGCCTGGTCGATCGGCCTGACCGTGGACAAGCACGGCGGGATCAACGACGTGCGCTGGAATGGCCCCGCGTTCAAGGCCGGCGTCAGCACCGGCGCCACCCTGGTCGCGGTGAACGGGCAGGCCTATTCGGCCGACGTGCTGAAGCAGGCGATCGTGGCGGCCAAGGGCGGCGGCGCGCCGATCCGGCTGCTGCTGAAGTACCAGGGCAGCCTGCAGACCGTGCCGGTGGACTACCACGGCGGTCTGCAGTACCCGCACCTGGAGCGCATCGCGGGCACGCCGGACTACCTCGACCAGATCATCGCGGCGCGCAAGTAGCGCGTCGCCTGCCTAACGGGCGAGCACCACATGGGTGGCCAAGGGCGTGGCCACGTGTTCGGTGACGCGGAAACCCTGCGCCGGCAGGTCCAGTCCCGCGAACATGGCCTCGCCCCGGCCCAGTACCACCGGGGCGATGGCGAAATGCAGCTCGTCCACCAGCCCTGCGCGCAGATACTGGCGCACCGTGTCCACGCCGCCGCCGATCTTCACGTCCTTGTCGCCCGCCGCGGCGCGCGCCCGTTCGAGCGCCGCCTCGATGCCCTGGGTGACGAAATGGAAGGTGGTGCCGCCCTGCATCGCGATGGGTGCGCGCGGGTAGTGGGTGAGCACGAACGTGGGGGCGTGGTAGGGCGGGTCCTCGCCCCACCAGCCCCGCCAGGATTCGTCCGGCCACGGCCCCCGCACCGGGCCGAACATGTTGCGGCCGAGAATGAAGGCGCCGAAGCCGTCCATGGAACGCGCCGCGTAGGCGTCGTCCACATCCTGCGTGCCGCCCGGCTGGCCGGTCATCGCGTGGAACATGCGGGTGCCGAAGAGCCACTGATGCAGTTCCCTGCCGCGCTTGCCCAGCGGGTCGCCGAGGCTTTGCTCCACGCCGGCGCCGAAACCGTCGATGGACAGCGAAAAACCCGCGACGCGAACCTTGCTCATGGGAGTGCCCGTGGTCGATGGCCCGTGCGCTTTGTATCGCATGCGGCGTCCGACAGGCAAAGCGGTGGATTTCGCAACGATCCGCAACTTGTCGATCTGCGGGCGCGTCGTTCGTCGTCCTAACGAATGCCGCCTGCCGTGCGGCATCGAAACCCCACATGGAGATGACACGATGCGATTCCTTTCGATGGTGCGGATCAACGAACGTAGCGGTCAGCTGCCCAGTGCGCAGCTGATGGAGGACATGGGCAAGCTGATGGCCGAGATGACGGCGGCCGGTAAGTTGCTGGATACCGCCGGCCTGCGGCCCACCGCCGAGGGCAGGCGCGTGCGCCTGTCGCACGGGCGGCAGACGGTGATCGACGGCCCGTTCACCGAGGCGAAGGAGGTGATCGGTGGTTACGCGGTGCTTCAGGCTGCCTCGATGGACGAGGCGCTGGCGCTGACCCGCCGCTTCCTCGACGTGCACGGCGATGAGTGGGAGATCGAGTGCGAAGTGCGCGAGATGATGGAACACGGCGACGAAGCGGCGTGAATCTCCTCAGAGCCTGTTCATTGTCTCCACATGGCCCGCGCCGGGAGCTGTTTGCGCGCAGGCCAAGGAAGAGCGAAGGAGTGGACGTCCGTCCACGACTGAGTGATGACGCGGGCATGCAGGCAAACAGACCCGGCCCTTCGGGTTGCCTTGCTGTGGCCGCCATGCGGCAGCGCGCGGCTTGACCTACCAGCCAGGCAGGCGCTGCGCCACGCGCCACCACCTGACGATCACAGCAAGGCAACGCGGGCTATGTGGAGACATTGAACAGGCTCTCAGTCCTCGACGAGACGTTTCAGGCGCAGCAGCGCCTGATCCCATTGCGCCGCGATCGCGTCCAGCGCGCGGCGCGCCTCGTCCAGCCGCGCGGGTTCCAGCTCCCATTGCCGTTCGCGCCCCTGCCAGCTGTCGCGCACCAGGCCGGCGTCTGCCAGCACCTGCAGGTGTTTGGTGACGGCTTGGCGCGTGATCGCGGTGCCCGCGGTGAGCTGGGCGATCGACAGCGCGCCGCCGGCACACAGTGCGGCGAGCAGGCGCAGCCGCGTCGGATCACCCAGTGCGGCGAATACCGGCGCGCTCTTCTGCCAGGAGGTTTTTTTCGGCATGGCGCTCAGCGTGCGGCCAGGTAGTTCCGGATGTTCTGCATCTGCTCGTCCCAGCCGCCGCTGTTCATGCGATACGCCTCGGCGCGGCGCGCCAGCGGGATGCGGTCGAAGCCGGATTCGACGAGGCGCAGCAGGACGCCGTCCGGCGCGGTTTCGAGCGCGAATTCCACCAGGGTGGTCGGCTCCCGCGAATAGTCCACGGCGGGATCGACCGCGTAGGGATGCCAGCGGTACGCGAACAGGCGCTCGGGCTCGATCCGTTCGATCTGCATTGCGCAGACCAGGTGCTCGTAGCCGGGATAGGTGATATGGCCGCGCACGGTTTCGCCGGCGACGAAGCGCTGGCCCTTGAGGTTCACGCCGAACCAGTCGCCGAAGCTCTCGGCATCCACCAGCGCATGCCAGACCTTGCTGCGCGGGGCTTGCAGCAGGATCTGCCGCTCGATGCGGTCGGTATTCGCGTCCATTGATGGGCTCCCGTGCACGGCTTGATGCAATCGATGGGTTGCATATTACCGTCGTGTCGGAAAAACGCAACTTTTTGGTTGCCTGATTCAGTGGGTGGAATCAGGCCTGCGTTCCCATCGGCTGCACACGCAAACCGGCCATGTGGCGCAGTGCCACCAGCATCGCGGCCAGTCCCGAGGCGGCACCTATACCCAGAGCCAAACGCGGGCCGAAATGGTCGGCGATCCAGCCGACAATGGGGGCGCCGAGCGGAGTGCCGCCTATGGCGACGGCGATGCGCAACGCCATCACGCGACCACGCATGGCCGGCTCCGTGGTGAGCTGCATCAGGCTGTTCGTACCGGTAGCGAACACCAGCGCGGCCATGCCGGTCAGCACCAGTGCGGCGGCGAACAGGCCTTCATTCGGCGCCAGTGCGGCCATTGCGCAACCCGCGCCGAATGCGGCAGAGGCGGCACACAGCACCGCCATGTCCGACTGGCTGCGATGCGCGGTATAGAGTGCGCCGCACACCGATCCGATGGCGAACGCGGAGGTGAGCAGGCCGTATTGTCCGGCGCCGCCGTGGAACGCGGTGAGTGACATGGTGGAGATGAAGATGGGAAAATTCAGGCCGAACGTGCCGATCAGGAACAGCATCGCCAGCACGGCCATCAGGTCGGGCCGCCGTCACACATAACGGAAGCCCTCGGCGATGCCGCCGGGCTTGCCCGACTTGCGCTCGCCGCCGTGTAGCTGATCCACGCGCAGCAGCATCAGTGAAGCCAGCACGCCTGCGAACGAGGCGGCATTGATCAGGAACACCCAGCCGCATCCCACGGCGGCGATCAGCAGGCCGGCCACCGCCGGGCCGATCATGCGCGCCGCATTGAACGAGGTGGAATTGAGCGCCACCGCATTGGCCAGGTGCGCGTCACCCACCAGGTCATTGACGAACACCTGCCGCACCGGCGCATCGAATGCGGAGACGCAGCCGAGCAGAAAGGCGAATATGTACACGCTGCCACAGCGTGACCACGCCGGTGACCGTCACCAGGCCAAGACCCAGCGCCAGCAGGCCCAGCGCGGCCTGCGTAGCGATCAGCAGCCTACGGCGGTCGAAGCGGTCGGCGGCGTAGCCGCTCCATGGCAAAAGCAGCAACTGCGGGCCGAACTGCAGCGCCATTACCACGCCCACCGCACCGGCGTTGTGGCGGGTGAGGGCGGTGAGCACCAGCCAGTCCTGTGCCACCCGCTGCATCCACGTGCCGACGTTGGATGCCAGCGCGCCACCGGCCCACACCCGGTAGTTCCGGATGCGCAGCGAGCCGAACATGCCCGAGCCGCTCACGCTCACCTGCGCTCCGGCGTGTTGCCGCCGTTGAAGCGGCCGAAGTGGCGCGCCATGCAGAGGCTCAACAGCAGCGCACCGGCGAACGCGGTGGCAATGCATGCGGTGTCGTGCGTGTCGAAGTTGCCGACATGCGCCAGCAGCCCGTAAGCCAGCGCGAGATTGAGGAAGCCCCACCACACGTTCGTCACCGAAGACGAGAGCCCTTCGCCACGCGGTCTGGCGAAAGGGCTCTGGAATGCGCGCCCCATCAGGCCGCTGGCTGCATGGGGCACGGCGTTGGCAAGCAGGGCTCCGCCGAGGAACCAGGATACGAAGTGGAGCCATGGCATGGGCTGCTACCTCCTCAGCTGCGGGTGCTCGCGAGCCGGTCGACGACCTCGGCCGCGCTGCCGGTTTCACCCAGTCGCGGGAAGATGCGCATGACGCTGTTCGCGTGCGCATCGGCATTCATGTCGGTCATTGCGTCGGTGGCGAGGGTGACGTTGTAGCCGAGTTCGTAGGCCTGTCGCGCGGTGGATTCCACGCCGATGCTGGTAGCCACACCCGCGATCACTACCTGCGTCACGCCGAGCTTCTGCAGGTGTTCGTGCAGGTCGGTGTGCATGAACGCGCCCCAGGTGCGCTTGGTGACGAGGTGGTCGCTCGCCTGCGCGTCCAGTTCGGGAATCAGTTCGGCCCGGTTGTCCGGCAGCTTGCCCGTCCGTCTCGGTTGCTCGGCACGCCCCGGCGCACCGCCTGCCACGTTCACCAGCACCACGGGCGCGCTGTGCCGGCGGAAGGCTTGCGTGATCTCCGCCACGCGATCTATGACGCCGGCCATCGGGTGTGCGCTGGGCAGCTGCACGATGCCTTGCTGCATGTCGATGACGATCAGGGCGGTCCTGATGTCGAAGGTAGTCAGTGCCATGGGGGGACTTGTGAGCTGGAAGGGGAGGGAAGGGTGGCTCAGCCTTCGGCCAGCCGCCTGAGCAGGGCGACGCCACGGGCGAGGGCGTCCTGCTCGCTGGCGTTGAAGCGATCGCGGATGGCGTGAAACAGCCAGTCCTCGCGCGCGGCCCGGTTGGCGCGGATCTTCTCGTGCGCTAGCCGCGTGAGCGAAAGCAGGATGCGTCGCCCATCGCGCGGATCGGGCGCACCCTCGACCAGGCCGAGCGTCTGCAGATCGGCCACCGTGGTGCCCATCGATTGCGGCCTGACGTGCTCGGCGCGCGCAAGTTCGCTGACCGTGGTGGTGCCCTGACGGTCGAGATGGATCAGCACCGCGATCTGCGAAAGCGTGAGTCCTTCGACGCCGACCTTGTCGCGCAACTGGCGCTTCAGTTTGCCGACCAGCGCGCGCAATTCGCGGGCAGTGGCCTGGGCCTGGGCGATGCGCGGGTCGGGAGCGGTGGCCTTCATGGTGGTGCATGCTAAGTCCTTTGTAGGAAAACTGCAAAGGTAAACTTTATATTTCGCCATGATCGCCGTACCGGCTAGTTGATTTCAGAACTTATTGGTTTAGTATTTCCTGCGCTTGGCCGCCTCGCGGCGGCCGGCAAAACTTGGGAGGCAGGCATGAATGCAGCGATGCAGGTGGAGAGCGGCCACGACGACATCCTCGTCGTGCGCGGGCTGGACAAGGTGTACCCGGGTGGGTTCCAGGCGCTGAAGCGCATCGATCTCGAGATCCGCCGCGGCGAGATCTTCGCCTTGCTCGGCCCAAACGGCGCAGGCAAGACCACGCTCATCAGCATCATCTGCGGCATCGTCAACCTCGGCGCCGGCAGCATCACGGTGGACGGCCACGACGTGGTGCGCGACTGGCGCGCCACCCGCTCGCTGATCGGCCTGGTGCCGCAGGAGCTGAAGACCGACGCGTTCGAGACGGTCTGGAACACGGTGCGCTTCAGCCGCGGCCTGTTCGGCAAGGCGCCGGACGACGCCTATATCGAGCGGCTGCTGAAGGAGCTGTCGCTGTGGGACAAGCGCGACAACAAGATGCTGATGCTGTCCGGCGGCATGAAGCGGCGCGTGATGATCGCCAAGGCGCTGTCGCACGAGCCGCGGCTGCTGTTCCTCGACGAACCCACCGCGGGCGTGGACGTGGAGCTGCGCCGCGACATGTGGGCGATGGTGCGGCGCTTGCGCGAGAACGGCGTCACCGTCCTGCTCACCACGCACTACATCGAGGAGGCCGAGGAGATGGCCGACCGCGTGGGCGTGATCAACAAGGGCGAGCTGATCGTGGTGGAAGAGAAGGCCACGCTGATGCACAAGCTGGGCCGCAAGCAGCTGCGGCTGCAGCTGCACGATCCGCTGGATGCGGTGCCTGGCGCGCTGGCAGCCCACCACCTGGAGTTGGCCGCGGGCGGCAACGAGCTGGTCTACAACTACGATACCCAGGGCGAGCGCACCGGCATCACCGGCCTGCTGGCCGACCTGGCCACGGCCGGCATCCGCTTCCGCGACCTCAGCACGCGGCAGGACACGCTGGAGCAGATCTTCCTGCAATTGGTGAAGGAGGGCGCATGAACTGGTACGGCATCCGCGCGATCTACCGTTTCGAAATGGCGCGCACGGGGCGCACGCTGATGCAGAGCGTGGCCTCGCCGGTGGTTTCCACGTCGCTGTACTTCGTGGTGTTCGGCTCGGCGATCGGTTCGCGCATCACCAGCGTGGAGGGCATCAGCTACGCGGCGTTCATCATTCCCGGCCTGGTGATGCTCTCGCTGCTGATGCAGAGCGTGTCCAACGCCTCCTTCGGCATCTACTTCCCGAAGTTCGTGGGCACCATCTACGAGGTGCATTCCGCGCCGCTGTCGTTCCTGGAGATCGTGCTCGGCTACGTGGGCGCGGCCGCCACCAAGGCGGTCATGGTGGGCCTGATCATCCTGGCCACGGCGCGCATCTTCGTGGACTACTCCATCGCGCATCCGCTGGTGATGGTGGCGTTCCTGCTGCTCACCACGATCACCTTCAGCCTGCTCGGCTTCATCATCGGCATCTGGGCGGACAACTTCGAGAAGCTGCAGGTGGTGCCGCTGATGGTGATCACGCCGCTGACCTTCCTCGGCGGCAGCTTCTACTCCATCCACATGCTGCCGCCGTTGTGGCAGAAGGTGACGCTGTTCAATCCCGTGGTGTACCTGATCAGCGGTTTCCGCTGGAGCTTCTACGGCCTGGCCGACGTCGGCGTGGGCGTCAGCCTCGCCGCCACCCTGGGCTTCCTCGTGCTGTGCCTGGCCGCGGTATGGTGGATCTTCAAGACCGGTTACCGGTTGAAAGTATGATGGCGCGAGGCACTGAACGATTCGGCCGCGCGCGAGTCGAAGACCCATTGAAACAGTAGGCATGGAGGTGAACGGTGACGTACCGGCGCAAATCGGGCGGCAGCGGCTGGACGCTGGCGGTGATCGCAGTGGTGGTCATCGCCGCCGTGGCCGGCTATGTGGGCTGGCGTGCCACGCAACCGAACGGAGGTGCCGGGCCGGCACCGGCGTCCACCAGGGCCGCTGCCGCGAGCACGGCGGCGCCAGCCCCGGCGGCCAGTGCGCAGCATCCGATCGCGCAGGCTGCCGTGCCGGCGTCCGCCTCCACCGCGCCCTTGCCCGCGCTGGGTGACAGCGACGCGAGCGTGAGTTCGGCGCTGTACGCGCTGGGCGGCGAGGGGCTCAAGGGCCTGTTGCTGCCGCAACAGGTCGTGGGGCGCATCGTGGCCACCGTCGACGCGCTGCCACGGCACGCGCTAGGCAGCAGCTTCATCCTGCCGCTGCAGACGCCGCGCGGCGCGTTCCGCGCCAAGGAAACCCAGGGCATCCTCACCGCCGACGCGCGCAACGCCGAGCGCTATGCGCCATACATGGCCATCGTGCAGCACGCCGATCCGCAGGCGCTGGTGGCGTGGTACGTGCACAGCTACCCGCTGTTCCAGCAGGCGTACCGCGAGCTGGGCTACCCCAAGGGCTATTTCAACGACCGGCTGGTCGCGGCGATCGACGACATGCTGGCTGCGCCCGAACCGAAGCAGCCCCCTGCGCTGCAGCTGGTGCAGGGGCGCTACCTCTACGTCGATCCTGCGCTGGAATCGCGGTCGGTGGGGCAGAAGCTGATGTTGCGGTTGGGAGCGGCCAATGAGGCGATGCTCAAGGTGAAGCTGAGCGCGATCCGCAATCTGCTGACGGCGCAGCCGCCATCGACTATGCCGGTGCATTGACGAGTTGGTATTGCCGAGCACGTCGCTGCTTCAGTCGACCTCGCACAACTGCGCGCGCCGAGCTTCTTCATCGGCGCGTCGTGAGTGAGTTTCCGAACGCCATGACACCAGTGTGAGCGTTTCCGCTGGCGTATGGCTCGGTATCGGTGCTACGGAAGTCTTCCCGGCGAGCATCCCTGCGACCCTGCGAACTCCACGTTCCACTGCGGAGCGGGTCCACGGCATATGCATGCTTTACCCCTCGGCCGCCCCTGTGCGACCGTCGGGAGCACTTTAGCGGCATTCACGCCGCTTGCACAAATACTGAAAGAAGTGTGTGCATGGCTGCACATATTGCATTGCACAGATGATGGCGCTCGAGGTCCCTGCTTGGCGATGGAAAACCTGCGGGATGCGCGCAGAATCGGGCATTCGGCGCAATGACGTCCCATGAACGATCCGGATCACGCCACCATGCACCGCAACACGAGCGATTCGCCAGCAGGGTCGGGCGAAAGCCCCTGCCGCCTGTTTCTTGCCTTGCTGCCCGACGAGGACGTGCGCAGGGCACTGGCGCAGGTGGCGGTCGAGGCGGGTCTGCCGCGGGACTCGCATCTGCGTCTGGTGAACCCGCGGCGCTATCACGCCACCTTGCACTTTCTCGGTGGGTATCCCGCACCGCGGCCCGACCTGGTCGCGGCGGTGGAGCGGGTTGCCGGCAACCTGCGCGACATCGCATTCGACTGGACGCTGGATCGCCTGCGCAGTTTTCGTGGGCACCATCCGCCACGCGTGTTGTGCGGCAGCGTGGTGCCGGAGATGCTGCAACGGTCGTGGCTGCAGTGGCGCGAAAAGCTGTTGCAGGAGGTGCCGGACATGAAACTGGACGAGCGCTTCGTGCCGCATGTCACGCTGGCCTACGGCCGCGCGGTGCTGCCGGAACTGGCGGTGTCGCCGCTGCGCTGGCCGGTACGCGAGCTGGCGCTGCTGGAGAGCCGGGCCGGGCAGCGCGATTACCGCACGCTGGCCAGTTGGCCGCTGCGACAGGTTTGAGGCCGACATGCGCCATCCGTCATGGGCGCGGCCGGTGGCGATCGGGTGCACAATCGGCGCTCCCCCGCTGAATACGGAGCCCGTCATGCGTCCGACCGTTCTTGCCGCGTTGCTCGTGCTCGCACTTCCCGCCGCCGCTACGCCTGCCGCGTCATCCGGCAGCCATGCCGTACCTGCCTACGTCACCGCCGCGATCAAGGATCCCGCGCGCGCTGCGGATACGAAAGACGACGTGCGCCGCCAGATGGCCGCAGTGATGACATTCGCCCAGGTGAAGCCGGGCGAGAAGGTACTGGAGCTGGTGCCGGCCAGCGGTTACTGGACTCGGGTCTTCAGCGCCATCGTGGGGCCGCAGGGCCACGTCTACACCGTGTGGCCGGACGAGATGGCGAAGTACTCGGCCAAGAGCTACGCGAACTGGCAGAAGCTCGTGGCCACGCCGCATTACGCCAACGTCAGCCTGCTCAAGCAGTCCGCAGCCCAGCTCAGCGCGCCAGCCAAGGTCGACCTGGTGTTCACCGCGCAGAACTACCACGACTACCACGACCCGTTCATGGGGCCGGTGGACATGGCGAAGTTCGACAAGGCGGTCTTCGACGCGCTCAAGCCCGGCGGCGTGTTCGTGGTGATCGACCACGTGGCCCCGGCCGGCTCAGGCCTGGCCGACACCAATACCTTGCATCGCATCGACCCTGCGGTGGTGAAGCAGGAAGTGGAAGCCGCCGGCTTCGTGTTCGACGGCGAGAGCGAAGCGCTGCGCAACCCGGCCGATCCGCATACCAAGGCCGTGTTCGACAAGTCGATACGCGGCCATACCGACCAGTTCATCTATCGCTTCCGCAAGCCGAAGTAAGCGGCTGTTGCGTGCCCGCGGCCAATCATGTTCGTGATTGGCCGGCGGAGCCAAGCCCGGCCTACGGCCGGGCTTGGCGAGTCTTGAAAGTGCAGGACTGCACTTTCAAGACATCAAGAACAAGCTTCGCTCTGGGCAGGCACACGCAGCGAGCTACCATCGCCGCATGCCCCCGCTGCATTTCGACAACACCCTCCTCCGCGAACTCCCCGGCGACCCATCCGACGCGCCCGGCACGCGCGAGGTCGCCGGTGCCTGCCACTCGCGGGTCATGCCCATGCCGGTAGCCGCGCCGCGGCTGCTTGCCCATTCGATGGAGATGACCGCGGCGTTGGGCTTCGACGCCGACGAACTGGCGGGCGACGGTTTTGCGCAGGTGTTCGGCGGCAACGCGCTGCTGCCGGGCATGCAGCCCTGGGCGGCGAACTACGGCGGCCATCAGTTCGGCGTTTGGGCGGGCCAGCTCGGCGACGGCCGCGCGATCTCGCTGGGCGAAGCGATCGCGGCGGGCGGCGCGCGCTGGGAGCTGCAGCTGAAAGGCGCCGGCCCTACGCCGTACTCGCGCGGCGCGGACGGTCGCGCAGTGCTGCGCTCCTCGATTCGCGAATTCCTGTGCAGCGAGGCGATGCACCACCTGGGCATCCCCACCACGCGCGCGCTGTGCCTGGTCGGCACCGGCGAAGCGGTGGTGCGCGACATGCTCTACGACGGTCACCCGCGCGCGGAACCGGGCGCCATCGTCTGCCGCGCGGCGCCTTCCTTCATCCGGTTCGGCAGCTTCGAGCTGCCTGCCGCGCGCGGCGACACGGAGCTGCTGCGGCAATGGGCGGACTTCACCATCCGCCGCGATTTCCCCTATCTCGGCGGGCAAGGCGAGCGCCTGTATGGCGACTGGTTCGGCGAGGTCTGCGCGCGTACCGCGCAGCTGATCGCCGGGTGGATGCGAGTGGGCTTCGTGCACGGGGTGATGAACACCGACAACATGTCCATCCTCGGCCTCACCCTGGACTACGGTCCCTACGGCTGGATCGACGACTACGATCCGGACTGGACGCCGAACACCACCGACGCGCTGCGCCGCCGCTACCGCTATGGCCAGCAAGCAAACGTGGCGTGGTGGAACCTGTCGCGCCTCGCCGCTGCGCTGGCGCCGCTGTTCGGCGACATCGCCCCGCTGCAGGCCGGGCTGGATCGCTACGCCGCCGTCTATGCCGAGGCGGATCGCGCCAACATCGCCGCCAAGCTTGGGTTCGCCGCTTGCCGCGACGAGGACGTGGCGCTGATGCAGTCGCTGCATGCCTTGCTGCATGAGGCCGAGGTGGACATGACGCTGTGGTTCCGCAGCCTCATCGATTTCGATCCGCAGCGTCCCGCGCTGCAGCCGCTGCACGAGGCGTTCTACGACGAGGCGAAGCGGCACGCGCACGAGTCGGCCTTCGTGGACTGGCTGGCGCGCTACGCCGCCCGGATCAAAGACGACCCGCTGTCCGCCACGGAACGTCGTGCCCGCATGCGTATCGCCAATCCACGCTATGTGTTGCGCAATTACCTCGCCCAGCAGGCGATCGAGCGTGCGGAGCAGGGCGACTGCGGTGGCATCTACGAGCTGCTGGACGTGCTGCGCCATCCTTACGACGAACAGGTTGGCTGCGAGGCCTTCGCGCGCAAGCGTCCCGATTGGGCACGGCACAAGCCCGGCTGCTCGATGCTTTCGTGCAGTTCGTGAACATGGTTCCCGTCTGGCCTGCCGACGCCTGGGATGGGCGTGAGGCATGAACGGAGACAAGACGATGCGCATCGTGAGCGTGGGGCATGCGGTCTTTGCGGCGACCATGATTGCCCTTGGCATTCTGGGTTTCGCAAGCGGCGATTTCGCCGCGATATGGCAGCCAGTGCCTCGCGGTCTGCCTGGACGCGAAGTGTTGGCCGGTCTCTGCGCCCTCGTCGCACTGGCGAGCGGCACGGCTTTGTTGTGGCGGCGTACCGCTGCCATCGCCGCCCGCGTGCTGTTCGGCTACCTCCTGTTGAGGATGCTGCTGTTCAAGGCAACCAGCATTTTTTGCGCGCCCCTGGTGGAGGTTTCCTATGAAAGCTGCGGCGAAACGGCGGTGATCGTGGCAGGCGCCTGGGTGATGTACGCCTTGTTCGCCATCGAACGGGATCAGCACTGGCTCGGCTTCGCCACGGGCGACAGGGGAGTGCTATCCGCCCGCGCGCTTTACGGCCTGGCTCTGATCGCCTTCGGCCTTTCCCATTTCGCTTACGCCGGTGAAACCGCTGCATTGGTGCCTGCGTGGCTGCCGGCGCCGATGGCCTGGGCGTATTTCTTCGGCGGCAGCTACATCGCGGCCGGGGTGGCGATGCTGACCGGCGTGCGGGTTCGCCTGGCCGCCGCGCTCGCGGCCGTGCAGATGGGCGTGTTCACCCTGCTGGTGTGGGTGCCTGCGGTGCTGACGGGCCCCGATCCCTCCCAGTGGAGCGAGTTCGTCGTTTCCACCACGTTGACGGCCGGCGCATGGGTGATGGCGGATGCGTGCCGCGGCCCGCCCGGCCTCGCCGTGGGCAGGCGCTGACGACGCCCGCGGCGAATGCGGCAGGCCGGACCTGCCGGATCGCGGGGCGGGCTGCGTCCCCGCGCCCGGACGCTTACCGTACCTGCGGCTCAGTTGGGTCGCCGCCCGCCCAGCAGCGCCAGAACCTCCTGAGCGCTGCGGATGCGTTCGCTGGCGCCGGGCAGGTCGAGGGTGATGCGCAGCTTGTCCTGGCCGTCCAGCTTGTACACGCGCGGCAGGCGCTGGATCAGCTTGATGATCGCCATCGGATCCACTTCCGGCTTGTCGCGGAAGGTGATGCGGCCGCCGTTGGCGCCGAAGTCCAGTTTGCGGATGCCCAGCGGGGTGGCCATCAGCTTCAGGCCGGATAGCGCGAACAAGGTCTTGGTGGGCTCGGGCAGCAGGCCGAAACGGTCGATCATCTCCACCTGCAGGTCGCGCAGCGCATCGTCGTTGCGCGCGCTGGCGATGCGCTTGTACAGCGTCAGGCGCGTGTGCACGTCGGGCAGGTAGTCGTCGGGGATCAGCGCGGGCAGGTGCAGTTCGACTTCGGTCTCGTGTTCGCTCGACAGGTCGAAGTCGGGCACCTTGCCGCTCTTCAGCGCGCGCACGGCGCGGTCTAGCAGTTCGGTGTAGAGGCCGAAGCCGATCTCCTGGATCTGGCCGGACTGCTCGTCGCCCAGCAGCTCGCCGGCGCCGCGGATTTCCAGGTCGTGGGTGGCGAGGGTGAAGCCGGCGCCGAGCTCTTCCAGCGAAGCCAGCGCTTCCAGTCGTTTCTCCGCATCGGCGGTGATCGCCTTGCGGTCGGGCACGATCAGGTACGCGTAGGCGCGGTGGTGCGAGCGGCCCACGCGGCCACGCAGCTGGTGCAGCTGGGCCAGGCCGAAGCGGTCGGCGCGGTCGATGACGATGGTGTTGGCGGTGGGAATGTCGATGCCGGTCTCGATGATGGTGGTGCACACCAGCACGTTGAAGCGCTGGCGGTGGAAGTCCGCCATCACGCGCTCCAGCTCGCGCTCGGCCATCTGGCCGTGGGCCACGCCGATGCGTGCCTCGGGGATCAGTTCTTCCAGCTCGCGCACGGTGCGCTCGATGCTCTGCACCTCGTTGTGCAGGAAGTACACCTGGCCGCCGCGCGCCAGCTCGCGCTGGAAAGCCTCGCGGATGGTGGCCGGATCCCATGCCGAGATGAAGGTGCGCACGGCCATACGGTGTGCGGGCGGCGTGGTGATCAGCGACAGGTCGCGCAGGCCGCTCATCGCCATGTTCAGCGTGCGCGGGATCGGCGTGGCCGTCATGGTGAGCAGGTCCACCTCTGCGCGCAGCTTCTTCAGCTGTTCCTTCTGGCGTACGCCGAAGCGCTGCTCCTCGTCCACGATCACCAGGCCAAGGTTCTTGAACTTGATGTCCGGCTGCAGCAGCTTGTGCGTGCCTACGATCACGTCGATCTGGCCGTCGGCGAGCCGCTTCAGTGCCTCGTTCACTTCCTTGGTGGACTTGAAGCGCGAGAGCACGTCCACCTTCACCGGCCAGTCGGCAAATCTGTCCGCAAAGTTGCTGTAGTGCTGCTGGGCGAGCAGGGTGGTGGGCACCAGCACGGCCACTTGCTTGCCCGCGGTGGCGGCGGCGAAAGCGGCGCGCAGGGCCACTTCGGTCTTGCCGAAGCCCACGTCGCCGCAGATCACGCGATCCATCGCGCGCGGCGCGGCGAGATCGCGCAGCACGGCGTCGATGGCCAGCTCCTGGTCGGGCGTTTCCTCGAACGGGAAGCTGGCGCCGAATTCCTCCACCAGCTGGCGGTCGATGGACAGCGATTCGCCGCCGCGCGCCTCGCGCTGGGCGTAGATGGCCAGCAGCTCCGCCGCCACGTCGCGCACCTTTTCGGCGGCCTTCCGGCGCGCGCGCTCCCAGGCGTCGCCGCCCAGCGAGTGCAGCGGCGCCAGCTCCGGTGCGGTACCGGAGTAACGGCTGACCAGGCCGAGCTGGGCCACCGGCACGTAGAGCTTGTCGCCCTTGGCGTACTCGATGACGAGGAACTCGCCCTCCATGCCGCCCAGTTCCATCGACAGCAGGCCCTGGTAGCGGCCCACGCCGTGGTCCACGTGCACGATCGGCGAGCCGACGGAAAGCTCGGTGAGGTCGCGGATGATCGCGTCCGGGTCGCGCGCGGCGCCGCGGCGCCGACGCCGTTCGGTGCGCACGCGCTCGCCGAACAGCTCGCGCTCGGTAAGCACGGTGAGCGCGGGCTTCGTCAGCGCGAAGCCCTGTTCCAGCGGGGCGATGGTGATGGCGAATCTGGCTCCCTCTCCCGCGTGCGGGGGGGGAAGGAAGGCGGACCAGCTTTCGACGTTTTCCGGCTTCAGCCCCGCGCCGGCCAGCGTTTCCAGCAGCGCCTCGCGCCGTCCCGCCGAATCGGCGGCGACCAGCACGCGGCCGGGATAGTTCTCCAGGAAGTGGCGCAGCGAAGTACCCGGCTCCTCGCCCTTGCGGTTGAGCGGCAACTCGGGCGCCGGCTGCGTGCCGGCGGCCACCGCGTGCGGATGGCCCGGCGCCACCACCTCCACGCGCAGGCGCCGATTGAGCCGTTCGCGCAACTGCTCGGGCGACAGGTACAACTCGGCCGGCGGCAGCACCGGGCGCTCGATGTCGTGGGCGCGCTGGTCGTAGCGGTCGGCAGTCTGCGTCCAGAACGCGTCGCTGGCTTCGCCCGCGCCCTCGCCGAGCACGAACAAGGCATCGTCGGCCAGATAGTCAAAAAGCGTGGCGGTACCTGTATGCGGATCCTCCGCTGCAACCCGCCCATCCATCTGCGGACTCTTCGCCGGGAAGAACAGCGGCAGGTAATACTCGATGCCGCCGGGCGTGACGCCTTCCTTCATGTCCTGGTACAGCGGACAGCGGCGCACGTCGATGGGAAAGCGCTCGCGCAGGGCGTTGCGGAAATCCTTGGCGGCTTCGTCGGTGAGCGGGAATTCGCGTGCTGGCAGCAGCTCCACCTTCTCCACCGGCTGCGCGGAGCGCTGCGTCTCCGGGTCGAAGCTGCGGATGGAGTCGACCTCGTCGTCGAACAGCTCGATGCGGTAGGGCTCGGCCGCGCCCATCGGGAAGATGTCGATCAGCGCGCCGCGCACGGCGAAGTCGCCGGGCTCGGCCACCTGCGGCACGTTGCGGTAGCCGCTGGCTTCCAGCCGGCGCTGCTCGGTGGCGAGGTCGAACTTCTGCCCTTTCGCCACCACCAGGCCGGAGCCGGTGATGTGCGAGCGCGGCGCGATGCGCTGCATCAGCGTGGCCACCGGCACCACCAGCACGCCGCGCTTCACCCCGGGCAGCCGGTACAGCGTGGCGATGCGCTGCGAGACGATCTCCGGGTGCGGGCTGAACACGTCGTAGGGCAGGGTTTCCCAGTCGGGGAAATGCAGCACCGGCAGGTCGCCGGCGAAGATGCGCAGCTCGTCCTCCAGCGCCGAGGCATGCTGGGTGTCGCGCGTCACCGCCACCAGCAGGCCTTCGTGCGAACGCGCCGCCTCGGCCAACAGCAGGGCGCGTGCCGAGCCGTGCGGCGGCGTCCAGTAGCGGCGCTGTTTCGGGGTCGTGGGAAGCGGGGGATGCGGGATCGGTGTGGGCATGGACACGTGGGCGCTGGGAGCGCGAACGTCGAGCCGCGCCGGGGAAGCGCTCAAGTGTACCGCGATGCGGGTTTTCTCCCTTCTCTGGGTGCGAGGTAGCGACTGTGCTTGGAGTCATGTGGCTTTCGAGCCGCTGTCTCGGCACGAGTGACTTGTGCACCGATTTTTTTCGCCAGCGACGAGGTGGTTTCGTCTACCTGGCGCAAGTTTCAAGGCGGTTTCGTGCGCCTGCCGCCAGCGACAGGACGGTTTCGTCCACCTGCCGGTGGCCGAGCTACTTCTCCTTTGCTTGTCCAAAGGAGAAGTAGCCAAGAGGAAACGACACCCCGCGGTGGCGCTCTCCGGGCTCCTGCCCTCCGAGTCCGTGAGGCGCGGCCGGGCTTTTCGGCCGGACTCCTGTCCGGTCGAAAAGGCATCGCCTTCCTTGGCGATGCCCGCTGCGCGGCCTTCTCGTCCACGCCTCACCGCCACCGAGGGGCCCTGGGAAGAGCAGCGCGCTCCCAGCGCGCAGAAGCTACGGCCAAAGCAAAGACACTGGGTCCCGGCTTTCGCCGGGACGACGAGCGTGAAAGCCCTCCGTTCCCAGATACGGCGCGGTGTGGCCACCACGTAGATCGTGTAGGCGGGAGCAGCTCCAACATCCTCGACACAACACTGCTTGTAATTCCGGCGGATTGAATCAGGCCATTTCTCTTGGTTCCTTCTCTTGACTCCGGGCATCCTGCCCTCCGCCCTGCGGGCCAGCTCCGCTGTTCGCCGCCGCTCCGGCGGCGGCGTGGGCTAGCAAAGAGAAGGAACTCGGGCGCCAGAAGGCGACCGAAAGCCCGCCGCAGGCGAGCCAGGGTGAGGAACCGGAAGGCTGTCGCGAGTACCCGGCCCTCGCCCCAGAGGGGAGAGGGAGAAAAAGCAGGTTGCAGCAGGCGTCAGAAACCGCATCGTCGCCACGGCACGGGCTGACCCCGAGAAGGGCCGGGTGGTCTACAGCCGCAGCGAGATCAGCGCGGTGCCCGGCTCGTCCCGCATCAGGCGCTGGGTGAAGTCCAGCTCGCGGCACAGTTCCAGCATCGGGCGGTTCTCCAGCAGCACGTAACCCCAGATCTCGGCGAGGCCGCGGCGGCGGCAGTCGTCGATCAGGTGCTGCATCAGTTGCGCGCCGAGGCCGACGTGGCTCCAGTCGTGCTCCACCAGCACCGAGAACTCGGCGCTGTCGGTAGCCTCGTCCACGAAGATGCGGCCCACGCCGCGGAGCTCGGCGGGGCGGACCGATTCGTCCATCAGCACGAGCGCGGTCTCGCGTGCCGGATCGATGGTACACAGGCGCTGCGCCATCGGCATGGGCAATTCGGACATCGCGTGCAGGAAGCGGCGGCGGATGTCCTCCGGCGACAGCCGGGTGAAGCAACGCCGCAGCGCCGCCACGTCGCCCGGTTCGATCTCGCGCTGCCACAGCTCGCGACCGTCGCGGCTGCATACCCGCTCGCCCGGGGCGGTATGCACGGCGAGCGCGGGGGCATAGCGTTCGCGGCTGCGCGGAGGCAGCAGCGGGGGCGGGGTGGGCGAGCGCAGGTTGGCGGAGATCATCTCAATACGTTTGCGTATTGTGTGCAATGCAGCATGATCCGATTCCAGTCAGGGTACAAGTCCTTGCGCCGGTTTGCCGCAGTTGCGCAAGCCTGGCGGTTCAGGATCGGCCGTTGCCTGCGGGCTTGCGCGGCCGCTTCGGGCCGGGCGCGGAATGCCGGCCCTGCGCGGCATCGATCAGGTCGATCCAGCCCGCGCGCGCGGCGGGGAAGGCATCGGCGTAGGGCACATAGGGCTTGATGTCGAGGATGGGCGTGCCATCCAGCAGGTCCACGCCGCGCACGCGCAGCGCGCGCTCCTCCACCGCGATCAATTCCACCGCGGACAATCCGATCGCATTGGGCCGGTGCGGCGAGCGCGTGGCCAGCACGCTGCGCTTGCCGCCGCCGCGCGGCGGCCGCACCTGCGGCTTCCACCCCTCGCTGCGGTGGAACACGAACAGTAGCCAGATGCGCTCGAAACCGGCGAGATCGGCGAACGCCTCGGCCGGCAAACCGTCCACGAACTCGATGCGCGCCTCCGCCTCGGCGCCCATCTCGGTACCCGCCACCACGGTGGGCTGGTGCGGCGCGTCGATGCGCCGCGCGTAGGGCGAACGCACGTGGGCGACGGGGTGGGCGATGAAGGGGGCGGTGTGCGACGTCGGCATGGTCGGGCATGCGAGCCGTGGTCTGGGGGCGGCGGCCATTGTAGTGGTGTGCGTCCGCCGCCGCGGCCTCCCCCGGCGGGTTTATTTCGCACGTGTCTTGCGTGTGCTCCGCGAGGCTGCCGCCTTTGTTACGGGCTCCCCGCGCGCCGGCCCCTGATCCATCACCACCGTTCCCGGTATGTGCCGTTTGCCCCAGCGTACGAACGCGAGCAGCACGTCGCCCAGGGCTTTGCCCTTCGGGGTAAGCGTATAGGCGTAGCGCACCGGGCGCTCCTGGTAAGGCGTGCCGACGATGATGCCCGTGGCCTCCAGGCGTTTGAGGCGGTCCGCGAGAATATTGGTCGGGATGCGTTCCGGCGAATCTGCGAGTTCACCGTAGGTGCTCTTGCCGTGCAGCAGGTCGCGCACCACGAGCAATGACCATTTGTCGCCCACGATGTCGAGCGAATTGGCGACCGCGCAGGCGGAGCGTGCAAAAGGCTTGGCGGCATTCATTCTGGTGGTTTCAATGGCTGGCGGGTTTGTTACTTGCATTATGCAAGTAAGTTGGGTAGCGTTGCCACAAACTTGCAAAATGCAAGTTACTTGAGGAGGTCGCCGATGTCAGCCACAGTCCTTCCACGCCCGGCCGGATCGCAGCCCACGGGAACCAGCGGTATCCGTCCAGGGATCGTCCTGATCCTGTCCACATGGCTCGTGCTTGTCGTCTCACTCGGTGCATCAGGCGCCTTCGTCGGGCGTCCTGGACAGCCGCCGGTCGCCATTGCCATCGGGGTCGGGGTGCCCTTGCTGCTGTTCTTTGCGTGGCTGCGGTTCTCGCCGTCGTTCCGCGCGTTCGTACTCTCGCTCGACCTGCGCCTGATCACCGGCATGCAGGCGTGGCGATGGGCCGGTCTGGGCTTTCTGTCGCTTTACGCGCACGGCGTGTTGCCTGCGATGTTTGCGCTACCGGCGGGTCTCGGCGACATGGCGATCGGCTTCGCGGCCCCATGGATGATCCTGGCGCTCGTGCGTCGCCGTGACTTTGCCGCCAGCCCGGCATTCGTCCGCTGGAACGCGCTCGGCATACTCGATCTTGCCGCGGCGATTGCTCTGGGAACCTTGAGCGCCAGCTTGTCCACGGGAGCCCCAGGCGAGATCACGACCGCCCCGATGGCAACGTTGCCGCTCCTGGTGATTCCCGCGTTTCTGGTCCCGCTGTTCCTGATGCTGCACACCACGGCCCTGATGCAGGGTCGGCGCATTGCCCGCAGGCGGGATGCGTAGGGGGTACTGGAGTACGGCACGCTACCGCCAGCGGCGGTAGCGTGCCGGCGGGAGAGCCGCCACGAACCCGGTCGCCGTTTCGCCACCTCCGCGCGGTCGCGCCGCCTAGCCGCAGCTCAGCGGATGCCGATGCCCACACCCACGCCGAAACCGATGTTGGGATGTCCGCTGCGCATTTCCTCGGCGGTCCACACATGCGATTGCGCGGTCTTCACCAGCGGGAACACGTAGTCGGCCTCGCCGACCTTGCCGGCGCGGCTGCCTTCGAGCTGGCCGTCGACGGTGATGGGGGCGCCGGCGGGGTAGTTCATCGGTTCGGCGTAGCCGGGCAGCAAGGCGATGAAACGGCCGCTGCCGCCTGCGCTGAATTTCGGCCGCTGCGAGGAGTCCAGCGGATAGGCGAGGATCTCGATCTCGCTGTGGTCGGGAAGGTTGCGCACGTCTACCACGCGGCCGCCCCAGATCACTTGGCTGTGCGCGTATTGCTCCGGCGCCTGCGCCACCTGCATCGGCGTGGCGGCGACGGTGCCGGGTGTGGCCTTGTAGATCGGCGCGGGTGCGCAGCCGGCGAGGCCGAGCAGCAGGGCGGGCAGGGCGAGGCGGGCGAAAACGGCGGAGCAACGCATGGCAGACTCCCGGATCGTGTGACGGCCAGATCGCAAAGACGATGTCATGAGCTTAGCGGCGGCGTGGCGTCGGGGGTAGGCGAGCCGGTTTGGCCGGTGCAGCGGCGGATTCGGCCACCAGCCAGTCCAGCGTCCACTCGGCGGTGTGCTCCTGCGCGAGCAGGCGTGCCAGCGCGCGCAGCGGTTCGCGCAGGGTTTCGTCGAGCTGCCAGGGCGCGTTGATGATCGCCATGCCGGAGCCGTTCAGGCGCAGCGGCGAGTCGTTGCCGTGTACCAGCAGCTCCGCGCGCAGCACGCGCCTGGCGCCGCAGTGGCCGAGCCAGCGCAGGAAGGGCTGCACCTGGCTGCGCCGCTTGATCGGGTACCACACCGCATAGATGCCGGTGGGCCAACGCTGCAGCGCTTCCTTCAATGCCTGCTCGATCAGCCGGTACTCGGCTTCCTGCGCCTCGTAGGGCGGGTCGATCAGCACCAGGCCGCGCTTTTCCCTCGGCGGCAGCAGCGCTTTCAGCGCTTCGTAACCGTTGCGTTCGTGCACGTGCATGCGCACGTCGCGGTGGAACAGCTCGCGCAGCCGCGCGGCCTCCTCCGGATGCAGCTCGCACAATTGCGCACCGTCGATGTCGCGCATGGCCTGCGCAAGCTGCAGGGGCGAGCCGGGATAGAGCTTCAGGCCATGCTCGTTGCCGGGCAGGGCGAGGATGGAGTCCAGCCAGCGGCGCAGCAGCGGCGGCAGTGCGGCGGCATGGGCATCGCCGCCATGCAGGTCGGGAAACAGCAGGCGGGCGATGCCGTCCTTGTATTCGCCGGTCTTGTCGGCCTCGGCGCCATCCAGCGCATAGCAGCCGCTGCCGGCGTGGGTGTCGATCACGCAGAACGGCGCGGGCTTGAGCTTCAGCGCCTCGATCAGCCCCAGCAGCACGGTATGCTTCAGGACGTCGGCGAAGTTGCCCGCGTGGTAGGCGTGGCGGTAGTTCATGGCGGCAGCCGTGGGATGGCGCACAAGTATAGGCTGCGGGCACCGTGCAGGCCGCATGAAGCCGACTCCAGGGTTGAGCGGGCGTGGAGCGCATCGCTATGCTCGTGGCATGAGTCGTTCGCCCCTCCGCCAATGGCGTCGCTGCCGGCTGCTGTTCGCGTTGGCGTTGTGCGCGTGGCTGGGCCTGGCCGGTGCGGTGTGGGCGCATGCCGATTGCTGTACCGGCACGGGAGGCATGGCCGGCGCCACGACGATGACGCACCATGCCGACACGCCGACGTCGCCGCATGCGGACGGCGCGCACGCCGATTGCGCCTGCGCGCACGTGACGGTGACGCTGCCGGAACTGCCCTCGTCCACGGTGTCGGCACGCCTCGTTGCGACGAGGTGGCAGGCATGGCCGGCCGTCACTCCCACGTTTCCCTACGCGCCACCCTTGCGGCCACCACTGGCCTGATTCTCCGTTCGCGCCGACTCGTTCGGCTGACCGCCTGCCCATTGCAGGCTCGTTGCCGCACGTGCGGCGACGCCAGGCGGAATCCCCGCGATTACACGCAGGAGTGAGATATGAACAGGCAGGATCCGCGCGGCGTGCAGTTGTCGCGCCGACGTTTCGTGCAAGGCCTGGCGCTGGGCGGCGTGGCCGCCGGGCTGGGCCTGCGCGCGGGCACCGCGCCGGCACAGGGCGCCGCGGTACGCCGCGAATTGCGCGGCACGCATTTCGAGCTGTCCGTCGGCGAGTTGCCGGTGGACTACACCGGGCGCAAGCGCGTCGCCACCGTGGTCAACGGCCAGTTGCCTGCGCCGCTGCTGCGCTGGCGCGAGGGCGACACGGTGACGCTCAAGGTGACCAATCATCTGCGCGCGCCGACCTCGATCCACTGGCACGGCATCCTCGTTCCGTTCCAGATGGACGGCGTGCCCGGCCTCAGCTTCCCCGGCATCGCACCGGGCGAAAGCTACACCTACCGCTTTCCGGTGCGGCAGAGCGGCACCTACTGGTACCACAGCCACTCCGGCTTCCAGGAGCAGACCGGACTGTACGGGCCGCTGGTGATCGACCCCGCCGATGGCGAGCGCTTTCCCGCCGACCGCGACTACGTGGTGATGCTCAACGACTGGTCCGATGCCAGCCCCGAGCACATCTTCGCGACGCTGAAGCGGCAGAGCGACTACTACAACTACGCCATGCCCACAGTGCCGGATTTCCTCCGCGATGCGCGCGAGCACGGGCTCGGTCAGGCGCTGGCCAGGCGCAAGATGTGGGAGCGGATGCGCATGAACCCGACCGACTACAGCGACGTGTCGGGATACGCCTATACCTACCTGGTGAACGGCCACACGCCGGCCGGCAACTGGACCGGGCTGTTCAGGCCCGGCGAAAAGCTGCGGCTGCGTTTCATCAACGGCTCGTCGATGACGTTCTTCGACGTGCGCATTCCGGGCCTGAAGATGACCGTGGTCAGCGCCGACGGCCAGGACGTGGAGCCGGTGAGCGTGGACGAGTTCCGCATTGCCGTGGCCGAGACTTACGACGTGATCGTGGAGCCCAGGGAAGACCGCGCCTATGCGCTGTTCGCGCAGTCCATCGACCGCAGCGGCTACGCCCGCGGCACGCTGGCGCCGCGACCCGGCATGCAGGCGGAGGTGCCCGCGATGGATCCGCTCGTGTGGCTGGGCATGCGGGACATGATGGGGGCGATGGCGCCGGGCGGCGCGCATGACCACGGCGCGACGCCTGGGATGGCCGGCATGGACATGGGCGCCACCGAATACGGTCCCGGCGTGGACATGCACGTGGACATGCCGCGCACCGGCCTTGACGACCCGGGCGCAGGCCTGCGCGACAACGGCCGCCGCGTACTCACCTATGCCGACCTGCACACCGTCGGCGGTTCCATCGATCCGTGCGAACCCGGCCGCGAGATCGAGCTGCACCTGACCGGCAACATGGAGCGCTACATGTGGTCTTTCGACGGCGTGAAGTTCTCCGACGCAAAGCCGATCCATTTCCGTGCCGGGGAGCGGCTGCGCATCGTGCTGGTCAACGACACCATGATGAACCACCCGATCCACCTGCACGGCATGTGGAGCGAGCTGGAGAATCCGGCCGGCGGGTTCCAGCTGCGCAAACACACCGTCAACGTGCAGCCGGCGCAGCGTGTGGCCTATGGCGTAACGGCCGATGCGCTGGGGCGCTGGGCCTATCACTGCCACATGCTCTACCACATGGAGGCGGGCATGTTCCGCGAGGTGGTGGTGTCATGACCCGGAAGCGACCGGTCACCGCCGCCTTGCAGCGTTCCCTGTGGCTGGTGGCGGGGTTGTTGGCCGCGCCCGCCATGGCGGGTGCCCAGACGACGCCGGCCCCGGCGAGCAGCTCAGCCACGATGGACATGGGCGCGATGCCCGGCATGGACATGAGCCACGGCAGCGGCATGCCTATGCCGGCTGCGCCGACCAGCGGGACGAAGGCGCGCAAGCATCATCGAAAGCCGTCCGCGAAACCCACGCACCACGTGCCGGCCAAGAAGCACGATGCGACGGCTCCCATGGAGGCCATGCCCGGCATGACCCATGACGCGATGCCGGGCATGAGTCCGGATGCGATGAAGGCGATGGGCCATGGCGCCACGCCCGGCACGGGCGACATGTCTCACGGCGCCAGCATGCCGGCCGGCATGTCGATGGGCGCCATGCAGGGTGGCAAGCCACCGCCCCAGGTGCGCAGCGCCGACTATTCCGACGGCATCGGCTACGGCTCCATGCGCGGCATGGACATGCGCGACGACGCGCCGCTGGGCATGCTGCGGTTCGACCAACTGGAAGCGTTCCACGGCAAGGATGGCAACGGGCAGGCCTGGGAGGCGCAGGGCTGGTATGGCGATGACAACGACAAGCTGTGGGTGCGCAGCGAAGGCGAGCGCAGCCGCGGCCGCGTCGAGGATGGCGATGTCGAGGCGCTGTGGAGCCATGCCGTCGCCAGCTTCTGGGACACCCAGCTCGGCCTGCGCCAGGATCTGGGTGACGGTCCATCGCGCCATTGGGCTGCCTTCGGCATCCAGGGGCTGGCGCCGTACTGGTTCGAGCTGGAGGCCACCGCTTATCTTGGACCGTCCGGGCGAACCGCGGCCCGCCTGCGCGTGGAGTACGAACTGCTGTTCACGCAACGGCTGATCCTGCAGCCGGAGTTCGAGGCCAACGCCTACGGCCGGTCCGATCCTGCCCGTCGCCTCGGCAGCGGCTTGTCCGACGCCCAGTTCGGCCTGCGCCTGCGCTACGAGATTCGCCGGCAATTCGCACCCTACCTTGGCGTGGTGTGGACACGCCGCTTCGGCGGCACGGCCGATTTCGCCCGCGACGATCGCCAAGCCATCTTCGACCCGCAGTGGGTGGCCGGCGTCCGCATCTGGTTCTGAGGAAATCACAAGATGAAGCCACACATCAAACGCCACAGCCTGACCATCGCCGCGGTGCTCGCGATCCTGGCCGCGGGCGCCGCGATCTTCGTCTACTCCGGCATCTACGACATCGGTGCGGACGACCATCACACCAAGCCGGTCTTCGCAGTGCTGCAGACCTTGCGCGACCGCTCGATCCATCTGCGCGCGGAGGACATCAAGGTTCCCGACCTCGACGATCCGCAGCTGATCCTCAAGGGCGCGGGCCAGTACGCCGCCATGTGCACCGGCTGCCACCTCGCCCCCGGCGTGGACGATTCGGAACTGCGCGTGGGCATGTACCCGCAGCCGCCCGACCTCTCCAAGGTGCACGTCGATCCGAAGGAGGCCTTCTGGGTGATCAAGCACGGCATCAAGATGAGCGCGATGCCCGCCTGGGGCGTGGCCGGCCACGACGATGCCACCATCTGGAGCATGGTGGCCTTCCTCGAGAAACTGCCGGGCATGACGCCGGCGCAATACAAGGCGATCGTGGCCAAGGCGCCGCCGGACGACGACATGGACATGGGGCACGATCACGCCGACGCCGGCCGTCCCGCTGCGGGCGACATGCCCGGGATGGCCGGCACAGCAGGATCCCCGCCCGCTCAGTAAGCCACGGTGATGCGGCGGCGCGGGGCGTCGCCTTGCTCGACGCGGTCGAGCAGGGCGGCGGCATAGTCGGCCACGCTGATGCGGCTGACGCCGCTGGTGTCGGTCAGCAACCGGTCGCCGCCGATGCGGTAACGGCCGTTGCGTTCGCCGTCCTCGATCAGTGCGGCAGGGCTGATGTAGGTCCAGTCGACGGGCGAGGTACTGGCGCGGAAGATTTCCAGTGCGCGCGCCTGGGCCTCGGCCTCGGGCTTCCATGCGGCAGGGAAGTCCGGGGCGTCGATCACGCGCACGCCTGGCGCGGTTTCCAGGCTGCCGGCGCCGCCCACCCAGGCGAGGCGTCGGACGCCTGCCTGCGGCAACTGCTCCAACAGGACGCGTGCATTGGCGGGCAGGCTGTCCGGATCGCCGTCGCGTCGTGCGGACAGGCTCCCCACCGCTGCCGCGCTGCCGCGTACGGCGTCCAGCCAGGTCTGCGGATGTGCCACGTCGCCGGTGGCGATCCTGAGCCTGGCGTGGCGAAGACCGAGGCGGGCCGGGTCGCGTACGACAGCGGTCACCTCATGGCCGCGCGCCAGCGCTTCGTCGAGGATGGCGTGGCCGATGTGGCCGGTGGCGCCGAACAGTGCGATCTGCATGGAAGTTCTCCGGTGGTGTGTCAACGGAACGCAGCATGCGTCAGGTCGCTGGTTCGATAAATCGACTGCACTGCAATTCACTGTAAAGTGAGAGTTGACAGTGGAGGACGCGCATGGGCGAGGTAAATCTCAACCGGCTGGCGGTGTTCGTGGCGCTGGTGGGTGCGGGTTCGTTCACCGCCGCGGCGGAACAGCTGGGCCAGACCAAGGCGATGGTGAGCCAGCACCTGGCGCGCCTGGAACGCGAGCTGGGCGTGACCCTGCTGGTGCGCAGCACGCGGCGGATGGCGCTGACCGAAGCCGGCGCCCTGTTCCATGCCGATTGCGAGCGCATCCTGCGCGACACCGAGGCGGCGATCGAGCGCGTGGGCGAGAACCGCGAAACGCCGTGCGGCACCCTGCGCCTCACCGCGCCGGTGAACTACGGCACCGCAGTGGTGGCACTGGCGTTGGCCAGCTTCCTTCGGCGTCATCCCGAAGTGCGCGCTGAGCTGATCCTGGACGACGGCATCAGCGACCTGATTGGCGGTCGCTTCGACCTGGCGATCCGCGGCGGCCCGCTGCGCGACTCCGGCCTGCGCGCGCTGCGCCTGGCCGGTTTCCGCCAGCTGCTGGTAGCGGCGCCGTCCTACCTCGCAGCGCGGGGCCGGCCGCGCCGGCCACTGGAACTGGCGCGGCACGACGCAATCCTGCTCTCGGTGCTCAGTTCGCCGGCACGCTGGACCTTCACCGCGCGGAACGGCACGCAGGCCCGCGTGCGCCTCACGCCACGCGCCCAGGCCGACGGCGCGGCCGCCGTGCACGCCATGGCGCTGGCCGGCGCCGGCCTGGCGGTATTGCCCGATTTCATGGTGGAAGCCGACCTCGCCGCCGGCCGCCTGGAACACCTGCTGCCCAGCCAACGCCTGCCCGAAGGCAGCCTCCACGCCGTCTACGCCGGCCTGCACGCCCCGGCCAAGGTGCGCGCCTTCATCGACCACCTGCGCGAAAGCATCGCCGGCAAAGGGGAATGAATTTCAGCGTCCGCTGGCTAGCAAGATAGTGGTGATGTCGGGCGCTACTCCACGATGCCGTGGCTCTCGGCTGTTCCCAGCAGTTCCGGCTGCTCAGCCGGCCGCTGCCGACGCCCCAGCAGCGGATGCGCGAACACCGCCACGAGGATCACCGCCACGCCACCGTAGAACCAGCCATCGAGCTGCCGCTGCTCGCCGAGCAGCAGCATGGCCAGCACGATCGCATAGACCGGCTCCAGGTTGGTCACCATCTGCGTGCCGAACGCGCTCAGGTGGCGCAGCGCCACCAGCGCCAGCGCAAACGGCAGCAGGGTGCAGCCGAAGGCCAGCGCGAGCAGCAGCAGCGCGTCGTGCGCGTCCGGCAGCACGAAGGCGGCACCCGTATGCGGCAGCAGTGGCGCCAGCAGGGTGAGGAAGGCGGCGCCGGTGCCGAGTTCGATGCAGGTGACGGTGAGCGGGTCGCCATGCTCTACCAGGCGCTTGTTGAGCGAACCGAACAACGCCACGAACAGCGCCGACAGTACGCCTACCGCGATGCCGAGGCGCATGCCGTGCGGCACGCCGCCCACCACCATCGCCACGCCGGGCACCACGGCCACGCCGACCAGCAGCTCGCGCGGGTCAAAGCTGCGTTTGGCGATCCACGGTTCCACGAAGGCGAGGAACACCGGCCCCAGCGCGATGCAGGTGGCGCCCACCGAGGCGTTGGCCAGCTTGATCGCGGCATAGAAGGTGAGCCAGTGCAGCGACACCAGCACGCCGATGCCGGCATAGGACCAGCGCAGCCGCGCCGGCATCGCGCGCAGGCCGCGCCACACCCGCGGCACCAGCAGCAGCGCGGCGGTCACCAGCAGCATGCGCCACCACACCAGCGGCAGCGCGGGCAGGGTGATCAGCTTGCCGAGGATCGCGGTGAAGCCCCACAGCAGCACGCAGAAGTGGATCTGCAGGCGGGCCCGGTTGGTGGCGTGCATAGGGGCGCATCGAAGGGAGACGCGGGATTTTACTTCTTCCCGGCCCGGGCCGGCGTGCGCATCTGCTGCAGCACCGTGGTGCAGGTATTCGCGTTGCCGGTGTCGTGGCTTGGAGCGACCAGCGCCAGCAGCGCGGCCGTAGGTGCGGCGACCACGCCCAACGCCACCGCGCCGGCGCCGCGCGCCAACAGCGGGCCGGTGTGTACGCCCACGTCGGGTTGCTTGAACGTGCCGCGCACGTACAGCGGCGAGCGCAGCGACAGCACGCGCAGGCCCTTGGTATGGGGCGTCACGTCCAGGTCCAGCTTCTCGTCGGCGAAGTTCACCGTGCCGTTGACGTCGATCAGCGCGTCCTGCGTGTCGAACACGAACAGCCGCGTGCGGAACAGGCCGTCCTGCGCCGCGAAGTCGCTGGCGGCGCAGTCGATCTTCACCGTTTTGTCGCCGAACAGCTTGCCGAGCACGATGTTGCCCACGTTGAGGCCGGCCGTTTCCAGCAGGTTGCGGCTGATCGCGCCGTTGTCCATCAGCAGCTTCAGTTGGCCGCTGGCACTGCCGAGCAGGGCGGCGACGGAATTGCCGCGCGCATCCAGTGCGGCGTCGCCGTTGATCTCGCCGAGGCTGGTGCGCATCGCCGCGAAGCTCTGCGACAACTGTTCGATGCGCAGGCGGCGCACACCCAGCTTCAGCGCGCCGCGCATCGGCGCGGCGCTGCCGTCGAGGCGCAGCATGCCGTTCACCTGGCCGCCGGCTACGCCGAAGTGCAGCGGATCCAGCGTGAGCCTGCCGTTGTCCAACACGAGGTGGGTGGACAGCGACTGGATCGGCAGCGACGGACCGTGTTCGATGCGCCCTGCGGAGAAGGTCACGTCGGCGTCCATCGCCTTCCAGCGGTCGGTGCGGAAGGATTGCGTGGGCAGCACGCGATCCGACGCGGCGGACGGCGGCGCGGTGGTGCTGGAACCGCCGCCGCCGACCAGCGGCGCGAGGTCGGCGAGGCGCAATTGCGTGGCCTGCACCTTGCCGCTGAGTTTCGGGCGTGCGCCGCCGGTGACGTAGTCGACGTCGCCGGCGAGGTCGCTGCCGCCCACGCGCGCGCGGAAACCGCGATAGCTGAAGCGGCTGCCGTTGCGCCCCAGCGTGGCGGCGAGGCGGCCGCGGGTGGCATAGGGTGGTGTGTCGGGCAGCGTCACGCCGAGGATGGGATAGAGCTTCGCCATGCTGGAGCCGGCGAGCCACAGGTGCAGGTTCAAGGCGCCGAGGTGCAAGGGGTCGGTGAGCGTGCCGACCAGGGCGATGTGGGTGTCGCCGATGCGCAGCTTCGCCTGCAGCGGGAACGGCCGGTTGGACTGCTGCAAGGCCAGCGCGGCGCCGATCTTGCCGCTGCCGTCCAGCGGCGCGCCCTGGTAGCTGCCCTTCGCAGTCCAGGCGAACTGGTAGCTGGATTGCCGCGCGGCCGCGTCGTCGGGCTGGTTCTGCCCGTTGTCCTTGCCCATCGTCTTGCCGGCGCCGCGCCCGGCGCTGCTGATCGCCTGCGTGCGCGCATCCGCCGTCGCCTGCGCCGCGATCTGGTCGTAGGGAATCGACCGCTGCAGCGGTTCGATGCGCGCGGCTATCTTCACGCGGCCGATGGCGTCGTCCAGCGCGATCTGGCCGGCGTCGAAACCGATGGCGCCGAGATCCACCGTCCATGCGGAAGGTGTGTTGCCATGCGGGAAGTTGAACGTCCAGTTGGCGCGGCTCTGCGCGTCGCGCTCCAGGTCCACGCTGGGGTTCACCAGTTGCAGGGTGGGGATGCGCACGCGGTGCTGCAGCAGATCCAGCGGCGAGAGGCTGAAGCGCAACGCGTCGAGATGCGCGAATCGTGGCTGCTTCGCCCACGCCGGGTTCGCGATGGAGATGTCGTGTGCCACGACGTGCGGCCATGGCATCCAGGCGCGCCAGCCCCGCGATTGCGGATCGCGCATCCACTGCACGCCGAGGTCGCCGTTGATCGCGAACGGGCGGCCGATCGCCGTGCTGGCCTGCGCGTCTATGGTCGGCTTCAGCTTGTTCCAGTTGAACCGTGCCAGCACCACGGCCAGTACCACGACCAGGATGGCCGCGAGCGCGACGGGCACGCCGATGATCCATGCCAGCAGCATGTGCCTGCGCTTCATGGCCGTCTCCTGCGGCCGCTTCACGGCCGGTGATGGCGATGTGCCATGGGATAACCGATGGCATGGCAAGGTTTCGTGGTGGCGCTGCGGCTCCGCTTACCGTGCGTTCACTTGCGGATGCGGCTCGGGATCAATCGTCGCCGTTCGCGCCGGCCTTCCAGTAGCCGGTCGCCTTGATCCAGTCCTTCGGCACGCCGCGCTGGTCCAGCCATTGGCGCATGGCGCGGGCGCGGTCCGATTCGGCGGCGATCCAGTAGTAGCTGTCGCCTTCGACGACGGGCAGCCCGTACAGGGCGTGTTCCAGTCGGCGGCTGTCCGCGGCCGGTTCGCCGTGGCGTTCGAGCCAGCGGATTTCGACATCGGCGCGCGAGTGCAGTGGCTGGCGATCCGCCGCATCGGGCAGTTCGATCAGCGCGATGGCGCGCGCATCGCCGGGCATCTCCTCCAGCCAGCGGCCGAGCGCGGGCAGGGCGGTCTCGTCGCCCACCAGCACGTAGCGGTCGAAGTCGCCGGCCACCACGAACGAGCCGCGCGGGCCACCGGCGCCGAGATGCTGGCCGGGCGCCGCCTGCTCCGCCCAGTTCGAGGCGGGGCCGTCGCCATGCAGCACGAAGTCGACGACCAGTTCGCCGCGCGCGGCATCGTGGCGGCGCGGGGTGTAGTCGCGCATCGGCGATGGTTCGTGGTCGGCCGGGTACTCCAGGCCGTTCGCGCCCAGGGTGGGCAGCACCAGTTCGCCCTCGCGGTTGGGAAAGAACAGTTTCACGTGGTCGTCGGGAGCGGCGCTGCGGAAGCCGCGCAATTCGGGGCCGCCGAGCGTTATCCGTTGCATGTGCGGAGTGAGACGTTCGACGCGCAGCACCTCGAGCGTGCGCAGCACGATTTCGTGGCGCAGGCGCTGGTGGGCATGAGCGGCCATCGTGGTTGCCTCGTGGGGAGCGGGCGCTGGCCGGTCCATGGGAGAGCCGCCGCGGGGCGGCGGCTGGCGTGGCTCAGTCATGCGGCTGGCCGGAGGCGACCTCGCTGGCCGCGCGCTGCAGGATCGCAGCCACGCGTTCCGCCTCGGCCTTGTCCCAGCTCGTGCGCATCAGCAACGCATGCTTCAGCGCATGCATGGCGTTGCGCACCGCCATCGGCGCGGCCATCTTTGCCGCCATGCGCGCGCTGTGCTCGGTGCGCGAGGTCGCCGCGTCCACCGCGGCGCGGTTCTCGCTGAGGAAGGCACGGCCCGCGTCGGTGATCGCGTACAGCTTGCGGTTGCCCGCTTCGTTTTCCACCTGCGCGTAACCCATGTCCTCCAGCATGGCGAGCGTGGGATAGATCGCGCCGGGGCTGGGCGTGTACTGGCCGTGGAACATCTCCTCGATGATGCGGATCAGCTCATAGCCGTGGCGCGGCTGCTGCTCGATCAGCGCCAGCAGCAGCAGCTTGAGGTCGCCGTGGCCGAACATGCGCCCGCCGCCGCCGCGCCGGCCGCCGCCGCCGCGCAGTGCATCCCAGCCGCCGAAGGCATCGCCGCCATGATGCTCGCCGAACGGGCCATGGCGGCCGGCGTGGATGCCGAATGCTTCATCGTCCATGGCGAAGCCGTGGAAGTCGTGGTGATGGTGGTGGTGGCGGAAGTGCTGGAAGAAGTGGTGCATGCGCATGGCGGGTTTCGATATATCGAATGGTGGAGTTACGATATATCGTAGATATGTCTTTTGCAACTCCGTGGGGCTGGGTGCTCGCGACGACCCTGCGGTTCCGCGGCCTGGCTCGCCTGCGGCGGGCTTTCGGACGCGTTCCGCAAGGAACAGAGCGGTTTCGGACGCCTGCCGGCGCCCGAGCCACCTTTCTTGCTGGCCCAAAGCAAGGTGGCCCAAAGAAATGGCCTGGTTCGATCCGCCGGAACTACAAGCGGTGTGTGTCGAGGATGGTGGAGCCGCTCCCGCCTACACGATCTAGGTGGCGGCCACCCCGCGCCGTATCTGGAAACTGAGGGGTGGAGGATGGCAGCGCTTCGCGTTGCCTGCCCTTGCTCTGCTTTGCTGTGGCTGTTGCCTCTGCGCGCTGGGAGCGCGCTGCTGTTCCGGGGCCCCTCGGTGGCGGTGAGGCGTGGACGAAGAGGCCGCGCAGCGGGCATCGCCAAGGAAGGCGATGCCTTTTCGACCGGACAGGAGTCCGGCCGAAAAGCCCGGCCACGCCTTACGGACTTTCCGTCCATGGATGGACGGGAAGCGCCGCCGCGGGGTGGCCTTCTCTTTGGGTTACTTTTCTCTTGGCCACGCAAGAGAAAAGTAACTCGGCCACCGGCAGGTGGACGAAACTGCTTTGAACCTTGCGGCAGGTGGACGAAACCGCTCTGTCGCTGGCGGCAGGCGCCCAAAGCCGCTTTGAAACCTGCGACAACACGCAAACAATAGCCCCTCGCGAGCGCGGGAAGCCTCAGCCCCTGCGGCGGATGCGCCAGACCCAGGCCGGCGGCAGGTTGAGCCAGGCGCCGCCGATGCGCTCGGCCTCCAGCCCCAGGCGCTGCCGCAGCGCGCGTGGCACCGGGCAGCGCAGGCCGTAGGTGAACTGGTAGAGCGCACCGTCCTGCTGCAGTTGGCGCTCGAACACGCCCTCGACGATGGCGTTGACCTTGTCGGCCGGGATCGACAGCAGGGGCAGGCCGCTGATCACGGCGCTGGCGCGTTCGTTGCCGAACAGTGACGACGAGCGACCCAGCCTGGCCGCGTCCATGCGCAGCACGCGTGCATGCGGATAGCGCTGCGCCAGCGTGCTGGCCAGCACAGCATCGGTTTCCACCAGCACCAGCCGGTGTCCCGGCAGGCCGCGCTCCAGTAAGGCCCGGGTGAACACACCGGTGCCCGGCCCAAGTTCGATCACCGGGCCATGCGCGTGGTCGACGTGGGCAGTCATCAATCGCGCCAACGCGGGACCGGATGGCGCCAGTGCGCCGACGCTGCGCGGATCGCGCAGCCAGGCCCGCAGCAGGTGCTTGGTGTCGTTCAGGGACATGGATGACGGGCCGGTTGGCGCATGGAAGCCACGATAACCGGAACGGCCAGGCCGGATGTTCGGATACGGTTATGCCGCGGTGCCCGTCGTCACGCTCAAGGCGTCAGCGGCTTCCCATCCACCCGCACCGGCGCGCTGATGTCGCAGATGCCGACCTTGCCCACCGGCGTCGGATAGAACGTGTTGTGACCATGGCGCGCGGTATCGATCAGTGCGCCGAAGGTGGGGCTGCCGGTGCGCAGCACCTGGATCCGTTCGCGCTGCGCGGGCGGCAGGTCGGCGGCCAGTTTCACCGACAGGATCGGCGCGCGTTCGCCGGCCTTTTCGTAGAAACCCATCGGCCCGGTGCCGCGCGGCAGCGCCGACAGGTACTGCATGCCCTGCAGCACGCGGCCGGCCACCGCAAGGTTGTGGTCCAGCCGGCGCGGCGCCTGGCCGATGATGGCGTACAGCGCGCTGCCGTTGCCGCTGTCGGGGGGCACGTCGCGACCCACGCCGACCATGCCATAGCACTGCACCAGCCACTCCTTGCCGCTGGCCGGGTCGCGCGCCACCGGCAAACCTTCGGAGAAGCCGACCTGGGGTGCGTAGACATCGCCGTCGGGCAGTGGCGTCCACGGCTGCTTCGGATCGATCTGGCGGGTGAATTCCGGCGGCAAGGTGGCTTTCGCCTTGCCCAGCGGATGCATCTTCGACTTGTCGCCGCCGTCGTCGCCGTTCGGGTCGTCCCATTGCGTGACGAAGTTGTCCTGCACGCGCACGATGGCGAGGCCGTCGAAGTAGTGCTGACGCACCAGGGTGCGGATGTTCTGCGCATGCAGCGGGGTGAAGTCCGGAGCCAGCTCGATCACCACGCGGCCGGTGGGCAGCTGCATGTAGAGCAGGTTGGCCGGGTCGGGCGTGCGCCATTCGGACGGCTTCGATGCCGCCAGCAGCTCCTTCGCACTGGGTGTGGGTTTGTCCTGTGCGGCGAAGGCCGATCCCGCGGCGAGACCGAGTGCCATCGCGACGGCGGCGGCAAGATGATGGCGCATGGTTATCTCCCCGAATCGTTGGCGTCGCGGCACGTTAGCAGGAGCCGCCAGGTCGTGCCCGCGCTATTTGCGGAAGCGCACGAAGGCGCGCCTGGCCAGGTACAGCAAGTGCCCGGTGAGGCCGGCGTCCTGGGCCTGGCGCAGCGCGGTGTTCTCGGCGTAGAGCATGCGGATGTGCCCGTCGCGCTGCTCGATCAGTTGCCTGATCTCGGCCACGTCGCTGCGCGTCAGCATATGCCCTTCGTCCAGGTGCGCCGGCAGCTGGCGGTTCACGTAGTAGGTGGTGTGGCGCGGCGCCGCCTCCGTGGCGGGGCGGTCCTTGGTGTAGAAGTAGAGCGCGACGGAGCGGCGCGAAAGGTCGGCATGCTCCGGCGGCAGCTCGATCCGGTTGAAGGCATGCCAGGAGCGCTCGGAAGTCTCGAAGATCACGCAACGGTTGAACGCCGGCGCCACCGAACGCGCGGGACGCGCGTCGGCATGCGGGTCGCGGAACAATTCCAGGCAGCCGCCCCACTGCGCGTTCCATTCCGGGTTGAGGTAGACGATGAGGTTGAGCCGCCGGTGCCAGCGTTCGCTGGGGTGGTAGTTGAAATCCACATGCGGGTCCAGGCTCATGCCGTTTCGGTTCTCGTGGGTGCCGCCGCCGAGATACCACGGGTCGTAGATCAGGCCTTCGATGCCGGTGAGCCGGCCCACCGCTTCCAGGAATTCGGGGCTCTGGATCGCGTCGTCGAGCTGCTGCCATGCCGGGCCGAGCTGGCGGATCTTCGCCAGCGTGGACTTGCCGCCAGGCTTGCCGTCGTCGCCCACCGAATTGCCGCGCTCGAAGGCAGGGAAGTTGTCCAGCAGCGCCGTTGCGAAGTCCGGTGCGAGGAAATCGTCGATCACCACGTGGGGAAACGGCGCTGCCGAGGTGAACTCGGCCCTGTGGGTCTCCGCGGACTCCAGTACGCGCGGATGGATGATCGAAACGCCCGACGAACCCTGCATGTGCCTTCCCTGCGGTGAATGGCGCGCCATTCTACGTTGCTTCCGGCCGTGTGCCGTCAGTTGCTGGCTTATCCCCTCTCGGGAGTGGGTTTACCGCCGCGCCGGCTCTTCCATGCATAGCCGATCGCCAGCAGCACGAACCACACCGGGCTGGCCAGCAGGGCGGCGCGGGTGTCGGGCCGCAGGCACAGCAGGACCAGCACGAACGCGAAGAAAGCCAGGCATGCCCAGCACATGAACACTCCGCCCGGCATCCGGTACGTCGAGTCCTCGTGCAACTGCGGGCGCTTGCGCCGGTAGGCCATGTAGGCGAACAGGATCAGCGACCACACGAACATGAAGAGCACCGCGGAAAGCGTCGTGACGAGGGTGAACGCGGTCATCAGGTTGGGCACGAGGTAGATCAGCGCCGCGCCCAGCAGCAGGCAGAAGCAGGAGAACAGCAGGCCCAGCGAGGGCACCGCCGCCTTCGACAGCCGCGCGAACGGCTTCGGCGCATGGTTCTCCTCGGCTAGGCCGTACAACATGCGGCTGGTGGAGAAGATGCCGCTGTTCGCGGAGGAGGTGGCCGAGGTCAGCACCACGAAGTTGATCAGGCTGGCCGCCGCCGGCACGCCGGCCAGCACGAACAGCTCCACGAACGGGCTCTTGCCCGGCTCGACCAGGTGCCATGGCGTCACCGCCATGATCGCCACCAGCGCCAGCACGTAGAAGATGATGATGCGCACCGGGATCGAGTTGATCGCCTTGGGCAGGTTGCGCCGCGGGTCCGCCGTCTCGGCGGCGGTGGTGCCGACCAGCTCGATGCCGACGAAGGCGAACACTGCGATCTGGAAGCCGGCGAAGAAGCCGGACAACCCCTTCGGGAAGAAGCCGCCGTCGTTCCACAGGTTGGCCAGCGAGGCCTTGTTCCCTGCCGGCGAATGGAAGCCCCATACCACCAGCGCGCAGCCGACCGCGATCAGCGCGCAGATCGCCACGATCTTGATCAGCGCGAACCAGAATTCCAGCTCGCCGAACAGCTTCACCGTCACCAGGTTCAGGCCGAGCAGCAACAGCACGCACAGCAGCGCTGGAATCCACGGCGCGAGGTGCGGCAGCCAGAACTGGGTATAGGAGGCGATCGCGATCACCTCGGCGATGGCGGTGACGATCCAGCAGAACCAGTACGTCCAGCCGCAGAAGAAACCGGCCCATGGCCCCAGCAGGTCGGTGGAGAAGTCGATGAACGACTTGTACTCCAGGTTCGACAGCAGCAGCTCGCCCATCGCGCGCATCACGAAGAACAGCATCACGCCGATGATCAGGTAGACCAGCAGGATCGACGGCCCGGCGAGGCTGATGGTCTTGCCCGAGCCCATGAACAGGCCGGTGCCGATGGCGCCGCCGAGTGCGATCAGCTGCAGGTGGCGGTTGGAGAGGCTGCGCCTCAAGTGCTCCGGTTGCTCGGTGGATGCGGACATGTGGGCGCCATGGCGGGAGACGGGCCGCCACCATAGAAGAAACGTCCGATCCCTGGGCATGGTGGCGAAGTCTGCGCAGTTTCGAACACCAGAGTCTGTGCAGCAAGGGCAGATCGTGCACACACTTTGCTTAGCTACATAGGCCATGACTTCCGGCGCATGTACTAGTGTGAAGTAAACACTATGCTTCACTCCAGGCTATGACGCAGTGCAGGGCAGGCGCATGGACGACATCGACGGCCAACTGAAGAAATTCCAGAAGGAGTTGTCCACCGGCACCGTGTCGCTGGTGCTGCTGGCCGTGCTGGGGCAGTCGCGTCAGCCGCTGTACGGCTACCAGATCGCCAAGCGGCTGGAACAGGTGGGCGAGGGTGTGCTGGCCGGCAAGCAGAGCGCGTTGTACCCGGTGCTGCGCAACCTGGAGGGCGCTGGCCTGCTGGACAGCGAGGTGGAGCCTTCGGTGAGCGGGCCGCCGCGCCGTTACTACCGCATCACGAAATTCGGCCGCGAGGTGCTGCGCGAGTGGATCGCCGCGTGGAACGCCAGTCGCGACAGTGTCGACAAGGTATTGCAGGGAGAACTGTGATGAACGCACCAACCGGCAGGCCGCCGCGCACGATCGCGGAATACCTCGAACAACTGCGCGCCGCCCTGCGCGGCGCCGACCCCGCGCTGATCCAGGACGCGCTCTACGACGCCGAGGAACATCTGCGCGCCGAATTGTACGAACGCCCCGGCCGCGACGAGGCCGCGATGCTGGAACATGTAGTGGAGAGCTATGGCGCGCCGTACGAGGTGGCCGAGATCTACCGCGACCAGGAGATCAAGATCCAGCGCGCGATCCGCCCGCCGCCGCCGCCGAAGCGGCGTTCGGCCGCCGGCCGCTTCTTCGGCGTGATCGCCGATGCCCGCACCTGGGGCGCATTGTTCTACCTGCTATTCGGCATGGTCACCGGCATCGCTTATTTCACCTGGGTGGTCGCGGGCCTCTCGATGTCGGCGGGTTTCTCCGTGCTCATCATCGGCCTGCCGTTCATCGTGCTGTTCTTCGGTAGCGTGCGCGGACTGGCCTTGCTGGAAGGGCGGCTGGTGGAGACACTGCTGGGCGTGCGCATGCCGCGCCGGCCGCCGTATCCGCCGAAGCACATGTCGTTGTTCCAGCGCATCGGCGCGATGTTCACCGACCCGCGTAGCTGGAGCTCGATGCTGTACGCGCTGCTGCTGTTGCCGCTGAGCGTCACCTATTTCTCCGTCACGGTGAGTTTGCTTGCAGCGGTGCTCCTGCTGTTGGGCATACCGCTGGCGCTGTTGTTCGGCCAAGCGTGGCCGCAGGATTGGTTCCTGAATCGCCCATTCGCGGTGGATTGGGGTTACGGCCCGCACGTGCCGAGCTGGGGTGAGGCGGCCGTGATGTTCGTGGCCGGCGTCCTGCTGCTGTTCTGCACCTTGCACCTGGTGCGCGCCATCGGCCGGCTGCATGGCCAACTCGCCAAGCACCTGCTGGTGCAGAGGGCCTGATCATGGCGCCGGAGAACGCACTGGGGCTGCTGGCCGGCGAGTGGGAGGGCGAGGAGACCGTCGCCACCACGCGCTGGGCGAGGGTGGACCGGCACGTGGCTGGTTTTCCGCGCGGCTCGATCTCGGCGGTCGCGTGCTGCTGATGGGTTACCGCGAGGAGCGCAACGGCGAACCCGTGCTGCAGGCGCATGCCGTGTTCACCGCTGGCCCCGGCCACGACGAGTACGCGCTGCACTGGTTCGATAGCTATGGCTTCTCACCGGCGCAACTGGCGCCGGGGCATTGGAACGGTGAGCGGCTGGTGTTCCTGCGCGGCTCGCCGCGCGGGCAGACGCGGCATACCTATGCATTTCGCGGCGGGGCCTGCGAGCTGACGATGGAAAGCTCCTTCGACGGTGGCGTGCATTGGGAGCCGGTGATGCAGGGTAGTTACCGGCGCGTGGCATAGCCGTCTTTCCTGCGCGCAAGGCGCCCGGGGTGGGGTGCCTTTCGTCCGGTTGACCCCGCTCGGCCGGCTTTCTACGCTGCCCCGGCGCGCCCGTACGCGCTCATCAGGGAAACGTCATGCGCTTGCGCCGCTCCTGGCTTCCGGTTTTCCTGCTGGCCTCGCTGGCCGCCACCGCCGCCGATGCGCCGATCAAGGGCTTCCCGCCCGTGCTGCCCGCCGCCGACCTGGTGCTGCGCGACGCCAGCATCGCCACGCTCGATCCGCTGCAGCCGCACGCACAGGCGCTGGCGGTAAAGGACGGCAAGATCGCCGCGCTGGGCAGCGACGAGGCCATCGCGCACTACATCGGCCCGCGCACCCGGGTGCTGGACCTGCACGGCGCCTTCGTCACGCCGGGCTTCATCGAGGGCCATGGACACCTCATGGACACCGGCACCTCGCTGATGCAGCTCAATGCCGGCACGGCGCCGAACTGGGACGCCGTCGTGGCGATGGTGAAGGCTGCGGTGGCCAAGGCCAAGCCGGGCGAATGGATCGTCGGCCAGGGCTGGCAGCAGAGCAAGTGGAACAAGGTGCCGCAGCCCAACGTCGACGGCCTGCCGCTGCCGGCAAGCCTGGACGCGGTCTCGCCGAACAATCCGGTGCTGCTGTCGCATGCCAGCGGCCACGAGATATACGCCAATGCGCTGGCGCTGAAGCTCGCCGGCATCGGTGGCGACACGCCCGACTCCGCCGGCGGCAGCATCGTGCGCGACGCCAAGGGCAACGCGATCGGCGCGCTGCGCGACACCGCGGGCGATCCGGTGTTCGCCGCCTACCAGCGCTACCTCGACGGCTTGCCGGCGCAGCAGCGGGCCGCGCAGCAGGAACAGGCGCTCAAGCTCGCCATGCAGAACGAGGTGAGCAAGGGCATCACCGGTTTCGTCGACATGGGCGAGGACTTCCAGACGATAGCCTGGCTCAAGCAGCAGGCGGCCAAGGGCTTCCCGCTGCGCCTGTACGTCAACGTCGGCGTCCTGGACGTCGCCAGCCTGGACAAGAACCTCGCGAAGTACCGCACGATCGGCTTTGCTGACGACCACTTCACCGTGCGCGGCGTGGGTGAGGATGTCTCCGACGGCGCACTGGGCACGCACAGCGCCTGGTTCCTGCAACCCTACAGCGACGCGCCGGGCATCACCGGCAAGAACGTCACGCCGATGGGCACGCTCGCGAAAATCGCGCGCATCGCCGCGCGCGACGGTTTCCAGGTTTCGATCCACGCGATCGGCGACCGCGCCAACCGCGAAGTGCTCGACATGTACCAGAAGATCTTCGCCGAGGACCCGGCGGCGCATGCGCTGCGCTGGCGCATCGAGCACGCCCAGCACCTGGCGCCTGCCGACATCCCGCGCTTCGCGCAGCTGGGCGTGATCGCCTCGATGCAGTCCATCCACGCCTGCTCGGATGCGCCCTACGTGGTGCCTCGCCTGGGCGAGCAGCGTGCGGAGCAGGGCGCCTACATGTGGCACTCGCTGATCGAAAGCGGCGCGATGGTGCTCGACGGCAGCGACACACCGGTGGAGGACACCAACCCGATCGCCGGTTTCTACTGTGCGGTGACGCGCGACAACGGCCGCGGCCAGCGCTTCTTCCCTGCACAGGACAAGACCCGCCTGCAGGCGCTGCGCTCCTACACCTGGAACAACGCCTACGCGCTGCTCGAGGACCATCAACTCGGTTCGCTGAGCCCCGGCAAGCTGGCCGACATGGTGGTGTTCTCCGGCAATCTGCTGAGCATCCCCACCGACCAGATCCTGCGTACGCGGGTGCTCTACACCATCGTCGGCGGCAAGCTGGTGTACCAGCGGCCCGATGCCGGCGCGTGGCGCAGTGGCCAGCTGTTCAAGGCGATGCCGGAGTTCGACCACGTGAACTGAGCTGGCACCACTCCTCAGTAATCCCGCACGTCCAGCACCATGAAACCGTGTGCGCTGTAGTCGCCCCGCTGCGGCCATGCCAGCGCAGCCAGCGCATCGGTTCCTGCCGCCCACGGCTCGTTGTCGAGCAGGACTTCGCAGCGCGCTTCGCCCTCCGCCGTGCGACGGTACACCAGTCGCAGCCAGTGTAGTTCGGCGGGCAGGGCCTCGCGTTGCCATGCCGTCTCGATCGCCGCCGGCACCTGCTCCAGCATCTCCAGGTCGGTGATGTCCGCGCCGTGCAGGGTGAAGGGGCCGGCGAACACGTCCCAGGTGCGGGCAGCGGTTTCCCATGCCGTGATCGTCAGCTTGCGCTCGTCGGTGACGTACCAGCAGGCGGCCAGCAGCGGATGGAGCGCGCTTTGCTCGAACGCGCGCAGGGCGGCCGTGCAGCCGTCCGCGCCGGTGCCGTGGCCGGCGAAGCTTTCCTCGATGCAGCGTTCCTCGCTGAGCACGACGTCGATGTCGAGGTGTCCCGGTTCGTTGGTCGTGCCCGCGTGCCATTGGGCACGCACGGATGGGAAGTCGCCGTCGGTGGTCAGCCAGCCATCCTCCTCGGCATCGAGTTCCACGCCGTTTCGCTCGAACAGCCGTAACAGGTATCTCTGCAGTGCGGCACTATCCATCGTCATTCCTGCGGGTGGGTGGCGTTGGTTGAAGGCAATCCAGTCGAAGGCAATTCGCGCCAGGTCAGGTACATGCGCAGGTCGAATTCCCGCTGGTGGTAGTCCGGCAGCATGTGCTGGCACAACTGGTAGAACGCCTTGTTGTGCTCGCTTTCTTTCAGGTGCGCCAGCTCGTGCACCACGATCATCTGCAGGAACTCCGGCGCGGCGGCCTTGAACAAGCTGGCCACGCGGATCTCCTTTTTCGCCTTGAGCCGGCTGCCCTGCACGCGCGAGATCGCGGTGTGCAGGCCCAGCGCCCGCTGCACCACGTCGAGCTTGCTGTCGTACAGCACCTTGTCGATGCCCGGCGCCTGCTTCATGTGCTGCTGTTTCAGCGCGGCCACATAGCCGTACAGCGCCTTGTCGCTCTGCACGTCGTGGCGATCTGGGTAGCGCGCGGCCAGGTGTTCGCCGAGGCGTTCCTGCGCGATCAGCTGGCGTACCTTGTCCTGCAGGGCGGGCGGGTACGCCTGGAGATATTTCAGCGGAGTCATCGGCGCATTCTCGCACTGCGCCGGCGCGCAGGCGGCGCGCTTCAGGCCGCGCGCGGCTGGATATGCTCCAGGGCTTCCTGCAGTTCGCGCTGCGCGCATTCCAATTCGTAGCGCTTCTGCAGGTTCATCCAAAGCTCGGGTGTGGTGCCGAAATAGCGGGCGAGGCGCAGTGCGCTGTCGGCGGTGATGCCGCGCTTTTCATTGGCGATGTCGTTCACCCGTGCCGCCGTGACGCCAAGGGCGCGGGCCAGTGCGTTGCTCGACAGTCCGAGTGGCCGCATGAATTCCTCGCGGAGGATTTCGCCCGGGTGTACCGGCGGCAGCAGTTTGGTGGCCATGGTCGTTGTCCGTCGTCAGTGGTAGTCGCAGATTTCCACGTCCTGGGCGTTGCCAGCCTTCCAGCGGAAACACAGGCGGAACTGATCGTTCACCCGGATGCTGTGCTGTCCGGCCCGATCGCCCTTGAGCGCTTCCAGGCGGTTGCCCGGTGGTACGCGAAGATCCGTCAGCGCGCCCGCTGCGTCGAGATATTCAAGCTTGCGGCGGGCCGTTGCCTCGATGTTCGCGAAGCGGCGGACACGCGTGCCGTTGAACAGGGTTTCCGTATCCTTGTCGGCGAACGTCCGTATCATGGGGCTTATCGTATGCCGATAAGCGATAAGCTACAAGCTGACGCAGCGATGGGCGCGGAGCAGAACGGGTTCAGGTTCGCTTCCCGGAGCCTCGCCACCTCACCGGTAGTTGAGGTCCGGCGAGGCCAGCAGAAAGGTGTTCCATTCCTGCTGCGACTGCGCCTTGCCCAGCGCATCGTGCGTGGCGGCGGAGAGCTGTGGCTCGATCGCGTCGTAGTACAGCCGCGTGGCCAGCATCGGGAAACCCGCTTCGCGCGTATGGCTGCCCGGCGGCGTGAACAGCTGGGTGTTGCCGTTGCCGATCGCGGCGGCGATGTCGAAGCGCTTGGACAGCTGGCCGGAACTCGTCCAGCTGGCGCCGTCCAGCGGCCAGCCGTCGGGTGTGATGCGGCCGTACAGCGGCTCGCCCAACTGGTCGAGCCAGTACACCAGGGGCAGGGCGTTCGCGATCGGCTTGCCGTCGTAGGCCAGGCGCACCGACGACACCACGAAGCGGGTGGGGTCGATGAACTGGCGGCCGCTCCTGAGCAGCTCGGGCGAGTCGAACATCGTGCGCAGCACCGCGGCGATGTCGCCGTCCGTGCGCTGGAAGGTCTGCGCCATGCGCGCCACCAGCGTGGGCGGCGGCTCGTCGGCCACGAAGTACTGCGCGAGCTGGTGCGAGATGAACCGCGCGCAGGCCGGCCGGTGCACGATGATGTCCACCGCCTGCCTCACCTCGTCGAAACCGCGCCCTTCGATGCGCTGGCCGAGGAAAACCTTGTCGCGGAAATCGTGCCGGTACGGGTTGAACTCGAACAGGCCGCGGCGCACCACCAGTGGCGCCGCCTTCGCGTTGAAACGCTGCGGCTTGCCGTTCACCGGCGCGATGCCGACGCCGGTGAGGATCAGCGCCAGCTGCTGCACGTCCTGCTGGGTGTAGCCCGAACCCACGCCGAGCGTGTGCAGCTCCATCAGTTCGCGTGCGTAGTTCTCGTTGACGTGGCCCTTGGCGTTCTGCGCGTTGTCCAGGTATTCCAGCATCGCCGGGCTTTCCAGCGTGGCCATCACCAGATCCTGGAACCTGCCCAGCGCGTGCGCACGGATCACGCGCTGTTCGTAGCCGGCCAGCTCCCAGCGGATGCGCCCCTTGTAGGCATACACGCTGAAGTGGTTGAGCCAGAACCACACCAACTGCTCTTTGAGCTGGTTCGGCCCGTACGCCGCCTGCAGCAACTCGGTTTGCCGCGCTTCCTGCATCAGCTGGTTGCCGTGCTGCTGCAGCGCCTTGTTTGCGGTGTCCTTGTCCGGCCCCGCGGGCATCGCCTTGATCTGCTGCTGCGCGTCGTACAGCCCGGCGAGCAGTTGCGGCTGCGGCGTGCGCAATGCCTCGTAGCCGTGGATCAGCGCGGCGACGGGCGGCGACAGCTGCCCATGCACGCGGTCGGCGAGTTGCTCGTCCAGCAGGCCGTCGCGGCCCAGCGCGCGGTAACGCGCCACGTCGGCGCTGTCCACGCCGAAGCCGTCGCGGCGCAGCCAGGCGAGATCGTCGCGGGTGATGGCGGTGCCAGGCTTCGTCTGTAGTGGATTGCTGGCGCAGGCTGTGAGCAGCAGCATCGCTGTCGCCAGCAGGGTGGCACCCGTATGACGGCAGATGCGTGGCGAATACGGCAGAGAAGGTGGGCGCGTCAGTCGCATGCGCTGTTGGCGTCGAGGAGGAAACGTTTGCGGCCGAACATCGCAAACTCGGCAATGAGTATCAGCAGCAGGCCGATCAGCCAGAGCGGTACCCGGATCAACAGGAACGCCACAAGCACGAACGACAGGTGGTTGGCATACAGGTCGGGACTGGGTGGTCCCGACAAGGCTGACCAGGTGAACCACGTGCCATGAGCCACCAGGCCGACAGCCCATAGAAGCGCTGTGGCTGTGTAGATGCGTTGGGGCGGGCGAAACGTCCTGCGCATGTTGAGAGTCTGGCGTCCGGGTCGTGCCAAATTACACCAGCCGCAAATCCCTGGCCTTCGCCTGCGGAAACACCGTCTGCAACTGGTTCGGGTTCAGGCCCCACAGCCGCGCGAACAGTCCGCCCAGCACGTCGCGGTAGTCGTTGAGCACCTGGTAGTCGCGGTTCTGCAAGAGGTTCTGCGGGTTCACCGCGAGCTGTTCGCCGGCGAGGCGGCCGCCGGCCACCTTGCCGCCCAGCACCCAGTGCACGGTGCCGTGGCCGTGGTCGGTGCCGCGATCGCCGTTTTCGCGGAAGGTGCGGCCGAACTCGGAGAGCACCACCACCGTGGTGTCGTTCCAAGCATTGCCCAGCGCGTCGGCGTAGGCGGCGAGGCCCTCGCCGAGGTTCTTCAGGTTGTTGGCGAGGCCGCCCTTGGTGCTGCCCTGGTTGACGTGGGTGTCCCAGCCGCCCACATCGACGAAGCCGAGCCGGTATTGGTCGCGCATCAAGGTGGCGATGCGCCGCGTCTCGGCGGCGAAGTTGTGCGCGCTGGGCGCGCCGCGGCTGGCCGCCACCATCTCGTTGCGCAGATCGGCGGACACGGTCTTGGGCAGGGCGAGACCGTCGGCGGTGGCCTGGGCCAGCGTGGTGCCCTTGTACATGCCGGACAGGATCGCCGCCTGCCGTTCGTTGAAATGCGCCTTGGGGTCGCCCTTCAGCGAGATGTTGGGGATGTCGTGCCCAGCCCCCTGGAAACTCAGCGGCAGGTTGTTGGTGAAGGCGATCGCCGGCGTGCCGGCAAGCACGCCCGCCAGCCGCGCGAGGAAGCCGGAGCGGTAGTTGGTCTGGTGGCCCAGCGGCTCGCCGCGCTCGATGTGGTCCTGTGTCTCGAAATGGCTGCGGCTGAGATCGTTGGTGCCGGCGAAGGGGATGAAGGCAAGCTGCTTTTTCTGCCACAGCGGATACAGCGTATCGCGCACCACGGGGTTGAGGCCCCAATTTGCGTCCAGCGCCACGGCGCTGTCGGGGTTGTTCGCATCGGGCTTCGCAATGGCGAGGGTGGGGCGCGACTCGTAATAGAAGTCGCTGCCGCAGGGCACCAGCAGGTTGTTGCAGTCGTAGCCGCCGCGCAGGAACACCAGCAGGAAGCGCGGCGAGTTCGCCGGTGCGGCGAACAGGCGGCCGGAGAACGACAGCGTGGACGCGGCGGCTGCGCCGGCGGCGGCAAACAGGAATTCGCGACGGTTCATGGCGGCACCTCGGAGCTGGCAGGATGCTCCTCCCCCTGCACGCAGGGGGAGGTCGGGAGGGGGTAAGGCTTCTGCGTGCAAGAGCACCCCGCCCCGACCCTCCCCTGCGCGCAGGGGAGGGGGCCGTGTGCGGCGGCGAGCGAGGTTGGAATGTTCATCGGTAATTGAAGTCGGGCGAAGACAGCAGGAAGGTGTTCCACTCCATCGGCGATCTGGCCTGCGCCAGCGCCTTGCGTGTGGCGTCGGAGAGTCGCGGCGCGATCGCGTCGCGATACAGGGCGGAGCCCTGCAGGTCCGGTGTGCCGGGCGGCGGGTCGTTTGCGGCAGGCGCGCCGCCGTCGCTGTCGGCGAACAGCCGGTTGCGGCCACTGCCGATCACGCGGGCGAAGTCGAAGCGCTTGCTCATCTGGCCCGAGCCGGTCCAGCTCGCCGAATCCAGCGGCCAGCCGTCGGGCGTGATGCGGCCGTACAGCGGCTCGCCCATCTGGCGCAGCCAGTTCACCAGCGGTACGGCATTGGGAATCGGCTGGCCGTCGTAGGTCAGCCGCATCGCCGAAACCAGGAAGCGCATCGGATCCTTGAACTTGTGCCCGCCCACGGCGGCAGCCTCCTTCGACAGCAGCATGGTGCGCAGCACCGCCGCGATGTCGCCGTCGGTGCGCTGGAAGGTCTGCGCCATCGCATCCACCAGGGCAGGCGAGGGCTTGTCGTCGATGAAGTATTCGGCCAATTGCTGCGAGACGAAGTGCGCGCAGACGGGCTGGCGCACGATCAGGTCCACCGCCTGCTCGATCTCGGTGTAGCCGCTGCCCTTGATGGTCTGGCCGAGGAAGCTCTTGTCGCCGAAGTCGTGCTGGTTCGGGTTGAACAGGAACAGGCCGTCGCGCACGAAGCCGGGACGCCCGCGGCCGAAGCGCCCGCCGCGCATCGCCAGCCGCGGCGGCAGCAGGCCGGCGCCGGTGAGTACGCGCATCAGCTGCTGCACGTCGGCCTGCGTGTAGCCGGAGCCCACGCCCAGCGTGTGCAACTCCATCAGCTCGCGCGCGTAGTTTTCATTGGTCTTGTCTTTGACGTTGTGCACGTTGTCGAGGAACACCAGCATGGCCGGGCTCTTCAGCGTGGCCATCACCAGATCCTTGAACTTGCCCAGGGCACGCGGGCGTATCACTTGTTCCTCGTAGTCGGCGGCGAACACGCGCACCGGGCCCTTGTTCGCGTACACGCTGAAGTGGTTGAGCCAGAACCACACCATCTGTTCCTTGAGCTGGTCGCCGCCGTAGACCGCATGCAGCAGCTCGGCCTGTGCGGCCTGCTGATAGAGATCGCGGCGGTACTGCTGGATCGCCTTTTTCGCGGCGTCCTTGGCCGGGCCGGCAGGGGTATCCTTGTATTGTTTCTGGCGGCTGCGGAAATCCACCAGCAGTTCGGGCAGCGGCGTGCTCAGCACGGGCAAGGCGTGGATCTGCGCGGCCACCTGCGGCGGCAGCGTGTCGTCACCACCCGCCAACTGCTCATCAAGGAAGCGCGTGCGACCGAGTTCGCGATAGCGCGCCAGCGTGGCGCTGTCCAGGCCGAAGCCGTCGCGGCGCAGCCAGGCAATGTCCGAGAGGCTCAAGCCGTCCACTTTCGCGGTGACGGTGGCGTTGGAGATGCGCTGCGGCGCGGCCGGGCCGGCGCAGGCCAGCGCGGGCAGGCATCCCAGCAACAGGCCCAGCGCGAGGCTGCGGAGACGTATCGGTGCGGCGGGCATGCGTCCGTACTCCGGTGAGAGTGTCGGGGCTTCAACGCCGCAGGTGTCGGGGCGGATGACCATGGCGTTGTGATGTGCCCGGCGGATTCGCTGGTGATTCATTTTTCGCAGCATTTTGCGCCGGCGGCGATGTCGTGCCGGTTACCATGCGCGTCCCGCTGGAGTGCCGCCATGCCCAAGACCTACGATCGCGCCTATTTCGACAAGTGGTACCGCAACCCCGCGCATGCCGTGGGCTCGCCGGCCGAGCTCAGGCGCAAGGTGGCGATGGTGGTGGCGCAGGCGGAGTACTACCTGGGCCGGCCGCTGCGCAACGTGCTGGACGTGGGTTGCGGCGAAGGCGCCTGGCGCGCGCCGCTGCGCGCGCTCAGGCCCGGCATCGACTACCGTGGGCTGGACGCCAGCGAGTACGTGGTGGCGCGCTACGGCCGCAGCCGCAACATCGGGCTGGCGCGCTTCGGCCAGCTGGAACACCTGCGCTTCGACACGCGCTTCGACCTGGTCGTGTGCACCGACGTGCTGCATTACCTCAAGCCGGCGGAAATCCGCGCGGGCCTCACCGGCATCGGCGAGATGCTGGAAGGCATCGCCTTCCTCGAAGTATTCACCAACCGCGACGACGTGGACGGCGATCGCCACGGTTTCGTGGCGCGAGCGCCTTCCTGGTACCTGCGCGAGTTCGGCCGGGTGGGCCTGCTGCCCAGCGGTTCGCACTGTTACCTCGGGCCGCGGCTGGAGCGCTACATCGCCGCGCTGGAACGGGCGCAGTTGCCTGCGTAGCTGCGCCCCTCTCCCGCTTGCGGGAAGCAGGGCGTCAGAACTCCACATGCGCCCGCAATCCCGCAAACATCGCCGGGCCGCGGTCGCGGTTGTAGCCCGGATGGCGAATCCACTGCAGGTCCGGGCTGAGCGTGAGGTGGGCGAACGGCGCGTAGCTGTAGTACAGCTCGGCGATTTCCTCGTGCGCGTAGTTCAGCGCGCTGTCGCCCAGCACGAAGCCCGCACCTCCCAGTTCCAGGTATTCGCGATGCGGACGCGACAGCGCGTTGAGTGCGAAGCCCACGCCGAGGTGGTCGGCCGAACGGCCCCAGTGCGCGCCTGAAAGCTGGAAGCCGCCGCTGACGGTACGGTCCACTTCGGTGAACACGAAGGATTCGGTATGGCCGTCGTTCCAGCCCGCGCGGGCGAACAGGCCGGTGTCGCCGCCGTCGGCCAGCGGCAACTCGCCGTTGACCGCCCAGCCGAATTTGCGGCGGCCCGGGTGGTCGTCGGCATGCACGTCCGGCACTTGGCCGGTGGCCAGGGCCTGCGCGATGGCATCGTGGTAGCTGCCCATGCGGGCGATGTTGCGGAAGGCGAGCAGGCGCAACACCCAGCCGCCGGGATGCGGGTGCAGGCTCAGCTGCCACTGTTCGCCGCGCGCATGGCGCAGCGAGGGTTCCAAGCGCTGCCCGTTCGCCTCGTACGGCATGCGGTAGACACCGTAGCGCAGCGTCCAGGCGGGATTGACCCACGCCAGCATCAGGCCCTCGGTGTAGCCGCGGGTATCGGCGGCGAAGTCCCAGCTGGTGGCGTTGAACAGGTCCCAGTTCATGAACTGGGTGCGCGTGCCGTTGGCGTAGCGGTTGCGGTCGAAGTCGTCGTTCACCGCCATCTTGCCCAGCTTCACCTCGATGCGTCGCGTGGCCTGCGTGCCGGGCAGGTGGTCCTGGCTGCGTTCCACCGTTTCGCGCCCCTTGCCCAGCGGCAGCGACCATTGCAGGTAGCGCCGTGCCACGTAGGCGCCGCGGCTCAGCCCGGCCACGCCGGCGCGAATCACGTCGCCGTCGGTGAGCCCGCCCAACCCGGTGGCGCCGCTGACACCCTCGCCGCGGAATATCTCAACGTCGAAGTAATAGGCCAAGTGGGCCGGCAGCGTCACGCCGAAGTAGGCGCCAAACGTGTGCGAGCGCTCGGTGTCGCCCTGGGCATGCAGACTCAGCGGGCCGGCGTAGGGCGAATGCACCGCCCCCTGGTGCTGGTCGACGAAGGTGTATTGCGCGCCCAGCCATTGGGGCACGAACAGCGGCGCCCGGTCGGCGCGGACAGTCGAGGTGGCGATTGCCAACACGGCCATCGCGAATAGCAGGTACTTCTTGGTCATGTTCGTCGTCATCTTCGCGGTGCAGAGCGAGCGGATCAACCCGGCCGAACTCCGCCGACCCACGGTTCGCAGGTATGCATAGCGGATGGCGCCATGCTCGCCGTGACAGGCGTGGAGCGGAGGTCGGGGTCGCTGCTTATCAGGGCGGGGGCTTGCGAAGCATTGGGCGCGAAGCGCGCAGGCTGCCTGGCAGCGGATGCGTCAAGATTCTGCGCGATTCCGCCGCAGGTAATCCAGGTCGGCCGCGGCACTGCCTGGCAGGAACTTCGAGTCCCGGTGCGCAGCCTCGATTCCATTTTTCCAAGCGGCCCGTTGATGGAGAACTTGTTCGCTGGTCAGCCACGCGACGAGGGCTACGCGGAGATGCCGAACAGGCTCTAAGATGAGAAAGGGATGATGGCGGAAAGTCGCCAGACCAGTTGAAGTCGATCCGCCATGCGATGCCTATTGATCGAAGACGATACCCAGACCGCACGCTTCGTGCTTGACGGATTGTGCCGATCGGGTCATGAGGTGCTGTTGTGCAGTGACGGCGCAGGCGGACTACAGCAAGCCTTGGCCCGGGTTTGGGACGTGATCGTGCTGGATCGCATGCTCCCGGGCGGCATCGACGGGCTTGCCTTGCTTGCTGCATTGCGCTCACAGGCCAACCACACGCCGGTGCTCGTGCTTAGTGCGCTGGCTAGCCTCGACGAACGGGTACACGGCCTGCGCGAGGGCTGCGACGACTACCTCACCAAGCCTTTCGCCATGGAGGAATTGCTGGCGCGCGTGGAGGCGCTTGGCCGGCGGGCTTCGCTGGTTGGCCATCAGAACATGTTCACTGTGGCTGATCTGTCGGTGGATGCGCGCGCGCGCCGCGCCGTCCGCGCCGGCCGGCTGATTGCGTTGCAACCGCGCGAGTACCAATTGCTCGAATACCTGGTGCGCCATCAGGGCGAGGTGGTCACGCGCAAGATGTTGCTGGAAGCAGTATGGGGCTATCATTTCGATCCCGAGACCAACGTCATCGACGTGCAGATGAGCCGTTTGCGCAACAAGGTCGACCGGGATTTCCCCACCGCGCTGATCCGTACTGTGCGAGGCGTCGGCTACTCCATCCAGCCACCTGCCGACCAAGACGACGGCGATGCCTGATCGGCATTTTCTTAGCTTGCGTCACTCGGTCGTCTTTCGCATGGCGATCGGCTACGGTCTGTTGTTTCTGCTGTCGATCGGGATCATTTCGACGGTGTTCTACGTTGGTACGGCCGGCCTGCTGGCTCGGAACACCGACCGGCAGATCGTCACCATCGCCCATCAACTGGAACAGATCCGCGAACGCAGCGGAGGCAATGCGCTGATGCAGGCCATCCATACGCTGCTGACCGACGACAAGGATGTGGAAACCGAGGTCTATTTGTTCCTCGACCCACAGGGCAGGAAACTGATAGGCAACCTCACCGATTGGCCGATGCTGCCGAAAGCCAACGACCATCTGGTCAGGATTCGCGTGCAACGGCTCGGACGCGATTCGACCAGCCAGCTGCTGATCCATCGTTTCGGAGACGGCAGCCTGCTGGTGGTCGGCCGGGATTTGCGGGAGCAGCATCAACTAGAACGGATGATTCTGAGTGCGTTGGGGATCGGCAGCGTGCTGGGCCTGTTGCTGGCGGTGCTGGGCGCTCTTCTGTTCCGCATACAGCTGAGGGCGCGCCTGGCTCTAATCCAGCAGGCCACCCATGACGTCTCGGCTGGCCACTTGAACCGGCGTATCGCGACCGGCCGCGCCCGCGACGAATTCGCCAGCATCGCGCGCGACATCAACCGCATGCTCGACGACATCGAGCGGCTCATGGATACCGCACGCAACGTGTCCAACACGATTGCGCACGATCTGCGCACGCCGCTGGGGCGGATCCGGGGCTCTCTCGAAGAGGCCGTACAGACAGCGGATGATCCGCAGCGGTTGCGGCAGGCTGCGCATTACGCCATCGACGAAATCGACACGCTGATCAGCATGTTTGAAAAACTACTGCAGATCGCCGAGGCCGAGTCCGGCGTACGCCGACAGCGCTTCGAACGGTTGCCGTTGCGTCCCGTGATAGGCGATCTGGCGGAATTGTACCAGCCGGCCGCCGAGGCGCAGGGCATGCGGTTCATGGTGGACGTCGAAGGCGCACCGGAGGTGAACGCCGATCGCGACCTGTTGGCGAACGTGCTCGCCAATTTGCTGGACAACGCGCTCAAATACGCTGGCGAAGGGGCGCTCGTTCGGCTCTCCGTCCGGCAAGACGAGCGATACGTGCTCATAGCGGTGCAGGACAATGGCCCCGGCATACCGGCCGACGCCATCGGGCGCGCAACCGAGCGTTTTTTCCGGGTCGACAGCAGCCGCAGCCAGCGTGGCAACGGGCTGGGCCTTTCCATCGCTGCCGCTGTGGTGGTGTTGCATCGCGGCCAATTGAGGCTCGAAGAAGCCTGCCCTGGTTTGAAGGTCAGCATCCTGCTGCCGAGAGCGTGACGGTGCCGGAATGACCCGCCTTTTCTCTTGAGGCGAGGCATGGCCCCAACCTTTCCAAATGGTAACTATTTCCGGCGAGCGGGGGCCGCTACGGTCGCTTGAATTACCCGTCCACGGGCTCGTCGCCGTTCCGAACCGAGATTGTTCATGCCTATCCGACGCATGCGGATCGCCGCCACTGTCGTTATCACGGTGATCCTTGTGGGGCTCGGCTATGCCTGGCTCTCCCACCGACAGCCGCCTGCCCCGAGTCCGCATGCCGTCGCCCACGGCGTCGCCCTCACCGGTACCCAGGCAGGGCAGGTCTCGGTGATCGTGGTGCGCGCGCATGCGTTCGAAACCTGGCGCCAGGCCGTCGGCTACATCGATTACGACCAGGGGCGGATCGCCCAGGTCTCCAGCCCGTATGCCGGACGAGTGACAGGCGTGGCAGGCGAGGAGGGCGATACGGTACGCAAGGGGCAGTTGCTGTTCACTATCGACAGTCCGGACCTGCTGCAAGCCGAATCCAACCTGCTCGCCGCCGACGGTGTGCTGACCCTGGATCGCAAGGCGCTCGCCCGCGCGAAAAAAATGCTGGCCATCCAGGCCAGCGCGCAGAAAGACGTGGAGCAGGCCATGTCCGACGAGCAGACGGCCGAAGCCAACGACCGTTCCGCTCGCAAGGCGGTGCTGCTGTTCGGCAAGAGCGAAGCGGACGTCGACCGCCTGCTGGCCACCCACGAGGTGGACGGCGAATTGCGCGTGCTCAGCCCCTTCGGCGGCCTGGTCGTCAACCGCTCGCTGGCAGTGGGTGACCTGGTGCAGCCCGGCGGCACGCCTACACCTTTCACGGTGGCCGACCTCTCCGCCGTGTGGATGGTGGCCAACATGCCTGAAGACGATGCCGCCGCGCTGAAGCTGCACCAGCCGATCGCCATCACCGTGCCCGCACTGGCCGGCCGAACCTTGCACGGCGACGTGAGCTATATAGGTGGTGCCGTCGATCCGAACACACACACCGTGATAGTGCGCGCCGACATTCCCAATCCGGATCATCGTCTGCTGCCCCAGATGCTGGCCAACGCTGCGGTGGAGACGGCAGCCCCAGAGCATTCGCCTGCTGTTCCCGAAGACGGAGTCGTGCGCGAAGGCGACGGCACCATGATGGTGTACGTCACGCAGGATGGCCGGCGCTTCGAGCAGCGGATCGTGAAGGTGGGCAAACGCCAGCAGGGCATGGATCAGATTCTCGGCGGCTTGAAAGTCGGCGAGCGTGTCGCCGGCAAGGGCGCCCTATTCCTCGACAACATGCTGGCGCAGCAGCCGGACGACGATTAATCCATTGCCGCCGTACACGCATTGATCTCCCTTCTGAAACAGGCCGGACCCGTGCTACGAGGCATCATCGCTTTTGCGCTTTCCCGACGTTCCGTCGTGATTATGGCCTTGCTGGCGCTGCTGGTGGCTGGTCTGGTGGCGTACAGCAAGCTCAATATCGAAGCCTATCCCGATCCGGCACCGGTGATTCTGGAGATCACCGCGCAGGCGCCCGGGCTGTCGGCCGAGGAAATGGAGCGGCTCTACACCCGCCCGATCGAGCTTGGCGTCGCCACCACGCTGGGCGTCGACAACATCAGATCCACATCGTTCTACGGCCTTTCGTTCGTGCGCGTCACGTTCAAGTACGGCGTGGACTACAACTCCGCCTACACGCGCACCGCGATCAACCTGCAGCAGAACGTCAGCCTGCCCAACAATCTGCAGCCGCAGATCCAGGCATCGAGCCTGGTTGGTGAGATCTATCGCTATCAACTAGTGGGGCCGCCCCATTTCGGGCTGACGCGGTTGCGCACTCTGCAGGACTGGGTGGTTTCACATCGCTTGCTTTCTGTGCCAGGCGTGGGGCAGGTGGTGACCTGGGGCGGTACGACCAAGGAATACCACGTCGACGTGAACATGCCGAAGCTGGAGGGATACAAGCTCACCCTGCCGCAACTTGTGACGGTGCTCGGCAACGCCAATCAGAACGTCGGCGGCCGCACGATCAACCTGGGCCAGCAGTCGGTCAACGTGCGTGGCGTGGGTCTTATGACCGATACCGACGACATCGGGAATGTGGTGCTGGAGCAGAACAACGGCACGCCCGTGCTGGTGAAGAACGTCGCCAACGTCTCGGTAGGCGCCGCGCCGCGTCTCGGCAAGGCCGGTCGCGACGACCAGGACGACGTGGTGACCGGCATCGTGGTGATGAATCCCACCGAGCGGACCAACGACGTCATCACCCGAGTCAAGGCGGAAGTTAACCGGCTCAATCACGACGGCACGCTGCCACCAGGAGTGAAGGTCGTATCGTTCTACGACCGCTCTACGCTGGTGGCGGTCACCACCCATACGGTGCTGCACAACCTGATCTTCGGCTGCCTGCTGGTGTTCCTCATCCAGTGGATTTTCCTGGGGGATTTGCGTAGCGCGCTGATCGTTAGCGCAAACGTTCCTGTGGCGCTGTTCTTCAGCATCATCATCCTCGTGTTGTGCGGAGATTCGGCCAATCTTCTCTCGGTGGGCGCGGTGGATTTCGGCATCATCGTCGATTCGGCAGTGATCATGATCGAGAACATCTTCCGCAACCTGCAGAAGAGCGAGATCGAACGCAAAGAGTTGCTGCTTTACTACGAGGAAAGCGGCGAAGGCGCCAGCCTTGCCGGACCTGGAAGAAGAAGCTGGACCGATCGAATCCGCATGCTGTACATCAGCGCCATGCAGGTGGATCGCGCAGTGTTGTTCTCTTCGATGATCACCGTAGCGGCCTTCATTCCGCTGTTCACCATGCAGGGCGTGGAAGGCCAGATCTTCAACCCGATGGCGCGTACTTACGCCTACGCGCTGTCAGGTGCCTTGCTGGCCACGTTCACGCTCACGCCCGTGCTTGCCTCGCTGCTGCCTACGCAAGTGAGGGAAGTCGAGACAGTGTTCGTGCGCGCGATCCGCCGCGTCTATTCGCCGGTTCTCCGGTGGGCTTTGCGCAAGCGCAGGCTGACCGTCGGCCTCGGCCTCGGTTTTCTGCTGTTGGCGGGGCTGGTGCTGCCGCGGATCGGTACCGAGTTCCTGCCCGCGCTGGAAGAAGGCAACCTGTGGATCCGCGCCACCATGCCGCCGACCATTTCGCTGGAAGCGGGCATGCAGATGGTCAACCGCATGCGGCGCATCATCAAGGCGCATCCAGAGGTCATCACCGTTGTCTCGCAGCATGGCCGCCCCGATGACGGCAGCGACGCGGCCGGTTTCAATAACGTGGAATTGTTCGTGCCGCTGAAGCCGAAGAGCGACTGGCCCAGTGGCGACAGCAAGGCGAAGCTGGTTGCTTCCCTGCAGAAGCAGTTCAAAGCGGAATTTCCGGGCGTCGGCGTCAATTTCTCGCAGTACATCCAGGACAACGTGGAAGAGGCCCTGTCCGGCGTGAAGGGCGCCAATGCCGTGAAAATTCTCGGTCCCGACCTGGGCGAGCTGGAAAAGCTTGCCGACGAGGTGATGCATCAGATGCAGCAGGTGCGAGGGGTACAGGACCTGGGTGTGTTCCATGTGCTTGGCCAGCCCAACCTCAATATCACCGTCGATCGCGCCAAGGCTGCGCGCTACGGTCTCAATACGGGCGACATCGACACGGTCATCCAGACGGCCCTGGCCGGCACCCAGGCGACTACTGTGATCAGGGGCGAAAAGCAGTTTGCGCTGGTCGTACGGCTGGCCAAAGACTACCGCTCCAGCATCGCCGCCATCGGCAACATCATGGTGGGCTACACCAATGCCGCGGGCAACACGGCATACGTGCCGCTGCGCGAAGTGGCGAATATTTCGCTCGACACCGGCGCCTCCTACATTTACCACGAGAGCGGCGAACGCTACATCCCAGTGAAATTCAGCGTGCGCGGCCGCGACCTCGGCAGCACGGTGGAAGAAGCGAAGCAGCGCATCGCCGAGCATGTGAGGCTGCCCAGCGGCTATCACCTCTCCTGGGCAGGCGAGTTCTCCGACATGCAGAAAGCCAAGCAGCGGCTCGCCATTGTGCTGCCGATCGCCGTCGGCCTGATTCTCGCGTTGCTCTACACCTTGTTCAACTCGATGCGCGACAGCCTGCTGACCCTGGTTGCCATTCCATTCTCGATCGCCGGCGGCATCATCACGCTGTATGTTTCCGGTCTGAACCTAAGTGTTTCGGCTGCCATCGGCTTCGTGTCGCTGTTCGGGGTGTCGGTTATGAACGGCATTCTCGTCATTACTTATTTCAATCATCTGGTTTTCGAGGGCAAGTCGCCGATGGAGGCGATGTACCTGGCAGCCGAGCAGCGTATGCGTCCCATGCTGATGACCGCGTTCTCCGCCTGCATCGGTCTGTTTCCGGCAGCCATTTCGCACGGCATCGGTAGCCAAGTGCAGCGTCCACTGGCCACCGTGGTGGTGGGCGGCATGCTGCTGGGCCCGATCATGCTGCTGATCGTGGCACCAGCCCTGCAGGTGATGGTGGTGGAGTGGTCGCAGGCGCGCCGTGCCAGGCGGCGGCACCTTGCGGATCAAGCCGGAGGCACGGCATGAGCAGGCATTGGTTGGTGGCTTGCGGCTGGCGCGCCGGCGCTCTGGCGCTTGCCGTGCTGAGCGCGGGCTGCGCCGTCGGTCCCGACTATCGGCGGCCCAAAGCGCCGTCTCCGGAGCGCTTCACGCGTGCACCGCTGCCCGCTGCCATCGGGGCCGCGGCTACGCACGATGCGCAACGCTTCGTACTGGGCGCGCCGGTTTCGCACGAGTGGTGGCGCGGGTTCGGATCGCCCGCTCTGGATGGGCTTGTCCGTGGCGCGCTGTCGCACAACCCAAGCGTTGACGCTGCGCAGGCCGCTTTGCGGCAGGCCGAGGAAGACGTTGCCGCACAGCGTGCCAGCTACTTCCCCATGATCCAGGCCAGTTACTCGCCATCGCGTTCCCGCAACGCCGTGGGGACGATCTCTCCGACGCTCTCCTCCGGGCAAGCGCTTTACACCCTGCATACCGCGCAGTTGACCGTAGGGTACGTACCCGATGTGTTCGGCCTGAATCGGCGCACGTTGGAGTCGCTGAACGCCCAGGAGGATATGCAGCGCGATCAGTTGGACGCGACTTACCTGACCCTTGCCGCCAATGTGGTGGACACCGCGATACAGGAAGCGAGTCTGCAGGCACAGATCGAAGCGACCAAGGCGGCGATCGATGCGGATGCGCGTGCGCTGTCCATCCTGCAACGGCAGGCGGCCATGGGCGGCGCGAACGGGCTGGACGTCGCCGCACAGGCCGCCGTGCTCGCCCAGGCCCGGCAGAATCTGCCGATGCTCAGGAAGGCGTCGGAGCAAACGCGCGACCTGCTCGCGGTGCTGGCCGGCGAGCCGCCGTCGCATGTCGGCCAAGCGGCTGTCGATCTGGAAACCCTACGATTGCCGGCGACACTGCCGCTGAGTCTGCCGTCGCAGGTCATTCGTCAGCGGCCCGACGTCCTCGCGGCCGAGGCCCAGGTGCACGCCGCCAGCGCGGAAGTCGGCATCGCGGTCGCCAATCGGCTGCCGCAGTTTTCGATCTCGGCGCAGTACGGCGGCAGCTCCACCCAGTTCAGCCGCATGTTCACCGACGACAATATGTTCTGGAGCTTGGTGGGAACCGTTTCGCAAACGCTGTTCGATTTCGGCGCGCTGAAGCACCATCAGCACGCCGCTGAAGCCGCCCTGGACCAGGCCAAGGCGCAGTACCGCAGTGTGGTACTCGTCGCTTTCCAGAACGTCGCCGACGCCCTGTATGCACTCGACGAAGACAGCAAGGCGCTCGCTGCTGCCACCCAGGCCGAAGCCGCCACGCGCAAGACGCGCGATCTCACGCAGCGGCAGCTCCAAGCGGGTGCCGTCAATGCTTTGGCGCTGCTCAACGCGGAGCAGACTTATCAGCAGGCGCGAATCGCCAGAATTCAGGCCGTGGCTGCGCGTTATGAGGACACGGTAGCGCTCTATCAGTCGCTGGGGACTGGATGGGCGGACGCATCCCGCAAATGAAGGCCGCCCGTCGGGAATGCAGCCTTTTCCTTGTTCTGGCATGACGTCGAGAAGGTCCGCGAGGCATGTTGCGCGACGCGGGCATACCCTGCGCCGACGATGAATGCCATCAGTGCTGACGCCATAGCCCATCCGGTGATGCGCGCAGCGACATTTACCGCTGCCTCACGGCATTTTTTGGCGACTCGCCGCCTCTACATCATTGCGCTGCCACCAGCCGCCGCCAAGTGCCTGGAACAGGGCGGCGGTGTCGCCGTAGCGGCTCACCTGCGCCTGCACCTGCGCAATCTCGGCCTGCTGCCAGGTCTGTTCGGCCTGCAGCACGGCGAGATGGTTCGTGTCGCCGAGCGTGAACTGGCGGCGGCTGATGGCCAGGCTGCGTGCGGCGGCCTGTTCGGCGGCCTGCGCGGCCTGCAGGGTGTCGGCGTCGGCCTTCTGCGCATACAAGGTGTCGGCCACGTTCTGCAGCGCGGCGATCACGGTGCCGCAGTATTGCGCCTTCGCCGCGTTGTAGGCCGCCTCGGCGGCGCGCTGCTGGTGCTTGAGGCTGCCCGCGTCGAAGACCGGTTGGGCGACGTCGGCGGCCAGGTTCCAGAACACGGTGCCGTGGCTGAACAGGTCGCTGATCTTCGTGGGCGAACTGCCCGCGTTGGCGCTGAGCGTGAACTTCGGCAGGCGGTTGGCTTCGGCCACGCCGACCTGGGCGGCGGCCGCGTGCAACTGCGCCTCGGCGGCGCGCACGTCCGGGCGCTGCGCCACCAGTTGCGAGGGCAGGCTGAGCGGCAGTTCATCGGGCAAGTGCAGGTCGGCGAGGTCGAAGGCCGGCACCCGCGCGTCGGCCGGCGTGAGGCCGAGCAGGGCGGCGAGCGCGTCGTTCTGCTGGTCGAGCTGCTTCTGCAGCGGCGGCAGCGTGGCCTGCGTCTGCGCCAGCGTGGCCTGTTGCGCGGCGACATCCGCCGGCGCGAGCTGGCCCAACTGGAGCTGGCGCCGGAACGAATCCAGCGTCTCCTGCTGATTGGCGATGATCTTCCGCGTGGCCTCGACCTGCGCGCGCAGCCCGGCCTGCTGGATCGCTGCGACCACCACGTTCGAGGTCAGGCTGAGCCTGGCCGCCTCCAGCTCGAAGCGCTGCACGTCGGTCTGTGCGCGCAGCGCTTCCAACTGGCGCCGGTTGCCGCCGAACAGGTCAGGCGCCCACGACACGCTGAGCTGCGCGGTGTGCAGGGTGTAGTAGTCGTAGCCCGAGGCGGCCGGGCTGGCCAGCGTGCCGGCCACGCGCTGGCGCGACACGTTGTAGTCGGCCGTCGCGGTCGGGTACAGCGCGCCCCTGCCGGCAGCGAGTCCTTCCTGTGCCTGGCGCAGCGAGGCCTGCGCGGCAGCCAGCCCGGGGTTGGCCTTGAGCGCCTGCTGGATCAGCGCGTCCAGCTCGGGCGAACGGAACAGCGTCCACCATTGGGCGGGCACGTCCATGCCGGCCACAAAGCGCTGCGCGTCGCCGCCCTGGCCGATCGCGCCAGGCAGGGGCTGCGCCGTGTAGCGATCGGTCTTCGGCGCGGCGGGACGGTGGAAGTCGGGGCCGACCATGCAGCCGGCGAGCAGGATCGCGCCAGCCAGGATCGGCAGCGTGCGGAATGTGCGGTGGATGAGTGTCTTCATGCGAACACCTTGGATCAATGGACGATGCCCTGTGCCGGAACCGAGCTTGCCGCCCGTGGCGGATGGCGGCGCTCGATCCAGCTCTCCAGCGCGTAGTACAGCGCGGGCAGCAGGTACAGCGTGAGCAGGGTGGCGATGGCGAGGCCGCCCACTACCACGGTGGCTAGGCCGCGCTGCACGTCGGTGCCGATGCCGGTGGCGAGCGCGGCGGGCAGCATGCCCATGCTGGCCACGGTGGCGGTCATCAGCACCGGGCGGAAGCGTTCGGCGGCGCCTTCCACTACTGCCTGCGCCAGCACCATGCCCTGTGCGCGCAGGCGGTTGATGTTGGCCACCATAATGATGCCGTTCTGCACCGCCACGCCGAACAGCGCGATGAAGCCCACCGCGGTGGCGATGTTCAGCGTTTCGCCGCGCACATGCAGGGCGATCAATCCGCCCAGCGTGGCCAGCGGCACCACGCCCAGCACCAGCAGCGACTGGCGCAGCCGGCCGAACTCGGCGAGCAGCAGCACCGCCATGATCGCCATCACCATGCCCAGCACCACGATCAGCCGCGCCTGCGCGCGCTCGGCTTCCTGGAACGTGCCGGCCCACTGCAGGCGATAGGCCAGCGGGTCGTAATGCACCTTCTGCGCGATCAGCGCCTGTGCCTGCGACACCAGCTTGGACAGCGCCAGCCGGCGGTTTTCCACGGTGATCGACAGCTGGCGCTTGCCGCTTTCGTGCGCGATCGTGCCTTCGCCGGTCTGGTAGCCGATGTGGGCCACCAGCGACAGCGGGATCTGCGCCCCGCTGGACGTGGTGAGCGGCAGCCGGCCGATCGCCTCGACATTGTTCGCCACCCCGTTCGACACGCGTGCGGTGACGTTGTAGATGCGGTCGCCCACGTAGACCTGGGTGATCGGCGCGCCGCCGATCGCGGTCTGGATCAGGCCGCTGATGTCGGCCACGTTGACGCCGTAGCGTGCGGCGGCCGCGCGGTCGGCCTTGATCACCAGCTGCGGGATCGGCGGCTCCTGGAAGATCGCCGCTTCGGTGCCGGGGATGGTCTTCAGCGTGTCCACGATCTGCCCGCCGAGCCGGCGCATCTGCTTGAAGTCGTCGCCGTAGACGTAGAGCACCAGCGCGCTGTGCGCGCCGCTGATCATGTCGTTCTCGCCGTCGCTGATCGGCTGGCTGATGCCGATGCTCATGCCGGGCAGCTCGCGATCCAGTTTCGCCTGGAAGCGCTGCACGAAGGCGGCCTTGCTCTCGCTCCCCGGCCAGGTGTCGTAGGGCTTCAGCCCCACCGCCACCTCGACGTGCGATGGCGTCCACGGATCGGTGCCGGTGTCGTTGCGGCCCAGCTGGGTAACCACGTAGGACACCTCGGGGAACGAGCGCACCACGCGGCGCAAATCGCTGGCCATGCCGCTGGCCTGATCCAGCGACAGACCGCTGGGCATCTGCACCTGCAGCCACAGCGAACCCTCGTCCAGCGTGGGCAGGAATGCGCGGCCCAGGGTGGCGCCCAGCACGATCACCGCCACCAGCGCCAGGCCGGTGGCGAGATAGGCGAGGCGCAAGCGCTGCAACAACGTGCCCAGGCTGGACTTGAAGCCGGCATGCAGCTTCTCCAGCGGCTTGTTGTGGAACGGCTTGCGCGGCTTGCGCAGCGCCAGATACGCCAACCCCGGGATCAGCGTGATCGTGCACAGCAGCGCCGCCAGCAAGGCATAGCCCACGGTGAACGCCATCGGGCGGAACAGCTTGCCTTCGGCGTGCTCGAACGCGAACAGCGGCAGGTAAGCGGTGACGATGATAAGTGTGGCGAAGAAGATCGGCTTGCCTACCTGGGCGGTGGCCGCCATCACGTCGGAAGCGGCCAGCTCCTCGCTGGGCTTGGCTTCGCGGCGCAACAGGATCGCCTCGGTGACCACGATGGCGCCGTCCACGATCACGCCGAAGTCGATGGCGCCGATGGAGAATAGGTTCACGCTCATGCCGGTGAGGTGCATCAGAATGAACACGGTGAGCAGCGACAGCGGGATCACCGTGGCGGTCACCAGCGCCGCGCGCGGGCTGCCCAGGAACAGGATCAGCACGAGGCAGACCAGGCCCACGCCTTCCATCACGGTGTGGAACACCTTGTCGGTGGTGGCGCGCACCAGGTCGTCGCGGTCGAGGTAGGGCACGATGCGCACGCCCTGCGGTGCGAGCTGCCGGTTGAGTTCGTCCACCTTGGCGTGCAGCGCCACCAGCACCTTGGACGGGTTCTGGTACTTCAGCAGGTCGACGATGCCCTCAAGGGTGTCGGGGTTGTTGTCCTTGCCGAGGATGCCCTCGCGCACCTGGTGGCCGTAGCGCAGCTGGCCGAGGTCGCGCACCAGCACGGGCACGCCGTGCGACTGGGTGACTACGATGTCGCCCAGGTCCTTGAGCGAATGCACCATGCCGATGCCGCGCACGATGTAGCTCTGCTCGCCGCGGGCGATGCGGCCGCCGCCGGCGTTGGCAGTGTTCGCGGTGATCGCCTGGGTCACCTGGTTCATGCTCACGCCGTAGCGCAGCAGGCTGGCCGGGTCGAGCACCAGTTGGAACTCCTTGGTGTAGCCGCCGAAGTTGTCCACATTGGCGACGCCCGGCACGGCTTCCAGCGCGGGGATCACCGTCCAGGCCTGCAGCTCCGACAGCTGCATCAGGTTCTTGGTGTCCGACTCCAGCGTGTAGCGGTAGATCTCGCCGGCCGGGCCGGAGACGGGGTCGAGGCCGGGCGTGATGCCCGGCGGCAGCTGCGCCTGGGCGATGCGTTCCATCACCCGCTGGCGCTCCCAATAGTCCTCGCTGCCGTCCTTGAACACCAGGGTGATCAGCGACAGCCCGAAGGTGCTGCTGGAACGCATGTGCACCACGCCGGGCGTGCCGGCCAGCGCGCGCTCCAGCGGCGTGGTGATCTGCTGCTCGATCTCCTCGGCGGCGAGGCCGGGCACTTGGGTGGTCACCTGTGCGGTGACGGCGCCCAGCTCCGGATAGGCCTCGATGGAGAGCTGCGTCCACGAGTAGTAGCCGAAGATCGCCACCAGCACGGTGACTACGAAGAACAGCATGCGCTTCTGGAAGCAGAATTCGATGATGCGGTTAATCATTGAGCAGCACTCCGCCCGCCACCAGCACGCGGTCGCCTGCCTTGAGGCCCTTGAGCACGCGCGCGCCCGCGCTCTCGTCGTAGCTCAGTGCCACCGTGCGGCGCTCGAAGGTCCAGGGCGCCACCTCGACGAACACCGTGGTGCTGTCGTTGTTCATCAGCAGCGCGGACTCGGGCACGAACACCTGTGCCGGCTGCTGCACGGACACGCCGGCACGGGCGTACATGTTGGGCTTGAGCGCGTGGTCGGCGTTGTCGATGGCGATGCGCACCTTGTCGCGGCGCGTATCGGGATCGAGCACCGCGCTGACCGACTCCACCGTGCCGCGGAACACGCGGCCCGGGTACGCCGGCACACTGGCCTCGGCGGCCTGGCCCTTCGCCACCAGGCCCAGCTCGTCCTCGGGCACCTGGGCGGTGACCCAGAGCTTGTCGATGTTGGCGATCGTCATCATCGATGCGGTGGCGTCGTTGACGTACATGCCCGGCGCTACCGACAGCGCGGTGACGGTGCCGGCGATGGGCGCGCGCACCTGCATCGGCCGCGCGCCGGCCTTGGCATCCGCGCTGGCGCCCAGCGCCTGCAGCCGTGTCTGCGCGCGCCGGTATTCGGCCTCGGCTTGCACGTAGCCGCTTTGCGCGGCTTCCAGATCCTTCACCGCCGCGCCGCCGGCCTGCTGCACGCCGCGGGCGCGGTCCAGCGTCTTGCGCGCGAGGTCGAGGGCATCGCGCGCCCTGTCCACGTCGGCATAGGCCTGGGCCAGGTCACCCGAATCGATCACCGCCAGCAACTGGCCGCGCTGCACCCGCTGGCCCAGGTCGACATGCAGCTCGACCACGCGCCCGGTGAGCGCGGGCAACACGTTGGCCATGTGCGCGGGATCGGCTTCGACGGTGGCGGGGAAGTCCAGCTCGTGCGGCGCCTGATGCAGCTCGACCGGCGCGATCTTCAGCCGCTGGCGCAGCGGCGAATCGACGGGTACCTCGATGCGCTGGCCGTGGCGCAAGAAGGCGGGTGCGGCTTCCTGTGCCGATTCGCCATGCGAGCAGCCACCGAGCAGGCAGGCGAGGGCGATGGCGAGCGCGCAGGCAGCGACACGCGGGTGGAGGGTGTTCGTGAACATGACTTGGATCCGTTGCGGCCGGTCGGGCGATGGCGGATGCAAGCCGGACGATCAGCCGTGCATCGCGCCGGACGCCGCGGTCCGGAGAGGTGAAATCGTTAGGAATGCGCCGGCACAGGGCGCGGAGGGAGGTCGACTGTCGCTGGGCATCAGGAGCCTCCGTGATCCCTGGGTGGATCGTGCGGCATGCATGTGGCCGGCAGGCGACAGGCAGGCAGGCGCGTTCGTCCCGCCAGCGTCATGGCATGGGCCGGCAGGCGGTGACAGGCATGCCAGGGAACGCGACGCGCGTGGCAGCGGTCGGCGGCACGGCGACGCGATCGCATCGGGCGTGATCGCATCGGAACAGGGAAGCGGTGGAGCAACATGGGCTCGCCTCTGCATGCGCCCGCGGCGCATGGGAGCGGCCCGTATCCTCAGTCGAGGAAAGCGCGGGCCGACCGCAGGCGGTCGCAGGCGTTCATCGGGTTGTTTGGCGCCGACATCCGCAAAGGCTTGCGTTCGCCGACGCATCGACTGGGAATACTGTCCATTTCTCGCTGGGAGTGGCCAAGGATGCCGGCAGCCTGGCTGAGGGCGCGCGCACTGTAGTTGCGGCCCGGTAGCTTGTCAACGCGTCTGGACGGCCGATCCAGTCGCTCGGTCTCCGTATTGGCGCGCACGTGGTGAGCCACCTCGATCCGACGGATGGATCGAAGCCGACGAAGCGAGCCTGAAAGGTGTCCCGGAAAAACCGAAGGCCGCCTCGCGGCGGCCTTCGGACTGGCTTCCGGCGTGGTTCAACCGCCGCGCGACGCGCGCTTGCGATCGTTCTCGGTGAGGTGCTTCTTGCGCAGGCGGATCTCCTTCGGCGTGACCTCGACCAGCTCGTCGTCGTCGATGAAGTCCAGCGCCTGCTCCAGCGAGAACTTGGTGGCAGGGGTCAGCTGGATCGCGTCGTCCTTGCCCGAGGCGCGCATGTTGGTCAGCGGCTTGGGCTTGATCGCGTTGACGGTGAGGTCGTTGTCCTTGGCGTGGATGCCGACCAGCTGGCCTTCGTACACGTTGTCGCCCTCGGCGGCGAACAGCTTGCCGCGTTCCTGCAGCGGCCCAAGCGAGTAGGCCGGGGTGGTGCCGCCGGCGTTGGCGATCATCACGCCGTTGAGGCGCTTGGCGATCTGGCCTTCTTCCTTGGGGCCGTAGTGGTCGAACACGTGGAACAGCAGGCCCGAGCCCTGGGTGAGGGTCTTGAACTGGTTCTGGAAACCGATCAGGCCGCGCGCCGGGATCATGTATTCCAGGCGCACACGCCCCTTGCCGTCCGGCTCCATGTTCTTCAGCTGGCCCTTGCGGACGCCCAGGCGCTCCATCACCGGACCCTGGTGGATTTCCTCCACGTCGATCACCAGTTGCTCGAACGGCTCCATCTTCTGGCCATCGATTTCCTTGATGATGACTTCCGGACGCGACACGGCCAGCTCGTAGCCTTCGCGACGCATGTTCTCGATCAGCACCGACAGATGCAGCTCGCCGCGGCCCGAGACCAGGAACTTGTCGGCGTCGGAACCCTGCTCGACCTTCAGCGCCACGTTGTGCACCTGCTCGCGCTCCAGGCGGTCCTTGAGCTGGCGGCTGGTGAGGAACTTGCCGCCAGAGAGATCCTTGTTGCCGGCGAACGGCGAGTTGTTCACCTGGAAGGTCATGCTGATCGTGGGCTCATCGACGGTCAGCGCCGGCAACGCTTCGGGGGTGTCCAACGCGCAGACGGTGTCGGAGATGGTCAGGTCCTGGATGCCGGAGATGGCCACGATGTCGCCTGCCTCGGCGCTATCCTGCTCGATGCGCTCCAGACCCATGAAGCCGAGCACCTGCAGCACCTTGCCCTGGCGCTTCTTGCCTTCGCGGTTGATCACGGCGACCGGCATGTTCTTCTTCAGCGTGCCGCGCTGGATGCGGCCGATGCCGATCACGCCGACGAAGTTGTTGTAGTCCAGCTGGCTGATGCGCATCTGGAACGGGCCGTCCGGATCCACGTCCGGTTTCGGCGCGTGATCCATGATGGCCTGGTACAGCGGGGTCATGTCGCCTTCGCGGACGTCCTGGTCGAGCGAGGCATAGCCGTTCAGCGCGGAGGCATAGACGATCGGGAAGTCCATCTGCTCCGGCGTAGCGCCCAAGCGGTCGAACAGGTCCCATACCTGCTCCACGACCCACTCCGGACGGGCCCCCGGGCGGTCGACCTTGTTGACGACGACGATCGGCTTGAAACCCATCGCGAACGCCTTTTGGGTGACGAAGCGCGTCTGCGGCATCGGGCCGTCCATCGCGTCGACGAGGATCAGCACGGTGTCCACCATCGACAGCACACGCTCCACCTCGCCGCCGAAGTCGGCGTGGCCGGGGGTGTCGACGATGTTGATGCGGTTGCCCTGCCAGGTGATGGCGGTGTTCTTGGCCAGGATGGTGATGCCGCGTTCCTTTTCCTGGTCGTTGGAGTCCATCACGCGCTCGGCCAGCACGGTGCGCTCGCTGAGCGTGCCGGACTGCTTCAGCAGCTGGTCGACGAGGGTGGTCTTGCCGTGGTCGACGTGAGCGACGATGGCGATATTGCGCAGATTTTCGATGGACATGGGGCGGGCTCGGGCGATGCGGGGATCGTCGCGCAGGTTTCTGGAGGGCGAATCGGCCGATTATACGCGCTTGCTCGCGCGCTTGCTTGGCTTTTGCCTGCCGATTGCCCGCCACTGCCGCCGGCCCGGATGCCCGCGGCTGGTTCGGCGGAACCCGCCGCGGGGTTCAGGCCAGCCCGGTCATGGTGTAGGCCGCGATCACCACGAACACGGCCAGTGTCTTGATCGCGGTGACCGCGAAGATGTCGCGGTAGGACTGGCGGTGGGTGAGGCCGGTCACCGCCAGCAGGGTGATCACCGCGCCGTTGTGCGGCAGGGTGTCCATGCCGCCGGAGGCCATCGCCGCCACGCGGTGGAACACCTCCAGCGGGATGCCGGCCGCGTGCGCGTTGGCGATGAAGGTGTCGCTCATCGCGCCCAGCGCGATGCCGAGGCCGCCGGAGGCCGAGCCGGTAATGCCGGCCAGTGCTGTGACGGTGACCGCCTCGTTCACCAACGGGTTCGGTATGGCGTGCAGCGCGTCCGCCACCAGCTTGAAGCCGGGCAGGGCGGCGATCACGGCGCCGAAGCCGTATTCCGAGGCGGTGTTCATCGACGCCAGCAGTGCGCCGCCCACCGCGGCCTTGCTGCCCTCGGTGAAGCGTTCGCGCACCGGCCGCCAGGCGAAAACCAGCACGCCGGCGATGCCCAGCAGCAGCGCGCCTTCCACGGCCCAGATCGCGGCGATCGTGGAAACCTTCTGGGTCACCGGCGCGCTCTTGCCCACCACGCTGGGCAGGAACGAAGCCGTGCTGCCGTACAGGCGTGGGATCAGGTCGGTGAGCAGCTTGTTCGCCACGCCTACCAGCAGCAGCGGCAGCAGGGCGACCAGCGGGTGCACCAGCTTGCCGTGCTCGAACGGCGCCGGCTCGGCGACCAGCTCGCTGCCGTAGCCCTCGCCGGTGCGGGCTGCCTTGCGCCGGCGCGATTCCAGGTAGGCGAGGCCCACGATCAGGATGAACACCGCGCCCAGTGTGCCCAGCCATGGCGCCGCCCAGGCGTCGGTGCCGAAGAAGGCCGTGGGGATGATGTTCTGAATCTGCGGCGTGCCCGGCAGCGAATCCATGGTGAAGGTGAACGCGCCCAGCGCGATGGTGCCGGGGATCAGCCGTTTCGGGATGTCGCTGGCGCGGAACAGCTCGGCCGCGAACGGATATACCGCGAACACCACCACGAACAGCGACACGCCGCCGTAGGTGAGCAGCGCGCACACCAGCACGATCGACAGGATCGCGCGGCTGCGCCCCACCAGGCCGATGGTGGCCGCCACGATCGCCTTGGAGAAGCCGGACAGTTCGATCAGCTTGCCGAACAGCGCGCCCAGCATGAACACCGGGAAGTAGAGCTTGAGGAAGCCGACCATCTTCTCCATGAACAGGCCGGTGAACATCGGCGCAACCAGCGCGGGCTCGGTGAGCAGTACCGCGCCCAGGGCGGCCAGCGGCGCGAACAGGATCACGCTGTGGCCGCGGTAGGCCGCCAGCATCAGGAAGCACAGCGCGGCCAGCACGATCAGGAATGCCATGCGTGAGGAACCTCGGCGGCCACCGGTCGATGGCGATGGCCGGAGTATTCGGCATCGCCGTGCGGCGCCGGCACTGTACGAAGGTACAAGTGTGGCCGCCGGGGGCGCTGCCTAAGCTCGCCGCAATACCGGCATCCGCGCCCGCTGGATGCGTCCACGATGAGGGGGAATCATGAAGCGCACGCATCTGAGTCTGGCGGTCGGCCTTGCGATGGGTACGGCGTTTGCCGTGCCGGTCTGGGCGCAGCCGCAAGCCGCCGACAGCGGCAAGCAAAACAGCGCACCGGCCAAGGTCAAGCAGCTCGACCAGGTGGTGGTCACCGCGCGCAAGCGGGCGGAAACGTTGCAGGACGTGCCTATCGCGGTCAGCGCGTTCACCGCCGAAGACCTGCGCACGCAGAACGTGCTGAACCTGGGCGACCTGCAGGGCAAGGTGCCCTCGCTGCAGGTCTACGCCGCGCGCGGCTCCAATACCACGCTCACGGCCTACATCCGCGGCATCGGCCAGGCCGACCCCACCTGGGGCTTCGATCCGGCGGTGGGCATCTACCTCGACGACGTCTACCTGGCGCGGCCGCAGGGTGCGATGCTGGACGTGTTCGACGTGGAGCGCATCGAGGTGCTGCGCGGCCCGCAAGGCTCGCTGTACGGCAAGAACACCATCGGCGGCGCGATCAAGTACATCTCGCGGCCATTGCCGGTGAAAACCGAGGGCTCGGTGGAGGTTACCGCAGGCACGCACGGCGAGAAGGACGCCAAGGCCAGCCTCGGCACCGCCAGCGCCGACCAGGTCTGGCGTGGCCGCCTTGCGGTGGCCAGCCTGCACAACGACGGCTTCGGCAAGGACATCGCTACCGGCAGCCGCAACGGCAACAAGAACACCAATGCGGCGCGGCTCACCCTGGGCTTCTTCCCGTCGAACAGGTTCAATGCCCAGCTGGAGTTCGACGGCGTGCGCGACAACTCCAATCCGCGCGGCGCGAAGATGCTCGAGGTCAACAAGTTCTACCCGCAGTACCAGCCGCTCGCCGGCGACTTCGACACGCGCAGCGGCATGCCGCAGCTCAACCACACCAAGCTGTACGGCAGTGCGCTGACATTGAACTGGATCGCCAGCGAGGCGTGGTCGCTGAAGTCGGTCACCGCGGTACGCGGCTCGTCCACCGACACCAACATCGACTTCGACACGCTGCCGCCCCAGCTCACCGACGTCAACGCGGTGTACAGCGATCACCAGTTCAGCCAGGAATTCCAGGCCAACTACGATGCCGGCGGCAGCGTGCACGGCGTGTTCGGCCTCTACTACTTCGACGGCAGCGCGAACGGCGAGATCCACAACATCTTCCTGGGTTCGCCGCCGTACTCCACGCTGGGCTATGCGCAGTACGGCAGCACCGGCGGTCACATGGACACCAAGAGCTATGCCGGCTACGGCGATTTCAGCTGGGACTTCAGCCCCGACTGGAGCCTGGACGTGGGCCTGCGCTACACCCACGAGACCAAGGGGGCGCTGATCCAGAACTACGGCTACGCCGACGCCAGCTTCAGCACGCCCATCCTCACCCTGGCCAACTTCAGCGGCTCGCACGCTTCCAACAACGTGTCGCCGAAGGTGTCGCTGGACTGGAGCGTGAGCCCGGATGTGAAGCTCTATGCCAGCTACAGCGAGGGCTTCCATTCGGGCGGCTACAACATCCGCGCCAACTGCGCGGCCATCCCCAGTTCCTGCCGGCCGATCGACGACGAGAAGGTGCAGGCCTACGAGTTGGGCAGCAAGATGAGCTTCTTCGACGACCGCCTGATGATGAACACGGCGCTGTACCGCAACGTGTACTCCAACATCCAGCTGTCGGTGTTCACCTCCTATACGCTGCCGAACGGCCAGCAGGGCTTCTTCGGCGACTTCACCAACGCCGGCAAGGGCCACATCGACGGCCTGGAGGAAGAATTCGCCTGGATGCCGAACGAGTACTGGACGCTGCGCGGCAACCTCGCCTGGATGCACACCAGGTACACGAAGTTCATGAGCGGCGGAGTCAACATCGCCGACACACAGAAGTTCACCAATGCGCCGAAGTTCTCCGGCGGGCTGTCGCTGGAGCACACCGTGCCGCTGGCCAACGGCGGCAGCCTGAGCGGGCGCATCAACTACACCTACCAGAGCCTGGTGTACCCGGAGACCACGCTGTCGCCGCTGATCGCCCAGCCCGCCTACGGCTTGTGGAACGCCGGGGTGACCTGGCAGATCGACCGGCCGTGGTCGCTCAGCCTGCAAGGCACCAACCTCGCCAACAAGGCCTACCGCACCACCGGCTACGACATCGCGGTGCTGGGCATCGTCACCGGCTACTACGGCAACCCGCGCATGGTGACGCTGAGCGCGCGCTACCAGTTCTGACGACGGCGCCGGGTCGATCAGGGCAGCCCAGGACAGCGGACCGACGGAGTAAAGCATGAAGCGATGGATGGGATGGTGTTTGGCTGCCGTGGTGCTGCTGGCGGCGACGGTGCAGGCCGATGAGGCTGCGCCCTTGCCGAAGCTGCGGATCGATCCGGCGCGGGTGGCGGTGGCCGGCTTGTCCTCGGGCGCGTACATGGCGACCCAGGCGCAGCTGGCATGGCCGGAGATCTTCCACGGCGCCGCCATGGTGGCCGGAGGTCCGTACGGCTGCGCGAACGGCCAGCTGAACGTGGCGCTGGGCAGCTGCATGAAGGGCGTGCCGCCACCTGACGTGGCTGCGCTGGTGGCGCGTGCCGGGCAGCGTGCCAGGGCGGGAGAGCTGGGTCCGCTCGCCGCGTTGGCGCGGGCCCGGGTCTACCTGCTGCACGGCCGTGCCGATGCGGTGGTGGCCCCGGCGGTGGCCGAGGCGGGAGCGGCGTTCTACCGCAAGCTGCGCGACGACGTGCCTGGCCTCGAGAGCATGCGGGTGGTGGACGACGGTCAGCGCGATTTCGCGCACAACCTGCCGGTGGCGGCGCGCGGCGACGATTGCGGCAAGTCCGAGTCACCGTATCTCGGCCATTGCGGCTTCGATGCCGCTGGCGCGATCTTCGCCCACCTGTACGGGCCGCCGCCGCAGGCCGCCTCGGCGGCGAAGGGGCAGTTGCGCACCTTCGACCAGGATGCGCTACGCCCCGGCGGCGCCGACGCGTTCCTTGCCGCCAGCGGCTACGTCTACCTGCCGCCCGACTGCCTGGCCGGCAAACCATGCGGCCTGCTGGTGGCCCTGCATGGCTGCAAGCAGAACGCCGAGGCGGTGGGCGAGGCCTTCGTGCGCGACGCCGGTTTCAACCGCTGGGCCGACGTCTACGATGTGGCGGTGCTGTACCCTCAGACCCGCGCAAGCTTCGCGCCCTTGAATCCGCAGGCATGCTGGGACTGGTGGGGATATTCCGGCACCAACTACGACACCCGCCAGGGCGTGCAGCAGCGCTGGCTGGTGAATGCGGTGCGTGCGCTGGGGTTGCCGGGCGGCAAGTGATGTCGGTGGGCGCCACCGTTGCCTTCGAGTGGAGTGGCACCTGCAGCGATCAAAGCGGTTTCGAGCCGCTGCCGCGGCGCGAGTTGCTTTTCTCTTGGTCACGTACGCTGCTCCACCGGGGCGCCGACAGACGCACGAAGCCGCTTTGTCAGCGAAGGAACGCGACAGCAAGTCGTGCGCATCCGTGCCGGGGTGTTGCATGCTGAGCGTCGCCTGGATTGCCGCCGCGGCACTGCTGTGGCTGGGCCTGCTGTTCGCGGTGGCGCTGTACGGCGAACGCCACGCGCGGGTGCTCGACAGGCGCTGGGCGATCGTCTACGGCCTGTCGCTGGCGATCCACTGCACCTCCTGGACGTTCTACGGCACGGTAACCCAGGCCAGCCGCTCGGGCTGGTGGCTGCCGCCCACCTTCGTGGGCGCCATCCTCGTCTACCTGTTCGCGGCCGGCTGGCTGCAGCGCCTGGTGCGGCTGGCGCGTGAGTACAACGCCAGTTCGCTGGCCGACCTGATCGCGGCGCGGCTAGGCCGGCATTCCGGGCTGGCGGCGCTGGTCACCGCGGTGATGCTGATCGGCATGGTGCCGTACATCGCGCTGCAGCTGAAGGCGGTGGCGATGAGCTACGGCGTGCTCAGCCGCGGGCATTACGCGGGCACGCCGGCCTGGCAGGACAGCGCGCTCTACGTGGGCCTGGCGATGGCACTGTTCACCATGCTGTTCGGTACGCGCCGCGCGGCGGCCACCGAGCACAATCGCGGGCTGGTGCTGGCGGTGGCGTTCGAGTCGCTGTTCAAGCTCGGCGCGATGCTGGCGCTGGGCTCGCTCCTGTTCACCGCGGTGCCGGCGACTGCGGCGATCGGCACGCCGCCGCCGCAGGACAGCAACGGTTTCCCCGTGCTGATCCTGCTCGGCGCCCTGGCCATGTTCACCATGCCGCACCAGTTCCACACCGGCGTGGTGGAGTGCCGCGACGGCGGCCACGTGCGCACCGCACGCTGGCTCTTTCCGCTGTACCTGCTGCTGATCTCGCTGCCGATCCTGCCGCTGGCGCGGCTGGGCGACAGCTGGCTGCGCCCGGTCGGCGTGCCGTCGGATCTCTACATGCTGGTGCTGCCGCTCGCGCGCGGCGAACACGGCCTGGCGCTGACCGCGTTCCTCGGCGGGCTCAGCGCGGCGACCAGCATGGTGGTGGTCGCCACGCTCACGCTGAGCCTGATGGTGAGCAACCACTTCGTGGCGCCGCTGCTGGTGCGGGCGGGCTGGGGCCGCGGCGAGCGCGGCGACCTGCGGGGGGCGGTGCTTGCGCAGAGGCGCCTGGCGATCCTCGCCATCGTGCTGCTTGCCTGGGCCTACAGCCGCGTGCTGGCGCGCAGCGACGCGCTGGCCGACATCGGCGCGATCTCGTTCTCCGCGCTGGCCGGGCTGGCCCCTGCCGCGCTGGCGGCGGTGTACCGGCCGCAGATCGGCGCACGCGCGGTGGGCGCGGGCCTGCTGGTGGGCACCCTGATGTGGCTGTACGCACTGATGCCGGCGCTGTTCGCGCCGCAGCCGGACTGGGTGCACACCGGGCCGTTCGGCGTGGAGTGGCTTGCGCCCGCGCACCTGTTCGGTCTGGACAATTGGAGCCGGCTGGCGCGCGCGGTGGTGCTGAGCCTGGTGGCGAACGTGGCGGTAATGTGGCTGGTGGCGCGTTCGCGCCATGCCCACGCGATGCCGACACCGGGGGGGAGCGTGTCGCTGATCGAGCTGCGCGCACTGGCGCAGCGCTTCCTGCCCGCGGCGCGCGTGCTCGAGCTGTTCCGCGACGCACCCGACCGCGTGCTTGCCGACCCGCCGCGCATCGCGGCGGTGGAGCACGAACTGGCCGCGGTGATCGGCGCGGCCTCCGCCCGGCTGCTGCTGGACGTGATGCGGCATCAGGGCGCGCAGGATCTGGACGCGGTCGTGGCGATCGTGGGCGAGGCCGCCCAAGACCTGCGCTTCAACCAGCGCGTGCTGGCCGCGGCGCTGACCAGCATGAGCCAGGGCATCTGCGTGGTGGATGCGGATTTGTGCGTGGTGGCGTGGAACCGGCCCTACGAGGAACTGTTCGCCTATCCGCCGGGCCTGCTCGAGGTAGGGCGGCCGGTGGCCGAACTGGTGCGGCACAATCTCGCGGCGGGACTGGCCGGCGGCGGTGAAGTCGATGCCGACGTGCGCCGGCGCCTCGCGCACATGCAGGCTGGTTCGCCGCACCATTCCGAGCGGCAATTCCCGAACGGCGTGGCGGTGGAGATCCGCGGCAGCCCGATGCCTGGCGGCGGCTACGTGGCGACCTATACCGACGTTACCGCGTTCCGCAATGCCGAGCGCGAGCTGAAACGCATCAACGAGACGCTGGAGCAGCGCGTCGCCGAACGCACCCGCGAGTTGGCGCAGGCCAGCGAGGCCGCGCAGCGGGCCAACGAGGCGAAGACCCACTTCCTCGCCGCGGTCAGCCACGACCTGCTGCAGCCGTTGCACGCCGCGCAGCTGTTCGCGCATGCGCTGCAGGTACGCCTCGCGGGGGACGATGCCGCCGCCACCGCCCGGCATCTGGATGGCGCGCTGGCCGCCACCGAGAACCTGCTTGCCGGCCTGCTCGACATCGCGAAGCTGGAGGGCGGCCGCTTCAACGTGCGTCCGCGCGATTTCGCGCTGGGCGACGTGCTCGACCCGCTGGCCGCCGAATTCCGCGCGCTGGCAGAGGAACGCGGCATCCGCCTTCGCGTGGTCGGCACGCGTGGCTGGACGCATTCCGATCCGCAGCTGCTGCGCCGCGTGCTGCAGAACTTCCTCACCAACGCCTTGCGCTACACCGAACATGGCCGCGTGCTGCTGGGCTGCCGCCGCAGCGGCGGCCGGTGGCGCATCGAGGTGTGGGACAGCGGCCCCGGCATCGCGGAAGCCGAACAGCAACTGATCTTCGAGCAGTTCCGCCGCGGCAGCGCGGCCAGCGGGCAGGGCCTGGGCCTCGGCCTGGCGATCGCCGAGCGCATGGCAGGCCTGCTCGGGCATCGCCTGTCGCTACGCTCCTGGCCGGGGCGGGGCAGCGCATTCGCGGTGGAGCTGCCGCGCGCAGCCGTCGGCCGCGTGGCACGCGAACCCGCCGCCGCGCCGACGCGGCGCCTGCCGCGGGGATGCGCGCTGGTGCTGGACAACGAGCCCGCCGCGCTGGCTGCGATGAGCGCGCTGCTGGCGAGCTGGCAATGGCAGGTGCACGAGGCACGCACCCCGGCGCAGGCGGAGCTGGCGCCATGGACGCCGGACCTGCTGGTGCTCGACTACCACCTCGATGGTGGCGTCACCGGACTCGATGCGCTGGCCGTGCTGCGGGCGCGGTTCGGTGCGCTGCCTGCGGTGGTGCTGACCGCCGATCGCGACGCGGCGCTGCGCCAGCGCCTGCTCGAGGCAGGTGTCAGCGTGCTGTACAAGCCGCTCAAGCCGCTGGCCCTGCGGCAGTTGATCCAGCACCACATGGCGACGGTGCGCGAGGCGACGCCGGCCTGAGACTTGGAGCAGGCTCCGGCGGCTCAGTCGGCCCGCACGGGGTCGGCCAGGTCCAGCGAGCGCAGCAGCATGCTGGCCTGGGTGCGGTTGCGCACGCCGAGTTTCTCGAAGATTGCGGTGACGTGCGCCTTCACCGTGCGCTCCTGGATCGCCAGCCGGTCGGCGACCTGCTTGTTGAGCAGGCCTTCGGCGAGCAGGCCGAGCACGCGGTACTGCTGCCCGGTGAGGCGGGCCAGCCGCGCCGCGAGGTCGCTGTCGTCCGGGTCGGAGGGCAGGGCGGCCACGCTGTCGCCCAGATGCGGCGGCACCCATTCGCCGCAGTCGAGCACGGTGCGGATCGCGGCGGCGATCTCGTCGGGGCTCGCGCTCTTGGAAATGAAACCGGCGGCGCCGTGGTCCAGCACGCGCCGCACCACCCGTGGCTCATCGTGCGCGGACACCACCATCACCGCTACCGCAGGGAACTGCCCGCGCAGGGCGGCGAGGCCGGAGAGGCCGCGGCTGCCGGGCATGTGCAGGTCGAGCAGCACCAGGTCGGTGTCCGGCTCTTCACCCAGCGCGTCGAGCGTGGCCGGCAGGTCGCTGGCTTCGCTGATGATGCCGTCGTCCAGCGCCGCCAGCGCGGCCTGGTGCAGTGCGGCGCGAAACAGCGGGTGGTCGTCGGCGATCAGCAGGCGCGGCATGGATCGGTCTTCCAAGTATCAGGCTAGCCTACACGCACGAGGGTAGCGGCGCCGCGCGGCAGCGACATCGGACTTTCGTACCATGGCCTGTGCGCGCCGGCACGCTATCGTGCCGGCATGCCGCCCATCGCCCGCCTGTCCTGCCTCGCCGCCGCCACGCTTGCGCTGGCGGCTTGCGCCGCGTCGCCATCGTCCAGGGGAACTGCCATGACGCCTTCCTTCGTGGTCAGCCCGGTCCAGGTGACCGTGCATCGCGGCGGTGACGATCTGCTCAGCGCCGGCCTTGGCCTGACTGGCCTGCGCGGCGCGCCGTCGGCGTATGCCGATCCGCTGCATCCCTCGCCTGCCGAACTGCGCCGCCGGGCGATCCAGGCCAGCTGGAAGGGCATCGCCGACCTCGGCCCGCTGGGTGGCTACGGTAGCGTGTATGGCGCGGTGCCCGACGTGCCGGGCCGCGAGTACGCGGCGTTTGCGCGCCTGCCCGACGCGCACGCGCCGCACCGCGTGCTGCTGCAGGCGCCGGACCGCTTCGACCGGGCGGCGCGCTGCCTGGTGGTCGCCGCCTCGTCCGGTTCGCGCGGCATCTACGGTGCGATCGCGCTGGCCGGCGCCTGGGGCCTGCCGAAGGGATGTGCGGTGGCCTACACCGACAAGGGCACGGGTGCGGGCTATTTCGACACCGCCGACGGCAGCGGCGTCGCATTGGACGGCACGCGTGCCAGGGCCGGGCAGGCCGAACTGGAATTCGCGCCCGCGGATGCGCCCGCCGATGCCGGCATCGCCGTGAAGCATGCGCACTCCGGCGACAACCCGGAGGCCAGCTGGGGGCGCCATGTGTTGCAGGCAGCACGCTTCGGGCTGGCCATGCTGGATCGCGCCTATCCCGATGCGGCGCCGTTCACGCCGCAGAACACGCGGATCATCGCCACCGGCCTGTCCAACGGCGGCGGCGCGGTGCTGCAGGCCGCTGGCTTCGACAGCGACGGCATGCTCGCCGGCGTGGTGGCGCTGGAGCCGAACGTGCACGTGCCGGGCCGTGGCCGTGCGCTGTACGACTACGTTACCGAGGCCGCGCTGCTGATGCCTTGCGCGCTGGCCGATGCACGCTTCGCGGATACGCCGTTCGCGCGTGCCGGCGGTGCGGTACCGCCGGCCTTCCTCGCGCGCTGCGCCAGCCTGCATGCCGACGGCACGCTCGCCGCTGCCACGTCCGCGGCGCAGGCGGCCGAGGCGCTGGGCCAGTTGCACGCCTCCGGCTGGCGCGACGAGGCCATCGCCACCGGCGCCAGCACCACGGCGTTCGACGTGTGGCGGGCGGTGGGCGCGGCCTACGCCTCGGCCTACCTGCGTCGGAGCGTGGGGCACATGTCCTGCGGCTACAGCTATCGCACCACCGACGCCACCGGCGTGCCTGGCCCGGCCGATGCGGCCGTTCGCGCGTCATGGTGGGCGGATGCCTCCGGCATACCGCCGGGCTCCGGCATAGGGCTGTTCGGCGGCGCCGATCATTCCGCCGATCCCACGCTGCCGGGCCTGCGCTGCCTGCGTGCCCTGTGGACGGGCGAGGATGCCGACGCCCGCGCGCTGCACGCCTCGGTCGCCGCGCTGGCCGTGCGCCTGCCGCGTGCGGAGCTGCCGATCTTCGTGCTGCACGGCGCTGCCGATGGCCTGTTGCCGACCGCATTCACCTCCGAGCCGTACGTCGCCTGGCTGCACGCCGAAGGCCGCCATCCGCTGTACTGGAAAGTGCCGACCGCGCAGCATTTCGACGCCTTCTTGCCGCTGCCCGGTTTCGGCGAGCGCCACGTGCCGCTGCTGCCCTACGGCTACGCCGCGCTCGACCGGCTCTGGGCGCACCTGCATGCGGGCCAGCCGTGGCCCGAAGCGCTGCCCACTCCGGCGGCGCGCCAGCGCGGCGCGGGCGAACTGACGCGCGCGGAGCTGGATCTGCCGCCCTGAACGTTCGGGCCACGCCGTGCTTTGTGGGGCGACGACCGCTGGCGTTATCCTTGACGGCCCTCGCGCGCCTTCGCCGGGCGCCTCGCCAAACCAAGGATACCCCATGGCCATCCAAGTCACCCTCAACACCAACCGCGGTCCGATCCGCCTGCGCTTGCACGACGACAAGGCGCCGCTGACCGTGGCGAATTTCGTGAACCTGGCGAAGCGCGGCTATTACGACGGCCTGTCGTTCCATCGTGTGATCGCCGACTTCATGATCCAGGGCGGCTGCCCCGAGGGCAGTGGCCGCGGCGGCCCGGGCTACAAGTTCGAGGACGAGTTCCACGCTTCGCTGCGCCACGACAAGCCGGGCGTGCTGTCGATGGCGAACGCCGGCCCGCGCACCAACGGCAGCCAGTTCTTCATCACCCACGGCGCCACGCCGTGGCTGGACGGCAAGCACAGCGTGTTCGGCGAGGTGGTGGACGCGGACGACCAGCAGGTGGTCGATGCGATCCGTCAGGGCGACGTGATCGAGAAGGTCGTCGTGGAAGGCGATGTCGATGCGCTGCTCGCCGCGCAGGCTGGCCGGGTGCAGGAGTGGAACGCGGTGCTCGACCAGCGCGGCTGATCGCCCGTCGGTATGCCCCGGCGGGCCATCGTCTCCGGCTGGTGGCTCTTAACGGGGCGGTCACGACTTCGCCGCCTGCGGCTCATAGAATCGTCGGGCTGCGCGCGGGTTCAGCGCGTGCGGCTTCCATCATCCAAGGAGAGCAGCCATGTCATTACTCGGTAGTTTGCTGGGCGGCGGCGGTCAGGCCGGCGGTTCGGATCTGGTGTCACTGGCCGGCCAGCTGGTCCAGCAAGCGGGTGGCGTGCAGGGCCTGGCCAGCATGCTGCACCAGGGCGGGCTTGGCGAAGCGGTGCAGTCGTGGGTGGGCAATGGCGCCAATCAGGCCGTGTCCGGCGACCAGCTGAACCAGGCGCTGCAGAACGGCGGCCTGGGCTCGGTGCTGCAGGAGGCGGCCGGCAAGCTGGGCATGGACCAGGGGCGGCTGTCCGGTGCGCTGGCGCAGGTGCTGCCGCATGTGGTCGACCATCTCACTCCCGACGGACAGGCGCCGGCGCAGGGGCAGGGTGGCGGTTTCGACATCGGCTCGCTGGCGGGCCTGGCGGGCAAGCTGTTCGGTTAGGGGCAGGCGGTTTCGGCGTGACGCTGGTGGAGCGCAAGGCTCCACCAGCGGAGACGCAGCCTCAGGACGAGGACGATGGCTTGAACAGTACGTGATAGATCGCCAGCAGGATTACGGCGCCGCCGATCGAGGCGAGGAAGTGCACGAGGCCGGTGGCGCCCCAGAGGTGCAGCATTTCGCCAACGTAGGTGGCGATGACCGAGCCGAGGATGCCGATGATGATGGTGATGATGAAACCCATCGAATCCTGACCGCCGCGGATGAACTTGGCGATCACGCCAACGATCAGTCCGATGATGATGACCCAGAGCCAATGCATATCCGTGTGTCCCCATGCGTGGTT